>ENA-ORXR01000724-ORXR01000724.1-marine-metagenome-genome-assembly--contig:-NODE-724-length-40919-cov-3.656040_pt1 | contig 40919 bp, 34 predicted proteins | sample MGYA00237866_ERZ511479 | MGnify/ENA metagenome assembly ERZ511479
GCAACCGGCGCGACGGCTGCTGGAACGCGCAGGGCTTTGGGCGGCCCTTGCCCCGCATGCCGCCCCCCTTCAGGTGATGCGGATCATTGATGCCGGCGGGGCCGAGGCAGAGCCGCGCGTGATGCGTGAATTCGACGCCGCCGAGATTTCCGACCAGCCTTTTGGCTGGAATTTCCCCAACTGGCTGCTGCGCCGCGAGATGGTCGCGCGCCTGAACACATTGAAGACAGTGGATTTTCGCACAGGCGTCGGCACAACGCGGCTGTTCACGCGCACCACGGGCGCGCGGGTGACGCTGAGCGACGGGTCGCGTCTGGCGGCAAAGCTGGTGATTGCGGCGGACGGGCGCACATCGCCCATGCGGCAGGCGGCGGGCATCGGCGTCAGCACGCGGCGCTACGGCCAAAAGGCACTGGTGTTTGCCGTGACCCACCCGATGCCGCACAACAATGTCTCGACCGAGGTGCACCGCAGCGGCGGGCCATTCACGCTGGTGCCCCTGCCCGACCGCGACGGCCTGCCCTGCTCGGCGGTGGTGTGGATGGATGACGGGCGCGCAGCGCAGGACCGCATGGCGATGGCGGTACCACAGTTCGAGGCCGAAGCGACAGCGCGCTCATGCAGTCATTTCGGCCCCCTGACGTTGGCGAGTGCGCGGCAGATCTGGCCCATTATCACCCAGCACGCAGAGCGGCTGAGCGCGGAGCGGATCGCCCTGATCGCAGAAGCCGCCCACGTCATGCCCCCCATCGGTGCACAGGGGTTGAACATGTCCCTGACTGATATCGCCACCCTGCTGGACCTTGCACAGGAGCGGCCCGAGGGGCTGGGCGATGCCGCAATGCTGGAAGCCTATCACGCCGCCCGTTACGGAGATATTACGCTGCGGGTGCGCGGGATCGACCTGCTGAACCGCGCCAGTCAGGCCGGCAGCACGCTGGCGCGTGATGCCCGTGCGGCGGGGCTGAGCGCGCTTTACAGTGCGGCGCCTGTGCGCAAAATGCTGATGCAAATGGGGCTCGGCATGCGCTAGGCGCTGTCGGCTGCCTCTGCCTCTGCCTCGATCTGTGCGGCGCGTTCCTCGACCTGCTCCACGATGTGATCGACCATCTGCGCATTATCGAGCTTGTGACTTTGCTTGCCCGCCAGATACACCATGCCAGAGCCTGCCCCTCCCCCGGTAAAGCCGACATCGGTCATCAGGGCCTCACCGGGGCCGTTGACCACACAGCCAATGATGCTGAGGCTCATCGGGGTCTTGATATGCTCCAGCCGCTTTTCCAGTGTCTCGACCGTTTTGATGACGTCAAACCCCTGCCGCGCGCAGGACGGGCACGAGATAATATTGACACCGCGGTGTCGCAGGCCCAGCGATTTGAGGATCTCGAACCCCATCTTGACCTCCTCCACCGGATCGGCGGACAGCGACACGCGGATTGTATCGCCAATGCCCATCCACAAAAGGTTCCCCATGCCGATGGCCGATTTGACGGTGCCGGAAATCAACCCGCCCGCCTCTGTGATGCCAAGGTGGATCGGCGCATCTGTCGCCTCCGCGAGCTGCTGATAAGCGGCGGCAGCCATAAAGACGTCGGATGCCTTGCAGCTGATCTTGAACTCGTGAAAATCATTGTCTTGCAGGATCTTGATGTGGTCCAGACCGCTTTCCACCATCGCGTCAGGGCAAGGTTCTGCATATTTATCAAGGAGATGCTTTTCAAGCGAGCCTGCGTTCACACCAATCCGAATGGAGCAGTTGTTGTCGCGTGCGGCTTTGATCACCTCACGCACGCGTTTTTCATCACCGATATTGCCGGGGTTGATGCGCAGGCAGGCCGCGCCCGCCTCTGCTGCCTCGATGCCGCGCTTGTAGTGGAAATGGATATCCGCCACGATCGGCACAGGGCTTTCGCGGACAATCTGCTTGAGCGCGGCCGAGCTTTCGACATCGGGGACCGAAACGCGCACGATGTCCGCACCTGCCTCTGCAGCTTGCTGGATTTGCGCGATGGTCGCCGCCGCATCGGTGGTGAGGGTGTTGGTCATGGTCTGGACCGAAATCGGCGCATCGCCCCCGACAGGCACGTTGCCCACCATGATCTGACGCGATTTGCGGCGATAAATATTGCGCCACGGGCGGATTTGATTGAGCGACATGTCAACCTCACTAGACAGTTTGGACATGACCTAAGTAGCCATGCAGCGGCGTGGCTGCAATGGAAAGCATGAAACTGTGAAGGATTATCGCAGGATTACTGCTCTGCGTCCGGCGTTGCTGTGGCAGGTGTCTCGGCCACGGCGCGCAATTCCGCAACCAGTGTTTCCAGCGCGCTGTCGTCACCGGGTTGCGCGCGTTCGTACAATTCGGCCAGCGCCTGCTGTTGCAACGGCACTTTCGACGTGACGCTGCCGCGACGACCTGCGGGCCCAAAGAATTCACCGTTCATGACAAAATAGACCGCGCCGCTTTGGCCGGTGCGCAGCAATGGCGCCTCTTCCAGCGCGGGGACATCGAATGTGTCGCCTTTTTGCATGACTTTTTCAAAGAGGTTCGTGCCGTCAGCAGCCGTCACGCGCACCCATGTCTCGGCGGTGGCAACGACCTGAACAGCGGGTGCGGGCCCTTCAAGTACCTGCGGTACGGTCAAGCCTGCGGTCTGGACCGGCGCATCCACGCCCGCCTCGGCAGGGGTGTTGGCGGAAGGGTCCGTGACAGGCAGCGTTGGCGTATTGAACAAACCACTTGTGCGCGGATCAAGCGAGGCGATCGGCGCGTCGCGCGCGACCAGCACCGGCACGTCAAGGGCCGCAGGGCGGTACAGACGGTCCAGTGCCTCGACACGCGGGGCATCCTGCAACGCGGCGGGCGCGTCAACGCCGCTGCCCAGCGCGGGTTGGGACACTGTGTTGGCTTGCAACGGGTCCAGATCGGACAAAACAACCGGGGTCTGGTCGACAGGGGCGACCTGCACACGCTGGACTTCTTGCAGAACGGTCCAGCCGCCGAAACCGATCGCGCCAATCAGGGCGACCAAGACGATGGTGGACCCGACCGCAGCAGGTTCGATCCGCGACAGGAACCCGTCACCACCCGGGGCAAAGGGCATGACGGGACGCGAGAAAATATCATGCTCTGCCTCGCGCGTCAGACGGTCCTCGCGGGTGGGTTTCTTTACCACCGAGGCTTCGGCAGACATGCCGTGGGCAACGCTGAACCCGCTTTCCTTGCAGAAGGCATCGAACGCTTTGTCCGGATCCATGTTCAGATAGCGCGCGTATGAACGTACATAGCCCGCGATAAAGCCGGGCGTGTCGAATGCATCGGGGTCGGCGTTTTCAATGGCAGCGATATAGGAGGCTTTGATGCGCAGTTCGCGCTGCACGTCGAGCAGGGATTTTCCGAGCGTCGCACGCTCCCCCCGCATCAGATCGCCAAGGCGCAGCTCAAACGCGTCAAAGCCGGAAGCCTCGACGTCCGTCTCGCTCGCATTCTTGGAGGCCCAACGCCCAATCATAATTTTGCCCCTAGCTTCGTCTTCTTGCCTGCGCGTTCTTGAGCGAAAAACTATGATTCGCCCTGAACCTTTGTTAGGGCATAACTAGCATAGTGCAATTACATTAGCGAGTTATTGACGATTTATCCGGCTAATTCGGCACGATTCAGCGCACAATGCGCCCATAATCCATCCATTGCCCCTACGAGAGCGTCCATTTCGCGTGGCCCATGCACCGGCGAGGGCGTAAAGCGCAACCGCTCGGATCCGCGCGGAACCGTGGGAAAATTGATCGGCTGGACGTAGATACCGTGGTCTTCGAGCAGCATATCGGACAGCATTTTGGTGTGGACCGGATTGCCCACGATCACCGGCACGATGTGGCTGCCGTGGTCGATGATGGGCAGGCCCAGCCCCTTGAGCCGCAGTTTGAGCGCCTTGGCCTGCGCCTGATGCTGCTCGCGCAGGTCGGGCGCGGTTTTGAGGAAGGCAACGCTGGCGGCGGCCCCTGCGGCAACGGCAGGCGGCAGCGAGGTGGTAAAGATGAACCCCGGCGCGTAAGAGCGGATGGCGTCGCACATTTTCGCGGAGGCCGCGATGTAGCCGCCCATGACGCCGTAGGCCTTGGCCAGCGTGCCGTTGATGATGTCAAGCCGGTGCATCAGGCGGTCGCGCTCCGCCACCCCTGCCCCGCGCGGCCCGTACATGCCCACTGCGTGCACCTCGTCGATATAGGTCAGCGCGCCGAATTCATCCGCCAGATCGCAGATCGCCTCGATCGGGCCGAAATCACCGTCCATCGAATAGATGCTTTCAAAGGCGATCAGCTTGGGCGCGTCGGCATCATCGGCGGCCAGCAATTCGCGCAGGTGCTCTACGTCGTTGTGGCGAAAAATCCGCTTTGCCCCGCCATTGCGGCGCACACCTTCGATCATGCTGGCGTGGTTCAGGGCGTCGGAATAAATGATCAGCCCCGGAAACAGCTTGGGCAGCGTGCTGAGCGTGGCATCATTGGCGATATAGGCAGAGGTGAACAGCAGCGCCGCCTCCTTGCCGTGCAGATCGGCCAGTTCGGCCTCGAGACGTTTGTGATAAACCGTGGTCCCCGAGATGTTGCGCGTGCCGCCCGACCCTGCGCCGGTCGCCTCGATCGCCTCGTGCATGGCGCTGCGCACAACCTCGTGCTGGCCCATGCCCAGATAATCATTGCCGCACCACACGGTGATGTCCTGCTCGCTCCCGTCCGGTTTTGTCCAGACGGCGTGGGGAAAGGCACCATTGCGCCGCTCGATGTCGATGAAAGTGCGGTAGCGCCCTTCGTCGTGCAGGCGTGTCAGTGCTGCATCAAGCTGGTCGGTGTAGGTCATGGCGCGTCTTTCGTAGCTGTCTGGCGGGCAGTCTGGCGTCGTTTCTGGCGTCGTGTCTGGCGGGTCGCAAATGCGACCGCGCAGGACCTAGCCTGTAATGTATTTAGAACGGGTATAAGAAGCCGCAAGCAGGATCAACACCCAGACTGTGCGCGCGATGTCGCAGGCACGCGGTCTGTGCTAGGCGAGCTGCGAAAGACTGCTGATGAATTCGATGTCATCCACCGTCAGGTTCTGGCCGCCGCTTACCCGCGCGACAACCTCCCCCGCGATCAAGACGTCACTGCCCGTGCCATCCTCCCAGACAGCGATATCCACGTCCTCGACTGCCTGATCGGGTCCGCCGACAAATTCGCCTTCAAAACCGCCCAGTTCCTCATTGTCGGGGATGGCTGTCTGTTCAAGCAATTCAAGGACCAGACTGTCCTCGCCCTGCACAAAATCGGTAATGACCGCAGGTGTGTAAGGCACCAACGGGTCCGAGAACGTAGAGGCCGGGATAAGGTCGACAAAATTGATATCATGGGACAGGGCAAACGTGTCAGCCCCTGCCCCGCCTGTCAGCTCGCCGCCATTGCGCGTGATCAACAGATCATCCCCCGCCCCGCCAGACAAGGTATCGGGATCAATGTACTGGAAGATATCCCACTCCTCCTCCATCACATGATTGCCATCCGCATCGAACACCGGATTAAAATCGTCATCGCGCTCGAAGAAGGTATATGGCCCTTCAATGTTTCCACCCGAACCGATCAGCGTGTCATTTCCCGCGCCCCCGTCCGCCACATTGGTTCCGGACGCATAGCCGGGATAATGATCACCCAACTCAGGAGAACCGTTGCCAGCATCGATCCAGTCATCCCCCTCGCCACCCGTAACGTTGAAACTACCGCCTCCCTGCAAGATCAGGACATCATCGCCCTCCGAGCCGTCAAAACGGCCTGCGCCCTCACTGTTGTTGTTGATCTCGACCACGACATCGAAATCGCTGGCAGACAAGGACTGCACACCGTCCAGCCCGACGATAAGCTCGTCCTCCCAGAACACGTCCGATCCAGTGCCGTCCGCGCGGGTCTCGACAGTCAGATCAGCAGATTGCGCAGAGAATTCTGGCAATAGGGTGAGTTGCAGGACATCCGACCCCGGCTCGAAATCCGTCAGAACAACCGGCGCGTCGGTGTCATGCTCGACGTAGATTTCAAAATCGTCATCGCCCGTGCCGCCGGTCAGGGTCGCGGGCCCCTCAACCAAAAAGTGGTCGTCGCCCGCCCCGCCATCCATCTGGACGCTGGTGCCAACGCGGCTGTCGTAATCCCAATAGTCGACCGCGAAAAACCAGTCGTCTCCTTCGCCGGCCTCCAGCGTGTCCTCGCCCGTGCTGGCGTTCATCGAATCGTTGCCTTTGGTCCCGATGATCCAGTCATCGCCCTCAGTGCCGCTGAATGTCTTGCCTTGCTGACTGCTCTCGTCGGATGAGGTGGTCGGGGGTGTCTCCTCTTCGGGTGGCGCGGTCTGCTGGATGTCCTCGTCTTCCCCGGCGGCGTCATCGTCGTCGCCCACCAAGCCCATGACAAGCCCGCCCAGCAACACCATCCCCAAAACCGCACTCATCATCAACACGGGCAGATTCCTTCCAAAAATTTAGCAGCGTTTTTATGAGTATAGCGCATCCGCCCCACAACGCGAGTCCGAATTCGCGCACAGATAGAACGGCTGGACACCGGCGGTGCCGCTGATACCCTAAAGGCCCAGACCTTGTACCGGAGCGCCCCGCCTATGTCCCTCGACGCCGTCCTCACCCAGATCGACACCGACCTGCCCGCCGCCACCGAACGCCTGCTGGAGCTGCTGCGCATCAAGTCGATCTCGACCGATCCGGCCTTCAAACAGGACTGTCAGGATGCCGCCGACTGGCTGGTCGCCGATCTGCAAAGCCTCGGCATCGACGCGCAAAAACGCGACACCCCCGGTCATCCGATGGTCGTGGGCCATGCCGGCCCCGAGACCGGCAAGCCGCATCTGTTGTTTTACGGGCACTACGATGTGCAGCCGGTCGATCCGCTGAACCTGTGGGACCGCGACCCGTTCGATCCGGCCGTTGAGGACACCGCCGCAGGCCCCGTGATCCGCGGGCGCGGTGCGGCGGATGACAAGGGCCAGCTGATGACCTTTATCGAGGCATTTCGCGCGTGGAAAACCGTGCACGGCGACTGGCCTTGCCGCATCACGTTCTTTTTCGAGGGGGAGGAGGAATCAGGCTCCCCCTCGCTGGTGCCGTTCATGGAAGAACACGCAGACGAGCTGCGCGCGGATTTCGCGATGATCTGCGACACCGGCATGTTTCAAAGCAAGACGCCCTCGATCGTGACAATGCTGCGCGGCCTGCTGGGCGAGGAGCTGACGATCACCGCCCCCGACAAGGACCTGCACAGCGGCATGTTCGGCGGCATCGCGATGAACCCGGTCCGCGTGCTGTCGCGCATCATCGCCGCGCTGCACGACGATCAGGGGCGCATTACCGTGCCCGGCTTTTACGACGGCGTGCCAGACCTCAGCGACGAGTTGGAGGCCCAGTGGCAAGGGCTTGCCTTTGACCACGCGGGGTTTCTGGGCGACGTGGGCCTGTCGCATCCCGCCGGAGAGCAGGACCGCACACCGTTGGAGATGATCTGGTCGCGCCCCACCTGCGAGGTCAACGGCATCGGCGGCGGCTATCAGGGCGACGGGTTCAAAACCGTGCTGCCCTCGCAGGCCAGCGCCAAGATTTCATTCCGTCTGGTGGGCACGCAGGATCCGCTGGCCATCCGCGAAAGTTTCCGCGCGATGGTTCAGGACATGCTGCCGCCCGACTGCACGGCAGAGTGGGCAGATCACGGCGCCAGTGCCGCCTCTGCCACCCCCACCGACGATCCTGCCTTCGCCAAATCCCTCAAGGCGCTGAGCGAGGAGTGGAACGTGCCCGCCGCCTACATCGGCTGTGGCGGCTCGATCCCCATCGCGGGGCATTTTCAAAGCATCCTCGACACGCCCCCCGTCCTCATCGGTTTTGGCAAGGACGACGACCAGATCCATTCACCCAATGAGAAATACGATATGGAGAGCTTTCACAAAGGCATCCGCTCTTGGGCGCGGATCCTCGATGCGATCACCTGAACAGATCACAGTCGCAGCGCCCGAAAGCTCTACGAGGGCGCCGCCCGTGACGGCCACATTCCCTGCCCCGCAGGCAATGCCGCTGCGCGGACAGCCCGCCACTCACAAAGGCATCCGCTCTTGGGCGCGGATCCTCGATGCGATCACCTGAGCTGAGCGCAAAAACGGCCCGCGCGTCATTCCCCGCGCGGGCCGCATCGGTGCAGCGCTTTACGCGCTACCAGCTGCCACTCACGACTTGGGCAGCAGCACCTTGTCGATCACATGGATCACGCCGTTGGACTGTTTGACGTCCGCGATGGTGACGGTCGCGACTGTGCCGTTTTCGTCGGTCAGGGTGATCATCTCACCGTCCATGCGCGCCTCCAGCTTACACCCGCCCAGCGTTGGCACGATATGCATCCCGCCATCGTCGGAAATCATCCCGCCAATCGCCTTGGACATCGCATCGGCAGCAACGACATGGCAGGTCAGGATTGTGGTCAGCAGCTCTTTGTTCTCGGGCTTGAGGACCGTCTCGACTGTGCCTTCGGGCAAGGCGGCAAAGGCATCATCCGTGGGCGCGAACACCGTGAACGGCCCGTCACCTTGCAGCGTCTCGACCAGACCGGCCGCTTTGACTGCCGCGACAAGTGTCGTGTGAATGGGCGAGTTCACGGCGTTCTCGATGATGTTTTTGTCAGCCAGCATTGCCGCACCGCCCACGTCGGGGTTTTTGGCGTGGCCCGCCGCAAAGGCCAGTGTTGCGGTCAGGGTCAAAGCGGTCGCAGCAGCAAGTGTTTTGGTAAACATTGATAATCTTTCCTCGGTTGTGCCGGACGTCCTGTCCGGCTTACCCCACACACACGCAGTGCAGCGGGCAAGAGTTTCACACCCGAATAAAACGCCTGCGGCGCTGCACCCGCTGTCCAGTGCTTACAGGACCTTGTCGACCACCGCCTTCAGCCGACCCAGCGTCCCGTCCACATCATACAGCTTGTCCAGACCGAACAACCCCAGACGGAAGGTGCTGAACCCGTCCGGCTCTCCCACCTGAAGGGGGACACCGGCCGCGATCTGCATCCCTTGCGCGGCAAAGGCCTTGCCTGATTTAACATCAGGATCATCGGTGTAACTCACGACGACACCCGGCGCGCCAAAGCCGTCGGCGGCGACAGATTTCACGCCCTTCTCGGCCATCATCGCCCGCACGCCGTCGCCCAGTTTCCACTGCGCCTCCTTGAGGCGTTCGAACCCGTATTCCTGTGTCTCGAGCATTGTGTCGCGAAACACGCGCAGCGCATCCGTGGGCATCGTCGCGTGATAGGCATGACCGCCGTCCAGATAGGCCTGCATGATCGCGTGCCACTTGCCCAGATCAATGGCGAAACTGTCCGATGTCGTTTCGCCCAGTTGCGCCACGCCGCGGTGCGACAGCATGACCAGTCCGGCACAGGGCTGCGCGCTCCACCCCTTTTGCGGGGCCGAGATCAGCACATCGACGCCCAGCGCCCCCATATCGACCCAGGCACAACCGCTCGCGATGCAATCCAGCACCATCAGCGCACCAACCTCATGCGCCGCGGCCGCCATCGCGGTGATATAGGTATCGGGCAGGATCACCCCTGCCGATGTCTCCACATGCGGGGCGAACACCACAGCCGGTTTTTGGGTGCGGATCGCCTCCACTACATCGTCGATCGGGGCGGGCGCATAGGGGCTGGGCGCGGCGTTGCCCTGCGGACGCGCCTTGATAACAGTGGTCTTGGCGGTCAGGCCGCCCGTCTCGATGATCTGGCTCCAGCGGTAGGAAAACCAGCCGTTGCGCACAACCAGCACCTCGCGGTCGCGCGCAAATTGCCGTGCCACCGCCTCCATCCCGTAAGACCCGCCCCCCGGAATAACCACAGCCGAGGCCGCGCCATAGACCTCGCACAGCATCGCGTGAATATCGCGCATCACCGTCTGAAACGCCCCGCTCATGGAATTGAGCGAGCGGTCCGTGAACACGACCGAAAATTCGTCCAACCCCTGCGGGTCTACTGTGTCGAGCAATGCCATATCCGTGATCTCCCCTTTGTTCCGGACCTGAATAGAAACTAGCGGCAAACTTGGCAAAGTCTATCTGGGTATACCTAAAGCGGCCCCGCCAAGCGCTCCTCGCTCAGCAGCACATTCGCCTCCACCTCGCCTGCGCCCGGCAGCGTCATGATCCGGCGGCGCAAGACCCGCTCGAAATCCGCCAGATCGCGCGCCACGACCCGCAGGCGGTAATCATACAGACCCAGCACATGCTCGACACTCTGGACCTCGGGGATCGCGGTCACGGCCCGCTCGAAATCCTCAAGGCTCACCCGCCCGCGCAGGGCCAGCTTGACCCCCAGGAATACCGTCACACCAAACCCCAGCTTTTCCGCATCCAGCCGCAGCGTGCGCCCCGTGATGATGCCTGCCTGCTCCAACCGCCTGATCCGCCGCCACGTCGCAGGCTGGCTCAGCCCCAGCCGCCGTCCCAGCGCACCCGCACTCTGGCTCGCATCCCGGGTCAGGGCGCGCAAAAGTGCGGCGTCAATTTCGTCCAGACCGCTCACAGCGGCACCCCCTCGCTGGTTTTGATCCGCGCCACATGCATCAAGGCCTCGATATCCGAAATATGCGGCAGTCCCAAAATCCGGCTGCGATAGATTTCCTGATAATGCGCCATGTCCCGCGCAATGATCGACAGGCGCACATCCACACGCCCCAGAAACGTCTGCACCTCTATGACCTCGGGCACCGCCCGCGCCTGTGCCAGAAACGCATCGAACGCATTGCCTTGCGTCTTGTCCAGCGTGATGCGCAGCGACACCTCTACAGCATAGCCCAGCGCGGCCCAGTCGATGACGACCCCGACCCCCTGCACAACCCCCAGTTCCTGCATGCGCGCAATCCGCCGCGCGGCCCGCCCCGCAGTCATCCCCGCACGCGCGCCCAACTCCGCGGCCGTCAGGCTCGGCTCCGCCTGCCAATAGCGCAACAACCGGCGATCTCCGTCATCAAGCATGATTTTATCATCTTTCCTAATTTTAACGAATGATATTCTTCATTTTTCCCCTTAAACTCACTTTACAGCACTGGCAACCCGCAGAACCTCCGCTATTGTGCCCATAAATCAACCTGAACCGGAGACTTCACCATGCGCGTTTATTATGACCGTGACTGCGACGTAAACCTCATCAAGGACGCGAAGGTCGCGATCCTTGGATATGGCTCACAGGGTCACGCCCATGCGCTGAACCTGCGCGATTCCGGCGCCAAGAACCTTGTCGTGGCGCTGCGCGACGGCTCCCCCTCGCGCGCGAAAGCCGAAGGCGAAGGGCTGAAAGTCATGGACATCGCCGAGGCTGCCGCATGGGCCGATGTGATCATGTTCACCATGCCCGACGAATTGCAGGCCGATACCTACAAAAAATACGTCCACGACAACATCCGCGAGGGTGCGGCGATTGCCTTTGCCCACGGTCTGAACGTGCATTTCGGCCTGATCGAGCCGAAGAAAGGCGTTGACGTTATCATGATGGCCCCCAAAGGCCCCGGTCACACGGTCCGCGGCGAATACACCAAAGGTGGCGGCGTGCCCTGCCTTGTGGCTGTGAACCAGAACGCATCGGGCAAGGCGCTGGAAATCGGCCTGTCCTATTGCTCGGCCATCGGCGGCGGCCGCTCCGGCATCATCGAGACGGACTTCCGCGAGGAATGCGAGACCGATCTGTTCGGCGAGCAGGCCGTACTGTGCGGCGGCATCGTCGAGCTGATCCGCATGGGCTTCGAGACGCTGGTCGAAGCGGGCTATGAGCCGGAGATGGCCTACTTCGAATGCCTGCACGAGACAAAGCTGATCGTGGATCTGATCTATGAAGGCGGCATCGCCAACATGGACTATTCGATCTCGAACACCGCCGAATATGGCCAGTATGTCTCAGGGCCCCGCATCCTGCCTTATGACGAGACAAAGGCGCGGATGAAGGCCGTCCTCAGCGATATCCAGACGGGCAAATTCGTGCGTGATTTCATGCTCGAAAACGCCGTTGGCCAGCCGACCCTCAAAGCGTCGCGTCGCGCCAACGACGAGCACCAGATCGAGATTGTCGGCGGCAAGCTGCGCGACATGATGCCGTGGATTTCTGCGGGCAAGATGGTCGACAAAGCCAAGAACTGAACCATTCGGATATGCGAAAGGCCCGGGAAATTTTTCCGGGCCTTTTTGCGTTTTCAGCCTGCCTTGTTTTCAGCCTGCCTTATAGGCCAGTTTTCAAAGGCCGGTTCTCAAAGACAAATCTCCCAAGGCCAAGCTTCGAACCCAGCCTTTCAAGATCACCCTGTTACGCCGTCATTCAAACGTCTGCGGGTGTGCCTTTTGAATCCTTATCGGTCGCCAATGTCGACTTGGGCGCGGCCGGATCATCCATGCGATCCTCTACTTTCCGTTTGCTCACAAAAGCAAAGCCCACAAAAGCCAGCAGTGTTACAAAAGCGAGCGCGGCGATCAAAGTTGTCCAGTCCATTGTTTCTCTCCTTGAAAAGGTGATGATTGAAGAGATAACGCGCCTGAGCCGCCTGCGGTTCCCGACACCCTGGTCCCCCTTGCCCTGCGCACCGCTTTGCGCCTATCTGGCGGGATGGACACCTCCCCGCAAATTACCCCGCTCAGCTGGCTCATGGTCGCAATCCTTGGCCTGACGTGGGGCGGCACCTTCATGGTGACCGAGGTTGCCCTGCAAGGCGGGATGCCGCCCTTCTGGCTTGCGGCCTCCCGCATCGGTTTCGCCGCCCTGTTGATGAGTGTGATCTGGGCCGCGCTGGGGTTCAAACTGTTTTCAGAGCCGACAAACACATCCGACCGCGCGAATATGCTGATTATCGGCGCGCTGTCCTCGGCGGTGCCGTTTTGCCTGCTGGCATGGGGGCAGCAATATGTCACTTCGGGTTTTGCAGGGGTGTCGATGGCGGCGGTGGCGCTGATCGTTCTGCCCCTCGCCCACTTCACCGTCGCGGGCGAGCAGATGACCCCGCGCAAGACCGCCGGATTTCTGATCGGGTTTGTCGGCGTTGTGATCCTGATCGGCGCGCAGGCTTTCGAGAGTACCGGCACCACCTTCGAGACACCGGGCCGCATTGCCTGCGTGCTGGCGGCGGGGTGCTATGCCACGGGGTCGATCATGCTGCGCAGGCTGCCGCAGGCGCATCCCATCGGGCTGGCGACCGTGTTGCTGATCATCGGCGCGGGCCTGACCCTGCCGCTGGCATGGATCGTGGAGGGGCCACCGCCCGTCCCCTCCCCCTACATCCTGATGGTGCTGGCATTTCTGGGCCTTGTGCCCACGGCAGGTGCAAATTTCCTGCGCGTGCTGGTCGTGCGCAGCGCGGGGCCGGTCTTCATGTCACTGGTGAATTATCAGGTGCCGGTCTGGTCCGTTGTCCTCGGCGCCCTCATTCTGGGCGAGGCATTGCCCCGCTCGCTGCTGCTGGCCATGACGCTGATCCTGATCGGCGTCGGGCTGAGCCAGTATGGAGCGCTCAAGCGGTTGTTCACGCGCTAGGCCCGCGCGCGCCTGCGCATCAGCCGCTCAGGTTTTGACAGCATCCTCGACCGCGGCAACGACCGATTTCACCGCCCGTTGCATCAGGCCTGCATCCTCATGCTCTGCCATGACGCGCACCAGTGGTTCTGTCCCCGACTTGCGGATCAACAGGCGACCGCCGCTGGATAAATCCGCCTCGGCCTGCGCAATAGCCGCGATGACATGGGTATCTTCCAGCGGGATCTGCCCTGCGGCAAAGCGCACGTTTTCAAGCAGCTGCGGCACCGGCTCGAACTGGTGCATCAACTCGGAGGCCGGTTTGCCCGCGCGGATCATCTCGGCCACGAACTGCATTCCCGCCATCAGCCCGTCCCCCGTGGTCGCGTAATCCGTCATTACGATGTGGCCCGACTGCTCACCGCCCAGATTGAACCCGCCTTCGCGCATCCGCTCCACGACATAGCGGTCCCCGACGCCCGTGCGTTCCAGCCGCACGCCTTTGGATTGCAGAAAATGCTCAAGGCCCAGATTGCTCATCACGGTGGCGACCAGCGCGTCGCCTTTCAGGCGCGCGTCCGCCTTCCAGCGCGCGGCCATCAGCGCCATGAACTGATCACCGTCGCCCACACGACCCTTTTCATCCAGCACGATTACGCGGTCCGCATCGCCGTCCAGACAGATGCCCACATCCGCGCCATGGGCCACGACCGTTTCGGCCGCCGCCTGCGGGTGGGTCGAGCCGCAGCGGTCGTTGATGTTATGCCCGTTCGGCGCCACGCCCACGGGGATGACGGTCGCGCCCAGCTCCCACAGGGTCATGGGGGCGACGTGGTGTGCAGCCCCGTTGGCGCAATCGATGACCACCTTCAGCCCGTCCAGACGCATCTGGCGCGGAAAGCTGGATTTCACCCGCTCGATATAGCGAAAGCGGCTGTCATCCACCCGCTTGGCCCGTCCGATATTGGTGGCTGGTGCAGGCTCTACCCCCGCCGCGACCAGCGCCTCGATCTCGGCTTCGGCGCTGTCGGACAGTTTGAACCCGTCGGGGCCGAAAAACTTGATCCCGTTGTCATGCGCGGGATTGTGGCTGGCCGAAATCATCACCCCCAGATCGGCCCGCATCGAGCGCGTGAGCAGGCCCACAGCAGGCGTCGGCACCGGCCCCAACAGCAGCACGTTCATCCCCGTCGAGGTCAGCCCCGCCGTCAGCGCGTTCTCGAACATATAGCCCGACAGGCGCGTGTCCTTGCCGATCACGACACGGTGGACGGATGCCGTCCCCTCGCGCCGGAAATACTGGCCCACCGCCGCGCCAATGCGCAGCGCCATTTCCGCTGTCATCGGATGGGTGTTTGCCGTGCCGCGCACGCCGTCTGTACCAAAAAGTTTTGTCATTTCACGATCCTGCCATGCTTGCCCGCCACAGTGCAATGGCCTGCGCGGTTTGCGCCACGTCATGTACGCGCAAGGTCTGCACCCCCTGCGCAATTCCGCCCAAACCCACCGCGATAGAGCCGGGCGCGCGCGCCGCAGGCTCTGCCGCGCCGCCGATCGCGCCGATAAAACGCTTGCGCGAGGCGCCCAGCAGCAGCGGCACCCCAAGCCCGTGAAACAGCCCAAGCCGCGCCAGCAGCGCCAGATTATGCGCCTGCGTCTTGCCAAAGCCGATACCGGGGTCAGCGGTGATGTGCGCCCGCGCGATGCCTGCGGCCTCCAGCGCGGTGATCCGCCCCTCCAGCCAGTCGTAGACATCCAGCAATACGTCTGCGTATTGCGGATCGTCGTGCATGGTTGCGGGGTCAAAGGGGCCGTGCATCACACAGACCGGCACGCCCGCCGCTGCTGCCACCCCCGCCAGATCAGGATCATGGGTAAAACCGGATACGTCATTGATCAGATCCGCCCCTGCCGCCAGCGCGCTGCGCGCCACGCCTGCCTTGCGCGTGTCGATCGAAATCGTGCCTTTGAACCCTTGCGCGCGCAGCCCCGCGATGACGGGTGCTGTGCGCGCGATCTCGTCTTGTGTGCGCACGGGGTGCGCGCCCGGTCGCGTGCTCTCCCCCCCCACATCAAGGATCGCGGCACCCGCCTGCGCCATCGCCAATCCGGCGGCAATCGCGCCTTGCGTGTCCCCGTGCAGCCCACCGTCGGAAAAACTGTCTGGCGTTGCATTCACGATGCCCATGATGCGCGGCGGGCCTGCGGGAACCACGGTCCATGCCGCACGGACCGGTGCGGGCACATCCGCCACGCGCACGACCTGTGGCGCGCGCCCGCGTTCCAGAACCTCTGCGTGGGTGGCCCAACCGCCGGCGCAGGTCACGGCCACATCCGGGCGGGCAACATCCGCACTGATGATCGGGCGAAAGTAGGTCCGGCTCATGTTCACAGGTCCATTTTCACAGGCTCATCCTACAGGCGCGCCTGATCCGCGGGTATCTGCCGCAGGGGCACAGCCGCAGAGGCAGGCGGCTGTGCACCGATCAGCAGCATCTCCGCCGCCTCGCAGGTTGCGGCAAACCACGCAGCCAGCGCCACGGCATCGCGCGGCTGGGCCGACGGCGTGTCCACACTGTCGAGCACAATTTTAGACGGGGCCCACACACTTGTCTGGCCGTTCTTCATCGCCCAGTCGAGTTCGGTCCGCGTCTGGACCACCACGCAGCGGTCGTCGCGCGCGGCCAGCACCCATGCATTTTGCTCAAGTGCCAGCAGGTCAATCCGGCGCTGCGCCATTTTATGCGGCACCTGCGGGGCGGCATCCTGCGGGGCGCCCACACATAACACCAACGGTCGGCCGCGCGCGTGCAGCTGATCCAGCCAGCCCGTCAGATGCGGCGACGCGATGGCCGCGTTGGACAAGAACACGACCTCGGGCTGCGGGGCGGGATCGGGGGCGATTTCGGCGGGGGGGGCACCGTCGCGCGCGCGCACGATCTCGACGCCCAGCGCCCCCGGTCCCCGGTCCAGTTTTTCGATACGGACAAAGACGCGCATGGCTTGTGGCTCCAGCAGGATCCGCTCTGCCACGCGCTCGGCCAATGTCTCGAGCAGGGCCAGACGCTCCACGGCGAGTTCGGCCTGAATGGCCTCGGTCACGCGGTCGTAGGACAGGATGCGATCCACATCATCGTCGATTGGCCCGCTCAGCGGCTGAACCTCGACAACGATGTTGAAACAGATGCGCTGGGTGACGCCACGCTCGGCCTGAAAGGCGCCGATCTCGACCTCGACGGTGTGGTCGCGCACCGAAATCCGGTCCAGCGCGTCGGTGGTCGAGGTTGCTGCCGCCCGCTCGGACGGGTGGGCAAAGGCAAGGCGTGTCTCGGATGACATCTGGGCAAGCTCCGGCAGGGAATGTTGCCGCGTTATAGCGCACCGCACGCCCGCGTCGAGGGCCGCAAACGGCGCGCGCGCTGCCCTTTGCGTCAGTTGCTGGCGGTGCGCACGCCACGACGGTAGAACAAATGCACGCCATAGCGCGCCGTGTTCGTGAACTTGCGCGACCAGCTGGGGCGCACGGCGGTGGTGTGATAGAAGGTCGCGCCGTGGGTGATGTCAGGCGCTTTGCCGTCCAGCGTGGCGCGCGCGACTTTGGCCACGCGGGCATAGGCGGCAGGTTCCGAAATCGTCTCGGGGCGGCCATCGCAGGTATAGCTGAACTGGCAGCGGTGCTTTTTGCCCGTGCCCTCGTTGATCACGGCGCAGAACGAATTGGGAAACCGCGAGGATTTCACACGGTTGCGGATGACCTCGGCCACGGCGAACTGGCCCTTGACCGTCTCGCCCCGCGCCTCGAAATACAGCGCCTCTGCCAGACATTTGAATTCCGACGATCCCGTCGCGCGCGGCTGGCTGGCAAGCCACGAGCGGCTGAACACCGCGTCGCTGGCGCCTGCATTGCTGGCAGCAGAATTTGTCGAGGAGGCAGGCACAACCACGGCAGGCGCTTTCGACAGGGCCTTCATCCGCTCGGGCGAGACAAGCCCCAGACCGCCCGCCTCGATCTTGGCCAATCTGTTGACCAGCGTGTTGGCCGCAGCCCCCGCAGGCACAAGGCCAAGGCACAGCACTGTCATCGCAGCGAACATCGCCCCTTTGGGCATCATCGGGTTCGGTTGTGTCATGCAAAGGCTCCGGCGTTGTTTATCGGCCTTGGCGCTACAGCGGATGGCACAGCACGGCAAGGGCAGTGGCCAGACATGGGCAGCCCCTTGCCCAATGCCCTGCAAAAACCCCACCAAGCCCTTGTTAAGTCAGTCTAATTTATCAGATATCGCAAGTTGCGCCGCTGCAAGTCGTGCAACCGGAACGCGAAACGGCGAGCAGGATACATAATCAATGCCCGCCGCGCGGCAAAAGGCGATTGATTCGGGGTTGCCGCCGTGTTCGCCGCACACCGACAGGGTGATGCCGGGTTGGGCCAGTCTGCCGCGCTGTGCGCCCAGCATCAGCAACTCCCCCACCCCGTCATAGTCGAGGGAGTGAAAGGGGTCCTCGTCGAACACGCCCTGCTGGACATAATCGGACATGAACCGCCCCGCATCATCACGCGACAGCCCATAGGCCATCTGCGTCAGATCGTTTGTACCAAAGCTGAGAAAGGCGCAATACGGCGCGATTTCTCCGGCGCGCAGGGCCGCGCGCGGCGTCTCGACCATTACGCCCAGCCGGTAGTCGAAATCCACGCCGCGCTCGTGCCGCACAGCGGTGGCGACCACATCGATGGCCGCCTTGACCAATTCGACCTCGCGGCGCGCAGACACCAGCGGGATCATGATCTCGGCCAGCACCGGCGCGCCATCCTCGCTTGCGTCCACGATCGCCTCGAAAATCGCACGCGCCTGCATATCGTAGATTTCGGGCACGGTGATGCCCAGCCGCACACCGCGCAGCCCCAGCATGGGGTTGTATTCGCGCATCGCCTCGATCCGCCGCGTCACGTCCGAGCGCGGCAGGCCCAGCGCCTCGGCCAGTTCGCGCTGGCCGCCTGCGTCCATCGGCAGGAATTCGTGCAAGGGGGGATCGAACAGCCGGATGCACACAGGCGCACCCTGCATAATGCGGAACAACTGGGTAAAGTCGTCGCGCTGCATGGGCAGCAGCCGCTCCAGCACCGCGCGGCGGCCGTCCGAGGTATCGGCAAAGATCATTTCGCGCATCACAGTGAGGCGCCCCTGATCAAAGAACATATGCTCGGTCCGGCACAGGCCGATCCCTTCGGCGTTGAAATTGCGCGCGGTATGGGCATCGGCGGGCGTGTCTGCGTTGGCGCGGACCTTGATGTCGGCGCAGTCCTCGGCCCAGCCCATGAGCGTTTTGAAATAATCGTCCAGTGCGGCCTCTTGCATGGCGGCGGCACCGGCAAGGATCTGACCCGTTGAACCGTCGACCGTCATCACATCGCCCGCGTGAAACACCCGCCCGTCCTTGGAGGTGATGGATTTGTCGCGCAGGTTAAAAATCATGCTGGAGGCGCCCACAACACAAGGCAGCCCGATGCCGCGCCCGATCACGGCGGCGTGGCTGGTGATGCCGCCGCGCTCGGTCAGGACGGCGTTGGCGGCGTGCATGCCGCGCACATCCTCCGATGAAGTTTCGCGCCGGACCAGAATACAGGCCTCGTCGCGCGCAGCACTCGCCTGCGCCTCGGCCGCGTCGAACACCAACCGGCCTGTGGCGGCACCCGGGCTGGCAGCGATGCCCCGCCCCACTACATCGCGGCGCGCTGCGGGGTCGATCTGGCGGTGCAAAAGCTCGGTCAGCAGTCCGGGCTGGACGCGCATGATCGCCTCCTCGCGGCTGATCACACCGTCATTGGCCAGCGTCACTGCAATACGCACCGCCGCGCGTGCGGACCGTGACACGCGCACCCCGTCGAGGATATGCACGACCCCGTCATCAATCGCGAACTCCACCTGCATTTCGGCGCGCAGACGGGCACGCATCAGACCGGCATAGGATTTCAGCGTCTCGAACGCCTCCGGCAGCTTGTCCTCCAGCGCGGGCCCGCGCGGATCGCGGGTGAGGTACAGCGCGTCTGACCCCCCTTCCAGCGCGTCGCGGCCCTGGCTCTGGCTCAGATACCGGCCGGTGACCTGCGGCGCGCCTGTCGTGCTGTCGACCAGCTGCAACACGCCCGATCCGCACTGCCCTGCCCCCAGACCGAAAACCATCTGCTGCACCACAAGGCCCAGCCCCGCATCCGCCGGCGCGCCCTTGGCCTGCCGCAGCAGCCGCGCCGATGTGCCGTTCCACGCCCGCGCCATCGAGCGCAGGACCGCCGTCAGCTGGGTGCGGCGTGACTGGGGGAATTTCTCTTCTGTTTCCTGCTCGTAGGCGGCGATGGTTTCGGACAGCGCGGCGCGGCCGTCCCCCTCGACATCGTCGAACATATCAGGGTCCAGACGCACGACGTTGACCGCATAGGACTGGATGAAACGGGTGTAGATCGCGGCGGCGGCGTCCTCGCCCATCATCTGCGAATACCGTTTGAACCGCGCATCGTTCATCCCGATGTTGAGCACAGCCCCCGGCCCGCCCCAATCGGGGTCCTGACTGGAGGGGCGCACACACAGCAGCGCATCGGCGTCGAACTGGTCCACGATACGGTCGATGTCCGGCAGCTCCCCCTCCGCGATGCTGTGGACGGTGCTGAACGACAACGCGACCGTGCGCGGCACCGGCAGGTCCAGCCGCACGAGGCGTTGCAAACACTTGGCCCGCCCGCCGTGGGTGTTATTCTTGACCGGCGCGGTTTGTGTGATCAGCGTGGTGTAGGGGTCGTTCTGCACTGCGGCATCCTTTGGTTTCAGGTGCAGCATAGGGACAAGCGCGCGCCGCGCCAAGCTTTAGCTGACACGCCTGCCTGTAAGATATTTCTGACGCCTTAGCCGTCGATGCGCGTCAGATCCGCAACCGAGCCGCAGAGCGTGCGAATCCGCCACAGCAGATTGAGCCGGTTGCGCCGCACCACCTCATTGTCGGTGTTGATCTGCACCGCCTCGAAAAACGCATCAAGCGTGGGACGCAAGCTGGCCATCGCTGACATGGCGGTGGTGAAATCCTGAGCCTTCATCGCGGGGGCAATCACACTGTCGGCCTGATCGAGCGCTTTGAACAGCGCGCGCTCCTCGTCCGTCTCGGCGAATTTGATGTCGCCGCCGTGGGAATATTCGATGTTGCTGCCTGCCTCGGCTTGGGTGAGAAGATTGTTGGCGCGTTTGAAGGCCTGAAGCAGGTTGGCCCCGTCCTCGGTTTTCAGCGTGTCGGAGAGCGCACGGGCGCGTTTGACGAGCAGGGTGAGGTCGTCGTTTCCCTCCATCGCGATGCAGGCGTCGATGATGTCGTGGCGGATGCCTTGGTCCTTGAGGTAGACTTTGAGGCGGTCGTGGAGGAAGGCGAGGAGGTTTTCGGAAACAAATCCGTGCGTTTGATATTGCGCCTGAGCTTTTCTGGAAAAATAAGTTTCTGCCAGTTCTCTGGCTTGTTTAGCCGTTACTTCGTTCTGAGATTGAAGTTCTTCACTACGTTCTAAAATATCATATAGATGCTGTGGTTCTTCTGATTTCATCGCCTCTAATTCAGCGAGCACACCCCCAACTTCAGCAAAATTCTCAATCAATTCTGCGGCAAGTTTGGAAACGTTACTCTCAATTTCTTGGTCAACTCGATTTGAAAGTCCTTCAACTAATGCTCGCTGCGTGGATAACCCCAAGTCATTCTCAACCAATATCCGAATAATCCCCAGCGCCGCTCTCCGCAGCGCGAACGGATCCTTACTCCCTGTAGGCTTTTCATCAATCGCCCAGAAGCCTGTCAGCTTGTCAATCTTCTCGGCCAGTGCCACGGCCACAGAAACCGGCGCTGTCGGCACGTCGTCTGACGGCCCCAGCGGGGCATAATGCTCCTCGGCTGCGGCGGCGACCTCTTCGCTCATGCCGGCAGCACTTGCGTAGTAGCGGCCCATCAGGCCTTGGAGTTCGGGGAATTCATAGACCATCTCGGAGGATAGATCGGCTTTGGCGATGCGTGCCGCTTCCTCTGCATCCTGAGGGTCGGCCCCCACCATCGGGGCCAGTTCGCGCGCCAGCACGGCCATACGCTCGATCAGTTCCGCCTGTGTGCCCAGCTTGTTGTGGAAGGTCACGTTTTTGAGGTTCTCGACCCACGCCCCCATCCCTGCCTCTGACTGCACCACGCGCAAGTCATTGTCCCAAAAGAATTTGGCATCCGCCAGTCGCGCGCTCAGCACCTTTTCATTGCCCGCAAGGATCGTCGCGCCCTCGTCCGCCGTTGTGCGGTTGGCGACGGTGATGAACCGCTCGATCCGGCCCGTCTTGGGGTTGCGCACGGAAAAGAATTTCTGATGCTCTTTCATCGACAGTTGCAGCACCTCGGGCGGCAGGCCCAGAAAATCGTCGCCGATCCGGCCCATCAGCACCACGGGCCATTCGACCAGCCCTGCCACCTCTGCCAGCAGGCCCGCGTCCTCGATCACCTCCATGCCGCTGGCAAAGGCTGTATTCGTGGCATCGTTCCAGATCGTATCGGCCCGCACGGTGGCATCCAGCACGACGAAAGCGCGCGCCAGCTTGTCGGTGTAGTCGTCAAAGCTGCTGACCGCAAAGGCATCGGGCGCCAGAAAGCGGTGGCCGCGTGTGGTGTTGCCCGAGGCGATGCCATCCACCTCCAGCGGGACGATCTCGGCCCCGTCCTCGCGCGACAGGATGCACAGGATCGACTGGAGCGGGCGCACCCATTTTAGGCTGCCCGTGCCCCAGCGCATTGATTTGGGCCAGGGGAAATTGCGGATCGTCTGCTCCAGCACCTCGCCGATGATCCGGGCTGCGGGCCGGCCCTCGCGGGTGATGGAGGCGAACAGGATCTTGCCCTTGGGCGTGTCGCGCTCCTCCAGATCATCGCGGGTCAGACCTGCACCGCGCAAAAACCCCTCGATGGCTTTTTCGGGCGCGTCGGCTTTGGGGCCTTTGCGTTCCTCGACGGTGCGCGGGCTGGCGTCCAGAACCCCCTCCACGGTCAGGCACAAACGGCGCGGCGTGGCAAACGCGGCGGCAGAGGCATAGGTCAGGCCCGCCTCGACCATGCCATCGGTGACCAGCTTTTTCAGATCCGCGCAGGCACGATGTTGCATCCGCGCGGGGATTTCTTCGGAGAACAGTTCAATCAGCAGATCAGCCACGGGGATACCTCGGGGTGTTAATCGGTTTGCGCGGATGGCAGGGGGGGGCATTCCTCGCCGACAATCGTGCCGTCATAGGCCTTTTCGCCGCAATCGTTGAGTTCGTGCCAGACAAAACCGCGACCGTCCTCGGTGATGGCCACGATGCGGTCGACGCCGAAATGGATGTTCTTTTGCCCCATGAAGGTCAGCGCGGTGCCTGCGTCCAGCTCCCCCGCGATGGCGGTGGCGTCAAAGCAGTCGAACCAGTTTGGCGCATTGCGCGGGGTCATGTCCTCGGCCATCTGGAATGTCTCGGTCATCAGGGCAAGGCTGTAGGGCGTGGTGAAACACGCACGGTAGCGGATGGGAGAGCTGTCGGCGTCGATCGCGCTGAAGTCTTCGGTCGGGATCACCTCGGCAGTGCCGTCCAGCGTGAGAACCGCCACGCCATCTGCGGGGGCCTCGACCTGTTCGTAGAACCCGTAGACCTGAAGATAATAGAGCGCCGCACCGGCGATTAGAGAAGACAGCACAATCGTTACTCCCAAAAATTTACCCATCATCGCAGGGCCCTCCGCACGGCCGTCATGCCGCATCCCCCGACCAGCCGCCCGCGCGGGTCTGTACGAAAGCGTCGGCACACATCTTGCTCAGGGTGCGGACGCGGCCGATGTAGGCCTGCCGTTCGGTCACGGAAATCACGCCGCGCGCATCCAGCAGGTTGAACATATGGCTGGCCTTGATCGCCTGATCATAGGCGGGGTGCGCCATGACAATGCGTTTGCCGGTCTTGGGGTCCATGTGCTCTTGCGCGATGATCGCCTTGCACTCGGCCTCCGCCTCCTCGAAGTGGCGCAGCAGCACGTCGGTGTTGGCCACATCGAAATTCCAGCGCGCGTATTCTTCCTCGGTCTGTTTGAAGATGTCGCCATAGCTGAGGGGGATGGGCGCGTCCGGATCGTTGAACGGCATGTCCATGACGTGATCCACGCCAAGGATGTACATCGCCAGCCGCTCCAGCCCGTAGGTCAGCTCCCCCGAGACGGGGTGGCAATCATGCCCGCCGACCTGCTGGAAATAGGTGAACTGGCTGACTTCCATGCCGTCGCACCAGACCTCCCAGCCCAGCCCCCACGCGCCCAGTGTCGGGCTTTCCCAGTCGTCCTCGACGAAACGGATGTCGTGCAGCGCCATGTCCACGCCAATCGCCTCGAGGCTGCCAAGGTACAGCTCTTGCAGGTTGGGGGGGCTGGGTTTGATCAGCGTCTGGTACTGGTAGTAATGTTGCAGCCGGTTGGGGTTCTCGCCATAGCGCCCGTCGGTGGGGCGGCGCGAGGGCTGCACATAGGCGGCGGCCCAGGGCTGCGTGCCAAGGCTGCGCAGCGTGGTGGCCGGGTGAAACGTGCCCGCCCCGACTTCCATGTCATAGGGTTGCAGAATGGCACAGCCCTGCCGCGCCCAATAGCTTTGCAAGCGCAGTATGATTTCCTGAAACGAACGGGGCGTATCTGGCATGGCGGCGTCCTTTGTGCTCTGGCGCTCTTACTAGGGGGCCGTGGGGGAAGGGTCAATCAGGCGCACGCAAAGGCGGCCAAGCCCAAGCGAATGGGACATGCCTGCGCCATTGCATGATTTCTGCGTAAAACCAACGCATCACATATGGGAATCACCCGCCACTCCTGTTTATAAACGGCGAAATTACTTTGTGAGAGTTGATCCGCCCATGTTGCGCCATTTGATGATGTATCTGACCGCCCTGACGCTGCTGTTTGCCGCACCTGTTCAGGCACAGACCGATGACCCGAACGAGGTTGTCTGGATCCAGATCGAGGCACAGCAATCGCTGAACCGGGCCACTGACCGCGCGCGGGCCTACACCACGTTGTTGCAGGACGTGAACGGGTTTTCCGTCGGCGGGGGCTGGTACGCTGTGGTTGTGGGGCCCTATCGCCGCTCGGACGCCGATCAGGTGCTGCGCGAATACCGCCGCGACGGGTTGATCCCGCGCGACAGCTTCATCCAGCGCTCGAACCGGCTGCGCCAGCAGTTCTGGCCCGTGGGGGCGAATGTGCTGGGTACAGGTGCCGTCGATGCGCCAGAGGGCACGGTGACCGCCCCTGCGCCCGCCGCGCCCGAACAACCCGCCGCACCGCAGGTGGCAGAGGTCACGCCAGCCCCCGTGGCAGAGCCTGAGCCCGCACCCGCCCCGCAACCGGAACCGGCGGACGAGACGCCCGCACAGGCCCAGCGATCCGAGCGCGCCCTGAGCCGTGACGAGAAAAAGGAATTGCAGGTCATGCTGCAATGGGCCGGATTCTACACCGCAGCCATCGACGGCTCGTTCGGGCGCGGCACGCGCAATTCGATGGCCGCGTGGCAAGAGGCCAATAACTTCGAGAAAACCGGCATCCTCACGACCCTCCAGCGCGCGACCCTCAAAACGCAGTACGATTCCGTGCTGAAAGGTCTGGGCCTGCGCAGCGTGCGCGATACGCAAGCCGGGATCGAAATGATCCTGCCGATGGGTGTCGTCGCCTTTGACCGCTACGAGCCGCCCTTTGCCCAGTACCGCCCCACCGGCGATCTGGATGCGCGTGTTTTGCTGATCAGCCAGCCCGGCGATCAGGACACGCTGTTCGGCCTGTACGAAATCATGCAAACCCTCGAAATCGTCCCTCTGGACGGCCCGCGCGAACGCCGCAAATCCAGCTTTACCCTTGTGGGTGAAAGCGGGCGGATGATCAGCTACACCGAGGCGGCGCTGGAAAACGGCGAGATCAAGGGCTTCACCCTGCTGTGGCCTGCAGGTGACGAGGAACGCCGCCGCCGTGTGCTGGTCGAGATGCGCCGCAGCTTTGCGCGGATGCCCGGCGTGCTCAGCGCCTCTGCGGGGGACACGTCACGCCAATCGGTCGATCTGGTGTCGGGGCTGCAAATCCGCCGACCCAAGTCCGTCCGATCGGGCTTTTTCGTGACGGCGTCCGGCGCGGTCGCGACCACCTCTGCAGCGGTGCAAAGCTGCACGCGCATCACGCTCGACGGCGACACAGAGGCGTCGCTGGTTGTGGATGATGCCGCGCGCGGTGTTGCCCTTCTCAAACCCAAATCCGCGCTGTCGCCGCTGGAAGTGGCAAGTTTCGCCGCCCAGCCCCCGCGCCTGCAAAGTGATGTGGCCTTGGCCGGCTATTCCTTCGAGGGTGTGCTGAGCGCGCCGTCGATGAGTTTCGGCACTCTCGCGGATGTGCGCGGGTTGCAGGGGGAGGAAGGGATCAGCCGCCTTGCGCTCACCTCGCGCAGTGGCGATGCGGGTGGTCCGGTGCTGGACCGCACAGGCGCTGTGATCGGAATGCTGACAGCCGCACCGCAAGGTGGGCCGCAGCTGCCCGAAGGCGTGAGCTTTGCGGTGAGTGCCGCGCGTCTGGTCGCCGCCAGTGAGGCCGCAGGCGTCGCCCTGCCTGCCCGCGCGCCCGAGGGGGCGATCAGCCTCACCGCATTCCAGCTGTCGGAAAAGGCCAGCGGCATGACCGTGGCGGTCAGCTGCTGGGAATAATCACGCCGTCAGGGCGGGCGTGGCGTAAATCAGCGTAGGGCCATCGGCGCTGAACGCGGTGCGCACCGCCTCCTGAAAGGCAGCGATTGTAGCGGGCGCCACGGCGTGCGCGCCGAAGGCCTCTGCCAGTTTGCAAAAGTCGGGGTTGCGCGCGACCACGGCGTTGGGTGCGATCTGAGCACGCACCATGCTGTCCTCGATCTCGCCCAGCTTGCCGTTGTCCCACAAGATGATGGGCAGGCTCAGCCCCAGTTCAACCGCGACGCCCAATTCCTGCATGGTGTAGTGAAAGCCATAGTCCCCGATAATCGCCAGCGTGGGCGCGCCCTGCCGCGCAATCGCCCCGCCAATGGCGGCAGGCGTGGCATAGCCCAGCGTGCCAAACCCGTAAGGGTGGTGCCAATGGCCGGGGCGGTCCATGTCCCAGACCTCCTTGGCGACATAGGCGAATTGGGTCATGTCGGAATAGATCATCGTATCTTCGGGGATGGCCGCGCGCAGCGCATCGCACAGCGGCACAATGCCCGGGCGCTCCGCATCCACCTCCGCGCGCCAGCGCGCACGGGTGGCGGCAACCTGCTCAGGCGTCCAATCGCTGTGCGCTACATCATCCCCCAGCGCTTCCGCCAGTTCGGACAACCAAACGGCTGCATCACACAAATGCACGGTGTCGCCCTGCGCGGCCTGCGCCAATACTTCGACGTCGAGGTTTACAATAATCGCAGGGCAGTCATGGCCAAGATGCGCGCGCCACAGATCAACCTCTGCGAGGTCTGTCCCGACCAAAACAACCAGATCGGCCCGCGCAATAACATCAGCACTGCCCGGACGCGCCAGCGCGGCGCCAAAGCACAGCGGGTCATCAGCGGCGATAATCCCCCTGCCCGCATAGCTGGTGAAAGAGGCCGCACCCGACAAGCGCACCGAGGCCCGCGCCGGACTATTTACGCCTCCTGCCTTTACCGCGCCACCGCCAAACACAAAGAGCGGACGCGACGCCTGTTTGATGCTGTGTGCTGCGTGCCGGACGTCAGACTGGTCCGCTGTATGCAGGCGCATCACAGGCATTGGATCGGGTGCCGGTTCCGCATCCCCAACCAATTGCTCAATGGGAACCTGTATGTGCTTGGGCGTGGGGCTCTGTGTCTGGAACTCCGCAAAAGCGCGGTCGATCAGGGCATAGGCGGCCTGCGCGCTGCGGGCCTCTTCGGACCAGTCGCACACGGTTGCGGCCGCTGCGCGCTGGTCGCGCATCTGGTGAAGTTGCCCGCGCCGCGCTGCCGTCTCGTCCAAACAGCTGGAGATCACAAGCATCGGCACGCTGTCGCTATACGCCTGCCCCATCGGCGTCATGATGTTGCACAGGCCCGGCCCCGTGATCACATAGGCCACGCCCACCTTGCCAGAGGCGCGGGCATAGCCGTCGGCCATGAACCCCGCGCCCTGTTCGTGGCGTGCAAGGACGTGGGTGATGCCTGCCTCTTCGATGCCGCGGTACATTTCCTGATTGTGCACGCCCGGAATGCCGAAAATCACATCGACCCCGCGCGCCTTGAGCATGTGGGAAATCTGTGCGCCCAGCGGGCGGGTGACGGGCGCGTTTTTCGTCTCGGGCATCAGGCCCTCCAGAATTTGACAGTAAAGATGACGTAGACGACCATCAGCTCAAGCCGGCCCAGCAGCATAGCGACAGTCAGGATCCATTTAGCCGCATCATTGAGGCTGGAAAAATTGCCCGCAGGCCCGATGATGTCGCCCAGACCCGGCCCGATGTTGGCCAGTGCCGCTGACGCCCCCGACACAGAGGTCACGAAATCCAAGCCCGTCATCGACAGCGCAACGGCCACCAGCCCCAGCGTCACGATGAAGAACATGAAAAACGACATCACAGAGGCGAGGACTTCTTCGCTCACGGGTCTGCCATCATAGCGCGGTGTAAAGATGCCATGCGGCGAGCGGATGCGCATCAGCTGCGCGCGGATCGAGGCGAACAACAGCTGGTAGCGGAACACTTTGATCGAGCAGGCGGTCGAGCCCGCACACCCCCCGATCAGCCCGATGAAAAAGAACAGCGCCACCGCGAAACTGCCCCATTGCATGTAGTCGACAGAGGCGTAGCCCGTGCCCGAAATGATCGACGTCACGTTGAACAGCGCCTCGCGAAAGGCCTGTTCGTTGTCCAGATGCACCCCCTCTTCGAGCAGCACGAAAAGCAGCACGATCAGCACCGCAATGATCATCACAAAGCCGCGCACCTGCGGGTCACGGTGCAGCGCTGCGGGGTTGCCGTTAATCAGCTGGACATAGCGCACGAACGGCAACGCCGCGAGCAGCATGAACACCGCCGCGACATACTCCAACGGGCCGGAGAAGGTGCCAAAGGACGCATCGTAATTGGCAAAGCCGCCAGTGGAAATTGTGGTCATCGCATGGGCCGTGGCGTCAAAGACGTTCATCCCCAGATAGAGATAGGTCATGGCACAGATCAGCGTGAACAGGACATAGAGCCCCGAAATCTGTGTGGCGATCTGGCCCGCGCGGGGCAGGATTTTGCCCAGCGTGTCAAAGCCTTCGGATTTGAAAATCTGCATGCCACCCACGCGCAGCTCTGGCAGGAAAACCATCGCGACCACGATGATACCGATGCCGCCCAGCCATTGCAGGATCGCCCGCCAGATCAGCAATCCTTTGGGCAATGTGTCCAGTCCGGAAAAAACCGTAGCCCCCGTGGTGGTCAGGCCCGACATCGCCTCGAACACGGCATCCACCGCACGGGCATCGGTTTGACCCAGCATAAACGGGATCGCACCAAACAGCGGCAGCGCCACCCAGACCGAGGAGGTGAGCAAAAAGGTCTGCTGGATCGTCAGCCCCTCGCGCACGCCGCTGGCACAGGCCAGCGCGATCGTGGTGCCCCCCAGCAAGGTAATGACGGCGCTTTGTAAAAACACGGGCCAATGCCCGCGCCCTTCGGCCAGATCGACCAGCAAGGGCACCAGCATCGCAGCCCCCAGCACGGCCACCAAAAGGCCAATCACATATCCAACGGGGCGCACGTCCATGCGCGCAGGGTTGGCGCGCATCCCCGCCCGTGTCAAGCAAGCGCTGCCGCCTGCCCTGCCCAAAACGAAAAGACCCGCGTCGATCCCGTGCTGTCAGCAGCGGATCAAAACGGGTCTACAGGCAGCGCGACACAGCGCGGCCTCATGGCTCAGCCGACGTGGAACAGCGTGTTGAACAGCTTGGGGTCAAAGCTGGCTTGCGCAAAGGTCGGACCTTCGGTCAGGACGCTGACGGCATCGTGGCTGTGCAGGCTTTCCTGATGGCTGGCAACCACACGAAAATCCGCGATGCGGCTGTCGGCCAGCAGTTGTTCGCAAAACAGGCGCGCGGCATCCTCGACGAAAATCGGGTTGGCGGCGTTCAGCTCGGCAAAGGCCTGCTCGTCCTCGCGCTTGACCATCACTTGCGTTTCGGTGGGGACAGCACGGCGGCAGGCGTCGATCAGATCCTCGAACCACACACAGTCCGCGTCCTGCTCGACCAGCACGGAAATCCGCGCGACCGAGCGTTGCGAATGCGGTGTGGCCAGTTGGTTGCGGGTGGCGCGCGCGTGCTCGCTCAGCTCCAGCGAACAGGGGCAAGTGCTGGAATACACATAATCAAGGTGGATGATCTGCTGACGCACGCCGCCCTGCTCAACCAGTTCAAGGGCGACGTCGTAATACTGATAGCCCTCAAGGCCGGACCGCAGGCTGGTGGTTTTCATCGGAAAGGAAAACCGCATCTGGATGCGGGCGTCGAAACTCTCGAGGTCGGTGATGTAATCGTCCAGCGCGGCCTCCATCACCTTGAAGCTGAAGGTGCGTGTCGCGTGTTTGTAAAAGCTGCGCATGATGCGCGACATGTTGATGCCCTTCTTGTCCGCCTCGAGGCTGACAGTACCGGTCACGGAAGTCTCGAGCGTCAGGGGGCCGTCGTCGCGCGTCTCGAAGCCGACAGGCAGGCGGAAATTCGAAATGCCGACGTGCTGGATTTGCTGTCTGGCCCCTTTGATCAGGCTGGACGGGCCGTTCTGAAGGTCGGGCAGGCTGGCTTTATACTCCGGCTCGATCTCGAAATCGGCGGGGTAGTCGCGCGCGAGCAACGGATAGGCAGCCCCCCCGCCCAGCATTTGCACCACAGCAGGATCAAGGGTCGCAATCTCGCTCGCGTCGGCATTGGCAGCCCAGGCGCGCAATACCTCGATCGCAGCTTCGGCAGCCGAGCGGTCGGGTGGAGAAGAGATGGGTGTAACAATATTCACGGGGCGACCCCTTTGTCTGTCAGGAGCCATATGTAGGCGTCCGCAGACAAATTGCCAAAAAATAAATCCGAAAGAACGGGGAAAGCGCGCGCGCTATACCTTTGCCGCCGCCGCCAGTGCCTGTGTGAAATCCGCGATCAGATCGTCTGCGTCCTCCAGCCCGATGCTGACCCGTACCAGCCCTGCGGTAATCCCGAGGCGCGCCTTTTGCGCGTCGGGCAGCCGTTGGTGGGTGGTCGTGGCCGGATGGGTCAGGATGGTTTTGGAATCGCCCAGATTGTTGGAAATCAACCCGATCCGCACCGTATTGAGAAATGCGAATGCCGCCTCCTTGCCCCCCTTCAGATCCAGCGACAAGACCGTGCCACCCGCCCCCATCTGCGCCGATACCAGCGCATGTTGCGGGTGGGATGCAAGACCGGGATAGATCACATTGCCCAGCGCCTCGTGCCCTGCCAGCGCCGCAGCCACAGCCTGCGCCGTTGCGGTTTGCGCGCGCACCCGCAGGCCCATCGTCTCTAACCCCTTGAGCATGATCCACGCCGTAAAAGGCGACATGGAACCGCCTGTGTGTTTCATGTAAGGCTCGACCGTTTTGCGGATGAACTCCTTGCTGCCAAGGATCACACCGCCCAGCGCGCGCCCCTGCCCGTCGATGTGTTTTGTGGCCGAATAGATCACCACATCGGCCCCCTGCGCAAAGGCGCGACTGTAGACCGGCGTCGCAAAGACGTTGTCGATCAGCACGCGCGCACCGCGGGCATGGGCCAGCTTGCAAACTGCCTCTATATCAATGACTTCCAGCGTGGGGTTCGAGATTGATTCAAAAAATACCGCCGCTGTGTCGTCACGGATCGCGGCCTCCCATTGTGCCAGATCGGTCCCGTCGACAAAGGTGACCTCAACCCCGAAGCGTGTCAGGATATCCTCCAGCACATAAAGGCACGAACCGAACAGCGCGCGGGCCGACACAACGTGATCGCCCGCCTTGAGCATCGAAGTCAGCGCACCCGACACCGCCGCCATCCCCGAGGCCGTGGCAAAGGCATCCTCTGCCCCTTCCAGCGCGGCGATGCGTTGCTCGAACATCCTGACGGTCGGATTGCCATAGCGGGCATAGATGAATTCGTCCTCACCCGACTGGATGAACCGCTGCTCTGCATGCTCGGCGCTGTCATAAACAAAGCCCTGCGTCAGGAAAATCGCCTCCGAGACCTCCCCGTACTGGCTGCGCTTTGTGCCCGCATGAACCGCTTTTGTCGCGGGCTTCCACTCATCGCTCATTTTATCATCCTCGGTGTGCGGCATCAAAAGGGTGCGCACAAAAAAACCCCAAACGCGGTCAAGCGAAAGGGGGCTTTCATCCTGACCTTTTAGCGGAATGTTTAACGTGGCCCGCAATCCGGTAACAAATCGCCACGTCTGTTGGTTAGGACATCGCCGCAGGCGGGTCAAGCGGGCGCGGCGGTGTAACGGGATATTCATCTGGTGCGGCCATGCTGGTGCGATACCCACAGTCACGCGTGTCCGTTGCGGCGCGCCCAACAGGAAGGGCCGGTGATGCCGTTGCTCAGGATCAATGCAGGGGTGCAGGGGCTTAGGCTGCACGGCTCTGACCGGCAGCCGTTGACCGCAGCACGGCGGCTGCGCGGTCCGGTGGTCGTGATGATCCACGGCAACAAATATTCGCCGCGCGTGGCCGGGCATTGCCCCCATGCCCGCCTGTTTCACGCAGGCGGCTGGCCACAGGCACTGGGGCTGGAGGCGCAGGGCACGAACACCATCGCCTTTGGCTGGGAGGCGCGCGGCGGATTGCGCCATGCGCATGCACAGGCCCTGTCGGATGCAGCACAGCTGGCCCAGCTGATCGCCGCGCTGCGCGGGCGCAGGCACGGCGGTCCGGTGCACATCATCGCACATTCGCTGGGGGCAACGCTGGCGCTGGCGGCCCTGCCCTATCTGCGGCACGGTGATGTGGGCCGGATCGTATTGCTGAGTGGCGCCGCGCATCTGGGCCTCGCACGTCACGCGCTGGCCAGTCCCGCAGGCCTCGGAACGCAATTGTTCCACGTCACCAGCCGCGCCAACGCCCTGTTCGATCTGGGCTTTGAACAAGTGATCGCGGGCACAGGGGCCATCGGGCGCGGGATCGACCGGGCGCAGGCCGTGCGGCTGCACATCGACTGCGCGCGCACCCGCGGCCGGCTGGGGACGCTGGGCTATCGGCTGGGGCCGCCACGCAGGCGCGTGTGCCACTGGTCAAGCTATACCTGCGCGGGGGTCATGGCGCTGAACGCGGCGCTGCTGGACGGCAGCCTGCCGATGACTGTTTTGCGCCACATCCTGCCGCCGCCGCCCGAACGCCGCACGGCGCTTGCAATACTAAACAAAACAAGCATCATGGCCGCAGTTTCGCATTGGCACAGGGCCCGCACATGAGCGCACCGATTGATCTCTACTTCTGGCCAACGCCGAACGGCTGGAAAATCTCGGTCTGTCTGGAGGAAATGGGCCTGCGCTATCGCACCCGCCTTGTGGACATCGGCAAGGACGACCAGTTCGCGCCTGCATTTCTGGCCATCTCACCCAACAACCGGATGCCCGCGATCGTGGACCCGGACGGGCCGGGCGGCACGCCTGTCTCCGTGTTCGAGAGCGGCGCGATCCTCCAGTATCTTGCGCGCAAAACCGGCCAGTTCTATGGCAGCCACGCAGCCGAACGGATCGCGGTGGATGAATGGCTGATGTGGCAGATGGGCGGGCTGGGGCCGATGGCGGGTCAGGCCCATCACTTTCTCAAATTCGCGCCGAAATTCGATCCACCGCAGGACATCCCCTACGCCAAGGACCGCTATCGCAACGAGGTGGCGCGCCTCTACGGCGTGCTGGACCGGCAACTGGCGGGTCACGAATTTGTCGCGGGTGATTTCCTGTCCATCGCGGATTTCGCGATCTGGGGCTGGGCCAGCCTGTGGGAGGGCCAGCAGCAGACGCTGGAGGACAAACCCCACATGGCGCGCTGGCTGGCAACAATGGGTGCGCGCGAGGGCGTGCGCAACGGCCGCGCGCTGCACGCGGATTTGCGCGGCTAAAGCACTTCTTGAAATGCCGGATACACGATTGACCCTCTGCCGCGTTGAGCGCATTTGTGTCAGGCAGCCTCAGGGGATTTGGCTGTTGTGAAAAGTGCTCTAGGGATCCGTGCCGCCTGCCCCCTCGCTGTCTTCCTCGATGACATAGGGTTGCAGCTGTGCGAATTGCCAGAACAGGAACACCATCAGCGCGACGGGAAAGCCGAATGTCTCGATCTTGACCCAGGCGTCCGTCGACATGGTCCGCCAGATCACTTCGTTCACCACAGCCAGCACCACAAAGGCCAGCGTCAGCCGCTTTGTCAGGATCATCCATCCCTCGTGGCGCATCGGCATCATGTCGGCCATGACGTATTCCAGCCACGAGCGTCCGCGCAACAGCCCGATGCCAAGGATCAGCGCCAACAGCCCGTAGACGATGGTGGTCTTCATCTTGAAGAACCGCTCGTCGTTGAACCATGCGGTCAGCCCGCCGAAAAAGATCACCATGAAGGCCGTGAAAACCTGCATCCGGCTCAGCTTGCCCGTCAGGGCCCACAGGATCGCCATCGCCAGCAGCAAGATCGGCACAAAGACCACAGCCGACACGATAAAGCCGGTGTATTCCGTCCCGCCAAAGGTAAACACATCATCCTTGATCCGCAGATACAGGACAAAGAACGCCAGCGTCGGGCCCAGCTCCAGCACCTGTTTCAGGATGGGGTTGATCTCACGCGGGTCTGCCATTGCTATCCTCCGAATTCTACAATCACGGCGCCCAATGCGATCAGCGCCATCAGCGCCACCCGCCGCGGGCCGACCGTTTCCTTGAGCACCAGCCAGCCGATCAGGGCGGCAAACACCGTTGATGTCTCTCTCAATATTGCGGCCTCGCCCACCTTATCAAGGCGCGTGGCCAACATAATTGATCCAAAGCTGAGGAAGGCAACCACCCCGCCGAATACGCCGCGCACCATCAGCGGGCCCAGCGTCGGCGGATCCACCATCCCCCGCCAGCGCAGCGTCGCGAGGATGGGAAACAAAAAGCCGTCGATCATAAAAAACCACGCCAGAAAGGTGAACGGATTTGCAGTGGCGCGAATGCCGTAGGCGTCAAAGGTCGTGTAGAGCGCGACAAACAACCCCGTCACAAAGGCAAGCCCAAGCGCGAGGTTCAGTGTCTCGCGCTCTGACGTGAGGTAGAGCATGTTGTAAATCGCCAGCCCGAAAATCCCCGCCATCAGCACGGCCACCCCCAGCCATTGCACGCCGGTAAACGTCTCGTCGAAAATCAGATAGGCGCCGATCACGGTAAACAGCGGCCCCGTGCCGCGCACCACCGGATAAACCACCGTATAGGCGCCCTTGGTATAGGCCGCGGCCTGAAGGAATTTGTACAAACAGTGGATTACCCAGATGCCCGCGAAAATCGGCCACATATGCGGTTCCGGCCAGGGCACGACAAACAGCGCAAAGGGCGCGGCCATCAGGCAATAAGAGCCGTCGATTGCCCCGCGTGTCAGCCACGGATCATGCCGCCCCTTTTGAAGCGCGCCGAATACCGCATGCAAAAACGCGGCCAGCAGCGCCAGCATCAGCGCCACGCGGTGTCCCGCCTGCGTCCCTTCGATCGAAATGAACCACTCGGTGAAGGTCATTGCCCTGCCTTAGCGCGCGATCCCCGTGAGGGCATCCGCGAATTCCTGCGGATCAAAGGCTTGCAGATCGTCGATCTGTTCGCCCACCCCGATCGCGTGGATGGGCAGGCCGAATTTATCCGCCAGCGCGACCAGCACACCGCCCTTGGCCGTGCCGTCAAGCTTTGTCATCACCAGTCCGGACACGTCCGAGATTTCCTGAAACACCTTCACCTGCGCCAGCGCGTTTTGGCCGGTGGTCGCGTCCAGCACCAGCAACGTGTTGTGCGGTGCGTCGGGATCTTTCTTGCGGATCACGCGCACGATCTTGGCCAGCTCCTCCATCAGGTCGGCGCGGTTTTGCAACCGGCCGGCCGTGTCGATCATCAGCAGATCCGCGCCATCGGCCTCGGCGCGGACCATCGCATCAAAGGCAAGGCTGGCAGGGTCGCTGCCCTGCGGCGCGGTCAGCACCGGCACGCCCGCCCGCTCCCCCCAGACCTGCAACTGCTCGACGGCGGCGGCACGGAACGTATCGCCCGCCGCGATCACGACCTGCTTGCCCGCCGCGCGGAACTGGCTGGCCAGCTTGCCGATTGTCGTCGTCTTGCCAGAGCCGTTGACCCCCACGACCAGCACGACCTGCGGGGTCTTTTTGTAGATCGGCAGGGGTTTGGCCACAGGCTCCATGATGCGGGCGATTTCCGCGCTCATCAGGGTTTTGATTTCCTCGACCGACAGTTTCTTGCCCAGCCGCCCCTCGGCCATGTTCGCTGTCACGCGCAGGGCCGTGTCGACGCCCATATCGGCGCTGATCAGCAATTCCTCCAGTTGCTCCAGCATGGCGTCGTCCAGCACGCGGCGGGTGACGGGCGCAGCACCGCGCCCCATCAGGCGGCCCAGAATACCGCGTTTTGCGGCGGGTGCCTCGGGCGCTGTTTCGGGTTCCAGCATCGGGGCCACGGGGGTGAGGGTCGTGCGCAAAGGCTCAGGAGCGGTGGCGGGCTCAACCTCCCTTTGTGGCTCCTCTGGCTCCTCGGGCGGGGCACCCTCCTCTGGGGTCGCCTGCGCGGCCTCGGCTGCGCGGTCTTTTGCAGCTTGATCTTCGGCGGCGCGCGCTTTGGCGACCTCGCGGTCTTCGGCGGCGCGATCCGCGGCTGCCTGCTCTTCAGCCGCCGCAGCGCGAAGGGCGTCTGCCACCGCTGCATCTTCGGCAGCAGCGCGGGCGGCCTCGTGTTCTGCAGCTTGTGCCATGCGGGCGTCCTCGGCTGCCTGCGCCGCTGCCGCCTGCTCTGCCTCTTCCGCGTCGCGCATCTGCCGGGCCGCATCGGGCAATTCGGCAACCGCAGGCGTCTCCATCACATCGTCCACGGCCGCCTCTTCGAGCTGCCCGCCCTCGCTGACGATCGCCTCCAGCCCCTCGTCAATTTTGGAGGAGGATTTGAATAAACGGTCTTTGAGTTTTTTGAAAAACGCCACGGGTGGGAACTCCGGTATGAAATACCCCCCTGATCTAGCCGCTTGCGCGGTCAGAGGGAAGGGTGCGCGATTGACAAGCGCGCCCATGCACGGCACCTAAGCGACATGCGAGTCCTTGTTGTTTTTTTGTGTTTGTTTTGGGCCAGTTCCGCCCTTGCCGATCCGCGTGCCGCCCAGTGCAGCACCGGCAAGTGGGGCCATGTCCAGTGCATCCGCGCAGAGCATTTCGTCTACGACACCTGCAACGCGATCGAGGTGTTCACAAAACGCCACGGCCTGAACACCGGTTTTTTCACACGCCTGATCTGGCAGGAAAGCAGGTTCGACCCCAACGCCCTCAGCCCTGCGAATGCACGCGGTATCGCGCAATTCATCCCCTCCACCGCCCGTCTGCGCGGGCTGAAAAACCCCTATAACCCTGCCGATGCACTGGATCATTCCGCGCAATATCTGGCCGAGATGGTCAAACGCTATGGCAATGAGGGCATGGCCGCTATCGGCTATAACGGGGGCGAGGGCCGCGCGCAGGGGTTTCTGGAGGGCAAGGGCCTGGCCCGCGAGACTGTGAACTATGTGCCGATCATCACCGGCCTCACGGCCGAGCAATGGCGCGATGCCCCCCCCAAGGAGCCGGACTTCAGGCTCGACAAGACCAAGGATTTCCAGACGGCCTGCCGCGAGATGGCCAAGAACCGCAAGCTGAGCCCGCTCAAGCGCGCAAAGCCCGCGCCGCCGCCGCTCAAACCCTGGGGCGTGCAGATCGGATTTGGCACCAGCAAGAACACCGCCCGCGCGAAAATCCGCGCCCAGACCGCCAGCTGCAAGCAACAAGTCAGCCGTGAAAAAATTGATCTGGTCTATGTGAAGAACCGCGTATCCGGCAAAAAGGGATATTATTTCGGCCGTGTCGGGCGCAACACGCGCGGCGGGGCGCAAACCCTGTGCCGCAGCTTGAAACGCAACGGCTGCCTATGCCTTGTGGTGGAAAACAAGTAGCAGTTACAGCACCCTACACCCCAAATCTCATGCATCACATGAAGGTCGGCGCTTGATCAGATCTCGTCGGGGAAATGCTTCATCGTGAGGCGGATCGGGTTGGGTGCCGCCTGCCCCAAACCACAGATCGAGGCATCGACCATCGCGCTCGACAGCTCCTCCAGCAGCGGCTGATCCCAGCGGTCGGCCTGCATCAATTGCACGGCTTTGACACAGCCGACACGGCAGGGCGTGCACTGGCCACAGCTTTCATCCTCAAAGAACCGCAGCATGTTCAGCGCCGCATCGCGCGCGCGGTCGGCATCCGACAGAACCACCACAGCGGCAGAGCCGATAAAGCTGCCATGCGGTTGCAGCGTGTCGAAATCCAGCGGAATGTCATCCATGCTGGCAGGCAACAGGCCGGAGGACGGCCCCCCCGGTTGATACGCCTTGAAGACATGGCCCTGCGCCATCCCCCCCGCCGCCGCGATGATGTCCGTGATGGTCGAACCTGCGGGCAGCAGATAGACACCCGCCTGTGCCACGCGCCCCGAGACGGAATAGCTGCGCAGACCCGTGCGCCCGTTCAACGTGACCGACGACAGGATTTCAGGCCCCTCGCGGCAGATGCGCGCGACCCAGTGCAATGTCTCGACGTTGTGAACCAGTGTCGGCTGACCGAACAGACCCACCTGCGCAACAAAGGGCGGGCGGTGGCGCGGCATGCCGCGCTTGCCCTCGATGCTTTCGATCATCGCAGATTCCTCACCGCAGATATAGGCCCCCGCCCCGCGCCGCAGCTCGATATAACCGGCGGGCACGACATTTGCATCCTCCAGCGCTGCGATCTCGCGCGCGAGGATTTCCAGCACGGCGGGGTATTCGTCGCGCATGTAGATATAGGCGCGCTGTGCCTCGACGGCCCATGCGGCGATCAGCATGCCTTCCAGAAACAGATGCGGCACGCGTTCGAGGTAGTAGCGGTCCTTGAACGTGCCCGGCTCCCCCTCGTCGCCATTCACGGCCAGATAGCGCGGGCCGGCGCCTGCGCGCACAAAGCCCCATTTTTTGCCCGACGGAAAACCCGCGCCGCCCAGTCCGCGCAGACCCGAGGCCAGCACCTTGTCCTGCACCGCCTCCCAGTCGCCGGCGTCGCGCAGCTGTTGCAAGGTGTCATAACCGCCCTGCGCGGCATAGCTGGCGTAGGTTTCGTAATCGGGGATGCGGGCGTGGGTGTCACCTGCGGCGATCGCGTCGTGGACCTTTTGCGGGGTGGCGTTGTCGATGTGGGCATGGCCCAGCTCCAGCACGGGGGCGGTGTCACAGCGGCCCATGCACGGCGCGCGCAGCACGCGCACCTGCGCGGGGTCCAGCCCGTCCTCAAGCGCGGATTTCAGCGCCTGCGCGCCTGCCAGCTCACAGCTGAGCGAATCGCACACGCGAATGGTCAGCGCGGGGGGCGGCGCCTCCGCTTCCTTCACGACATCGAAATGGGCGTAAAAGGTCGCGACCTCATAGACCTCCGCCATGCTCAGCCGCATTTCTTCGGCCAACGCGCGCAGATGTGCCGCCGAGAGGTGGCCGTATTTGTCCTGAATGAGATGGAGATGTTCGATAAGCAAATCCCGGTCGCGCGGTTCTGCGCCCAACAGGTCGCGGACCTCGGCCCATGCGGTATCCTCCAGCTGGCGGCCTTTGGTATGGCGCGGGCCTTTGCCCTTGCCCGATTTCCACACGCCTTTTTCGGTGCCGTGTTTGTCGTGATCCAATGCCATCGCGCGCGTCCCCCTGATGCTGTGCGCAGGTGTAGCAAGCCGCAGCTGCGGGGTTGAGGCGAAAAGCGACAATTCGGCAGCCCTTTGCGCGGTGCGCGGGTGCGCGCTGATGTGGATCGGAAACATACGCGCCCTCTGGCCCCTGCCCGGCCCGTCTGGCACAAGAAGGGTATGAGAGTTCTCGCCATCCTGATCTGGGCCTGCACCGCCCTGCCCGCCGCTGCGCAATCGTCGATGACAGCGCAGGAATTTGACGACTATACCCGTGGCAAGACGCTGTTCTATGGCAACGGGTCAGAACCTTACGGCGCCGAGATCTATCTGCCCGACCGCCGCGTCCGTTGGTCGTTTCTGGACGGGCAATGCATGGACGGGACGTGGTACGAGGCGGACGGGATGATCTGTTTCACTTACGAGGACATCGAGGCGCCGCAATGCTGGAGCTTTGAGCGCGGCGCAGACGGGCTGGTGGCGCGGTTCGAGAATAACCCTGCGATCACACCGCTGTTCGAAGCGCGCGAAAACACGCAAGAGATGTTGTGTCTGGGCCCGAAAATCGGGGTTTGACCCGCAAGCCGCCGTTCGGGGGCCGGCCCCCATTGTCCCCAGGGCCAATTCCCCCGGAGTATTTAAAGTCAGAGAAAATAGGGCCTAGGGGCGGACGGTTATTTTACCGTCTGCGAACTGGATTTCGAGCGTGGTTTCCTGTGCCGCCCGGGCTGTGGTCGTGACGAGCGCATCGTCACTGCGCACTACGGCAAAACCCCGTTCAAGCGTGGCCTCATAGCCCAGCGTGCGGCGCAGGCGTTCGGCTGCGGTGATCTGGCTTTTCCAGTTTGCAAGCTGGCGATGGGCCACGTCCGACAGGGATTTGGCGGCGCGGTACAGGCGGGCTGCGTGCAGGCTTTGGTCGCGGGCAAGCGCGGGGTGCAGGCGCCGTGCGCGGTCGGTCAATGTTGCGCGGTCTTGCGTTACACGGCGGTGCAGCGTGGCGGGGCGTAACCCGCCAGCCAGATCTGCGAGCATCATTTTGCGGCGGTGGACCCCTGCCAGCAAAGCGGGATCAAGGCGGGTTGCTGCACGCTCGAATCGCAATTTTGGCGTTTCGGTCAGGGCGGCGGCGCGTGTGAGGCGCTCGGCTGCGCGATCCAGTCTTTGGCGCGGCGTGTCGAGCAGCGCATCGGGGCGTGGCAAGGCGCGGGAGATGTCGCGCAGCCGCTGGCCGCGCTGCATCACCCCCTGACTGAGGGCGCGCGACATGCGGGCGTGTTGTTGATCGAGGTAGGCCATCAGATCGAGGCGGACGGGCACGGCGAGTTCAGCCCGCATCTACTTTCGCGGGGTAGGCGAGGATGAATCACGCGGCGCAATCGATCCGGCAGTCG
>ENA-ORXR01000725-ORXR01000725.1-marine-metagenome-genome-assembly--contig:-NODE-725-length-40916-cov-9.362227_pt1 | contig 40916 bp, 33 predicted proteins | sample MGYA00237866_ERZ511479 | MGnify/ENA metagenome assembly ERZ511479
CGCCCTCAACCTCAGCTCCCCGGCCTTGCTGGAGGAGCTGGAAGAGTCGTCTGACGACGACTCTTTTTTAGCCATCAAAGCAAACTTAATTCCCAAGCTGAGTGCTATCGTCCATGCCAGCAAAAGCTGCAAGTCTTTCGGAGCTTGATACCAGAGCCACTGCATGATTTGCAAACGCCGGAACCCTTACATGATGTGCATCTTCCTCCGCTATCCTTTCCGCTGCCTTTACATTTCTTACATTTACCAGTCGAACGATCAGCCATTATAATTCTCCACTTAAGATTAACTTCTGTTCTCTGAACTATTCGGTTACAATACCAGTATTAGCTGTCCATAATGGGTCGCAACATCCAGCTTCGAGCCATCATCCAAGCATAGCGTGCAAGCGTACGTGGCTTCGGAGACTACTTCGTAGATTTTGCCAACCTCGAGTTGGGCGTGGGTATTCACCTCGCATCTCCACAGCTTAATTAGCCGTCCGTTATGGGTCGCAACATCCAGCTCCGAGCCATCGTTCAGGCGTAGCGTGCAAGCGTACATGGCCTTGGAGACGACTAGGTAGCTTTTGCCAAACTCAAGTTCGTCGTGGGTTTCCACCTCGCATTTCCAGTACTCGTTCGCGGCTCCGTTGCAGGTCGGTTTTTTCATGTTTTTCATTTTTTATCTTTCTGTATTTGTGGGTTTTCGAATCATTCTATGTTGTGAGTTCATTTCGGCCTCTGACGTCTTTTTCTGAAAAAAAAAATGATTTGTTTTTCAGGAGGGAAATGTAGGGGCTTGAAGTTGGTCGATCACCATTCGCTATCCCGATCTAGGTAATCCTCATTTCCCTCGGAAGATAACGGCCTTGTTTGATGTAGCTCAAGAAGGCCGTCGTCCCCTGCTTTTAGGTCCGAGCCCGCACCGGCTGAAAGTATGTATGCTTTTCTGTAGCGCTGCTCAAAGCGCTCCTGATCCGTTAAGGGCACACCGATAATCTGCGTCCGAAGCCATCGGCCAACTCGTGCAAGCATACTCATCTACCTGCTCCGTGGTTCAGTTCGGCAAAATAAGCTTCGGCTCGTTCACGAATCTCCTGATCCATCTTGAAAGGAGCGTGCTTACCTGCTTGGGCTCCTGGATCGATCTTAAATGCTTTCCAAGAAGTGGAAAGGTAGCTCATGTCCGCGAAGTTCACGATCAGTAAGCCCATAGCCGGACCCACCTTATGTCTGCAGAAGCGCTCGACCATCGCAAGCGCATCCTCGGGATCGGACGCCGCGAACTCGAAGGTGACCGACTGCCTATGCCCCCTTATCCGCATGATAGGCGCCATCTGCAATAAGCAGACGAGGAACACGTCGCGTTCAACCTTCGGCGTGAACTGATCGAAATATCGCTCGATTCTCGGATCGATCCCCAGCAGCACCGGGTTGCCCTCTCGGCGGATCCAGTCCTCATGCTCATCGATGCGAAAAACCTGTCCTGTATCGTAGTTTATCCAAAATCCCTCCTTCATCATATTCGCACCTCCAGCAGGCCGAAACTAGGCCTATAAATAGTTGCAAACGCATCCGCCTCGGCGGCGGGAAAGAACGATGTTGTATGTTTAAGATCTCTTATCACATGCTATATGGTGAGTCTCCGCGAAGCTCTGGCAGGTTCTTCGTGAGAAAAATCGTTTTCTTTTCAGCGTTGCCATCTTCCGTCTTCACGCAAGCGCCAGAGTGCGACCTTGTTGAGGCTGTCGATCGTGGCTGCCAAGCTGGTGTCCAGAACCTGTCGCACCGAGGCAACCTGCTGTACTCGAGGCATTTACCGTTTCGGATTCAACGGCCCGTTCTCTTTCCTCTGATGATAGCGTCGATCTCAGAAAGGCGATACCGCCTTGATCCACGGATGCGGACCACCCCGATCTCACCATCCTTGGCCATCCGATGGACCGTGAACCGCGACACGCTAAGAAGTCGCGCTGCCTCGGCCTGGGTGATCAACCGCTCTTCCAACGCCGGCACCCTTCCCTTAAGAATATCGAGCACTCTCGACAGGTCCCCCTTGGAGGGATTTCCGGTGACGACGCGTTCGATTACTTTCAGTTTGAGTTTGTTCATGCCTCGGGATCTACACCTGCATCCACGTTTTCTTCAAACGCGAGAATCGGCCTCTGGATATATCCGGTCTCCGACCCCTGACTCTTTTTTAGCTACTAGCCGTTCGTCGGCTTGCCCTTCACCCATAGGCACCATCGAACCGCCTTAGCGAAGAACGGAAAACATGGCGAAACTAGGCGTGCGCCAAAGGAGAACCACAGGTCAGAATACGAGCGACGTCAATTCAAACGGAGGAGACGCTGATACAAGATGTTTGCAACTTGGGTATTAGAACGTTAATATTGACAACGATGACTTCCCCGAACAAACCTACCTTCGACGCGTCAAAATTCACCGCACCAGAAGCCAAGCCGCTTCCGGTCATCCTCCTGCTCGATGTTAGCGGTAGCATGAGTGGCGAAAAAATTCGTAATCTGAACGAAGCAGTCCGGGATATGCTAGAAGTGTTTGGTGGCACGGAGAACAGCGAGACCGAAATCCATGTCGCGATCATCACCTTTGGCGCGGAATTGAAATTGCACCAAGCGCTTGCCAGTGCTGGCGACATTCAGTGGCACGACTTGTCCGCTTCGGGTGGGACACCGCTTGGCACGGCACTCAAGATGGCCAAGGCGATGATGGAGGACAAGGAGGTCGTGAAGTCACGCGCTTATCGTCCGAATGTGGTGTTGGTTTCTGATGGGCAACCTACAGACGATTGGGAAAACCCATTGCAAGCGTTCATCAAAGAAGGCCGTTCCGCAAAATGCGACCGCATGGCCATGGCCATCGGCGCGGACGCGGACGAAGAGGTTCTTGGCAAGTTCCTCGAAGGCACAGAAAATCGTCTGTTCTATGCTGAGAACGCCAAGCAACTCCAAAACTTTTTCAAGTTCGTCACAATGTCTACGATGATCCGCAGCAAGTCGACGACGCCTGATGTCGCGCCGGATTCGAGCACCATTGATGCCAAACCTACCACCATCGAAGCTCGGACGGAGAAACTAAAGTCTGCGACGGAACATTCCTCTGCCGAGACCGGAGAAAACGAGCTTCCAACTGAGAAGGGCTTTCAGTGGTAAAGTTCGACCCAGGCGAATTCACGACACCGAACGCTAAGCCGCTTCCAGTCTTTCTTTTGCTGGATGTCAGCGGCTCAATGGCTGAGGTCGTTGATCCCGAAAATGTCCGCCAGACAGGGCAGACCGTTGAGGATGATGGACAGACATGGGGGTTGGTCGAAGGCGGAACCTCGAAGATTCAAATCCAGAGCGAGGCTGTCCGGAAGATGATTAATTCTTTCGCTGCCGAGGAACGAATGGAGACTGAATTTCTAGTTTCTATCATCACCTTTGGTGAACAGGCCGTGGAACATCTTGCGCCTGTAGCCGCTTCTTCTGCGAATTGGACAAATATGAACGCAGATGGTTGCACGGCGATGGGACGGCGTTCTCATTGGTGAAAAGGTTCCTCGAAGACAAAGATGTCATACCCTCACGCGCCTGCCGTCCCACAGTGGTGTTGGTCTCGGACGGACAACCTACAGACGGGTGGGAGTCTCCTTTTGAAGCACTAATCACCCAAGGGCGTTCGTCGAAGTGCTTTTTTATGGCGATGGGAATCGGCGAGAATCCTGGAAAGCAGATTCTTGAACAATTCATATCTCAAACACCAGTCTTGGCTAAAGTGAATGGCACGCCAGTTCCAAACACCGTATTCCACGCAACTGACGCTGACAAAATTCACGAGTTTTTTCGCAAGGTCACAATGTCGGAAACCACCCGTAGCAAATCGCAAACCCCTAATGCCGTCCCGACATCGGCAGAACCAAACATAGAAGAAAAAGGATATATGTAATGGCACAAGCAACAGGAGATCCGGAAGAATTGGAACGTTTCGCGTATTCGCTGCAACAATTCGTTGATTCGCTCACCGATGCAGTGGGAAACCTCAACGGCGCGTTTGCCTCGCTTGGGGAAACTTGGCAGGACGAGAAGCGGGCGCGCTTTGAGGAGGACTACAACGCACTGGTTCAGCAGCTACACCAGTTCAACACGAACGCGGAAGAACAGATTCCGTATCTGACGGCGCTTGCGGCGCGTTTGAACGACTATCTCCAAACCTAAGAACCAGTTAGTCGCGATGGCGCAAGTCTCAGTCGGGAAGGTGGAAAATCTGGAAGACCTCGTGCGTGGATTGCTTTCTGTGCGCGAGGCACTGGGATCTGCATGCCAAGAACAGATCGCCGCTGCGGAAAGCAAATGTAAAGAGGCGCGTGAAGAAGCCGAGAACAGCGAGCTCCTGTTGGAAAGTGCCATCCAAAAGGAAATGGCGGCACAACGGGCGATTGACGTAGCCAAAGAGAATTTGGAGAGTAATCAAAGTTCGCTATGTGCCGCTAATTCGGCACTTTCAGCTTGTAACGCGCAACCTAAGGACGAGGAGGGAAAGTCTCCTGATTGTTCGAGCGAAGAATCCGACGTTGCAACTGCGGAAGATGCTATTGAACAGGCGCAAGCCGAGTTGGAGCAAACCCAAGCAGACCTCGAACTGGCCAAAGAAAATCATCAGGCGATGGAGCAGCGTGTCGAGTGCGTGAAGCAGGCTTTGACGATGGCGGAGCAGGCGATGGACCAGTCCCGAGTTGAATGCGCGGTGCGGTTTGCTGCTGTGTCCTCATCGGTTGAGGTGGCAACCGGAAGACTAACCGCCGCACAACAGGCGCTGAATGCCTATCTCGCGACCAATCCGCCCGCTGCTCAGTTCCACTCATGGCTGTACTGGAAACCCGCGCAACATGGCGCTTCCATCACGCCAGTTACCCTGCGCGACCGGATGAATCTTTCCGCCGAACAACGGGTTTTTCTTCAGGAGTATCTCTATGATCGAAATCCCGGATACCGTGGACTAGTTTCCAGGTATCGCGGTGAATGGGCGGCGGCGAAAGGTGACGCCGAGCGCAACATTGTCGCGCGTAAAACACGCATACATCTCAGTGGCGAGTTCGGAGAGCAAATAGCGCGACACGCGCTCGCGCCACTGGGAGGAAGAGTCGAGACTCAGGGGCGGACCTTCGTTGGCGACAACGGACGATACACAAAGACGGATCTACGTGTGACCGATTTGCGCATCCCGGTTATTCTGGGACGTGGGGAAAGCATGGGTTCATCGGCGGGCGGTTCAATGGCGTTTGAGGTTAAATGCGGCAAGGCCAAATACCTCTATTCACAGAAGGATCACATGGTGTTTCAGGCGGAAGGACACAAGCAGGCAGACGCCCATTGCACCCTTTGCTCGCGTGACATCCACGATCTGCCGACGGAGAAAGAGAGGGAATTGCGCGACACCTTGCGCGAATCAGGTTCACCGCTGGTGGGAATGCTGCCGCGCAAGAACGAAATTGACCAATCGTGCCTTGCCTTCATCCGCCAACAAGAGGGAGAAAAAATATGAGAATACGGTTCGCTATTGTCCGCCCTGATATTCTCGAGCAAGTTCGCGCCGAAGTTGATTTGCTTCAGGGCGCGGTAAACGATGGGGATATGGATGGCGTGGATGCAGCCACGGCGAAACTCTTGGTATCGACAGCTGATTGCCAGTCGATAGACCTGCCCGAAGAAGAATGGCTAGCGTTTCTGGATGAAATCAGGAGCAGAGATCCAGCGTTCCAATCCAACTACCTAATGCCGGGCGAGATTTGCGCCGACATTTTGCCGGCAGTCGCCGGCAACGATTTTGTTCTTGAGTTGCCAATTGATGAAGAGGCTGAAAGGGGCAACACGGATGTTTGACGATGTTTTTGGAGCGGCGACGCTGTGCACTGAGAACTTCCGCGGCGGGGTGCGTGATTCGTTTGGTGCGTCCATGATTGCCGATACGCTTGACCCGATTCTACAGGAAATCGATTCGCTCCGGTATGTCAACGAGGAGTTCCAGCGAGAGATGCGCAACATTGATCGTGTCTTAGAAGAGGCAAGAAGAATCCAGTTTAAAGATGGTGGGCGTACATGACGAGCGACTCTTCCGCATACTATCAAGACGCAATTGCTAAGATCAACAAATCTGTTGCGGACTATCGACAAGGCATTGTGCGCATTGACCGCGAAATCGACGCTGCCTGTGATCGAATAGACAAATCCATTTCCGGCTTGCACGGAGATCCGGCAAATTACGGCAAAGGTTCGGCGAATGCGCAACAAAAAGAGGAGGATCTTCGCCAGCAGGCGGCCAGTATCCTACGCGAGATAGCGAAGATAGGTGGAAAAATCGCAGCAGCGAATCAGGAAATTACCGCCATGGAGTCGGACATTAGTGCGCTAGGCCAAGAGAAATCTTGTCTTGAACGTCAAATCGGTAATCGATCGCAGATTGTAAATATTTACTATTTCTTTGCCGAGGAAAACGACGAGGAGAACAAGCAGTGTCAAGCCCTGCAAACGAAACTTGATACCGCGGCAATCGCGTTAGAACTGACTAAGCGCGACTTCGAGGTAAAGCGGCGGGAAGCGAAAGTAAGGAAAACGGAACTCCAAAAAACCTTGGATAAAATCCGCCGCAAAATCGCAGCACTCGAAAAGAAAAAAGGATTGACCGAGGAACAGGCCAAGCGTCTCGCGGATGAACGGCAGAAGGCAAACGCCAACCGGGCTACAAGGAAAGCTAATTGGCTGTCGGTCTTTGCCAATGAATGGAAAATGAACGCGGCGAAAGTCGAGCAGGCGGGTTCGCGACTTCGCCGTCAACAACCTGCTTTTGTGGATTTCGGCCCAGCCTTGCCGTTGGCATCGGAAATGCCAACGGGTCTTTTACTTGGTTCGCAGCAAGTATCTTTTGAGAATCTCTCCTGCCTTGTCCCGTATTTCATCCCGTTTCCGTTCGCCCGCGCCCTTGTTTTACCGGAGGATAACGAGGAGCAAAGACGTCTGGCGCACCGCCTCTTGTTACGGATGCTGTCCGCTCTGCCGCCAGGCCAGTTGGAAATGACAATCATTGACCCTCTGAAACAGGGGCAATCGGCCGGGCCTTTTCTGTCACTTCTGAAAGTGGAACAGTTGGTGCCGCGACAACGTGTGCTCACCCGTTCAGAGGAAATCGAGACTGCGCTCGACAAACTAACGGACGTGGTCGAGGAACTCATTCAGCGCAGGTTTAATGACGAAGCCTCCAATTGGTCGGAATACAACGCAAACCATACCGACAACCCTCTGCGTTACAAAGTGGTGCTGCTTTTTGATGTTCCGGAACAACTTTCAGCTAGGAGTATGTGGTCCCTTGAACGTCTTTGCGAGAACGGCCCGCGCTGTGGTGTCCTGCCCATCATCGCGATTGACGGGAAACGTGTGCAAGACGGGCGATACGAGATGTTTCGCACCGCGCTGGAAACCTCGACCATACGTCTTGACGCGCTGTTGCGCGGCACGGGCGACGCAGACGAGGGCTTGTCGTTTACATATCAGCCGGAACAATGGCCACGGCAGGACTCGCTGGACGGTTTCATCTCCATGCTTGCCGAGCGTTGCGCCGCTGAAGCCCGTTTTAGCAAATCAATGCCCGACCTCTGGGAGAATTTTGCAAAAGGAGCGACGACCATCGACGGCTTTGATATTCCAATAGGATGGACTCCCACAGGCGAGAGCGTATCACTGACTTTAGGTGCAACTACCTCTGAGCATCACGCGCTGCTTGCGGGCAAGACGGGCTCCGGCAAGTCCAACCTGCTCCATGTGATGATCCACTCGCTCTGCGAGAAATACCCGCCTGGCGAGGTTGATCTTTACCTGCTGGACTACAAGGAATCGACAGAGTTTACAGTTTATGCGAATCCACCACTGCCGCATGCCCGATTGGTCGCTACGGAAAGCGACCCCGAATACGGCGTGACAGTCCTGCGGCATCTTGCAGATGAGCTAGAAAAGCGGGCTCGCATTTTCAAGGATGCAGGTATTCGCGATTTCGCTGAATACCGAAAAACAAGCCGCGAGCAATTGCCCCGCGTTCTTCTTGTCGTCGACGAATTCCAAGTTCTGTTTTCGGATAGTCGTCAGGTCGCCGAAGCGTCCGAACAACTTCTCTTAAAGCTTGTAAAGCAGGGTCGCTCCTTCGGCATTCACATCCTTCTTGCGACACAGACTTTAAAAGGAATCAAAACGCCGTCAATCGGAGCCATCGTCACTCAGTTGACATGCAAGATTGCACTTGCCTGCGGACAGGAGGATTCCGCAATGCTCCTCGGCAGCAACAACTGGGCGGCATCTGAACTCCGCAGCCCACCCGAGGCCATCATCAACAACGCCAACGGCGCGAAATCGGGCAATATCAAATTTATGATACCGCTCGCCGAAAGCGCCTTTTGCCGAAAGCACGTTGCACAATTGTCGGCACGGGCGGCAAAACGCGAGTTGGCAAGTAAGACCCGCGTGTTCGACGGCGCAAATCTGCCGCCACGTTTGAGTTTTGAAAAATTTCAGTCGGTCTGTGGACAAGCAAAAGCGCTTCTCTTGGGAGAGAAGTTGACCTTTACCGCCGAAATGCTGACCGTTCCGCTGACCACACGCAAAGGGTTCAACGTGTTGCTCAGCGGCTACAACGATCTAATTCACGACGGACTGCTCGCCTCGACTCTCGGTAGTTTGTTTGCTAGCGATACTTTCGACGAAGTCATCTACTTCAACGGGCGGGGGCTAATGCCAGGGAGCGGCGCAAGCGATGCCGCACAAACGATGGGCACTCGATTCAGAAAGTTCAACGATACTGAAACCCTGCCTTTGCAAAAGATTCTGGATAGCATCGGCAAATGCCGCACTGCATTGATTGTCGATGGGTTGGATTCAGAAAAGTCACTCTATCCGGCGCCAGCGTTCAAAGCGCCGAAACCCGGTGATCCATCGTCGCCCGGCGACCTCCTCAAGAGCATTGCGGAGGAAGGCCCTCGCAAGGGCACCTTTGTCTTTGCGTTCATTGACAATTGGCGTCGCTGTGCCGGGCCTTGCAAAGACCTTTTAGGTCTCTTCGATCTCCGCGTGGCTTTCTGCATGAACGAGGATGATGCGGGCGCGCTTGTGAGTGGAGGAATCGGAAAGTTCAAGGGCATCGAGAAGCCGAATCGTGCGGTGTTCGTGAACAGAATGACGCACGACATCGTATGGTTCCGGCCATACTTGCAATGAGAGACACGATGACGCAAACCCTATGGCTTATCTGGGACACGAGCGGTTCGATGGCGGAGAACGCCAAGCGCTTTATCGCCCGCGGCGTTGCCCGCGAGGTGGAGCAATTTTGCCGGCTTGGATACGGAGACGCGGAATTGAAACTGGTGGCTTGGGGGAATGAGGCACAACTCATGGAATGGAGTCCGGATGAAGAGATTCCTCCGGAAATGCTGGATTGCAACGAAACGGCGAGCGTGGGCGCCTTGCTCGCGCTTATTGGCGAGCAACAAGAAGACAAATTTATGCTCATCACTGACGGTTTCTTGGCGCGTGATGACGCGAAGGCGCTGAAACGCTGGAAAGATGGTTTACCACCGGACGCATTGCGCATGATCAAGGTCGGCGCAGACTCGAACCCGCAGCTAAAAGGCGTGGAGGTGTTTGCTGCTGAGGATGTGTTTGCCGCGCTTGACAGTTGGTTGAAAGGAGGAGCTACATGGTGAACTGGAAGAGCTTCGGCGCGAGCGTCCGAGGTCCTGGGCATATCGCATCGGGCACCCCCAATCAGGATTCATGGGCGGCGTGCCACTACGATTGGGGCGATGGAATCATCGTTTCAGACGGCCTCGGGTCCAAACCGTTTTCAGATATCGGCAGCGAAAAGGCCTGCCTTGCCGTGACTTACGCCGCACACGCATGTCATAAACATGCTTTCGACAAAGCCCTTCTAACGAACCACATCAAAGACAAGTGGCTTTCCCTTGTCGCTCCGCTGGATCCCCGCGACTGCGCCGCGACCTGCCTGTTTGCATTTCGGTTTGGAGACGGAGTAATCCACTTGGGGGCGCTAGGCGACGGACTAGCTGCCGCAGTGAAGGCAGACGGCTCTGTCGTGTCGCTGTCAGAGGATAAGTCGGAAGGCTTTTCAAATATTACCGCAGCGCTCACTCCGAATGCTTCCCCGAAAGACTGGCTGCACTTGTCTTTCCAAGAAGAGGAGTGCGCCGCAGTCCTGCTCTGCACCGATGGTGTGGCAGATGATTTGGAACACGTTGACGAGTTCGTGAAGGGCTACATCGAGGCGCATCGAGCCCTGGCCACGGTGAGCGCCAACCGGCACACCCGAGCCATGCTCGAGAACTGGCCCACGCCAAAGCATCGCGACGATAAGACTATTGCCTGTCTTTGCAGGAAGAAGGTGGCGGATGAATAAATCCGGCATAACTCAAGCTCCGAAGCTGTGTGCCGATGAATACGGCAATCTTCATTACATTGCTGACGAACTCGGCAGAGGCGGCCAGGGCGTGGTCTATCGCACCAGGGACGCGGATCTGGCGATTAAACAGCCGCTCGACGCATCCGGCCAGCCAGACAAGAATGCCAACCTGCGCGACCGCTTTCAGAACATCCGCCTGTTGCCGATCCCTTCCCATATTCCGGTTTCAATGCCCCTCGCTATTTTGCGCGATGAACCGGGATATGTGATGCGTCTCCTGAATGAGATGAAGCCCTTCAGCATATTCGATTTGGACGGCGAAACAAAGAAGAGGCTGAAAGAGAGAAAACTGGTAATTCCTCAATGGCTTTCGGGTATACCAGACAAAGAGATGGCCTTTCGGCTCTTTCACTACGCAGATACCAAATCAACTCGCCGCCGCCTGCTCGCCCTCTCGAAATGTGCATCTATTCTCGCCCGCCTCCACAAGGCGGGTTTGGTCTATGGCGATATCTCGACGAACAATGTCTATATCGAAGAAGGTTCGCACGGCGAGGTTTGGCTGATTGATGCGGACAACCTGCGCTACGAGCTGCCGAGCGGCGGCCCCTCTGTCTACACTCCGGGCTACTGCGCACCGGAAGTCGTGCGAGGAACCGATTGCTCCCGTCCACGCTCGGATTGCTGGGCTTTCGCCGTGATGACCTTCAAAATACTCTCGCTATGTCATCCATTCATTGGAAAAAAGGTTCTGGAACCCGACGACGATGCAGGCGGCTGGGATGCCGAACCGGTAGCGGACGGCACGCCCGCTGATATGGACGAGCAGGCACACGCCGGATATTTGCCATTTATTGACGATAAGGACGACAATTCGAACAAGGGTATAGGAGGTCTGCCCCGCGAGTTAGTGGCAACTCCAGAGCTCCGTCTTCTTTTCCAAGAAACCTTCGGCGCGGGAAGGACACAGCCGCACCGCCGCCCTGCGATGGGGTTCTGGGCTCTGGAGCTGGCCAAGGCCTTTGATCGGTCGTTGGAATGCCACGAATGCTCGATGAGCTACTTCGTTGATGAATACGAAAACTGCCCGTATTGTGGTGCACTGCGTGCCGCCTTTCTTCGCGCCAGAACCAATCGCTGGGAAATCCTGATTCCCGATGGTGCCACGGAGTTCCCCCTCCCACACCGCCTCTTCAACCCCTTTTCAGTCAAACATAATGACGATGCGGAATGCGAGGCAGTTCTCGACTTCGAGGCAAAGAACGTGTTCCCCGTCCGGGGCACGAAGCCGTTCCCTGACAACCTGACATTCAAGTTCGTGGAGGCGGCAAAATGAAATTCCAAGATATACCTGCCGACATCTTTAGCATTCGTATCGGGCGAACTGACAACGCCGCAGAGGCATTGCAAGAGCAACCGGTCTTCTCCGTTGACGTCAGCCTGACCCGCCCGGACGAGTTTGAAATCCGCCTCATGGATTCCATTGTCTTCGCTCGGCCTGTCGTTGTCGGCGACATCCGGCGCCTCAATTCCGAACTCGCCAGCGGCCGAGCCATCCTCGCTCAGCTTGCCAATCCCGCCGCCGATGGGAGCATCGAACTCCAAATAACCTTTTTCACAGGGGAATGTTTGGAGATGGGAGAAATCGAAATCGGCGTGGATGAGTATGTTGAAGACGCGATGGCAAGGATTGGGCGTCGCAAGAACGGAATCAAAGGCGAAAAACTTTACAAGCGGCTTAGCCAGCTTTGCAGTTTCTACCAAGGCGACAGCGCGTTCTTTTTCCTAACAGCCGGACCTGCGATTGACGGCGAGCTCAAACCCGAGCCTGGACCGAAAGAGAATGGACAGGACTCGGACGAGTTAGAGAAATCCGAAGGGGATACTGAGGAGGCTTCTTTCGTGGGGGGTATAGGGCAATCGCAAAAACCCGAACCGACCCGCAAGAACTCGTTCTGCGTCACGGGAGATGGCGTACGTTTCGTCGCCACCGAGAGCGAACTTTCAGGAGGGAAATCGATTTTTACCATCACCCGCCTAACCAAGCGAAAAAGCGAGTCAGACCGCGCCCTGCGACTCGCCAAGGGGAAACTCGCATTTGTGGACTGGACTCACGCGGGGGGAGTTCAAATCTTTACCAAGGCGCAGATGGCTGCGCTCACCAAAGACGAGGGCAGCTACCTGAAGAAATGGGACGAGTTCGGCGACCTTGAGGGCGAATTACTGCTCAAACACGCCAGGGAAATTGGCGCGTTGCATTTTTGTGATCTGCAACAGAACCGCGCTGGGGATGACGGAAAAGCGACAGTTTCGGTTCGTATAGCGCAAGCCTCAGATTCAGCGTTGAAGGCTCTGAAAGCAGGCGGCGTGCCGGAAGTTGAGATTGTAGCTGAACTACCCGACCACCTGAAAAACGAGAACCAGACTTTCAGGGAGTTTGCGGGTCTGATTGAAGAAGAAAAGGAATCCGCCAGAAAAAAAGAAAGGCAGCAGAAAGCAAAGTCGTATTTCAAAGTCTCGGATTTCGATTCGGCATCAGGAAAAATAACGTTGGAAACTGAAGGCCTTCCAACAGAATCCGGAATATTCATCCTTTCTCTCGCAGGCGATATTGCCCAGATCAAACGTCGCGAGACTGCCCGGCGATCGATCCTTGAGGCGCGCTCAGCCAACTCGCAACTTGGGCCACTAATTGAAGAAAATGGCCAAATTTTACCCATTCGCCAGATACAAAAAGTCAAACCGCTGACAGCCTTCGTTCGCGAGAAAATTTTCGCGAATCCGCCGACCCTCATGCAGGAGAAGGCGATCGAAGCCGCGCTCAATACACCCGATATCGCGCTGATTCAGGGTCCGCCCGGCACCGGCAAAACAACCGTGATCGCTGCAATCCTGGAACGCTTGAATGAGTTGGCGGACAAGCGCGGCGCGAACACCAAAGGCCAAATTCTGCTGACCGGTTTCCAGCACGATGCGGTGGAGAACATGATCGACCGTCTCTCGCTCAATAGCATTCCTGTCCCAAAGTATGGGAAGCGGTCTGGCTCAGAGGATGACGATTTCAGTGCTTTCGAAAGGAATCTTGAAAAATGGTGCGGCCAACTCGCTGCCGAACTCCACGAAAGAAATCCTCAGATTGCCGAGATCAGGCGGGAAACGGAAATCAGGAACCTGTGTCTGCAATACCTTCAGGCACCAACTCGCGCGCTGGCGGCGAATCTCGCTAGGCAAATCGCATTACTCGGCGTCTCCATTCTTGGGGAAGACACCGCACGAAGAGCCGCGAATCTCGCAAAGAATCTTTCGCTCGAAAAACGACTGAACGACGAATCCAATCATTTGCTCAACGCCGTGCGTCGTCTGCGCATCCGTCCCGAAAGTTTCACCGACGATGGGCCAGAGCGGGCGACTGACACGTTGGATGATTTGGAGGACGTGCTTGATGAAAACGAACGCGCCTTGCTTGACAGAGCAAGCTTGTGGCGCAGCGAAGACGGTGCGCCTTCCTTTCTGAAGGATTTGGCGATGCTGAAGAAGAAACTCCTTACCCGCTTTTCTGCGCCTCCGGTATTCCGGGTGGAGAAGCAGAACGATGAGGTGATTGCCTTAGCGGAAGAAGCCGTTGCGCGAATCAGGGCTGACGGCTTCTCGGCCAAAGACGCAAAATCTGCCGCGCTGGCGGAGTTTCTGGCTGAACTCGAAAGCAACCCCTCCGGAATGATCGACGCGGTTTCGGAGTACAGTTTTGCATTCGCTGCAACGTGTCAGCAAAGCGTCAACAAGAAGATGCACATCCAAAAAGGCATCACTGGAAAGAATTCTGATCAAGAAATAGAATACGACTTTGTGATTGTGGACGAGGCCGCTCGCGTCTCGCCTCGCGACTTGATGATTCCATTGGCACAGGGCAAGCGCATCATTCTTGTCGGCGATCACCGCCAGTTGCCGCATATCATTAATGACGAAGTCGCCCGACAGATGGAGGAAGGCGAGCCCGGTCAAGAGGAGTCGGACTGGCTCAAGAAGTCCATGTTCCAGTATCTTTTCTCCGAGCGTTTGAAAACACTTGAAGAGAACGATGGAATCATCCGCCGTGTCACGCTCGACAGGCAATACCGCATGCATCCGCTTCTGGGCGATTTCATCAGCCGCAATTTCTACGAGCGCTTCGATCCGTCGGAAAAATTCGGTTCCGGACGGCCGGCGAGAGATTTCGCACATAATCTGTCCCAGACTGATGATAAACCTACTGCTTGGCTGGATGTTCCTGCTGCGAAAGGCAAGCACCGGCGAAGCGGAACCAGTTGGACTCGTCTCGTAGAGGCAGTTGCCATCGCCCGCCAGTTGCAGCAGTGGATAAATTCCGATGCTGGCAAGAACCAATCTTTCGGTGTGATTTCGTTTTACAAGGCACAGGCCGAACTCATTAAAAAGCAACTTGGCAAAATCACAGACGACGATAAGCGGCTACGCATAGGCACCGTGGATTCGTTCCAAGGCATGGAATTTGATGTCGTCTTTCTGTCAATGGTCAGAACACTCCCGCAAAAATGGACGCCTAAAAACGAAGACCGCGAAAAACAAGCGCGGAGACTGTTTGGCCACCTTTGTCTCTACAACCGGCTGAATGTTTCGATGAGTCGCCAGAAGAAACTGCTGGTCGTGGCAGGCGATTCCGGCTTGCTGCAAAACGACCTAGCCGAGGAATTTATTCCAGGATTGGTTGATTTCCTCCAACTCTGCAAAACGGAAGGGAGGATTTTGCAATGTCCCTGAAGCTCTTGGACTATGGGCGGGTGAATCCCTTTGGTGAGACCATCGGCAGACCGAACCGTCTCGCATGGCCGGTGGATGCCTATCGTGTAACGTTGCCTCAGGTATCAGATGACGGTGATGGTCTGAACCCGTTCGAGCGTGTTATCCTGAACCTCCTCGATGCGGTTGGTGCGATGGGTGCCCAGGCGCTGGCGGATGAAACTCGCATTCCGCTCGACTTGGTCAAAGGCATCCTTCTTCGCTTGCAGGACAGAGGAGTCATAGATGAGTATCACTTCGCCATCGAAAGGCAGTGCGACAACCTGAGAGACCAAGAAAGGAAAAAACATCTCTTTGTTACCGCCCTCCTTTTCCGCGAACTCGCCACCGGAAAAATCCTCCCTTTTGTACAAATTTTAGATGAAAGAAATCCATTGCGACAGCGAGAAGAAGAGAAGTTTATTAAGATGATCAGCGTCAATCAAGCGCATAAAAGATGTGCGCCTACGCAGCGCGATGTCATCAGCGCTTTGCGCGCAATGAAAAGACGATCGTCGGCGATTGGCAGAGACGAGAAAATGCCCGCTGTTCTGCAAATCACCATCACCCGTTCGCCCGAGTCGTATCATCTCGAATGCCCCATCGCAGTTCAAAAGAGCGATGGTGAATTCCGCATAGCCGACCCGTTCGGGACCGGCTTCTCCCTGATTCTTGAAAGTGCTTTTGCACAATTGCTTGAGCAGGATACCGGACTGAGCGAGTGGCTCCTCAAGTGGAAACAGTCATTGAGCAATCCCCGTCCTCCGAAATCGGAGAAGTCCGATGAACGAGCAAAGGAGCCGTTCGAGAACGATACCAATTGGCAACGCTATCCGAAACTCGTAGCCAGTTTGCGACCACCGCAGAACACGGGAATCCGCCCTATCCAGAAAATCCACGCTTCGATCGAGTGGGCCTTATTTTACGCCTGTTGCCGCCGTCCATTTGAAGATACCATCAAAAAACTCAAGTTTGCTGAACAAACCGATCATCCCGAACTGCTTGGAAATGCAGCGCAACGTGTCGGACTGGAGCCGCCGGATTTCGGCTTCAGGTTTGTTCTAGAAGGCAAGCTCATTGCCTTCCAAAACGGCCAGGCGGATTTCAGGACGGTTCTTGCAATCGCTATTCTGCAAGCGGAAAAAGACGAGTCGCATCCCTTGCGCCGCATTGCGTCCTCGCATCCAGACCTCATCAGCCGTCTACTGAAAATCAAAACGACTCGTGATGAAAAGGGCCACGGCAAGGGCGGTGCCGACGCGCCAGATACAGAATTGCCTGCTGATTCGTTTATGCGTGAGATTGTCCATGCGCTCCTACCAGACATCATTTTCGCAGACACACCAATTGCCAGAACGGACAAGGAAACTCGCGCCGATTCTCTCTTGGACGCCCGCGCCAGCATTCAGAGCGAATTCGGCTTCAGGGCGTTCAATCGCCTTGGTGCGAATTTGCAGGACCGCCTAGTTCACGGGGAGAGATTCTGGCTTGGCATAAATGACTGTGCTGACGCATCCACTTTCGCTTACGATCTCTATGCCGCGTTACAGGCGGAATTTCGCCAGAAACTTTTTGGCAAACTACCCCCTGATGTCAGGGATTCAGAATTCATCAACGCCGCGCAAACGAAAACTCAAGAAAACGGCCTCGGCGAATTGCCGGATTGCCTGCGCACCGTTCAACCTTTGAGGATTCGCCAGACCTTGCTGGGAAGCGATCCAACGCTTGGCGCATGCGTGGTGGCGTTTCTACTCATGTGCGACGGCTATACGCTGCGTTCTATAGCGGATTCACAACCGACTTTTATCCCCGACATCGCGCAGGTTATCACCGCACGTCGCCACGGCAATGAACCGCTGCCGCTGCCAAAAGCGGACATCGCAAAACTACGCAAAGTAACTTACTCAACCATCAAAACACTACTGGAGGCATAATTATGGGATTCTTTGGGAAATCAGAAGAAGAGCTGAAGAAGATTGCAGCTGGCTTGGACCAACGGCAAGCGGACTTGGACAACCGCGAGAGCGACATCACACACAAGGAAAACAACCTTGCCCACGAAAGTAAGTTACTTGCCGCAGATAAGGACAATTTTGAAAATAATCGCTCCGACCACGCCAACGAGGTCAAAAAGATCGCTGACAGCATCGCTGGTGAGAAGGCGGATTTGGAGAAGCGCCGCACCGAAATTATTCAGCTTGAGGCAAAAGCGAAGGCCGAATTTCCTGATACACAGCGTGAGGCATTCAAAGAGGTCGTAGAAAACCGGCAGGCCGGACTAGACATGCGCCAAAAGGATTTGGATTCCCTCGCTACCGATGTTGCAAATAGACTAAAAGCTCTCCACGCTGAGGAAGGCGTCCTCGCCCAGCGCGAACTCGCGGTGACGGAACGTGAGCAGAAAGCCGACGCTGGTTTCGCCAACAAAGCCAAGGCTCTCGCGGAGGAATCAACCCGCCAACACATCGCCAATCAGAGCGAAGCCGAACGCCTTCGCAGACTCGCAGATGCCATCGCCGCGGAGCGTAAGGATCTGGAAGACCACAAATCCGGGCTCGCGCAGCGCGAGCAAGGTATCATCGCCGCTGAGCAAACACGAGATGCCGGCTTCGCCGACGACCGTGCAGCTCTCCAAGATGAAATCGCCACCTCTCGCAGTGAGAGACTTGCCGAACTGGAGAAGGAGATCTCTGAACTAAGGACAAATCGGCTGGATGAAGTGACCAAGGCCGCGCAGTCCGAACGCGAACGCATCCGTGCGGAGATTGCCAAAGAGCGCGAGGAATGGACTACGCAGCAGCATGAGACCCGCAAGCAATTGGAAACCGAACGCACGGAACTTGAAAAGCAAGATGGCGAGATGTCCGCTTTGCAAAGCGAGATCGAAGGCCGCAAGGCGGAGTTGGAGGCCAGTGTACGGTTGATCGAACGCAAAGAGCAACGGTTGGAGCAGCAATGGCAGAAACGGAATGGCGAACTCGAGGACTCCATCGAAGCCCGATTCGAAGAGCGCCGCAAGTCAATGGAACTTTCTGAAGCATCCTTTAAAGAAGAACTTTCCCGTCTGCGAGATTCGCTTCGTATTCAGACCGAACTTGCCGGTGCATTTGATGAGTTGAACCGGCAGCTTGGGGGAAAAGACCCGGCTGAAATTATCCGTGAAATCAACAGTCAGACGGACGAACTCAAGCGCCTCCGCGAAGAACTCGCCACTCGTCCGACAGAGGAAATGCGCGAACGCTATGAGGCGCTCGAATCGGAAGCAAATATGCAGAAAGCAAGGGCAAACAAACTGGAGAAGAAAATCGCCAAAGATAACGCCGCTGTAGAGGAGGTCGCCGAATTGCGCCTCAGAAGTTCCGAGCTCAGCGCAGAGAACAAATCGTTGGCGCAGAAGACATTCATGTGGGAGGCATCGGCAAACGAGGCGCAGGCCGAGCTCGAGCGTCTCCGCGCCGCGTACGATCGCCCCGCCAAAAAAGAGGCCCGCTACAACGAAATCGAGATGCCGCACATCAAGGCGGATAAGGCGAAGAAACCGAAAAAGGCCGACATCGATGAAATCACGTGGCTCAAGGGGATCGCCAGCGCATGTGAGAATTACGGATTTCATTTCAACCCAAGGATTCTAAAATCCTTCCACACCGCGCTGAAGACGGCCGAATGGTCGCCGCTGACCGTTTTGGCTGGCGTCTCCGGCACTGGTAAGTCGGAACTTCCTCGCCTCTATTCCCACTTCGGCGGCTTGATGTTTGAGCCGCTGTCTGTCCAGCCGAACTGGGATTCCCAGGAGTCCATGCTTGGATTCTTCAACTCCATTGACAACAAGTTCGACGCTCAACCCCTGCTGCGGTTCCTTGCGCAAAGCCAAAAAAAATGGGTTAAACAGAGCAACAAAGACGAGGGCTATCCGGGAATGCTGGATGCCGTTTGCCTCGTCTTGCTCGACGAGATGAACCTTGCTCACCCCGAACTCTACTTCGCCGAGTTCCTGAGCAAACTCGAACTCCGACGCGGCAGGAAAGGTGCGGATGTGCCTTTCCTGCCAGTGAAAATCGGCGCAGGCATGCTGGCTTATCCACTCCCGCTCGGACGGAACGTCCTCTGGGCGGGCACCATGAATCAGGACGAAACGACGAAGTCCCTCTCCGACAAGGTCCTCGACCGTTCTATCGTCATCCACTTCCCCCGTCCAACCGAACTCAAGCGTCGCCTGGAACTCACGCCGCTCGATGAGAACAATCGCGGCCCGCTTTTGCATAAGGCTTCTTGGCAAAACTGGTTGGCAAAAGGTAGTACTTTCTCGGATGAGGACTTCAAACCATTCAAGACGTTCATTGAAGATATAAACACCGCGCTCGCTGACGTTGGCCGTGCCATCGGGCACCGGGTCCTGCAGTCCGTCGAATACTATATGGTGAACTATCCCGATGTTCGCGCTGCACAGAAAAATGACGACAAGGGCGCGCTCGCCGAAGCGCTCCACGATGCCTTTGAAGACCAACTCGTCCAGAAGGTAATGCCAAAACTGCGCGGCATTGATACACCAGAGAGGTCAACGGGCGGCAAGTGTCTCGAGAAAATACTAGACCAAATCAAACTCGGTATCGGCGATAAACCCTTCCATCTTGAGAAGGACTTCGAACTCGCTCGTGATCTTGGATACGGCCAGTTCATTTGGCAGTCCGCAAACTACCTCCAGGAGGATGAGACGCCGCCAATACCAGAGAGCCCCGCAGAAACTGACAAGACGAGCGAAGAGAATAATTCTCAATGAATTTGGCAGAACTCTATCGTTTGTCTTTGCAAGAGGGCGCAAGCGCAGACCGGGCTCGTAACCTGCTTCTCCAGACGCACTGGTTTACGGTCAACGCCGAGTTCGACCCGAAGACGGGAGAAGCCCTTCCTCAAGCCATATCCGCCTTTCTTGCCAAAGTCGCGCCTCGGAAACAAAACGGAAAGAAACAAGACAGGCTCCATCGCATCACCGAGCACGCGCGGCCCTCAGTGGAACGCCTCCTCCGCTCACTCAACGAAAGCCCGCGGCGCGAGCACGCCTTGCTGCCTGTGCACTTGGTAAGGGAGTTGGATGCCAACAGTTTCATCAAGCTCAGCAACCGTCCGGGCCGAAACATCCGGGAAAAACTTGCGGGCAAACCCTACCTACAAGCCGTCCGTCGCTACCAATCCGTCAACCTGCCCGAGAACCGGCTGTTGAAGTCTTTCGTCGTCCGCCTTGCCGAACTCCTTGAGCTTCGCCGGGATATTCTCGGCGAGGCGGAAGACGACCTCATCCCAAGAATTCTTTCCTGGCTTCGGAGAGACGAGGCTCGGGCCATCGCACGGTGGGAAAACCTTCCACCCAACAACACCCTGCTGGCACACCGCGACTACCGCCGGGTATGGGATTCCTGGCGACGCCTGCAAACCCTCGACGAGGACATCGCTCGGGACTTTTCGAGTTTGGATGAGCGCCAGGAGACGATGACAAGATGGATGAATTTCGGGCGGATGTATTGCGAATGGGCACACCGTTTCGCGGAGATGCCGGTCATGTTCGATTATGAGACCTTCTCGATCCAAGCATGGATTCCGGAACCCTTGATTCAAAGAACCAAGCAAAAACTCACCCGATCCAACAGCCAAAGGACTTTCAACGAACCGGCATGTGTTGACCTTTCCGAGACGCGCCCGCGCTTCGCAGTCACCGAGAAGACCTCGGAGACTCTGACGGATGCTTACCTATGGCAGCAGTGGAGCTCGGCCTCGGAAACCGTTGACGTCCCCCTGTTCGAATCGGACGCCGCGTGCCTCCATCCGGATGCGGTCACGATTGCTTCCCCTGACCTGTTTTTTGGGGGAGACGCGACTTCCGGTTATTGCGATCGCGCCGCTCGTGCCTTTGCTGCCCGATTGAGAGATACATTCAAGAACGACAAGCTGATCTGGCTTGTTCCGGATGCGCTCAACGATTTTCAATTGGAAATCATTCGCCGCAACCTCAATGCTCGTTTTCCGGGCGCTGCCCCCCTCCCGCGGAGCGTTGCCGCCTTATTCGAGCAGGTGGACTACACCCGCATCACCGGAGACCGCTATCCCGTCATCGTGGTGGACACCATTGGCGGCACGACTTGCGTCACGAAGTTGATTGCCCGATTTGACGCCGATCTCAAGAAGCGCCTTCCCAAAACCAAAGGTTACTACTGGGAGCGCTGCCCCCCGGTCATTATCTCGGAGCACGACACCGGGAAGGGACGGCTTTATAACGTGGTCACGGTGGACGGCAACGGCAAGTGGCACAACAGCGCTGCCCCCAAACGACCGCAGCCCTTGAAACCGAGCCACCTGAAAACAGATCCACGTATCGAAAACTTTGCGTTCTGCATTAACCTTTCCGACAGCCCTGTGGCGGGTGGCATGCGCCTCCACACCATGCAGGCACGCGCCGGAGAAATCCCCCTCTGGCGAGATCAGATTACCGAACTCTCCATCAAGGTGATGAAAGACGGTCGCTACCAACGCTTCTGTCTTGTTTCACAGGTAACCCCAGTTAAGCCGATTCGGGGAGTGTCTGTTCCGATTTCCGTTCAGGAGAGGTTTGCACTTCCAGTCGGTCTGCCGTTTTACGAGTTCCCGCTATTTCAAGGCGCGAATGCTAACGCGGTTGGCTTCTCCGCCCGCCTTGATTCACTCGAGTTCCCCTTGGTGATAGGTGACCTTGTTGCGCCCATCGAATTAGTCCAAAAGCTTGATAACCCGACGCGTACGGTTGACCGCTTTCTTGCGGAAGAGTTGCCTGCGGAGGTGAAGACAGTTCTTTTGAAATCTTCTGACGCCGAGACAATGCAAAAGGTTTTAGTCCAGCACCTTAAAACGGTTGTCACTGGAAAGTCTATTTATGACCATGAACGATTCGATGGTGTCACCTTAAGCAAGGAAACCAAGCAACTTCTGGATCGAAGTCTGGTAGGAAGAAATCTCCATCATCTCAATCGCTTGTTGCTTGAGGACGCGTATCCCGACGAATTGTCGAAGTTCGTGGAATGCCGACTGAAACTCACTTTTGAATACGGCGCTGACGAACCCTACACACTGATCTTCGCCGCGCGCCACAATTCTTTCCGACCCGTGTATGCCACTTGGCAGCATACTATCGAAGAGATTGTAACCGATGCCCCTGCGCCGGAATATCCGACGGCCCGTTCATGGAAGGGTTTGCGTCGTTACCCTGATAGCAAAAACGGAGGCACAATTGACCTGATAGGACAGCTGGGTAAAACAAATCGCAATTTCACCAAATGGAGTAATGAGAATGACGAGGAGGCGTGGAAGAAAATTCGGAAATCTATCAAAGGATGGTGCAGATTTCTTGTGATTTCTCTATGGCGCGACGGGCGCTCTGTTTCGGCGCCCGATTCCCCAGAGGAATTTAGGAATGCTGCAAAGGGCTTTCAGTCTTTGCTGAACAAAATATCAACAGCCGATGAGAAGGCTGTTTCCGATGTTCGTTTCTTGGAATCCTGTATGCACCAAGACGCACCGAGCAAGTGCGTTCAGTGGATCACCGAACAAGTGGAAATCGGTCACGGTAGGAATGCACGAGGAGTCGGTTTCGCGCTTGGCGATGTCTCCCAAAAGTGGCAGCAAGAAATACTTCTCCACCTAGCGTCAAACCCACGTAACTTCGCCCTTAGTGTATTTGCTTATGCCGTCTGGAGGGAGTCGCAACTGGTCGAACGATTTTCACTGAGTGAGCTGAAGCCAATATTGGAGGCACTGCTTCAGTGTCTGAAAAAACTTCGTCCGTATAAACAGGAGAAAAAGAAAGACTGGTGGGCTAGGCGCAACTGGGCTCGCTCGACTGCAGAGCCCTTGGAGCTTCTATTAGGATTGTTGCGCGCCCGAGATTCGAATGATCCTGAAATCAGGATGCTTCTCCAGCCTCACCAGAAAAATACGAAGCAGCTTGCGGAACAGATCGACCGAATCGAGGAGATCGTTGCGGAATCGAACATCAAGATCTTTTCTCGCGTCCAGATCGACGTTCAGAAGCCTGAGGCCGTCCGCACCCCGGACTTACTTTACGCTTTGCGCTTGTATCTCACCGGCGACGATGGTGCGAACGCCATCCATATCACCGGCGTCTCGGACAATGACGACGACTAAACGAAAAAAATGCTTCGATGAAACACTTCTTACTCACTTGGTATGGGATTACCGACCTACGCGCTGCTTTGGGCTTCGAATCCGGCAATGTCCTTGCCCGATGCGCCGTCCGAGGCTAGCCGCTGAATTGCATGCTGAACTGACGACCGCGGTCTCAAATCACGATATCGCGCCGGAACAAGCAGGCAACGCCCTCGTCACTGCGACCCACCAACACGATATCGCGCCGGAACAAGCTGGCATCCTCCCCTTTCGCTGATGCTGACGCCTACATCGAAGCCTTCCGCTAGGAAACTCATTGCGAGGACGGAAGCAGTTTATCCAGATATGCCGGTGGCACCCTTTATCGAATCAGCCACACGCGTAGAAGTTCCTTGGAATCAATCACATCGTGAGGCGTAAAAAGAACGTCTCGTGAATATCTCAGCGAAGCTTCCAAAAGGAGCTGAACTCAATGCCAAGGACTTGGCTCAACCAGGGAATCATTGCGCAGGGTGTCGTCTTCGGCCAGTCTGCCCCTCCTACTTATCCTCGGCTCCCTCCTGGTGGATCAATCGACCTGAAAATCCTCGTCCAATCCCCTTAGATACGTGGGGTTAAATATCCCGAATGGAAGCCCGTGGAGGAAAATTTCATCTGCAAATCTCTGATGCTATCGGAAGGCGAGTCAGAGTTGACGGCATTGATTCCCGACACGGTGTCGACTCCTCGTCTGTGGGCGAAAGAATTTGGGCGTTTAATTTAAAGTCTACGGAGGATTTGGGGGGCACATCTGATAGAATCTAACCAAGGAACTTCCATGAGAGTCCGCCAGGGCCAAGGTGGCAAAAAGCATCCCGATTACGAGTGTTCCGCGAATGCCCGACGGGCTAAAGCCCTTCCCGCGCGGCACCTGCTTCGTAGGTGGAGCGCCACATCTGGCACGAAAAAGACCTCCCTCCCAGAGTCCGAATAAAACTGGGGCTGCCGAGTCCAGATTTGGGAGTGGATCTTGTTGCCGAGAGTCTGGATGGTAGCTACTGGGCCATCCAATGTAAGTACCACCACGACCCGTCGAGGAATCTGAGGAAAGGTGAGCTCGACTCGTTTCTGGATATCACCACCCGGGTCTGCCGGGGCAAGTTTTCAACTCTGTTGGTCGTTTCCTATGCCCGCAGCTACTCGGTCAATCTGCAGAAACTCGCCTTGGAATTTCAGTACTGCCTCGGTGACCGCTTCGAGTCGCTGGATGCAGACTTCTTCCGTCAGGCGCGGGCGTTGATCCGCAAGCACACTCCGAAAATCAAGAAACGGATCCCACGATCGCACCAGAGGACTGCGATAAAGAATGCGGTTAAGCACTTCATCGTAGACGGTAACGATAGAGAGTGCTCCACCGCCCATGCTCTCTTTTGAAGAGTCTAAAAGGCAAGTTCGCGAAGCGGGAATCAGAACATCCACTGAGTTCTTCAAGTGGTGCACAGGCAACTTCCGTGGGATACAGGGTAGAAAGCCGGCGAACATTCCGAGCAATCCCAATGTCTATTATAAAGATGGTGGCTGGGAGGGCTGGAAGAACTTCCTGGGCACCGTGGCCTAGAAAAGCCTCTTTTCATTAGCTGCCGTAACAAGTCATGCTTGCACTGGAATTGAGCCTTTGCCAGTTTACCTCCATGAGTTCTGACGGAGAACCGCCAGAACCCAAAGACATTATCGCGATCACACTAGGCACATTAGCCACGTAGGGATCCGCCTGAGTCGGCGGTTCTCTCAGAAATGATCAACGCTTGCACTACTATATATAAGGTATAAATGCCTGTAATTGCTTACCGAAACGAGCCCTTCAAGACCACACATGAAAAATGTATTTTCGATGAGTTACTTTCTGAACTTCAGAGAGTCTTCGGAGATCGAGACGTAGCGCTTTTGGGGAATTTTTACTGCTCTGGAGCGGAAATCGATGCCGCAGTGGTAATGGATGACAGTATATCCGTGATCGAGTTCAAGGATTACGGGGGCAAAATAACTTTCTCGGAAAATGGCAACTGGTACGCAGACGACATCAGGGTCAAGGGAGGAAGCAAGAGAAGTCCATTTATACAAGTACGCGACAATAAATACAGTCTGCTGAACGGACTGAAGACTTTGAATCTCCCTTCGCGACGATCGCCTGAGCTCAGGTACATCTCAGGCATCGTTCTTTTTCACCGTCCAATTACTTTTGATGACAATCAAGTTCCAGGAAAGGTGAAGCCGTGGTTCAATGTGACTGACTTCGACCACGTTGCGGAACGACTGACTCAGATAACTAGCGACAAAATCGATCTCACCCCGGAGGATATTGAGGCTGTGCCAGCACATTTAGGCCTTCAAGTCTATCGCCCCGTGGGAGTTAAACCTAAGGTCTACGCGCCAACTCTGAGTGGCGTCGAGCAGCTAGCCGAATCAGCAGAATTCCCTGCATTCATGCTCTCCTCACGCGAGCGAATCGAGGATTTCCTCCAGTCTGAGGATCGTATTCTCGTAATTGGAGGAATGATCGGCACAGGTAAAGAGCTTCTGATGAAATACGTTAACAGGAGCGCGACTTCGAATGCTTCAAATGTTACACTTCTTGCCCCAAACCGGCGCATAGCGGATACATACCCCCTAGAAGCTAATAGCATCTATTCCTATATTTTTAGCACCACGTCCACTGTGGACGATGGCCGCATGGTATACCCTCCAAGGTTGAACGATGACCCGGAGGATCAAGTATACGTAGTCGGCGACTGCCACCTGATTTCGGACTCAAAGTTCGAGACTGATATGCTTCGTTTTGGGAGTGGTCATTTGCTCAGTGAGTTTCTGGCTTTTGTCGATAGCCCAAAGAGCTCAAGGCGAGTCATCTTCATTGGGGACCCTTTTCAGATTACTAGAGGGAAGGTCGAGGAGACCCCTTTTTCCACATCCCGACTTAAGGCAATTTCGGGCTTTAATGTCGTCCACATCGACCTCGACGGGCTACTGTCCACCAACGAAGACAACCCGTTTATCAAAAACTGTCTTCCGCTAGCAAGCGCCATTCAAATAGGCGCATATAACCGTCTCGAGATTAGCATCGATGAATCTAGCTGCAAACCGGTGTCAGAGGACAAGGATGAGAAAAGGCAAGTGTACACCTCATTACTAAAGGGTTACCCCGATACATGTAAATTCATCGCCTATTCTCATCGCATGGTCAACGTAAGCAATGATTGGGCCAGAAAAGTATTCAATCGAAGCGGAGACTTGGAAATTGGAGATTTAATCCACATTCACAATGGATTTTTCGCGAAGTCCTCCGACAAGATGTCTCCACCGATTTTGGTGGCCAACGACTCCTTTGCTGAAATCCTCGCGGTCGATGACGAAGCTCCAATCGTCCAAGAATTGAGAGGACGCGAAGCACCGATACACGTCCATTTGCTCAAGGTAGAGGCCCGTGTTGCTGGAATATCGCAGCCAGTTCGGTTCATCGCCTTGAGAGACTTTTTATATGCTGAAAAGCCGGAACTGGACAATGATATTCAACTGGCCCTTCAAGTGTCCGCAGAAACAAAGTTCCGGAACAAACACCCGGATTTAAAAAAGGGAGATCGCGCGAAGGAACTTGCGGAGTTCCTTCGTAATGACCCTCATTTCAATGCCGCCCAGATCAGATTTGGTTACGCACTCACACTTCATCGAGCACAAGGTCGAACCTTTCAACATATAATTGCCGACTGCGACATAGGTCAGGGCCAATCAAACGAGAATTATTTCAGGTGGCTTTATACTCTCTTCACCATACCACAGCATTCGATCCAACTGGCAAATATTCCAAACATCTGCTCTCTCAGCAAAGCCGAGTGGAAAGATGCACAAGGAAAAGTCGGCACTGTGAAACCATCCAGTCTCATCCCATATGACATGGCTGCGAATGCTACCATGCCTTCAGGTACAGCCATCAATATCGAGGAACCTCAGCTAATCGCTCTCTTTGTTTTTTCATTCAAAACGCCCTCGAAGGAATCCAAAGTATAGTCATCGAGGTCGCTTCACACCAATACCAACAGGTCTATCAGATTCGCCATGCCGACGGAGGCTCGTGCGAGTTGCGGATGACCTACAATGGAAAATACCGCATCACTGGCATGACTCCCAAAAAGTCGAAGCCTCCGGAGTTTGGAGAGCAGGTGGCTGGCTTGATAACCGGGGGCATTGAATTCGAAAATGATCAGCAAAGAGAGATTTACGAACTACTCGAGGGTAAATTATCCAAAGCCAATATCACAATAGAGATGATCGAACACAAAAACTACCAGGAGATCTATTTTTTGCGAGGCGCAAACGGGAAACTCAAGTTGCAAGTTTTCTATGACCGAAATGGGTTCTTAACAACCATATGTCCTGTGATGTATTCTGATAAAAGCATGTCAAATAGGGTCCGACAGAGTCTTGGGTTTTCGAATGAGACCATTTGAGGAAATATACGCTCTGCGAAAAGAGGGGAAAGTCGAAGAAGCCTATCTTCGAGGGTATGAACTTCTCGAAGAGAAGCCACAAGACACCTATCTGAAGCAAGCCATTGCATGGGTGCTTTTTGATAAAATAAAAGAGCACGCCAACGACGTAAAGCAGGACGAGTCGCGTGCTCCAGCGGCCGCCTCTCAAGTCAGGGAATTACTAAAAAAGTTCGCTCGCCTGAGTCTTAGTCGCCCAGATCTCTGCTTCAGTCTTATATTGGTTCAAATCATGAGGCTTCCTAATGAAAATTTAAACTTTCTACCAAGCTTCTTGTACTGGGCTGGGATAGACGCCTATCGCGAAGAAGACTATATTGCGGATCGTCAAGAAGGTTCCGATAATGTATTCGATCCACTTATAGAACGGGCAGCAAGGACGGCAGGGAAAATTGCATCGGGAATGGATCAAGAGAACATCCGAGAGTTCACCATTGCCCTCATAGACAGGACACTCGAAAAAGCAGAAAATCAAAGAGAGGAATGGCTGCATTATCACAAGTCTAGCCTACTGCATTCGTTCGGTAAAGTTGAGGAAGCGGTCGAGCTCCTCACCCCATTTGTGCGAGGTAACCAGACTGCATTCTGGGCTTGGCACGCATTATTTAAAGTTCTACGACAGCAAGACCCCGAACTCTCACTTGCGCTTTGCTCAAAGGCTTGCATCCTTTGCAAGGATCCCAAATTCGGCTTGAGGCTCTACCCCGACTTTGCACCAATCGCGGTCGCTTCGGGTCAAGCAACATTGGCCAAATGGGCCGTCGACCGGGCACTGCAAACCAGAATCAAGAAGGGCTGGAGAATCCCACCGGACCTACAGGTGCTCATTGAATCAGCATGGTATCAAAGTGCGATCAAACCAGACAATCCAGTGGAGGAACTCCAAAAACTTGCAGAGCCAGCGAACCGCTTCCTCTATTCTGACTGTCCCGCTTACGAAGGCACCTATCTTGGAACATTTGAAACTAAAACCGGGAAGACGATGGTGAAGGTCAGCCTTAAAGTCTCAGGTCAGTTCCAGGAAGAGGTCACTCCTGCGAAGTTGCTTTCAGAACATGACCAATTCAATTTGGGCGCCCCCGTTATAGTAGGCCTTTTCGAAACGAAACAATGGAGCACAATAATTTCCATGCAACCTCGCCCTGAAGGGAAATCTTTCGACTGCCTCGAGGCCATCTATGGCGTTTTAAAATATCATAACAAAGAGAGGCAAAGATCAGGGGTGTATATTACATGTTCCGAATTCTCCACCATCGCCCACCCGGAATTTCCGATTGTAGTCCAACTGCCAGTTGGCACTCCGATATCGATGAAAGTCACTCGGCATCGAGAACGCATCAGACCACACCACCTTGAGAGAACCTCCTTCAAGGAGACAGAAGATATCCGCCAATTTCAAGGAACACTGGCCGTTCACGAAAAAGGATTTGGATTTGTAGATGGTGTTTACATTGCGCCTCCTCTTCTTGGCCCGGCCAAAACAGGCGAAGAGTATACCGTGCTTGCAGTCTCGGAAGTAAACCCAAAGAAGGGGACACTTGGCTGGACCGGCATCAAGATGGAAAAGTGAACCAGCGAAAGGCTGTAGGGAAGACAGCAGATTAGAAGTTCGCAAGGTTCCGAAGAAGGGAAGATGGTCGGGCGACACGATTCAAACGTGCGAGTTTCAGCTCCCAAACTGTATTTTGCCTGTGAGGCAGGAGCCCACCTCGCAGTCGATTATTCATGACCACGGTGAATCCATGAGTGGATGAATTTTAAAGAAGGAATCGCTACACATAGCCATCGCGATTCTATTCTGCTAGGAACGTAACCCACGAACATGCAATCCCCATTTACAGAGGTCAAAACAGAGAACATAATCGCCGCCAACAAGTTGGCGTTTGCGTTTTACGATCGCTATCCCGTTAGTGTCGGCCACGTACTCGTTGTCACCCGCCGCGTTGTCCCCACATGGTTTGATTCGACGACCGCCGAGCAAATTTCGATGATGGCATTGGTGGAGGAGGTCCGCGACTTACTGCTTGAGACCCTCGAACCGAAACCGGCGGGATTCAATGTAGGGTTTAACTGCGGAGAAGTGGCGGGGCAGACGGTGGGACATGTACATGTCCACGTGATTCCTCGATATGAAGGCGATGTGCCTGACCCGCGGGGTGGTGTCCGTTATGTCATTCCAGAAAAGGCGAACTATCTCGTCTCTACCAACAAGAGGCTGAACTTATCGGTGGGACACCCGAGGAACAATTTGTGGGAAGTGTTGGGCGACCGTCTTCGCTCCGCGCATGAAATCTATATCATCGCCGCCTTCGTGATGCCCTCCGGCCTGGATCTGGTGCAAAAGTCACTATTTGAGGCTTTGGAGAACGGTGCCCAGATCCGCTTACTCGCTGGGGACTACCTGCACATCACACCCTATGAGTCGCTGGAACGAATGCTCGACTGGTGTGAAATTGCCGAAGGACTGGGCGAAGGCAGTTTTCAATTCCGCCTCGCCGAACTCTCCAAACTGACAGCTCAGCCGGCGACCTTTCACCCCAAAGCATGGCGGGTGGTGGACGAATATGGCGAGTTGTTGGTTGTGGGTAGCAGCAACCTCTCATACAGCGCTTTGCGCACAGGAGTGGAGTGGAACCTACTTCACGATGGCCCTGCGGGTAGAAAAATAGGCGGTGAGTTCCAGTCCGCTTTTGATTCTGTCTGGTCACAAGCTTCCGTGCTGACCGACGAGCTGATGGCGAGCTATAAGCAAGCTTGCTTAGCGAAAACTCCGCCAGCGGCCTTCGCGGGAGAACCACTCGAACCAAGGCCTTGGCAAGCCGATGCATTGGAGGAGTTGGCTCAAGTCCGCGAGGATGGGCATCAACGCGCATTGGTCGCAGTCGCGACTGGACTCGGTAAGACATGGTTGGCTGCCTTCGATGTCCTTGAATACGGCGACGAGAACAAATGCCCCAAAGTGCTGGTTATCGCTCACCGGGCAGAAATTTTAATCCAAGCTGAAGCCACGCTACGAAATGCGATGACCCGAAAGTGGCCGGAGCTCAAGGTGAGCTGGATGGTCGCCGCCCGCAACGATGCGGACGGAGATCTCGTCATTGCTTCCGTCCAAAAACTGTGCACGCCCAAGGGGCTTGCGATGATCGAGAGAACGCACTTCGATTACGTCCTGATTGACGAAGTCCACCACGCAGCGGCTCCAAGTTATCAACGGATTCTCGCACGACTCGATGCGGGCTTTGTTCTTGGCCTCACGGCAACTCCAGAGCGCGCCGATGGTGTTGATGTCGCCACCTTGTTTGATGACGTTCTCGCATACCAGGCGACCGTTGGAGATGGAATTGAAGAAGGCTCATTGGTGCCGTTCCATTATGTCGGCATCAAAGATGAGACAGATTTTGCCCAGGTGCCTTGGCGCAATGGCCGCTTTGATCTGGCTGCTCTGGAAAAACTTTTGGAGGCCTCAGATCGCATGGAGCGACTATGGCAGGAGTGGCAGTCACATCCGGGAGAGCGCACCCTCGTCTTCTGTGTATCGCAGCGGCATGCCCTGTACGCGCGAAACTGGTTGCAACGAAAGGGAGTAAATGCCCGTGCCGTTTTTGCGGGCCCAGGTAGCGATGCGAGAACGGAAACCCTCACAGCATTGGCGTCCGGAGAGGTTGAGGCAGTGTGCGCGGTCGACTTATTCAATGAAGGTTTGGATGTCCCACTTGTTGACCGAGTAGTCTTCCTGCGACCTACAGAATCCAAGGTCGTGTTCTTACAGCAACTCGGCCGGGGCTTGCGTGCAGCGGAGGGCAAGGCGCGTTTGATCGTCTTAGATTTCGTCGGCAATCACAGAATTTTTGCGAAGAGAATCCTCCATTTATTGTTGATGGGAGGGACTGATGCGAATTGGTCTGCGTTGAGAGCATGGCTAGACCGAGGAGAAATCGATCTGCCGGCAGGCTGTATTCTTGAAGTTGCTCTGGAGGCCAAAGATCTGCTGAAGAACTTTCTTCCGCATGGAAACGACCTAGTCGAGGACGCGTATCGATTCATGAGGGACGATCTTGAGCGTCGCCCCACTCCGAGCGAGCTACACCACAGGGGATACCTCCCTTCGACACTCAGAGGTCGTCACTCAAGCTGGTTCGGCTACGTCAGCAATGAACACGATCTCGATGATTCGGAATCGAGCGTTTTCACAAATGAACTGGTGAAAAAGTGGTTCCTTGTAGTCGAGACAACGTCTCTGACGAAGTCCTATAAGATGATCGTGCTCCGCGTCTTGTTGGTCCATGATTTGTTGTGGGAACCGGTACCTTTGGCCCACCTTTGCGAACTATGCAGAAGGTATCTGCTGAGACATCCGGTTCTTTGTCGTGATTTAACTCCAACAAGGGAGATTCCCGACCATGCAGCAGCTCAGGCTGATGTCTGGGCAAAATGGTGGCTACGGTGGCCCTTGGGAAGGTGGCTTGCAGAGCAAGGTGGACGGGCTTGGTTTCGTACTGAGGGCGAGAGATTCGTTTTTGAACTACCAATGACTAAGGGGATCGAGCGGGCGGCAATCGAGAGGCTTACCGGGGAACTCGTCGACTATCGGCTCACCCATTACGTTCAGAGACGTAAGAAGTTCCAGACTCAAGGGCAGGGCCATTTTGCAGCCAAGGTGAGTCATTCTAACGGCCGCCCCATTTTGCGAATCCCCGAGGTCGAAAAGGAGCCGGATCGACCCGAGCCCGGACTAATTCCAGTGGAGGTGAATGGCGAAGCTTGGGTATTCAAGTTCGTAAAGGTCGCAGTCAACGTGGCCTACCCGGAGGGCCAGCCTGATGAGAACAAGCTCAGCGAATTGATGCGCGAATGGTTCGGGCCAAACGCGGGCCAGCCGGGGACAAGCTTCTATGTAAACTTCACGCAAGTCGGTAACGCCTGGTCCGCCAAACCTGCTCAAGCTCAATCACTTGATAAACCCATCGATTCTCCCCCGGTGGCGCCAGAGTTTAACGTGGTAGAAATTGAGGAAGAGCAGAAATACGTAACGCATCTCCCAGTGTACGACCTAGAAGCCGCGGCCGGCGGCTGGGGTGACGAATCCAAGCCTGAAGAACTTGGGTGGTACGAGTTGCCAGAACGCGAAGTCATTGAGGGCAGCTTCATCGTCTTAGTGAAAGGCGCGTCCATGGAGCCGACGATTCCCAACGGTAGTTGGTGTCTCTTTCGGAAAGCGCCCGACGGATCAAGGAATGGCAAAATGATTCTATTCCAGTTCCAGCGCCCGCAAAATCCTGACACCGATTCCCGATATAGTGTAAAGCGTTACCGTTCGGAGAAAGTGGAACGCCCCGATGGGACATGGGAACATGCCAGCATCACCCTTGAATCATTGAATCCCGAGTTTGAGGATCTCCTTTTGGATCTAGAGGATTCTACGTTCAGGGTCTTGGGCGAATTCGTCCGAGTCGTGTATTCATAGGCCTGCTCAACTGGCCACAAGAAAAGACTGAGCGGACGAAGTAGAAGATGCGGATTGCCAGAGCAACGGCGCCCAATCACTGTTCGTCATGAAAAATGAAACAAGAAAATGTATCACTGCATTGCTGAACTGTGACCCCACCGTTTCGCAACCCATACGGGTGGGCATCCTGCGCCTCCTTCAGACTGGGCGGGTCAAAGAGAGTAGGCTTCTCAGCATAGCGGAGGCAGCGAAATGTTTGCGCGTTCATCCGAAGACCTTGCTGCGGTATGGGCGTGAAGGCCGGGTCGAACTCGTTAAGTTGAGTCGTCGGAAAGTGCTTATTCGAGATGAGAACTCGAACGTTTTCTCAGTGAAGGTTCAGGGGCTTAAACTCACCCAGATTTCACGAATCCAAATTATCTTGTTCTGAATTAGATTCCATCTCTTCGAGGTAGTCGACCAAGCTCTGATAGTTGATCAGTCTAATACCCCGCACAGAGTACTTGTTGGACTTCAGCGAAAAGCTCCGAACCGGGGGAGTATGCTTATTTGCCTGGGTTGGAAGGATGATTTGACACAGTCCAGATCGACTCAATCCAGAGTGCGGGCATACTGTTCCAGCTTTGGGTAGGCGTATGTATCTGGGGTGCATTTCGAATGTGACGCTCGAAGCTTCCGGCTTGATTGCCTGTGCAGCGCTCAAGATGGATTCGAGGAAAACGCCAGCCATCTCGCTTGCGATTTCCTTTAGCGCTTCGATTTGTTCGGGAGGAATTTCATTCGTTTTCATTTGGGAGGCTAATGGATCAGAAAAGTCTTTTTCAATCTCCCTGTACACTAGAAGAAAAGCGCCAGACCAAGCATGTATGCGAGCATCACCCGCAACCTCCAAAAGAAGGCCTCAAGTTGACCAATCTATTACCTCGAAAACATTACCAGTCCTCGGGTGGAAAAAAGGTTGGCGTCAGTCTGGATATCTCAGACATGATATTTTGACCTTCGTCGTCGATCGGCATCTCGCTGGGCGGGATCACGATTCCGTGTAGTTGGGCGCGAAGATCGTCCCACCGCTTTTTTAGAACCTCCCAGTTCAGTTCGTCGTATGTACCACTAAAAACAATGGCTCGTATTTCGATGCGAGGCAAACTTGAAGCATCGGTGTTTTCACTGATTGCATTTCTTAGTTCGCGACACCAAAGACTATTGACCCGATCGACGCGACCAATCTGTTGTTCGGCCATCGCCGGGTTCCATTCGGGATGCAGTAAGACGACTATGCGGCACGACTCATGCAGATTAAGACCTTCACGACCAATCAAAGACTGGGCGACTAGAACGCGAGGGAAACTTCCAGGGCGGTTGAATGCGAGCTGAATCATACGTCGAGAGCCTTGGGCGGTACCGCCGTACATCAAACGCGCGAAACCGCCTTCTGGGCGGTTGTATTCAAGAGTCAGTCGTTCCAAGATTGTCTCCCATCGGTCAGCGATGTCCTGCTCATCTGAATCGTCGCCGCTATCTGGATCATCTCTGTCAGACGCCGCAGTAATAAGCTCTACGAAAGCTTGTGCACATTTGACAGGACTGAACAATCCTTGTGTAGAACCGTGTAGGCTCAAGATTGCCCGCGAAAGGACAGTCAACGAGTTGACATTGGAGTCCTTGGGTTCAATTACGGATTGCCTAAACGCGATAAACATCTGGTTGCTTGAGTAATCAATCTCTAGTTGCTTCAGGCCCGTCTCAATCAGGTTAAGAATTGAATCACGGAACTTTTTGCGCTGATTTTGCGTTTGACTGTAGGCACGCTGCAATCGTGAGTCGATTTTGCTGACAGGAATAGAACAAGATAACTGCGAGTGCGCTGCCCGAACTGCTGGCCATTCACTTTCCTCGTGTTCACCAGTCTTGGTTCCATGCACTTTTGCTTGAGGCCATGGCTGACCCGTTTCAAGTCTTCGAAGCATCTCACGAGCGTTCAGTAAATTGACCAAGGCTCGCATTGGTCGTGTAAACCTGCCGAATACTAGAACTTTCCTTTGATCGCTTGTTTCTGACTCAATCGTTTCTACAGCTTTCAAGATTGCGGGGTGATTAAATAAAAGTCGATCTTCCGAATCAAATGCACTCGAAATAGCCCCCATCCACCATTCAGCTCGCGCCTTCCTCTTATTCTCCGTCGCTTTGACTGACCTAGAAGTCGGCGCAGTGGCCGCTTGTTGACTTACTTTTTCTTGCGTCGCATCTTCACGTTCGTCCCGTTGAAGTTGATCGAGGACTGCGGATATTCCGTGGCCATTACCAAGTGTCAGTCGGAGTCGCTTGGCGATGGGGTCATCAGCTTGACGGGTCACAACCGACAAAGCCTCGGCGGCACATATCGCTACTTTCCATGACGATGACAGGGAACTTGTGTCGACTGTGACCTCTTCTTCACGCCGATATTCGTGATAGAGCAGCCCCGAGTGTTCTTTAAATTGTCTGACGTCAAGGTCTTCCCGCTTATTTCGCCTAATCAAGAAAGGCGACAGAGCAGACTCGAACTGTTCAGAGGCATTGCCAAATTCTTCGAGAGCCTCCGGGCTGCTCTTCCAAGAGCTACGAATGCGGTCCACAGCGTTGGCATAGCGCTCGCTCGCTACCTGGGTTTCTTGCAACTGAGTTGGCGATAAGCCAATTCGGGCCAACGTCTCGCTCCATTGCTCAATCCCTAATTCAACTGGGGTCGCAGTAAGGCCGACACGCCTGCTTTCGTGATCGGTCATGAGGACCCTGTCGAGCAGTCGCGACAAACCACTTCCAGTTTTTCGGCTCTTATGGGCTTCATCAATGATCACAAGATCGAATCGTCCCAACCCAATTCCAATGCACCGTGCGAGCCAATCCCGAAGCCCGCCGTTTTTCAAATAGTTGGAAGCATCTGTGGTGCTCGGCCAGGGTTCATCTCCTAGTTTATCGAGCATTTTACCAGTGGGCGATCGTTTGCTGGAAATTGAATCAATGATGCTCTTTGCCGCGTCAGCACATTCCACGTATTCTAGTTCTTCGGAGTGCCAGTACCCGCGTGGCAAATTAGAGCCGCATCGACTTCGCCATTGTGCATAGAGCTCTGGAACCAAGGCCCAGCGCCACGTGGGCGAGCTGTCACTCATCCTCCAGTTGGCAAACGCATGCGAAATTAGAACCGCTCGCGTCTCGAACCATGGCAACAAATCGTTTTCTTCTGACCAAGCGTCCAAGTAGCCGCTGATACTACGAAGGATGCTGGGCACATTAGGGACACCGCCTGATTGCAACTCGGATTGCCATTGATAGCCCAACCCCGGAGGGATCAAGATCGCAACTCGACCTCCGCAGCTGATCACTGCCCTTGCCAACTCAACAGCGATCCGAGTTTTACCCATTCCGACCTCGTCGGCAATCACAATTCCGTTGCTTGGGATTCTCTTGCCAAGAGCAACCAAGCTCGCGCGCTGCCCTTTGTTCAAATACGTTGCTTCCTCGCCTTGCTTATTGGCTATGCTTCGCTGCTTTTCAGCTTTGGCATCTAGCTGATTACTGACCGCCTTCCAGCCATGAAATGTTTGATTCACTCCCCACCTCCTATATCCGCAAAATCAGCAACATCCCACGCCAATTGAACGCGACTCAACGCGGCTTCAAATATCCTTCCTTCATCCGTCGCATCGTTCTCTGCGAATTTAGGGCGAAATGGTTTGCGCTTCAGCGGGCTTAGCGGGTTCAGTTCAAGTTTTGCGAATTCGGCGACGACCTCGCTCTCTGATGCTTGTATCAAACATTGCTCAAAACGCCTGCACCACATTGTCCAGTCTATACGTTGAACGGAAGTTTGCTTAGCGGCGATATTCTCAACAAGCTGCATCATCTGTCGAATTGGATATCGGACTTCGCCAGACCTTCTCAAGGAGTTCCCGTCAATTGCGTTGCCGCCTTCGATCCTGTTAGCTTCCCGCAAGTCTTCATCGTCTGGGGGCATCGGGAAGTTCTCAAGCTGCTCCCAAGCTTGCTCAATGCCAATCTTGGGCAAGACAGATGCGGCTATTCTTCCATACTCATCAATGACCGGAATCCAGGCTGTAGCTGAACTCGTGTTAAAATCCCAACGAACGAGGACTTGCCGCGGTCGTTCACCATGCCAGTGAAAACCAACACCTTGTTTGAGCTTACAGGGGATGTCAGACGTGTCGAGTAATTCAAATTGAGGTTGTTCGTTGGTTTCAGGATCAGAAGTCAACCAACCCTCACCCTCGCCCGATTTTTTCCAATAAAGGTAGGCAATCGGCGCAGCGACGAACTCCAAATCTCGTTCTGGCATCTCATCACCGATAGAAAGAGAATCTGGCTCAGTTTGCTCCTCCCAATCTCCAATCGGGAGTCGATTCGACAACAAAGAGTTCGGTGGCAGGTTTTTCTCGTTTTTCCAGTGAAGACCTTTCGGCGAGAACACGACCGCTGTTTCGAAGTTCCCGCAGTCGCGATGAATCGAGTTGGTAAATCCCGGATGCGTTAGATTACCCGATCCCAAATACAACCAGGCACTATTGCAGTGCTTCGAATTTCCACGATACGTGCAACCAAAAATGAACTTTGCGTGAAGCGATCGTGGAATAGAGAAATAATCTGGTTGGGCAGCGGTGAAGATAGACCAGCCAGCAGCTCGAATTGCTTCCATCGCTGTGGAGACTGCTTGGCCGCCATGGGCGTTCACGTAGATTTCAATTTCTGAGCTATGGGTCAGTAGCCCCTCCTCCCTTAGCCGGTCAACAATTCGCTGCAATACTTTCGGCACGCGATCGTTGTTGTTAGTGGACTCATAGAATCCTGACCCCATCGCAAGGTAGTTTCTCGCTGAGGCTGAAGAGCAGTTCTCGATTTTGCTTGGCAATTGCTCAAGAAATCCAGCCTTTCGATTGTCGAGGAATCGTGGAGAAAGACGCCTGCCAAATTTCTTTGTTAGCTTTAGCCATTTCCGTAGTTCACGCGTTGGACCTTCCGAGATGGCTTCCCTCTTTCGGTGCTCTGGATGCAGAGCACGGGTGTCGAAAAATTGTGTCAACCATTCAATGGACGCCCAGGCCGCGGAAATATCTGCGGCTACTTGCTCTTTTTCGTCCTCCGATACTTTTAGGTCTTCGTTTCCGATCTCTGAACACCAAGCAAGATCAAGACTCTCCTCAAGTGTTGATCGAGTCCAATTACCCGTCGAGACAATCAGCTTTATTCGCCACTGTTGCGGATTCCTTTCGTGTCGAAATCCAAGAATCCCGACCTTGGCATGCAGCAACTTAAAGGGAAGATCGCCAGGTGATTTAACGGGCAAGTGTAAGAGGCCCGGCACTTCGATTGGTGTGATTTGCGCATTTCCATTATCGAGCATCAACACGACCGAAATCGCACCTTCATAGGCTCTTTGAGCGGACGTCTTTCCGGTGAAACGTTCGATCGCGTTATTCAGAAAGCCACTGTCTGCGGAGTATCCGCAAACCCATGCGAAACAGCCTTTGAAGCCGTCTGAGGGCTCAAAGTGCTGAGCGAGCGAACGAGGTTTGTAGTTGGTCGCATTGCTCAATTATGCCTCCCCTTCAGATTCAGATGGGTTCAGCCACGAATCCATTTCCCGATCCAAATCACGGTTTAATAGGAACATCCTGCCAACTCGGTTCGATATTCCTGCTGGGAACAAACTGGAAAGGTCGTTCTCGACTTCCTCGCCATCCTCCTCGTCGCTTCTGGCCATCCCTGTGCTGCCTGACAAAATGCCTCGGAACGCTGTCCCAGGCACAACGTTTCGTCCTGATTGACGAAGGACTCGCCCCTCGCGCATCAACAAGTTCTCGATCACCTGTACGTCAGAGTCAGCGATACACTCACGAGAGAATCTTGTTGCCGAAATATCAGCACTAGGATCGTGACCATGATCTATAAAGGCTTGGGCAACTTGCCGCAGCTCATGGCATGCCGCTATAATTTTGACCGACATTTGCTCATCGAGATTCAATTTTTGTTGCGAACTATTTCCGATTTCAAGTTCAATTTGATCAAGCAATACGATAGCTGCATCTCGAGCGAGAAAGAACTTCGCTCCTGCTTTTAAGTCACTCCAATGACGTTCATCCAGCTTGGGAGGTTTGTCGTTCCAGCCTGGGGAAACTGATTCACTCTCCTTAATTTGGTTTGCCCACGCGAATGAGTTTTGGCGACGTTGAGCATCTTCGTCTCCTCCCCTCACAATTCTTTGGCGTAAGAAGTCACACGCGTTTCGCGGTAACGGCAGGAGCGGTGAAAGTGCTTCATGCAACGTCGGTGTCTTTGCTTTGCCCTGTTCGCCATTGACCCAATAAACCAAATGATCAACCACGCTTCGTCGATGAGGCCGCAGCTTGCGACAAACTAAGTCAACAAACTCGCTCCCAATTGAGTTGCTTCGAAACGAATTAAACCGCTCTCCGGCTGAATCAATAAGTCCGAACTCAATTAGTGGCTGGATAGTCACCTGCCGCATCGGGGCCGTCACATAAAAATTTCTGCGTCGAAATTTCGCAAATGATAAGTCATTCTTCGACCTTGGCTTCAGCTTCCTTGCACCGCGAAGGCGAGGGTCGGGCTGCCAGCCGTTGCTATCCAGTGCAAGCCAGCAGGCTAGCGCTTCGATTGCGTTAGTGATCTCGATGTTGTTCGCCGGTTTACCTGAGTTCCGAACCTGTTCTGCAACGACAACACCGAGGGTAGCCAGAAAAAGTTGTTTCCCGAACCAGACGCCGCCTAGTCCGGGGAACGCAAGATCATTATACGTCCGAACCGCAGAACCTAGTTCCAAGGTTCGCGTCCTTCTTTCAGACCCCAATTTTTCGGGGCCCAGCAGCCCCCAAGTCATTTCAATCACAATTCGTTTACTCGGACAGAAAACTTTGAACCAATCAACCAGAGAATGAAGAAACCGAGTCGCGACTAACTTTCAAAAGTGAGTATGCTTATTTGCGGGGGCGGGGACAGGGCGGAGGGATGATTTGAGACAGTCCAGATCGACTCAATTTCCTCGTGTATTAGAGCAAAGCGCCAGACCAAGCAGGAAGCGAACATCCCCAGGCACCTCCAAAAGAAGGCATCAAAGTGACCGATCTATTATCTCGAAAACAAGCATCCCAACAACTTGGAATCTCCCAGCGCACCTTACAGCGTTACACCAAACGTGGGCTCATCACCCACATGCGGATCGGACGACGTGTGCTGTACAAGCAAGAATGGCTTGAGGACTTCTGCAAGGCGATGACGGTCGAAGCCAAGCCGATTCAAAAACCGAACTGAAATTCTGGAGAATGAACTCCTGACCCTTGCAGAAAAACCACACATACCCTTGCAAGTTTTCCACATAATACTGGAGGGGCGCTTGTAGTCCAAAACCTCGGACTCCAGCACCCCTGCAGTGTAAACCCTTTGTATACAGACTCTTACGAGAACGAAAAGAAGGGGAAAGGAAGAAGTGGTGGGGGGTACTGGATTTGAACCAGCGACCTACTACGTGTGAAGCAGTTGCTCTACCGCTGAGCTAAC
>ENA-ORXR01000726-ORXR01000726.1-marine-metagenome-genome-assembly--contig:-NODE-726-length-40898-cov-9.446437_pt1 | contig 40898 bp, 33 predicted proteins | sample MGYA00237866_ERZ511479 | MGnify/ENA metagenome assembly ERZ511479
AGATGCGCTCGCTGCGCCCGCGAACGGTACCGCCACGCCACCACCAATCCGTACAGTAAAGGCAATGTGTACAGCGGATCGATGATGAAGATCGAACCGATGGCGACGGGCGGCACGGGAATCGGCCAGAACAACTGTGTGCCGTAGATCGTGAAGCCATCGAGCAGCGGATGCGTCACCAGGACTGCCCAGCAGGCAAGCCACCACCGCCCGAAGCTGGCATCCCGGCCATCGGGCAATGGCATCAGTCGCCGCGCGAGTACGGCAACCGGCAAGCTGACCAACGACAACACGAACAACGAGTGACTGTAACTCCGGTGCAGCGTGAACGAATCGATCGCGTCGGCATACGGCACCAGCACATCCAGATCGGGAAGCGTGCCGAGCGCGGCACCGAGGAACAAGGCCCGGCGACCGATACGAGCACCCAGCGTCAGGTCGGCAACGGCCGCACCGAGAGCAATCTGCGAAAGCGAATCCAACCTTTCTTACTCGCCCCGACGCTCTGGTGGTCTTCAATCACAGATCCACTTCATCGTGTGAAAGTTGAATTCGAAGCTCTGTAGCGGCACCCAGGTGAAGTTGTCGAGGCAAGCCGACATCGCGATCTGGCTGGTCTGCGTGAGGATGAACACATCAGACTGCCTGTCTACCAGCTTCTGCTGCAAATCCCGGTAGATGTCGTTCTGCCTGTCGATGTCGATCTCGCTTCGCGCCTGATCGATCAGCGAGTCGATCTCGTCGTCCAGAAGCCATTCCATCGACGCCCAGGTCCCTGCGGCCCGAGAGTGATACTGCGGATAGAAGTAGCTGTCCGGTGACGGGTAGGTTGCCCCGTAGAAGACCTGATTGATGGCCGGCGTGCTCGCTTGATCGGCGGCAAGCTCCGTCATCCGATTCCAGGGTTCGGGCTTGAGCCGGGTATCGAATCCGATCTGGTCCATGTTGGATTTCATGAGCAGACCGATTTCCTCCTCGAAGGCCAGTCCCGCCACGAACATGATCTCGATCGGAATCGGTCCACTGCCGGCATACTTGCTCGACTCGACCAGACTTCTTGCCTTCTCGAGATCGAAACCGGGCAGTTCCAGCGTGTCAAGGTAGGCATCGGGAAATACCGCAGGCATGGGACCTGCCAGTGGCTCCCCCGGCAGCAAGGCCTCGCGAATGGTGTCGTAATCGGTCGCATGAGCGATCGCCTGTCGAATGGCCAGATCGTCAGTCGGCGGAACCTGATTGTTCAACTTGAAATAGAAGTTAGTGGCCGTCGGAAACGACAGGATCTCGTAGCCGTCCATGTTGCCGATGGCCTCATACGTCTCGAGGGCCTGCGAATCAGCCGACATCGACAATTCGCCCGACGCGGCGAGTGCCTTGACCGTGGCCTCCTCGCTCGTCACCACAAACCGCACTTCATCGATCGACTGATCGTCCCAGCCGAGGTGATAGTCGTCATGACGTTCGATGACCATGGACGATCCCCGCTCCCAGCTGGCGAGCGAGTAAGCGCCAGCGCCGGCACTCGCCTGGCCGATAAAGTCTTCAGCCCATTTATCCTCGCCACCCTGCGCTTTGGCCAGATCGGCGTTGACCACGAACAAGACAGGCGTGGTCGTGAGGAAAGGCGCATAGACCTTGCCGAGAGTGAATTCGACGGTGCGCGCGTCGAGCGCCTTGGTCGATCCAGCGGACAAGATGCCTTCGAACAGGTAGGCCGGCCCTTCATTGATCGACAACAGTCGATCAACCGAATAGGCAACGTCGGCCGCTTCGATCGGCGAACCATCGTGGAACATGGCGCCTTCCTTCAGCGTGAAAGTCCAGGTCAGCGAGTCGTCGGACACTACCCAGCTCTCGGCAAGCAGCGGCAGGATATTGCCATCGCCATCTAGCGTCGTCAGCGCGTCATAGAGGTTCACCGCCGCCATGTATTCGGTGTAGTCATTGATCTTGGCAGGATCGATGGTGCCGAAGATCTGCGTCGCATTGACAGTGGCAACGTTCTTGGCGTGCACGGCAGGAGCGGCGGCGAGCGACAACGTCGCAGCCAGGGCACAACGCTCCAGGACAACAGACAAACGCTTGATAATCATCTCGAACTCCTTGTAACGCGCGAAAAGTGAAAGCCAGTCTCACCTGAGAACAGACTTGCTCTAGTGCAACAGGCTCTAGTGCAACTTGCCTTGGTGCAGGCTTGGCCTGGTACCAGTTTGCGCAAGCGATATCGGCGCAGCCGTCGACATCAACGGCTGCGCGGCATCGGATCAAAGGTCAACTCATCGTAACCGAAGGCTGCGGGACCAACCACGCCCAACGCCTCTGGCGTTCTCAGAAGATCATGACTCGGCAGGGCAAGCACCGCGACCCGTTGCCCGTAACGAAGTACTTCCGTCGTCAACGGTAACCCGGTGTCTGCCTCCAGCACGACGATCAGATCGGGAACGGTGATTTCCACCACGCCGTTTCGACGGAAGATCAGAAACTCGTTCTGCAAGTCGATCAGACCGCTGTCACCGAGCGAGTGTCCGAAACCTTCAAGGTGCACCTGCCCGACGGCGAAGCCACCTTTCAGATGCCGTTCCAGATCGACAATTTTTCCCGTCATCAGAAATCGACCGTCTTCATGCGTAAGGACGGCCTCGATCGGGTCTCGATGCTCACGTTGCGACTGGAGGACGGCGCGTCCAAGCGACAAGGCCTGGCTGACGGTGCCAGGAATGGCTGCGCTCTTGACGAACGCGCCACTCATCGGCGCGCTGGCCAGTCCGGCTGCCGCGCCCATCGCGACCACGGCGGCGCGTGCGAGTCTCTCGACCCAGATTTCCGATGCGGTGTGGCGGATGATCAATACGTTGTTCTTGTCGTCGACCATCGCCGCTGGCGCCATTGGATGCCCGTAGATCGACCAAGTGCACATCTGCATCTCGGGGAATGCCCGACCCATGCCATCGCCGTCGACGACCGGCAGATCGGCCTGCGCTGCGGTAAGCATCGGCTCCATTGCATTCGCGCCACCGATTTCTACTGAAATGAGCGCATCGACCGTGCAGTCGAGTTCCTGCTCGAGCGCCTTCAGCGCGCGAAGACATTCCTCGCCCTGCTCGAACTTCTCGATGCCAACGACAGGCGCACCGATTCCGCCAAGTGATACCACCCGGGCATCATCGGCGAGATCGTCGAGCGACATGACGCGAATGCGCCGCCCCTTCTTCAACTCTTCCAGGCAGCGCAACTTGCCGATATAGGGATTGCCACCGCCCCCCGTGCCGAGAATGGCTGCACCGATCTCGATGGCGTCGAGCTCCTCCGGGCCGATATCAAGCATGCCCTTCTCCCGAATGCTCTTGCAGATCGCCGACGACCTTCAAGCGGATGCGCGTTGCATCACCCGGCAGATAAGCCAGCGGCACATCCTCCTGATCGATCAATTCGATGCTGTCGGGAAGCGCACCGGCCGCGAGGCACTTCTCGGTCGCCTCGCGGCGGGCTTCGTCGAGCGCCTCGCCTCGTGACATTGATGCCAGACTGAAAATGCGATCGACCTCGCCACTGATCTGGCCGATTGCTGCGCCGACAGCATTGGCGACCGAAAAGTGCTCTGGTCGCTTTACCTGTAGATCACCCAAGCGGTCCGGCACCAGGATACTGCCACCACCCACCGCCAATACCGGAATGGCGTCAGGCGAGACACGCATTCGATCAGCCGCCGCTGCGATCATTTCGTCGATCTTGTGCTTGAGGGCAACGAGCGTACCGCGATCGAAGGAGTGCATGACCTGCGCATCGCCGATCTCCGCGAGCCCGAGCCCGACGACGACATCGGTACAAGTCAGCGTGTCGCCACCAAACACCAGCGCTTCTTCCCGAATACGGTAGCCGACCGACCGTGGCCCGATGGACCCGACGTCAGCTGCATCCCGAATGATCGTGCCACCTCCCAGAGCGATGGAATACACATCAGGCATGCGGAAATTGGTGCGTACACCTCCGACGTCCACAGCATGGCTTGCCGCTCGCGGAAATCCCTTGACGAGCGCGCCGACGTCGGTCGATGTTCCCCCGACATCGACGACGATAGCGTCAGCTTCGCCGGTCAGAAAAGAGGCCCCACGCATCGAGTTGGTCGGTCCACTGGCGAAAGTGAGAACCGGGTAGGTGCGCACGAAATCAGCATCCATCAACGTGCCATCGTTCTGCGTGAAATAGCGCGGGCAGCCCAGGCCGATCTTCGACAAGGCTTCATCGAACGCCTTGACGATACGTTCACTCAAAGGCTGTAGCGCCGCGTTCATGATGGCCGCGCTCTCACGTTCCAATAGTCCGAGACGCCCGATTGCACTCGACAGGGTAAAACGCCCACCCGGCACGCGCGTCGCCAGGATGTCACGTGCCTCGCGCTCCATCGCGTCACTGACCGGGCTGAAGACCGAACTGATCGCGACAGACTCGATACCCTTTTCGCGAATCTCGTCGCCGATGCGCTCGAGCTCTCGTTCGTCTAGCGCGCTGATCTCGCGACCGTCAAATTCGTATCCGCCGTGTGCCATCCAGCCATGAGCTCCAACCGCCGTACGGATATCACCCGGCCAGTCGACCATCGGCGGCAGACACTGTGCGGCTGGCAGGCAGAGCCGCACCGCCGCTGTACTCGCCAGGTGACGTCGCTCGACCACCGCATTGGTGAAGTGGGTCGTGCCGATCATGACAGCATCGACTTCGGCGCTGGCAATGCCACTATCGGCAAGTACACGATCGATACTGGCGACAACTCCGGACATGACATCCTCGGTGGTCGACGACTTCGTCGACGAGAGAATTCGCGCGCCCTGCATGAGCACGGCATCGGTGTTTGTCCCGCCGACATCGACGCCGATTCGAGGCATGGTGTGTGTCTCCCTGTTTGACCGTCAGCCGGTCGTGCTGACGAGTACGGCCTCACGTTCGAGTCGCGTCACAGCTGGCTTGCGGGCTTCTTCGGCGTCGCTGATAACGGGTATCGCTGCGATCAGCGCTCGGGTGTAGGCGTGTCGAGGTGCATCGAACAATGTCGCTGTATCTCCTTGCTCGCAGACCGCTCCACGGTACATCACGGCGACACGATTACAGAAATTTCGCATCAGGCTGAGGTCATGGGAGATGAAGACATAGGTCAGCCCGTACTGCTTGCGCAGATCGAGCAACAGCTCGACGACTGTCTCCTGGACCAGCACGTCGAGCGCTGAAGTCGGTTCGTCCAGAACGATGATCTCAGGCTCGACCGACAATGCTCGCGCAATCGCCACCCGCTGCTTCTGCCCCCCGGAGAGCTCATGCGGGTAGCGCGATGCATGCGACTGCGGCAAGCCGACCTGTTCGAGCAGCTCGGGAATCCGTGACCGGATCGCGCCCCGCGTCAAGCCGGCATAGCGAAGGGGTACCGCCAGCTGTTGCGCTATCCGACGTTTGGGATTGAGTGATGAGCCAGGATTCTGGTAGACGATCTGCAGGCGACGCCGAAAGGACGACTGACGCGCCAGCTCATGAACCGGTTGACCACCGAGCCGAACCACGCCTGACGTAGGGCGGGTGAGGCCGAGGAGCATGCGAGCAAGCGTTGTCTTGCCCGAGCCCGACTCACCGGCAATACCAAAAACGTCGCCCTTGTCGATATCGATGCTGACTTGATCAACAGCGCGGAGTGGCGCGCGTCGCTTGCCGAAGAATGGCCTCTCGCTGACAAATTCGCGTGTCACGCTTTCGAGCGAAAGCAAGGGGGTGCTCCCTGTATTGTCGACTTTCCTGACCCGCTCTCCGTACAGCGGCGGCACGCTCGCCATGAGCTTTCGGGTGTAGGGATGCGACGGTGCGTCGAAGAGCGACTCGCGCGCACCACTCTCGACGATTCGGCCATGCTCCATGACATAGACCCGATCCGCCATCTCGCGAACGACCCCGAGATTATGAGTGATCAAGAGCAACGACAAGCCGTCCTCGACCAGCCGGTTCAAGAGCGCAAGGATCTCCTGCTGAGTGGTCACATCGAGTGCGGTTCCGGGCTCATCGGCAATCAAGAGCGACGGCGAATTCAGCAAAGCCATCGCGATCAGGACGCGCTGACGCATACCCCCGGAGAGCTGCATTGGCCAGGATGACAGGACACGCTCGGTATCAGCGAGCTGCACCCGTTCGAGCGTGTCGACCAGATGCTGCCTTCGCCTGCGCTTCGATCGCGTCACACCGGCACGTACATCGGCATAGCGCACGATGTCGTCCATCTGGCGGCTGATCGTCAGCACAGGATTGAAGGATAAAAGCGGATCTTGCAGCACGATGGAAAGACCTCCACCCTTCAATCGATTTCGCTCGCTCTTGCCGAGCGTCAACAATTCGCGCCCCTGAAACCGAATATTGCCGCCCGCGATATCACCGGGCGGCATCGCGAGCGTCCCGATGATGGCGCGCATCGTGACCGTCTTGCCCGAGCCCGACTGACCGATGAGGGCAACACGTTCACCCTGCCCCACCGACAGACTGACGTCGTGCAGAACCTGAACGCGACGACCGTAGTTTGTGAAGCCGATATCGAGATGTTCAACTTCAAGTATCGCGGAGCGATCGTCTGAACCTGCGGGACTACCCTTCACGAGGACACCTCACGGACAGACGTTTCTGAGGTACCGGGTACCTGACTGATGACATCAGAGCTCGACGTCCAGCATGTCGCGCAAGCCATCGCCGAGCAGGTTGAACCCGAGAATGGCCCACAAAATGGCGAGACCCGGGAGCATGCTTTCCCACCAGTGTTCCGGGAGATATTCCGAGCCTGTGCTGACCATGGTTCCGAGGTCGGGCGTGGGCGGTTGTACACCCAGGCCAAGGAACGAAAGTGCTGCACCGAACAGGATGACAAAGCCTGCGTCGAGCGTAACCTTCACCGAGATTGCCGAAACACAGTTCGGCAGGAGTTCCCGAAACAGGATATGCGCATGGCTGGCACCCGCGAGCCTGGCTGCCTCGACGTAGTCCTCGCCCATCTGACCCTTGACGATGCGATAGATGAGACGGGTGTGCCACGTCCACCACAACAGGGTGATGGCGATCATCGCGTTGATCAGATTGGGCGAAAGGACGGCCGTGATCGCGAGCGCCATCGCGAGCGGCGGCAGGGCAAGCATCACGTCGGTGAAACGCATGATCAGCCACTCCACTCGACCGCCGAAGTAGCCTGCCAGCAAGCCGAGCAGAATGCCGAACGGCACGGCGAGACCGAGGACGCCGATGACCATGCCGAGTGATATCCGATAGCCGTACAACACGCGTGAGAAGATGTCACGGCCGACGTTATCGGTGCCGAACCAGTGCGTGAGGCTCGGCGCGCCGTGACGATTGCGGAAATCGACCTGCGAACCCGCCGCCTCCGGGTACGGTGCAAGCCACGGTGCAAACACGGCGGCAAGAATGACCGAAATGACAATGGCGGCACCAACGACTGCGGCCGGATTTCGACTGAATCGGTACCACGCCATGGCGCGGTTGCTCAATGGTGCGTCTTCATGTTCGGCAGGCGATGCGAGGAGAGTCATGTGCTGCGTGCCGCACGCAAACGATGCCTCGGGTCTACCAATCCGAGGATCACGTCAATGACGAGATTCGCCACCACGAAAAACACACCGGACACAAGGACCACGCCGATGACCGCGTTGAGATCCTTCTGCAGGATGGTGCGAACCCCGTAGCTCGCGATTCCCGGCCAGCTGAAGACGAACTCGACAATGAAGGCGTTACCGATCAACGAGGCGAATTCGAGTCCGAGGATGGTCAGCGGCGCAACACACGCGATACGTAACATGTAGCGCCCGGCAACGACCCGCTCGGGAATTCCGTAAGCGCGCGACGCTTCGACAAAGTCACGGCTACTGACCTCGATCATCGACGATCGAGTGATACGCATGACTTGTCCGACGCCCGCCATGGCCAGGGCCGTGGCCGGCAAGATCAGATGCCGTACTGCATCGAGAAACACATCCCAGCGCCAGGCCAGCACACTGTCAACGAGCAAGAGACCCGTAACGTCTGCGGTGAAGTCGAGCGATCGGTCAAGCCGCCCGGTAACCGGGAAGGACTCGAACTGATAGCTTGCCAGGAGCTGCAAGAGAATGGCGAGTACGAATCCTGGCGTGACTATTCCGACCAGCGAGATGATTCGAGACAGGTTGTCCACCCAGGTATTTCTGTAGACAGCAGCAACGACACCCAGCGGAATGGACAGGATGATCTGCAAGAGCAGTGTGAACAGCACAAGTTCGAGCGTGGCGGGCAAGGCCTGGCGAATGTCGTCCAGAACAGGACGGTTGGTCAACAGCGACTTGCCGAGGTCCGCGCGGGCCAGACTTGAAAGGTAGTTGCCAAGTTGTACGACAAAGGGCTTATCCAGCCCCATCTCCTGTTGCAGCTCCTCGACTTGCGCGGCGGTCGCAAGCGGTCCCAACGCGATTCTGGCAGGATCGCCCGGCACCACGCGCGCGATGACGAATATGAGGACAGCCAGCCCGAGAAAGACCAGCAGCAAGGAGACGGCTCGCTTGGCGATGTACGGGATCACGTGCGAACGAGTGACTTCAGGAAAGTTCTTTCATCAACGCGAGCCCGGCGAGTCGATCCGCCAGCAGGCGCTCCGCGATGGTCGGGTCGAGTGCCAGGTCGGTGCTGTTCAGCAGCATGTACTTGATGTTGCCTGCTCGAGCAATGTCGGTCGACATCGCCACGATCAGATCCGACAGGACCGTGTAGGCGCCGCGGGTACGCCGGCCTCTGGAGTCCTTCACTTCCGTATTGTTGATGCCGACGTAGCCCGAACAATCAATCACCGATCCGGTGTGGTTTCGATAGCCGGAACCGGCGATGACCTGACAGCCCTCTGACCAGCGCTTCACTTGACGGTGCACGCCCTTGCCGCCCCAGTGAATGTTGATGGTGCCATTCACTTCGAGTCCAGCATCCACATCAGACGCATCGAGGACGTAGTCATCCTTCGAGCGCACGACAAGCACCCCGTGGCGATCGAAGTGTTGTGGCCTCAGGGCATGGTAACTGCCGCGATGCTGGCCGAAACGGAAGTCGTGCTGACCATGCACGAGAAAGGGCGCACCTGCCGGATTGCTCGAGTGACCCGGGTCGGTCGAACCCTGAAAGACGAAAACCAGGCCCCGGATCAGCAGTACCAGCACATCGTCGAAGACGCGCGCCTTGTCCCGCTGATCGTGGCGAACCCCGATGAGATGAATGTCGTCGGGCGAGAACATCCAGTCATCGACTCGGCGAGTGTCGGTCTCATCGTCGAAACTGTCCACCTGCCGGTGCATGGCGGAGGGTGAAGACTGGTAGTGTCGCTTCACGGTTTCGAGAAACTGCAACCACGCAGTGTATTCACGCGCAGTGAATTCACGCGCAGGATATTCACGTGCAGAGTTCTCAACAGCAGAGTTCTCCCCAGCAGGGTTCTCACCAAAAGGGTTTTCACCAGCAGGGGACTCGGGCGCTGCACTCTCATCCTTCTGCCTCGCGCCTCCGGAAGGCGCGGCTCGCACCTGATTCCAGTCGATCAGTGCAGCAGACCAGTTCGCCTTGCCGTCGTCCATGACCCAACGCTGCAATTCTGCACAAGTCTTCGGACCGGCAATGCCATCCGGCAGCGAGGACCGGCCCTCGACGGTTCGCACGTACTCCTGAAAAAGGCGAATGGCCGCCCGAGTTCGGTAACCACAAATTCCGTCGGCACGCCCACCCGGAAAGAAGCCGGTGCCGATCAAGACTTTCTGCACATCCGTGACGGTCATCGACTCATCAACACCGATAGCACGCAGGGATATCGAGCCGACATCGTCGAGCAGCGCGTCAGCGGCGCTTCCGGTCATGCGCCTGACTTCCTCCAGAAAGGGCGTGAGCGCATCGAGGGTCAGGTGACGGTCGTGCTTGCCGAGTGAAATGGACATCCAGGAATACTCTCATGTCTCTCCAATTCGAATGTACACCGAAATCAGCCAAGCCGGGAAATTGCCTGACACTGCCGTGCTTGCATTATCTAAACTCACCCAGATTGTAAGCGTTGGCCTCTGACTGTACAGTTCGCATTGAAGCCACACCGAATCCCGCGCGCGTGAACGAACCTCTGCTCCTTGGCATCGACGTCGGCACCACGTCGGTCAAACTCGCCATATTCGATCTTGACGGACAATTACAGGCGGAAATCCGCACTCCGTATGAAACGCATCGTTACGGCGGCCTGCATGTAGAGCAGAAGCCCGACGAATGGATGAGGGCAATCCTGCAAGGTCTCGTTGAAATGCAAGCCCGACTCCCTTCGTCGACTATTGCGGCGATCGGCCTGACATCTCAGGTCAATACGCACGTGTTCGTGGATGACAACGGCGCCGCCGTGTTACCCGCCATCGTCTGGCAGGATGGCCGGGCTAGCGAGCAGGCGCGACAACTGGACGCTCGGCTTTCGGAGGCACAGCGGCTGTCCTGGTGGGGTGCGCCGATGCCCATCGACGCAAGCCACGCGCTGGCTCGGGCGCAATGGCTGAAAGAGACAGAGCCTGCACTGTGGTCACGAACGCGGCAGGTGCTTCTGCCGAAGGACTACTGCATACAGGCGCTCACCGGCGTGTCCGTCACGGACCCACTGTCGAACATCGGCATGGTGGGCCTTGATGGCGACTGGGTCGACGAACTGCACGCACTCGTGCCAGGCACCCGCGAGCGACTTCCCCCGCTTGCCGACATGGCATCGATAGCCGGCCGTATACGTGACGATCTGCCCTTTGCAGGCACACCGGTCGCCGTCGGTACCATGGATGCCTGGGCCGGCCTGTTCGGCTGCGCTGTCACAGCGGAAGGCCATGGTCTGTATCTCAGTGGCACGAGCGAGATACTTGGCATCGTGTCCGAAACGGTGACACCGACGCCCGGCGTGCTGGTCATGCCACGCGTTCACGACATGACCTTGCATGTCGGTCCGACCCAGTCCGGAGGTGCTTCACAGTCGTGGCTGTGTGAGCTCTTGCAGATCACACCGGACGAGATGTCAGCGCTCGCCGGAAAACACGAAAGGCGCGCGCCCGCCCCGCTCTTTCTACCGCACCTGCAAGGCGAACGAGCACCGCTCTGGGATGCGTCGGCACGCGGCGTCTTCATCGGGCTGGATGCATCCACCGATCGTGCAGCGATGGCGTACGCCATCTACGAAGGCGTCGCCCATTCTGCGCGCTGGCTACTCGACAGTCTGCAGGCTTCTGCCGGGACGACACTCAAGGTCATGAATGGCGGCGGCGGGGGCTTTCGCTCCGACGTCTGGAATCAACTGCGCGCCGATGTGCTGGGCGTGCACTTGCAACGCATGGCCGTCACCGATCCGGGCACTCTGGGTGCAGCCGGGCTCGCCGCCGTCGCTACGGGTCACTTCGACTCCACGATAGCCGCTTTCGACACCCTCGTGCATGTCGACCGAGTCTTTACACCTGACGCCTCAAGAGCCGATCAACTTGCCGAGCGGCATGCCTTGTTTCGCGATACCTATGCCGCGACGCGTGAACTGAGCCACCGCTGGCTTGGCGGTTCGCCTCAACTTGGCGATTCGTATCAATCTGTATAGAGTTCCGCAGGCATTCACCGAACGTCAGGTGAACGCACGACAAGCCCTGGACACGGAAGAGAGACGAGCATGCAAACACGGCCGCACAACACGCGCAGCGATCACCGACAGGATGAACCCGAGCACACGCCCGGCCTGGCCTGCCTGCACGCAGCGCTCATCCTCGCGACCGCCGTTATTGCCCTGGCAGCGCTGATGTTGCCCGTACAGGCCACCGCAGCAAGCAACGTCGCCGTGATCACACCCTACCTCGCACAACCGGGCACACAGTTCTACGTCGAGGGTTTTGAAGCGGCTGCAACCGAGCACGACTGGAAAGTCGATGTCATCGACACGCAAGGTGATGTGGCCGCCGTCATCAGTCGAATCGAGGATGCCGTGACGCAGCAGGTCGACGCCATCGTCATCAATGTCGATCCGGCGCAGATCGCGGCCGGACTGATAGCGGCGAAGGACGCCGGCATTCCGGTCGTTGGAATGGACTCCGGCAACGATCCTTTGCTGGTCGCCAACGTCACCAGTAACGGCTACGCAATGGCAGCAGAGACCACGGCCTACGTCGTCAATCGACTCGAAGGCGCGGGTCGTGTGGTCATGTTCGTGTTCGATGCCTTCCCACCGGTGCAGGCCCGCGGTGTGATAGCTGACGCCATCTTCGCCAATACGCCGGATATCGAGATCATCGAGCGGGTCACCCCCGATGTAGCCGATGGCGGCATTGCCGATTCCCGCGCCCAGATGGAGGCGATTCTCGCCGCCAACCCGGATGCCGGCAGCATCGCTGCGGTCTGGGCCGCATGGGACCAGCCAGCGCTCGGTGCCCTGCAGGCTATAGAGGCGGCCGGGCGTGATGACGAAGGCATCGTCATCGTCGGCATGGACGCGAACCCCGAAGCTCGCGAGGCAATTGCCGCCGGAGGAAACTTCGAAGCCTCGATGGCTCAGGATTTCGCGGGCATCGGCAGCGCCGCCGCCGATATCGTTGCGCGCGCCCTGGCGGGCGAAAGCGTCCGCGAGAGCGTCGTGTACGTGCCCACCCGACTCATCACCAAAGGCAACGTGTCCGACGCCGACTGACCGGCGCGCGCGATGCCTGCGCGCCGGCGGCTGCTCATCGCAGCCGTCGTCTCCGCTGTTCTGGCGGCCCTGTGGCTGGCCCTGCCGGACACCTTCTTCACCCTCGGCAACCTGCTGAACGTCTCCCGACAGATCAGCATGCTCTGTGTGGTGGCCTGCACCATGACGATCGTCATGGCGATGGGCGATTTCGATCTGAGCGTGGGATCGATGGCAAGCCTCGCAGGCGTCGTTGCCGCCGTTCTGTTCACGCAGGATCAATCCATTGCAGTTGCCGTTGCCGCCGCCCTTGCCATCGGGCTGGCGGGTGGCCTGATCAACGGCTATCTGGTCAGTTACATCGGCATCCTCCCTTTCGTCGCCACACTCGGCACGCTGACGATCTATAGCGGTGCGGCCTTTCTGATCAGCGGCGGCAAGACCGTCTTCGGTCGCGACATACCCGACGCCTTCGGCGGCTTTGCGCGAGGCGGCCTGCCACTCGACGCGATCGGTCTGCACGGCGTGCGCCTGCCCGCGTTGTCCGTGCTTGCGCTTGGTATGGTGGCTGTCGTCTGGTACGTGCTTGAACGACGCGTCTTCGGTCGGCACCTCTACGTCATGGGTGGCAGCCGGGAGGCCGCCCGCCTGGCAGGCATTCCGGTTCGCCGCCTGCGACTGTATGCGTTCGGCCTGACCGGACTCGGCGCCGCAGCAGCGGGCCTCATGCTGGCCAGCCGCGTTGCTTCCGCCAACCCGACTCAGGGCGCGGGACTCATGCTCGACGCGATCGCCGCGGTGTTCCTCGGCATGACCCTGCACCGTAGTGCCGAGCCACATGTACTCGGCACCCTCGCGGGCGTGGTACTGCTCGGCCTGCTGGACAACGGACTGACGCAGCTGAGCGTCGATTCCTATGTTCGGGAAATCCTCGTTGGCATGCTGGTGATCGCAGCGGTCGGTCTAGCCAGCTTCTCGCGTGACCGGAGCCAAGGTAACTAGTGATGGAGCCCAACCGTCGCAAGACGAAGGACCATCAGGCCAGAACCGGGAGGTCATCCGTTTCAACATCTCGCAAACTCACTCTGCCTTCACAAACTCCGAAGATGACAGAGACACAGACACGCCATGGCCTTCCGCATTCACGCCCTGCCAGCCCAGCTATTCACCAAATACTTCTCCATGACAACCTACGAGCTTGCTGAACGGCGGGCGTGTCTTGTGAGAGTTGACGAGTACCCCGGATTTCCGTGTCGCGTCAGCTTGCAGGATGCCGGCCTGGACGAGACGGTCCTGTTGATCAACCATGAGCACCAGCCGGCCGCCACACCTTTCCGGGCAAGCCATGCCATCTTCGTCAGGCAGGGTGTCGAACAGGCGCACCCCGAGCTCGATGAGGTGCCACTGGCCCTGGCGTCACGTCTGCTATCGATCCGTGCGTTCGACGAACGAGGGTTTCTCCGTGAAGCCGATGTCGTCGACGGCAGCGCCCTCGCGCCACGGCTGGCGACTCGTTAGAAGATTCACGGAACGCGGATGTTCACCTGCATCACGCCAGACAGGGCTGCTTCGCCGCACGGGTGACTCGGTCATGAACCTGTCGTTTGCTGAAGAGGCCGGGATGCTCTCGGCCCTGCACTGCCACAGGCAAGGTAGTTGAATTCGCTGTTGCAAGGGGTTCGGATGATCGACCACGTTGACCGTTGGCAGACCATGTAATACAGTGTAATACATCAACGTAGTGTGACAAATCACCTATGCCAACAAACAATATCTTGACAGTTCGACTACCTGAAGAAGAAATTGCGCAACTCGATGCGCTGGCAGCGTTACAAAATCGGCCGCGATCGCAGATCGTACAAGACGCGATCAGGGAAGCGCTCAAACTCGACGTACAATTGCGCGCGCAGAGATTTGCACACATGAAAACCCGACTAGCGCCTGCCATTGCCGAGCAGTCCGAACTATTGGAACGCCACTCGGTGGCAGATGAACACCGTCGGTTCTGAGGCCAGCCGCTCCATGTCTCAGTATGACGTGCACGGATCACTGACTACCCGTGCACAAGAACATTCAAGAGCGTACCGGCAGGGTCCCGCACAAAGAAGCGCCGAGCCCCCCAAGGCTCCGTTACCGGCCCATACTCGATTGGCAGTGCCCTTGAACGCACCCGGTCGAGCGCCTCATCGAGATCATCGACCTCGATCGAAAGGTCGGGCACTGCCGTCCCGGAACCGCCTTCCGAGGCCACGCTGAGTTGCGCTCTGGCTTCGCCTTCGGCACCCAGAGTCTTGATCCAATCGAGATCCATCAATAGATCCAGATCGAAGACATCACGATAGAATCCGGCGAGCGAATCGGTATCCCGGGTTGCAATGTTCGCGACAATTCTCTTGACCTTCATGGCTGCTCCTGTCGGCTGCGAACCAGATCACTCGCGCCGCAACAATATCATTCGCGCCGCAACAACAACGCAGGCCGTGCCTCCAGCGATCGTGCCAACCAGAACACGCCTGCCGAGAGACAGGCGCCGACCACCAGGGCACCGGCCAGCGGGCCAACGTAGCGCACATCGTCAGCCGGGAGCTTGAGCCAGGTGCCGAGGAGGCCTGCGGCAATCAGGCCACCAAAGACACTCGCGAAAAGAATCAACAGCAAGCCGACCAGCGCATATTCGTGAACGACACTCCAGAGCACCACGCGCCGACGCGCTCCGAGAGCATTGAGCACCGATGCCTCGAACACCTGACGATCGCGAGCGACGGCGACGACACTCGCCATGACCAGAATGCTGGCAAGCAAGCTCGTTGCTGCAATGGCAGTCACCGCGGCCGCTGCACTGCCAAGGATCGAGCGGACGCTGGCAAGTACCTTTTCGGTTCGTATCACGACCACCCCGGGGAAATTCCGGGCGATGCCTGCATTCGCCGCCAGATCCTGTCCGGGATCGAGGAACACGCTGCCGACATGACGAGTAATGAACGGCTCGAGCACGCCGTCGCTGAAGATGGCTTCGAGCCAGAAGCTGGTCTCGAACCGGGCTTGCGAATGAATGGCAGCCAAGGTTGCCTCGACCCGCTCGCCCAGTATGTCGAAGCCGAGAACGTCGCCCACCTCGAGTCCGAGCTCGGCCGCTTCCCGGTCTTCATAGGACACTGATGCAGGCGATACTGACGCAGAGGATACCGATGCAGCGCCGTCCGCACGCTCCTCCCACCAGGCGCCAGCAGCCAGCTCCACGTTATCTACACCCGGAACCCGGTAGCTGAGCTTCTGTTCGTCGTTGGCTTCCAGCGCACGCTCGACGTCGTCATCCTCGGCAAGCGCCCGGCCATTGACCGTCGTCAGGCGCCCCAGCACCAGTGGTGCGAGCGTAAGGTCCCTGTAGCCCGCCAGTGATTCGACGTACTGACGAAAGTCGTCGACACGCTCATCGGCTACGTCGTAGAGCACCAGAGCGGGCGCGCGCTCGGGTATCGACCCGTTGAGTGCCTGCAGGGTGGCGGCGATCACCAGTGACGCACTTACCACGAGTGTTGCGGCAACGCCAAGCGACAGCACCAGCGGACGAAGGGCGGAATCGGGTCGATGCAAGGATGCGATCGCCAGACGCAGTGCGAAGCGCCCTTCGAGCCAACGCGTGTGGCCAAAACGCAAGGCAAGACGTCCGAGCAAGCTGACGAGGGCATCGAGCAGCACGAGCAGGAGCGCCACGATGGCGACGAAACCGAGGGCAACGAGCGGCTCGGGAACCAGGATCAGGAGCAGGGCGAGTGTCGCGAGCAGACAGAGACCGGCCGCGATCGTCCAGCCACGCGGCGTCTGTGCAACAGGCTCGCCGCCGCGAATCAGTCTGGCCGGGCGAGAAGCCAGCGCTCGCCCGAGGGGCGGCAGCGAGAACACCAGCGCAACGCCTATGCCGAAGATCGCCGCCACGCCGGACGATAATGCAAGGCCGGACGCGAAGCGATCGATCGCGAAGCGTTCGGCAAGCGATCCTGCAATGAGCCACGCAACCAGCGAACCCATCGCCGCGCCGACGCCACTCGCAACGGCTGCCATGACGACCACCTGGCCCACATAGGTGAAGGCGAGCTGTCGTTGCCGTGCACCCAGCGACTGCAGTGTGGCGAGCGTTCGTCGTTTCGTCCTGAGCCAGGCGGTGATGCTGTTGGCGATGCCCAGCCCACCGATCAGTAGCGTGCAGAAACCGATCAGCAGCAGGACCGACGCAACCTGGTCGAGTCGCCGGCCGATGAACTCGCCTCGCTCGAGGACCGTTCGCACATCCCAGATTGCCTCGGGGAATTCACGCAAGAGCTCATCCCGCCAGACAGCAGGATCGGTATCAGCGTCCAGACGAACCCGATATTCGTGATCGACGACACTGCCGACGCCTGCCAGACCGCTTTCGTCCAGCGCGCGAGGGTCGATCAGCAGCGGCGGACCCCGTACATCGGCGCTCAGGCTGCGGTCCGGCTGCTCGACGACCATCGCGCGCAACTCGAGCGTCAGCGCGCCGACCGTGATCGCGTCCCCCACCGAGAGATCGATCTGATCGGCCAGCACGGGGTCGAAGACCGCGCCCCAGACACCCGCTTCATTCTGCTCGACGGCGCGCTGCAGCGGCAGCTCGGGTTCGAGCCGGACTTCTCCGTAGAGGGGGTAGGCGGCATCGACGGTCTGCAGTTCGACCACCGTGAAATCGCCCGACGCACTCCCGAGCATGGTGCGCAGCTCGATCAGGTGGGACAGCGTCCCGCGTTCCCCGATCCAGGCAAGTTCATCCGCCTCGAGCGGCGTTTGCGCATCGATTTCGATATCGCCGCCGAAGCGCGCCTGAGCATCCGCGGCCAAGCCTCCCTGGACCAGCCGCAGCAGGCCAGCGCACACCGCGACAAGGAACACGCCCAGAAACAGGCTGGCCGCGAAAATCCAGAGCGCGCGCAGAGCCGCGCTGCCGCGCAGGTCCCTGAACAGGAACCCGATCACGGCGAAACAGCCTCTTGCAAGCGCCCCTCGTGCAACTGCAAGGTACGATCGCAGCGTTCCGCGAGCACCTTGTCGTGCGTGACGAGCAAGAGGGTTGCACCCGTATCACGTTCGATATCGAACAGCATCTCGACGATAGGTTCGCCCGTTCGCTCATCCAGATTGCCGGTGGGTTCGTCAGCGACGATCAACCCGGGTTCGTGTACCAGAGCCCGTGCGATCGCGACGCGCTGTTGTTCGCCTCCCGAGAGCTGCGCCGGATAGTGATCACGCCGCTCGGCAAGTCCGACACGCTCGAGCATCTGCTCGGCCCGGGCACGGCTGCCACGAACGCCAGCGATATCAAGCGGCAACGCCACGTTCTCACGAGCGGTCAGCGATGGAATGAGATGGAAGGACTGAAACACGATACCGATACTGTCGCGACGAAGATCTGCGCGTTGATCGGCATCCATTTCGTGGAGCTCACGCCCGGCGATGCTGATACGCCCCGAATCGGCCTCCTCGAGACCCGTCAGGATAAGAAGAAGACTCGTCTTGCCCGATCCCGACGGGCCCACGATCGCGACCCGTTCAGCGCCCGACACGGCGAGCGAAAGGCGATCGAGCACAGGGATATCGACTCCCCCCATGGCGTAGCTCAGCGAAACCTCTTCGACAGCAATCATGAACTTCAACGGCTCCGGGCGTTGACGACGCTGCGCTCCGCTTCCGTCAGCGCCACACGTTCGCGTAGATAGACCGGGACAGCCGCCTCGGCCGGCAGGAATTCCCGTCGAGCGATCCGCGGTGCTGCGAGCGTCAGCAGATCGCGCGCCTGCGGCAGGCGACCCGGACGAAGTCGACTGGACAGGCTGGCGCCGAGAGACTTCGCGAGTACGGTTTCATAGCGCTCAGCGCCCGATCCGACGAGGCTCCATTCGCCCGTGGAAGGCATGACAGCATCAACGATGCCACCCTCGACACGGACATCGGCGCCAGACTCGATGTCAACCTCGGCACTAACCTCGACGCCGATATCGATCGCATCCGGACGACATACCCGCTCCTCAGTGCAAGCCACCACCATCCTGCCAACCGCTGAATGGCGCTCTGAACGTTCCTCGTCCCCGATCGGACCGGACATCACCTGATAGGCCCCCCAGTAGACCTCGTCGAGACGGGCATCGAGCGCGACACCGATCGACCTGTCGCCGAACTCGCGATAACAACCTTGCGCGATGCCGGCAAGTGACGACACACCGATCACACCGATGTCCAGCCCCAGCGCTATGCCCTGCGTGACAGATGCCGCCACACGCAAGCCGGTGAAGCTACCCGGCCCCTGACCGAAGACGATACCGTCGAGATCACCGCGCGCCAGACCGCCCTTCGTCAGCAGCGCGTCGATCATCGACAGAAGCAGTCGCGCATGTTGACGCGGGGCGATGCGATGGTCGGATAACACTTCGTCACCCATTGCCAGGGCGACCGAGCAAGCATCCGTCGCCGTGTCTATCGCGACGACATTCAATCGAGCGATTCCACTGGCGATTCAACCGGCGATTCAACCGGCGAATCCACTGGCAATACCACCGGTTCCGCCGCGAAGAACTGTTCTACTTCTGAGACGTCACGCGTGATCGGCATCGGCGGCAAGCTGTTGATGAACACTTCGCCGTAGCCGCGGCTGCGTACCCGCGGATCACCGATGACGAGCACGCCCCGATCGGTCACATCGCGAATCAAGCGCCCGACGCCCTGCTTCAACGTGATTGCCGCCTGCGGAATCTGATACTCGTAGAACGGATTGCCGCCGGTCCGCTTCATCTGATCGATGCGCGCACTCATGACCGGATCGCCGGGCGAGCCGAACGGAAGCTTGTCGATGATGACGCAGGACAGCGCATCGCCACGAACGTCAACGCCTTCCCAGAAGCTTGCCGTACCGAGCAGAACCGCATTACCGTAGCTACGAAACGCTTCGATCAGCTCACCCCGTGGCATCTGACCCTGTACCAGTAGCGGATAGGGCAAGCGATCACGAAGCAGTCGCTCAGCCTGATGCAACGCCCGGTAGCTCGTGAACAACAGGAATGCCCTGCCGGCACTTGCGGAGATGACCGGCAATATCGTCTGGATCAGTTGTTCCGTGTAGTTGCCTGCCTGCGGCTCCGGAAGATCTTTCGGTAGATAGAGCAAGGCGTTGCGTCGGTAATCGAACGGGCTGTCGACTTGCAGTTCATCACCGTCATGAAGACCGAGCTGGCGGCGAAAATGACTGAAGTCACCGCCAACGGCAAGCGTTGCCGAGGTGAAGATCCAGCTCGCCGCCATGCTCTCCATGGCCCTGCCGAACGGGCCAGCGACGGTCAGCGGTGTCATGTTGAGCATGAACCCTGTCTGGTAGGTCTCGAACCAGTAGACGTAGTCGTCATGAGTCGCGGCGCCAAGATCTTCAGGATCGGCGCCGCTACCCCTGGTCACCACACGGGCCTCATCCTCGACAAACCGCCGCAGCGTTGACTGCTGAATCAATGCACGCTTGTGACAGCCCTCGATACCCTTGCCTCGCGATGCATTGTCGGCCAGCGCAGCGACGAGTGCATCGATGGTATCGCCCAGTCGTTCGAGTTCTCGCTGCAGGACATCGCTCTCGCGAACCGTCAGCCAGGCATCGCGCATCGGTTCTACCGGGAACGCGAGTCGGAAGTGCCTGACGCTTGTCTCGAGCATCTGCGCAATATCACGAAGGTCTTTCGCATCCGGCGCTTCGATGAGCTGTTCGGTCACACTGTCGCGCGACAGATCAAGTAGCTGTCGGCTGGAGAGCTTGCGACCGAAGAACTGCGCCGCGATATCCGGCAGTTGATGCGCCTCGTCGATGACGAAGCCATTGGCACTCGGCAGGATTTCACCGAAGCCTTCCTCTTTCAATGCAAGATCGGCACAGAGAAGATGATGGTTGACGACGACGATGTCCGCTTCTTGCGCGCGTTTGCGAGCGTTGTGGACAAAGCAGTCGTCGAGCTCGTCGAATTCGTGTTGCGCACAGAACTCTTCACTTGACGTGATGAAGCTCCAGACGGGTGAGTCTTCGGGAACGGCGGCCACTTCCGAAATGTCACCGTGCTTCGTTCGACCGGCCCATTCACTGATGATGGCCAGATGCTTGCGACTGGCGGCATCGTTCAACACCGGGTGCCCCATTGCGCGGCCGAGTCGATGCTTGCACAGATAGTTCGAACGGCCCTTGAGCAAACTGGTCGATATCGCCCCGCCAAGCGCTTTTCTGACGAGCGGGAGATCGATACGAAACAACTGGTCCTGCAAATGGCGCGTTCCTGTCGAAATGATGACGCGTTGTCCTGACAAGAGGGCGGGCACGAGGTAGGCAAAGGTCTTGCCGGTGCCGGTACCCGCCTCGCCAACCAGAACACGCCCGCCAGCCAGTGCACGGGCGACGGCTACGGCAAGGTGGCTTTGCTCTTCCCGTGGCGCGAAGCCCGGCAACAGTGAAGCAAAAGGTCCCTCGATACCAAGCGACGATTCGACCTCGTCGATCAGATCATCGAGCTGATCCTCGATAGCGTCCACAGAGGTGAATTCAGGCCCGTCATCGAACGGGATCGAGCCCTCGTCACCGTCGGGTTCACCCTCGTCAGAACCGACCCCGGCCGGCTCTGTAGCGTCCTTGTCTTTCGTCACCGGTGCCTCCGTGCTCCGGTCGATACCGCACTCTGGCGGCAGGATTTCGCGTGTCTGCTGGTCGCGCCGCGACTACCTGTTCTGATATTCCTGAACCTTCTTGTGCGCACTCCTCACGCCGAGCAGATCACCCCGCATGTCGCGTGCGTGCTCGATGATGAGCCAGTTACGGTAAAGAAGCGATGCGTTGTCACCCGCGAAGGTGTTCGACTTCATGGCCATGTTCTCAGCCTGGGCTGGTTGCTGGTTGTCCAGCTGGATTTCGGCTGCGCGGCTCCATAGCAGGCCGTTGCGCGGATCGATCTCGAGGGCTTCGTAAAGATTCTCCAGCGCGCCGGCATCGTTATTCGCCTGTCTTGCACGCTCGGCAGACGACCAGAGCGCGGCAACGCGCTGATTTCCGGTTTCACCGCGAACCGATCCGTCGGCCAGGGTTGCCGTGGGCGCGACGGCAGGCGCAGGCTGATCAGCGGTCTGCGTGCTCGCACAGCCAGCGAGGGCAAGCAGGCTGGTGGTCACCGCCAGAGCGCGGACTATCTTGTAATCAATCATGGGTGAAATCAGTCATGGGCGGTCCTCAGGGTTTGCGGCATTCTGCCTAGCGTCGTGCCGTTCGGCAACCGTACCGGCGTCACGGATTCGGCGAATCGCGATGCGTCGATTGCGCTCGCGGCCGTCTGCCGTCGCATTACTTGCAAGGGGTCTGCTTTCGCCAAAGCCGAACGGCTTCAGGCGCTCGGGCTGTACGCCGTTGGCAACAAGGAAGCGAGCCACCGACATGACGCGCCGCTTCGACAATTCGAGATTGCCTGCGGCGTTTCCGCGGTTGTCGGTATGACCATCGAGCCTGATGACGATCTCCGGATAGCTCTTCAGTTCGACCACCAGCGACATCAACGCCTGGCGACTGTCGGCGCCAAGCCGATGATCGCTCGGCGAAAAACTGACATTCTCGAGAGTACGATCAAAAAGATCGCAACCACGGGCATCTACAACAGGATTCGGGCCACTTTCCGGGCAATCGTCAAGGGTATCGATGACACCATCTTCATCGCGATCGGCCACGGCCGCTGCGACCTGCGCCGGGGCATCACCCTCCAGGGAACCGGTTTCGCTTGTCCCCGATGCAGGAGACGTTGCTGATCCGCCAGCCGTGCCCGGTGATCGAAACTCACCGGACTCACCGGCAAGGGCACAGCCGCCGAGCACGACGGCAATGCAGACACTCGCGGCAGCCGTCGACCGCCGTCTCCCGATGGCAAGTCGACCGGCAGCGAGACTGCCGCTGCACGACTCGCAGCGGGGCTTAACTTTGCTTGACATTGCCATCATGATGGAGAGGCTACCAGAGGTCGGCACATGGACAATGTGCGAACATTCCCATCCCGTCAGTCGTTGCCATAGTCTGAAGACCGATGAGCAGAGAAATTCGCGGTCGCAGGGGCGTCCCCGCCGCGAACGCAAGCGCAGAAGAGCATCTCGAACAGATCCTCCCCCGACTCGACGTGGTGCTGGACACCACCACTGCCAGCGAACGCCTTGTCTTCGACCTCCGGTTGAAACATCGGTTCCAGGATCTGCATGACGGACTGGAGCCGGTCTACGGAGTTCGTGACGATTTCCACGAATTCCTGACGCGCCTTGTCTTGTCCATGGCCGAAGCCTGGGTGGAACGCTCGCCGGAACTCAAGGCGCTCGACCTTGAACGGGATCTGATACCCGACTGGTTTCAGCGAGAATCAATGCTCGGGTATGTGTTCTATGTCGAGAATTTTGCCGACACCCTGAACGGTGTCCACGAACACCTCGACTATCTTGCCGAAACCGGCACGAGCTACGTGCACTTGATGAAGGTGCTGCGGGCGCGAACCGGCGAGAACGACGGCGGCTACGCGATCGTCGACTACAAGCGCGTGGAACCCGCTCTCGGCACCAATCGGGATCTCGCGGAGCTGTGTCGAGCACTCCGCCAGCGAGGCATGTCGCTCTGCATCGACCTGGTTCTGAATCACTGCGCCCGCGAGCATGCCTGGGCTGTCGCTGCGCGCGAGGGTAACGCACATTATCGCGACTACTTCCACCACTTCCCGGACCGCACACTCCCCGATCTGTACGAGCAGACCTTGCCGGAAGTGTTCCCGGATTTCGCACCGGGAAACTTCACCTGGGAGACGCAGAGCGAACGCTGGATATGGACCACCTTCAATGACTACCAATGGGACCTGAACTGGTCGAACCCCGAAGTTTTCCTCGAGATCGTCGACATCATGCAGACTCTGGCGAACCTCGGCGTCGAAGTGCTGCGACTCGATGCGGTTGCCTTCCTCTGGAAACGGCTCGGCACCAATTCGCAGAATCAGGAGGAAGTCTTCGATCTCCTGCAGGCACTCAGAGCCTGCTCGCGCATCGCGACCCCGGCCGTTGCCCACAAGGCCGAAGCCATCGTCTCGCCCGACGACCTGATCCGCTATCTCGGCACCGGCAAGCGGTTCGGGCGCGTCGCGAACATCGCTTACCACAACGCCCTCATGGTCCACTACTGGAGCTCGCTTGCCAGTCGCGACACGCGCTTGATGACGCACGCGCTCGGTGAGTTCCCGCGAACGCCGGGGTCCATCGCCTGGGCGACCTACATTCGTTGTCACGACGATATCGGCTGGGCCATTGCCGACGATGATGCCGAGGCGGTCGGCATCGACGGGTTTGCGCACCGCGCCTTCCTGTCCGACTACTACACCGGCGTCTTTCCGGGCAGCCACGCACGCGGTAGCGTGTTCCAGCACAATACACAGACGGGAGATCGGCGCGTCAACGGAAGCCTCGCGAGCCTGGCCGGCCTGGAGTTTGCTGTCGAGCAACAGGACGAGCAACTGATCACTCTCGCGATCGAGAGGATTCTGCTTGGACATGCTTTGATCGCCGGGCATGGCGGCCTGCCACTGATCTACATGGGCGACGAGATCGGGCTCCTGTCGGACGCAGACTACGCTCGTGACCCGGCCCACGCGGACGACAGCCGATGGGTCCATCGCCCCCGCATGGACTGGGCCCGTGCGGAGCGCCGACACCAGGCGGGCACTATCGAGGCACGGATCTACAACGGGATTGCGCACATCGTCCGCACGCGATCCGCACTCCCTCATCTGCACGCGAGCATCGACACAGACATCATCGATACAGGCCATGCAAGGATCTTCACGTGCGAGCGGCAACACCCGCTCGGTCCATTCCTCGGCTTGTACAACATGACCGAGGAAAGACAATACCTGTCCCTGGCCGTACTGCAGCGCGCGGGCATCACACACGCGATCAATCGACTCGCAGACGAACCACCCGTCATCAGCGGCGGCATGGTCGTGATGGGACCTTATGAACGCCAGTGGCTTGTCGAGAATTCCGAGCGTTCATGATAAAACGCGCTGGCACTTACACCTTGACGAGCCCCTATTCCCATTCGATGGTTGCCGGTGGCTTGCTGGAGATATCGTAGACCACGCGCGAAACTTCCGGAATCGAGTTGCAGATGCGCGTCGAGACTTCATCGAGAAACGCGTGTGGCAGGTGCGCAGCTCGTGCCGTCATGAAGTCGATCGTCTCGACGGCGCGTAACGCGATGACATGGTCGTAGCGACGACCGTCACCGGTCACGCCCACCGACTTGACCGGCAGGAACACGGCAAAGGCCTGCGACACCGTGTCGTAGAGTTCGTGGCGGCGGAGCGCTTCGATGAAGATCGCATCGGCCTTCCTGAGTGTGTCGGCAAAAGGCTTGCTCACTTCACCAAGTATCCGTACACCAAGCCCGGGACCCGGGAAGGGATGCCGCATGACCATCGCAGGCGGCAAGCCAAGGTCGACACCGATTCGCCTGACCTCGTCCTTGAACAGCTCCCTGAGCGGCTCGACCAGCTTGAGCTTCATGCGTTCCGGCAGACCACCGACATTGTGGTGTGACTTGATCAGATGCGCGCCACCGCCACTGCTCGCACCGGCAGATTCGATGACATCGGGATAGATGGTGCCTTGCGCAAGCCAGCGGGCGTTGACCAGTTTTCCCGCCTCTTCCTCGAAGATCTTGATGAACAGACCACCGATGACCTTGCGCTTGGCCTCCGGATCGTCGATGCCCTCGAGAGCGGCCAGAAAACGCTCCTCCGCATCGACCCGCGACACGCGTACGCCCATGTTGTCGGCGAAGGTCTGCATGACCTGATCGCCTTCATCGAGCCTGAGAAGACCGTTGTCGACGAACACGCAGGTGAGCCTGTCGCCGATGGCCCGATGCAGGAGTGCCGCGACTACCGAAGAATCGACACCACCGGACAGCGCCAGCAAGACTTCGTCGTCACCGACATCGGCACGAATGCGGACGACGGCGTCTTCGATGATGTTGTCGGCGGTCCACAAGCCGGAACAACCGCAGACGTCGCGGACGAAGCGCTCCAGCATGATCGCGCCTTGGCGGGTGTGGGTGACCTCGGGATGAAACTGGATGCCGAAACGCGTTCCGGTGTCATCGACGATGGCAGCGAAGGGCGCATTGTCGCTGGTAGCGACCGCTCGATAAGCTTCCGGCAGAGAGTCGACCCGATCACCGTGACTCATCCACACATCGAGTTCACGCTCGTCACCGGCGTGCCGATCGGACAGCCGGTCGGATAGGCCGTCGAACAGCGGTGACGAGCCAATGATACGCATCGACGCGTGACCGAACTCGCCGCGGTCACTGGCACGCTGCACCTCGCCTCCGAGTTGCTCGACCATCGCCTGCATGCCATAACAGATACCCAGAAGGGGCCGGTTCGAAGCCAGCAGAGCGCTCGGAATTCGCGGCGATGTGGCGTCAACGACGGATTCGGGGCCGCCGGACAGAATCACACCATCCGGGTCGAACTCACGAACCTCTGCGTCGGACACGCTCCACGGCCTGATCTCGCAATACACACCGCACTCGCGAACGCGCCGCGCAATCAGCTGCGTCGTCTGTCCGCCAAAGTCGAGTATCAGAATTCGCTCGGCGTGTATGTCTTTCATCAGCTGATTCGGTAGTTGGGTGCTTCCTTGATCATCTGCACATCGTGTACATGACTTTCACGCATGCCAGCGCCGGTCACGCGCACGAACTGCGCGTCCCGGCGCATCGTCTCGATATCGGGCGCACCGCAATAACCCATGCTCGAGCGTACGCCTCCGATCATCTGGTGAACAATGCCACTGACCGGCCCCTTGTACGGGACCCGACCTTCGATGCCTTCGGGGACAAGCTTGTCTTCCACATCCTCGTCGTCCTGAAAATACCGATCCGACGAGCCAGCCCGCATGGCGCCCACTGAACCCATGCCGCGGTATGACTTGTAGGACCGACCCTGATACAGCTCGACCTCGCCGGGTGCCTCCTCGGTACCGGCAAACATGCTCCCCACCATGACGGTACTCGCACCTGCCGCGATAGCCTTGGCCATGTCGCCGGAGAAGCGAATGCCGCCATCGGCAATCAGGGGAACGTCCGTCCCGGCCAAGGCCTCACTGACATTACTGATGGCCGTGATCTGCGGTACGCCGACGCCCGCCACGATGCGCGTGGTGCAGATCGACCCCGGGCCGATGCCGACCTTGACGCCATCGGCACCCGCCGCCACGAGGTCACGCGCCGCATCGGCCGTGGCGATGTTGCCACCGATCACCTGAAGATCGGGATAGCGGGCCTTTATCCACGCGACCCGATCGATGACACCCTGCGAATGTCCGTGCGCCGTGTCGACAATGAGGACATCGACGCCTGCGCGTACCAGCTCGTCCACGCGCTCCTCGGTATCGCCACCGGTACCGACCGCGGCGCCTGCCAGCAGCCTGCCTTCCGCATCCTTGCAGGCTTGCGGGAAATCCTGAGCCTTGCGAATGTCCTTGACGGTGATCATGCCGCGCAGCTCGAAGGCATCGTTCACGACCAGCACCTTCTCGATGCGGTGCTTGTGCAATTCGGCGATGGCCGTTTCGCGAGGCGTGTGTTCCGGCACCGTCACCAGACGCTCGCGCGGGGTCATGATCGCGGACACCGGCAAGTCGAGATCGGTCTCGAAGCGAAGATCACGCTGCGTGACGATTCCAGCGAGCGTTGATCCCTCGACGACCGGCAATCCGGAAATGCCATGGCTCCGGATCATCGCCATGACTTCGCCGATCGTCGTGGTCGGCGTGATCGTGATCGGTTCCTTGACGATACCGCTTTCGTATTTCTTGACCCGCGTTACCTCGTGCGCCTGTCGCTCGACGGAAAGGTTCTTGTGGATGATGCCAATGCCACCCTCCTGCGCAAGCGCGATGGCGAGCGGGGACTCGGTAACCGTGTCCATCGCTGCCGACAGGAGCGGAATATTCAGGCGCAGCGTGCGCGTCAGCCGCGTCGTGAGGTTGACGTCACGCGGCAGAACGCGGGAGTGCCGAGGCGTCAGCAGAACATCGTCGAAGGTGAGTGCTTCCTGGAAAACCTGCATAGGTCGTCTGGATCGCCTGTGGCTCAGGATGCCGGCGGAGTATACGGGGTAAGGAGCGGTCGCGTGTATCCTCGACGGATGACCAACCGTCGACGAATCTATACCGTCAGTCGCCTCAATCAGGCAGTTCAACGTCATCTCGAGACCGGCTTCGGGACCTTGTGGCTCGAAGGGGAACTCTCCAACCTGAGTCGGCCGGCAAGCGGACATCTGTACTTCTCGCTGAAGGACAGCGGCGCGCAGATCCGTTGCGCGATGTTTCGTGCCCGCAACCGGAATGTTGAATTCGATCCAGCGATAGGCGATACCGTGCTGGTGCGCGGCAAACTCGGCCTGTATGCCGCCCGCGGCGACTTCCAGCTGATCGTCGAACACATGGAGCCGGCGGGTGCGGGTCGGTTGCAGGCGGCTTTCGAGAAACTCAAGGCCGATCTCGATGCACGCGGCTGGTTTGCCCAGGGCCTGAAGCAGCCCTTGCCAACCACACCTGCCACCATCGGCATCGTGACATCACCCACCAGTGCCGCGGTACGTGACGTCCTCCAGGTGCTGGCGAGGCGAGCGCCCGCCACACCCATCATCCTCTATCCCACACTGACACAAGGCGCTGCTGCAGAGGCCGGGATCACCGCCGCGCTGGCGACCGCTTCCCGCCGCGCAGAAGTCGATGTCCTCCTGCTCGTTCGTGGCGGAGGCTCGCTCGAAGATCTGCAGCCCTTCAACACACTCGGCGTTGCCAGCGCGATCCATGAATGCTCCCTCCCCGTCATCAGTGGCGTCGGTCACGAGGTTGACGTGACCATTGCCGATCTGGTGGCCGACCTACGTGCGCCGACCCCGTCCGCCGCGGCCGAACTCGCCGTCTCTGATGGCACCGCACTGGCCGAAAGGACAGGACAGGCCTCGCGAGCACTGTCGCCGGCGTTCGCGCTCTGTGTAAAACGGTATCGCGAGCGCCTGTCCTCGCTCGAAGCGCGCCTGTCCGCGCGACACCCCGAGCGCCAGCTTCGTGAACGCATGCAGCGCGTCGACGAACTCTCGCTGCGCTTGCATCGCGCCAGCGCCCTCGGCAGCGAGCGCCGTCGGGCAAGCCTTGCCACCCTGTCGAGCCGGCTCCAGAGCCGCCACCCCGGCCGCGACCTGGCGACCCTCGATGCGCGTCTAGACGGCTTGCGCCTGCGACTCGAGGGTACTGCCAAGGCCCGCAATGACCGCCTCGCAGCGCGCCTCGACGAGCTGGCAAGGGCATTGGGCGCCGTCAGTCCGCTCGCCGTCCTCGATCGCGGCTACGCGGTTGTCCGACAAGGAGAGCGCGTCGTCAGCGATACGACAACACTGCAAGTCGGAGAAATAATCGACATTCGGGTCGCCAAAGGCGCCCTCGAGGCACGAATCGAGCAGATAACGCCACAAACGGCGGAAGCCGCCTCGCGCGCGTCCGACACCCAAGGCTCCGGAACGTGATGCGCTCAACCCCGCAAAGCAGTGAAAAATATCATCAGATCATTGCATGCTTTGATCGATTCTGATACAACGGCGCGCTGCCAAATCCCGAAGCACCGGAGATTCGATGCACCGAAAACCCGCATGCCAGCTCGCGACGGAACCTGCGGACGCGAGCCTGCAGGTCAGTGACGGTTCCGCAGCCGCTGAAGGGAGCGCTTCGAGCGAGATATCCGCCGAGCGGCTCGTGGTTCGAGCTGCAGCAAAGAAAACGGCGTCGAAGACGGTCGTGAAGAACGGCTCTGGCAGCAAGACAGGAAGCAAGAAGAAGGCATCTGCCAGTCAATCATCAGGCGAAAAGAGCGCCACCCGGTCAACCGCGAAGAAAAGCACGGCGAAGAAGAGTCCGGCGGGGAAGAGCACGTCTGGGAAGAGCACGTCTGGGAAGAGCACGTCTGGGAAGAGCACATCAGGGTCGCGCAGCGCGAAGAAGAAAGCGAGCGCCAGGACGGCGGCAACGAACAACGAGAAGACAGCCGACAAGCCGTCACCGTCGAAGCGCTCGGCGACGACGAAATCGGTCGGAAATTCATCGAAGAAAGCGGCTGCGACGTCATCCACAGCCAGTCGTTCCAATTCAGCGCCCGACAACAGCAAGACGTCGGCAAACAAGAGTTCTAAGGCGACAACCCGGTCTGCCGACAACTCAACGGTCGAGGCGAAAGGCGAAAGTGTTGTGAGCAGCAGCCCATCGGTAAGCAAGAAGACAGCAGGCAAGACATCGGCAAAGAAGAAGCCGGCGAGCAAGAGTGCCTCCTCCACCAGGAAGAAGGCCAGCGCAAAGGCGTCTGCCAAAAAGGTCGCTGCCAAGTCGGCACCTGAAAGGATCAGCCGTGTCAGCAGGATAGAGCCGCTCGATGACGATGCGGACGCGAATGCGGAACTACCTGATTCGAATTCGACGATCATCCCGTACGAACGCGATCGCTCCAGTCACTACATGGACGCTGATCAGCTCGAGCACTTTCAGCAGAAGCTGGTCGACTGGAAGCAGCAGCTTATGGAGGAGGTTGACCGGACCGTCGGCCACATGAAGGACGATGCAACCAACTTCCCGGACCCCAACGATCGCGCGACGCAGGAGGAGGAGTTCAGCCTCGAACTGCGTACCCGGGACCGCGAGCGCAAGCTGATCAAGAAGATCAACGAAGCGCAGAAGCGTATCGATGATGACGAGTACGGCTATTGTGAAACCTGCGGCATCGAGATAGGTGTACAAAGGCTGGAAGCCCGCCCGACGGCCGAATTGTGTATCGACTGCAAGACGCTGGAGGAAATCCGCGAGCGCCAGATCGCCTGAGCGGACGGTTCGCTCCGTCGCCGACAGGCCCGCTGCATGTCGGCTCGCTTATCGCCGCAGTCGCCAGTCGCTGTGAGGCGCTGTCAACCGGTGCGCCGTGGCATCTGCGCATGGATGACATCGATCCGCCACGCGAAAAAGCAGGCGCGCGTGACGCCATCCCGCAAAGTCTCGCTCGCTTCGGCCTTCACTGGAGTGGGCCGATCCGGTACCAGAGTGAGCGTCTTTCACGCTATCGAGAAGCACTGTCAGACCTTGCCACCAAGGACTTGCTCTACCGATGTCGCTGCACCCGCGCCATGCTTGACGGTGCGTCTTGCCACCCGGGCAGCTGCCGGCACCGGGTAGCTCGTCCCGGTTGCGACACCACGCTCAGCCACTCGCCTTGGCCAAGCGTTGCCGATGCCCTCCGCCTTCGACTCGACGGCAGCATCCATATCCACGATGCGGTGCAGGGGCGACAGCACACCGTACTTGAGCAGAACCCCGGCGATATCGTGGTCAGGCGTCGCGATGGTCTTGTCGCGTATGCCCTGGCCACAGCCGTCGACGACGCCGACGTCGAGACCGTGGTCCGCGGAGCCGACTTGCTCGAAGCGACCACGGCACAATGCGCCATACTCGAGGCGCTGGACTTGTCAGCGCCTCGCTGGGCGCATGTACCGGTGGCTCTCGATAGCAACGGCGACAAGCTCGGCAAGAGCACGTCGGCGCGCGCCATAGACACCATGGAGCCACTCTCGACCCTGCAGGCCGTGTGGGATTTTCTCGGACAGGCCAGGTTTGCAGCAAACACCCTGGACGCATTCTGGCGTGAAGCGCCACGTCGCTGGTCGATGCAAGAAGTCCCGGCCGTACGTTCGCGGCTCGCGCCGTCAGGTCTCGCATGAACAAGCCCACAGCGACACCCTCGTCAGCATTGGTGTTCCTTCTCGGCGTGTTTCTGTTCGCATCGCCATTCATCAGCTGGTGGTCCTCTCTGAGCCTGCCCTGGTATGCGATCTTCTTGCCGTGGGCGCTGTTGATCACGCTGTGCGCCGCAAGCTCCCGGCGTGAGCCGTGAGCATTCCGATCGGATGGCTGTTCGGCATCGCGCTCGTCTATCTGGGACTTCTGTTCCTCATCGCCTGGAGCGCGGATCGCAACCTGCTCTCCCCTGCACTGGTCCGCCACCCGCTGGTCTACAGCCTCTCGTTGGGCGTGTATGCCACTTCGTGGACCTACTACGGCAGTGTCGGCCTTGCAGATCGAAGCGGCTTCGTCTTCCTGACAATCTATCTCGGTGTGACGGGTGCCTTTCTGCTCGGCCCCTGGCTGTTGCGCCCTATCCAGCGACTGTGTACCGAACAGCAGCTGAGTTCGGTCGCCGATCTGCTCGCCTTTCGCTACGGCGGTCGCGCCACAGGATTCGTGGTCACTCTGTTCATGCTGGTCGGCATCCTGCCTTATGTTTCCTTGCAGATTCGTGCCGTTACCGAGTCCGTACAGATTCTCAGCCGCGAAGCGCCGCCGGGACTGCTTGCCTTCGCTTTCTGCCTGATGGTCACGGTGTTCGCCATTTTGTTCGGCGCACGCCACCTCGCCCCGCGCGAGCAACATTCCGGTCTCGTCGTCGCCATCGCCTTCGAATCGGCCATCAAGTTGCTGGCGCTGCTGATTGCCGGCGTGTTCGTGTTCTTCGGCGTATTCGAGTCACCCGCCGCCTTCGCTGAATACGCCCGCTCCTCGCCCGACATGGTCGCTGAACTGTATGCGCCACTGCGCACACCCTTGTGGCCTACCTTGCTGCTGCTGGCATTCTGTGCCGCGTTTCTCCTGCCCAGGCAGTACCACATGACCTTCGTCGAGAACGGCGATCCCAGACACCTGTCCTATGCCGGTTGGACGTTCCCGCTGTATCTGCTCCTGCTGAATCTTCCCATCGTGCCTATCCTGTTCGCCGGACGCTATCTCGAACTCCCGCTTGAACCCGACTTCTACGTGCTGGGCCTGACCTCGGCCCTCGGGCACGAATGGCTTGCCATACTCGTCTTTCTCGGGGGCTTGTCGGCAGCCAGCGCCATGATCATCGTGACCACCCTTGCGTTGTCGCACATGTGCATGAATCACTTGCTGCTACCGGCAGCACTCTCCACCGGACCACGCGACGGAAGTCCGGCAAGCAACCGCCGGCCAGACGCCTTCTACCGTCAACTGGTTCGAAGCCGCCGGATAGTCATCGCCTTGATCATTCTCGCCGGATACGGCTTCTATAGCGCCACCGAACTCGAGGCGGGCCTTGCCAGCCTGGGTCTGATTTCCTTTGTCGCGGCCGCGCAACTCCTGCCGGGCGTTGCCGGTCTGCTGTTCTGGTCGCGCGGCACACAGACGGGGTTCCTGCTCGGCCTGCTGGGCGGAGCCACGGTCTGGTTCGTGCTCCTCATCGGCCCGTTGATCGGCATTGACGGCGAGCACTTGCGACACTTTGCACAGGTCTCGCCCGAGGTCGATATATGGTCCTTGTCGACATTCTGCTCCCTGGCTGTCAACAGCGCGCTCTTTATCCTGGGATCACTGATGACGACACCGTCGCGCGACGAGATAGCCGCCGGTCGCACCGCACTTGAAAGCACCTCGCTGTCTCTCGAAGCGAAGACCCTGGCGCGCTCCGCTAAACACTACGGCTATGCACTTCAGCATGGCCTTGGCAACGAGGCGGCTCAAACGGAGCTGCGCCGTGCGCTCGAGGAAACCGGGCTGTCGTCGGACGAGACGCGGCCTGCCGAACTGCGGTTGTTGCACGAGCGCCTCGAACGCAACCTGACCGGGCTGGTCGGCCCAACCCTCGCGCGCGAGATGCTGAGCAGCACACGGCCACCACCGCGACCGTCCGGTCGGGGAGCAGAACCGAATCCCTATGCAGATGCCGCCGCAGAACGCCGCTTGCTCGAAGTCCGGCTCGAAGCTTCCCGCGAACGCATGCAAGGGATGACCCGGCAACTGGATGATCTCAGACGCTATCTCCGCGACGTACTGCACGAACTGCCCGTCGGCGTGTGTTCGGTGGCAAGCGACGGCCGCGTCTACCTCTGGAATTCTGCGATGCACCGATTGACCGGGATCAAGGAGGCGCTCGCCCGCGATCGACTCCTGGAGGAACTGGCCACACCCTGGAACCATCTGCTTGCCGACTTCGCGCAGTCGGACGAGAGTGAACGCATTCGCTGTCGCGTGGCCGTTGCGGATCGACGCCTGACGGTCAACCTGCACAAGGCTGACATCGGTATCGACCGACGCGCCGATGCGACAGCAACCGGACAGGTCATCCTTACCGAAGACCGCAGCCATCTGGACACGCTCGAAGCGGAGCTCGCGCACAGCGAACGGCTTGCCTCGATCGGCCAGCTGGCCGCAGGCGTGGCACACGAGATCGGCAACCCGCTCACCGGCATTGCCAGTCTCGCGCAGAATCTCTCCGATGACTTCCAGCACGGTGAGACGAATTCAAGCGACGTACGCGAGCAGACCGACGACATCCTGGTGCAGGTTGCTCGCATCAACGAGATCGTCCGTTCACTGTTGACCTTCTCGCATGCAGAGAGCGCGACCTGCGGCGAGCGATCACCCGTCACGCTCGCGGATACCGTCGCCGAAGCATGGCGACTGGTGCGCCTTGCACCCGCACGCAGTTACATTCCCCTGCATACCGAACTCGACCCGTCGCTGATCGTCGAAGGCGATGCCAACCAGCTCGTTCAAGTGTTCGTCAACCTCTTGAGCAACGCCTGTGATGCGACGCCGCGTGGCGCAGCTGTCCGCGTAGACGGGCGGCCGGAGCTTGTCAGCCCAAGTGGCCTCAGTACTGCCGTGATCCAGGTCTCCGACGAGGGTTCGGGTATCGATCCGCTCTCGCGCGCAAGAGTCTTCGAACCGTTCTGGACAACCAAGCCGGTCGGTACCGGTACCGGACTCGGTCTGTCGCTGGTCTACAGCATCGTCACCAATCACGGCGGCAGCGTCCGCATCGGTGAACGCTTTCCAGGCACGGACGTCATCGTCACCCTGCCGCGGATTGCGGCGACATGAAACGACTTCTGCTGATCGAGGACGAAGACGTCATTCGCCGGGCACTGAGTCGCCTGTTAGCCCGTCGTGGCTATGACGTCGTGGCGGTCGGCGACATCGACAGCGCGATCGAAGAGCAACCGACGAGCTTCGACATCGTGCTGGTCGACCTGCGGCTGCCCGGACGCGACGGGACGACGATCATTCCGCTGGCCGATCCGGTTCCGGTCATCGTCATGACAAGCCACGCCAGTGTGCGCTCGGCAGTCGATGCCATGCGCGCTGGCGCGAGCGACTACATCGCCAAACCCTTCGATCACGATGAATTGCTGCTGGTCCTCGAGCGCGCACTCGGGAGAAATCTGCTTGGCGCGCGCAATCACGCCTTGCAGCAGGATTTGCATCGGTCTCAGCCCGCGCTGGAGCGCGTCGAGGGCACTTCGCTCGATGCGTTGACCGTTGAACTCCTGCAGGCACTCGACGCTGCCAGCGATGACATTGCAACCGTCAATCTGCACGGCGTACCCGGCTCGGGTCGCGAGGACGTTGCGCGTGTCCTGCATGCCCGCAGCTCGCGTGCGGATACACCGCTGTTGATCGTTGACGCTTGCGATCACGATGGCACCGCATCGACGCTGCTCGGACAACCACATGAATCCGGCGGGCTGGTGCGCGCGGTTCGTGGAGGCATGCTTGTATTGAGAAACCCGGAATTCCTGTCGATGTCTTCGCAGGCGCAAATAGCCGCGCGGCTGGCCATCGACAAGCTGCGCCTCGTCACGATCACCCGGCAATCGAAGGACGTACTGCTCGCCACGGGTGCTCTTGATCCGCAGTTCGCGACAATCATGGGGCACATTTCCTGTGCAGTACCGTCACTGAGCGAGCGACGTCAGGATATCGTCCCGTTGAGTCGTCGCGTGGCGGCAGCAGCCGGTGTACGTCATACCGGTCATATCGCGACGCTGAGCGAAGCCGCGATGGCGGCCCTCGTGGCACGTGACTGGCCTGGCAACCTCGTCGAACTGGAGGCGAGTATCGAGGCGGCCATCGTCAGGCGCCTCGCAAGCGCGCAGCCTGAAACTGCCGACGAGAGGTGTGACGGGCCGGTCGGAATGATGCTCGAGATCGCCGATGTCGGTCGTCTTCCCGACGAGACGACCGAATTGCATCTGGATCTGGATGGATACTTCCGCTTTGTCGTCGCCCACCTCCAGGACAGGCTTTCCGAGACGGAGCTCGCCGCCCGGCTGGGTATCAGCCGCAAAGCCCTGTGGGAACGGCGTCAACGCATGGCCCTGCCGAGAAAGACGACAGAACCGGGGGGCAAAGCAGAATGAGACAGCTGATCTCGAAAAAATGCCCCGTTTGACGGATCGCGGCGGGCAGGTACACTGCGCCGACTTCCCGAATCTTCACCCCTAGCCGAATGTCCGAACCCGAGATCTACCCAGTTCCCGATGATCGTGCGCATGACGCACATATCGACGCGACGCGCTATGCCGAGATGTTTGCTCGCTCGCACGCCGATTCTGACGGGTTCTGGGCAGAACAGGCGGAGCACTTCCTGGAGTGGTTTCGTCCTTGGGACGAGGTGCAGTCGTGGGATTACCACAAGGGCGAGATAGCCTGGTTCAAGGGAGCCAAGCTCAACGTTTCATGGAACTGTCTGGATCGACATCTGGAGGAACACGGTGATCGGCCCGCCATCATCTGGGAAGGCGACGACCCGAACGAAACCCGCACTCTGACCTATCGCGAGTTGCACCAACAGGTGTGCCGGTTTGCCAATGCCTTGAAGGGGCTTGGTGTCAAGAAGGGCGATCGGGTCTGTCTCTACATGCCGATGATCCCCGAGGCGACGGTCGCGATGCTCGCTTGTGCGCGAATCGGTGCGATCCACTCTGTCGTCTTCGGCGGATTCTCGCCGGATGCGCTGAGAAATCGCATCGATGACTCCGCCTGTTCGGTGATCATCACGGCAGATCAGGGATTTCGCGGTGGCAGAAAGTCGCCACTCAAGGCCAATGCGGACCGCGCCTGCGAAGGCGCCGCCAGTATCAAGCGCATGGTCGTCGTCAAGCGCGGTGGCGATGAAATAGAATGGAAGGACGGGCGTGATCTCTGGTACCACGAGCTCGTCCAGTCAGCCCCCGCCGAGTGCCCGGCCGTCGAGATAGACGCGGAAGACCCGTTGTTCATCCTGTACACGTCCGGCTCCACAGGCAAGCCCAAGGGCGTTCTGCATACCAGTGGCGGGTATCTGCTCTATGTGGCAATGACGCATCGCTACGTGTTTGACTATCAGCCCGACGACGTCTATTGGTGTACCGCCGATGTGGGCTGGATTACCGGACACAGCTATGGCGTCTACGGGCCGCTCGCCAACGGCGCGACGACGTTGATGTTCGAGGGCGTTCCTTCCTATCCGGACGTCGGCCGTTTCTGGCAGATCATCGAGAAATACAAGGTCAACATCTTCTATACGGCGCCGACCGCGATCCGCGCTTTGATGGCGCATGGCGACGATCCGGTCAACGCGACTGATCGCCGCTCCTTGCGCATTCTCGGCACGGTCGGCGAACCCATCAATCCACCCGCATGGGAGTGGTATTCGCGAGTGGTCGGGAACGGTCACTGCGCCGTCATCGACACCTGGTGGCAAACCGAGACTGGCGGCATCATGCTCGCCCCCCTGCCCGGCGCGACGGCTTTGAAACCGGGCTCCGCGGCGATGCCCTTCTTCGGTGTCGAACCCGCACTTCTGGATGACGAGGGCAACCTGCTCGAAGGCGTCGCTTCCGGCAATCTGGTCTTCACTCGCCCGTGGCCCGGCCAGATGCGTTCTGTCTACGGTGATCACGATCGTTTCCACGAAACCTACTTCGCGACCTTTCCAGGCTATTACTATTCCGGTGATGGCGCACGTCGCGACGAAGACGGCTACTACTGGATTACCGGGCACATCGATGACGTGCTCAACGTTTCCGGCCATCGCCTCGGTACGGTCGAGGTGGAAAGCGCGCTCGCATCGCATGAGGCCGTCGCCGAAGCCGCAGTCGTCGGTTATCCCAATGCAAACCGCGGCCAGGGTATCTATGCCTACGTGACCTTGATGGACACTGCCGAGCCGAGTGACGAGCTGCGGGATGCCCTTATAGACCAGGTTCGCCGGGATATCGGTGACTTCGCGGCGCCGGACCTCATCCAGTGGGCTCCCAGCCTGCCGAAGACCCGCTCCGGGAAGATCATGCGGCGCATACTCAGAAAGATCGCCGAGAACGATGTCGACAATCTTGACGACATCTCGACACTGGCAGACCCCGGCGTGGTCGACGGACTGGTGGAGAGTCGCGCGGCCGTAAGCTCTTAGCGTCAGCATTCCGTCGGGCGGCGCAATCGTACACCGCCGCACGGGCCCTCACTGGTCAGCCATCGCGGCCAGTCGCTCGATCAGCGCCGCGTCGTCCCATTCGCGCGGACCGAGTGCGACGTGCAAAATCATGCCGTCACGATCAATGACCAGCGTCGTCGGTAGCCCTTTGACCTCCCAATTCGGCAAGGTCCTCGCCCCATCCCCGAGTGCGACTGGAAAATCGATCGGGATCTTCTCCATGAAACTCTCGATGGCGTCGGCCGGTTCGCCGACGTTGATTGCGAGCATGCCGACACCCGCGGGCGCAAGCGACTCCCACGCCGTATTCATCGACGGGATTTCCTCGATGCAGGGTGCACACCAGGTTGCCCAGAAATTGACGACCCAGGGCTTGCCCTGAAGCGCACTCGTGTCGACGTTGCCGCCATCGAGCAACTCGAGGTTGAATTCAGGTACCGCTCGATCGGCATCGTCGAGGGAATCGTCTGCCAATGCCAGACGGTCGACGGGATGCACGAACGCGACGACCGACAGGGCAATGGCGAACACCATGTCGCGCGCAGATGCCTTACCGCGCGCAGTTCTCGTCTGCGGATTCGTGATCGCCGTCGAATTCATGCCTTGTTCCACCTCGGTTGCCTCGCTCTATGACCCTATACTGAAGCATGAGTGCCCGAAAGCCAGTCACCGAAGAAGACCTGCAGCTCTTTCGCGACGCCGTCGGCGAGGTGCGATCGGTCGCGGATGATCGCGTACCCGACGCCAACCCCCGCTCGAAGCCACCGATTGCCCGTTCGGCGATACGCGATGATCGCTCGGTGATGGCATCGCTGCTCGACGAACTGAGTGATGCGGATTTCCTCGAGACCGGAGAGCATCTCGCCTACGCGCAACCTGGCGTTCAGAAAAGTGTTCTGAAGAAGCTTCGCTCAGGCCGTTACGCAATCCAGTCGGAAATCGATCTGCACGGCTTGCGCGTTGCCGAAGCGAAACTTGAACTCGCGAGCTTTCTCGTCGAAGCACAAGCTCGCCGCCATCTGTGTGTGCGCATCATTCATGGCAAAGGCCTTTCCAACAGCGACAGCCCGCCAAGACTCAAACCTGCGGTCAATCAGTGGCTACAACGCAACCGTCAAGTGCTGGCGTTCTGCTCGGCACGGATTCAGGACGGCGGCACCGGTGCGGTCTACGTCCTGTTGAAACGGCCGGTGTGATTGTTGCCATCGCCCGTAGGCTTGCGTCCGTCGGATGTGGGTAACGCTCAGCGTCACGGCAGCCTTTCTGCAGAACCTGCGTTCATCCGCGCAGAAGCGCTTGTCCTCGAGACTCTCGACGCGTGCCGCAGCCGCAACGCGCTTCCAGTACGGTCTACCCGTGGCGGCCCTGTGGCTCATGGTGGTTCTAAACTGGCATGGCGGCGAGCTCCCGGAACTCACACTCCGTTTCGCGATCTTCGTCATCGCCGGCAGCCTGTCGCAGATCACCGGAACCGTGCTCTTGCTGATGAGTTTCACCTACCGGAGTTTTGCCGTCGGCAGCACCTACAGCAAGACCGAAGGGATTCAGGCGGTACTCATCGGCTTTGCGGTACTGGGCGACCGGGTCAGCGTACAAGGCCTCGCCGGAGTGCTGCTGACGGTCGTCGGCGTGCTCTCGGTCACCGCCTCCAGGTCGGGCGTCGGTATCGACGCCCCGGGCAGTGCACGCACCCGAGGTGCCGTGATCGGCCTGCTTTCCGGCACTCTCTTTGCCGCAGCGTCGGTCTGCTATCGCGGCGCATCGCTCGCCCTCGATGTTGACTCCTTCGTTCTCAGCGCCTCACTGACACTGTTCATCGCGCTGGCTCTCCAGTGCACGGTAATGACTCTCTACCTCCGCCTTGCCGAACCCGGCCAGCTCACACTTATCGGACACCACTGGCGACTCGGATTGATTGCCGGCGTCACCGGTGCTTTTGCCTCAGCAGGCTGGTTCATGGCGGTAACGCTGGTCAACGCGGCCTATGTCAAAGCCGTAGGTTCGATCGAGCTCATATTCAGCGCGCTCACATCCTGGCTACTGTTTCGAGAAAAACCGGCGCCTGCTGAAACCGCTGGAGTGCTGTTGGTAATGGCGGGTATTGTTGTTACTGTGATGTCGTTGTGAGATTTTGTCTGATGAACACTCGTAGTGAGCTGGTCTTGTAGCTCTAACCAAATCCTGATCGCGCCGGATCTATGGTTTTTCGTGCGTCTGCCGATGCAATCGCACTCTGTGAAGAGCGGCCTGCCACGCTGAAGGCCTGCTGTCGACCACAACCGGTCGTTGGAAAGGGCTCCGCCAGCGATTGCGTATCAGCTGTATACTGGTTCAGAAGGTAGAAGATATGACAGAGAAAATTTTCCATAAAGATCCAGAGATTCTCAACGGTACAGCGGTGTTCTGTGGCACCCGTGTGCCCATTCGCATTCTTTTCGAACACCTGGAGGCCGGAGATAGCCTTGAAGTCTTCCTCGAGGATTTTCCGTCAGTGAGCCGTGAGCAGGCTACCAGGCTTCTCGAACATGCCTTGCATCAATTGACTTCAGGTAATGAAGCTGCTGCTTGACGAGCAAGTACCTGCGCGACCCGCACGCGAGTTCCCTGAAAAATATGATGTTCATACAGTTCAGAAAATGGGCTGGGCTTCAGCGAAGAATGGCGAGTTGTTGAAGCTTGCAGCAGCGGGTGGATTCGTCGCCCTCTTGTCCGCTGACAAGAACATGCAGTATCAGCAATCGTCGACGGAGCTGGCAATCGCTGTGATTGTATTAGCGCCAGTGATGAACAGATTGA
>ENA-ORXR01000728-ORXR01000728.1-marine-metagenome-genome-assembly--contig:-NODE-728-length-40881-cov-29.168292_pt1 | contig 40881 bp, 26 predicted proteins | sample MGYA00237866_ERZ511479 | MGnify/ENA metagenome assembly ERZ511479
AGGCGGCCTTTGATTTTTAGGAAGGGTTCTTGGCTGATGATGAGGCGGAAGCGTTCGTAGGTTTTTGAGGGGACGAAGACGTTGGTGATGCCGGTTTCGTCTTCGAGGCTGATGAACATGTGGCCTTTGGCGGTGCTGGGGCGTTGGCGGCAGATGACCATGCCAGCGACACAGATGTGCTGGCCGTCGCGGAGGGTGGCGAGGTCGGTGAAGGTGCGGATGGACTTGGGTAAGGTCGGGCGGATGTAGGCCATGGGGTGTGGGCCGGTGGTGAGGCGCATGGCGGCGAAGTCGGCTTGGAGGCGGTCGGCGGGCGACATGGGGGGAAGCGGGGTGGAAGAAGAGTGAATGGTGAATTTGGAATTGGGAATTGGGAGCTCGGGTGGCGAGATGGGTGGGCGGATGTCGGATGGCGGATGACTGGGATCGGATGACGGATGGCGGATGTCGGATGATGGATGGCGGATATCGGATGGTGGATGACTGATGTCGGATGGTGGGATGGGTGATTCGGGATGCGGGTGGTGGGATGTGGGATGCGGGTGGTGGGATGTGGGATCGGATGACGGATGGCTGGGATCGGATGGTGGGGGGGCGAGATGCGGGATGGGAGATGTGGGATACGGGTGGCGGGATGTGGGATCTGGTGTGGCCGATGTGGGTGGAGAGGCAGACGTTTTGTGGACAGGAATGTCCACGCTCCTTGGGGCGGGGGGCGGCGTGTTGGGGGTTGGGGAGATCGGCGTGCTGGGCTCTTTGAGCGCTTCGGAGCGGACAGGGATGTTGACTTTCCTTGGGGCGGGAACTTTTGGGGTGTAATCGGGTGAGTCTTCTTGGACGACTGAGGAGAGGACGAGGGGAAGGGCATCGGGGTTTGGGTTTGGATTGCTGCTGTCCTTGTTCTTGTCCCCCACTCTATCCTTGGTCTTTTCCTTGCCCTGATCTTGATGACCGGCGGTGGCGGCCCAGGTGAAGAGGTCGTCTTCTTCGGGGGCGGATTCGATGCGCCAGAGGGCGTCGCGGCGGTGGGCGGTGAGGGGGGCTAGGACTCCGGTGCGGGCGAGGATGCGGCGCTCGGGCTTGGGCATGCGGACGCGGCGGAGGAGGTCGTCGAGGTCGGTGAAGGGGCTTTGGTCGCGGGCTTGGAGGATCTTTTCTATGGTGGCGGCGGTGACTCCTCGTACCATCTTCAGGCCGATGCGGATGACCTTGTCCTCGAGCACGGTGCAGTCGCGCTGGGAGTCGGTGATGCTGACGGGGCGGACGCGGATGCCCCAGCGGCGGGCGTCTTCGAGCAGGGTGGAGGGGGAGTAGAAGCCCATGGGCTGGTGGTTGAGTAGGCCGACGTAGAATTCGGCGGTGCGGTGGACCTTGAGCCAGGCGCTGGCGTAGGCGAGCAGGGCGAAGCTGATGGCGTGGCTTTCGGGGAAGCCGTAGAGGGCGAAGGAGCGGATGGAGTCGATGATCTGTTCTTGTTTGTCGGGCTGGATGGTCTTGCGGGTCATGGCGGTGCGGAGTTTTTCCATGACGAGGTCCATCTTTTCCTGACTGCGGTTGAAGCTGAGGGCGCGGCGGAGTTCTTCGGCTTCGGAGCCGGTGAAGTCGGCGATGACCATGGCCATGCGGAGGACTTGTTCTTGGAATAGCGGGATGCCGAGGGTGCGCTTGAGGGCGGGGATGAAGCGGTCGTCGATGTAGGTGATGGGCTCGGTTCCGCGGCGGCGGTTGAGGTAGGGATGGACGAGGTTACCGACGATGGGGCCGGGGCGGATGAGGGCGGTCTGGATGACGACGTCGTAGAAGACCTTGGGCTGCATGCGGGGGAGGCAGGCTTGCTGGGCGCGGCTCTCGACTTGGAATAGGCCGATGGTGTCGGCGCGGCAGAGCATGGCGTAGGTCTCGGGGTCGTCTTTCGGGATGTGGGCGAGGTCGACGGGGCGGCCGCGGTCGGCGCAGAGTTGGATGGTTTCTTCGATGGCGGCCATCATGCCGAGGCCGAGGAGGTCGACTTTGATAATGCCGAGGTCTTCGCAGTCGTCTTTGTCCCACTGGACGATGGAGCGCCCGGGCATGGTGGCATTTTCCAGCGGGACGATCTTGTCGAGTCCTCGGTCGGAGATGATCATGCCGCCGGAGTGCTGGCCGAGGTGACGGGGCAGGCCTTTGACTGCGCGGAGCAGGGTGACGAGGGCGGGGACGCGGGGGTGGTCGGGCGGCAGTCCGGACTTGCGGAGTTGTTCGCGCAGGGCGGCGTTGTCCTGCTCCATGCCGCCACGGCCAAAGACGTCGGAGAACCGGCCGAGGACGTCGGAGGGAAGGTCGAGGACTTTGCCCATTTCGCGCATGGCGCTGCGGGAGCGGTAGGTGATGACGTTGGCGGTCATGGCGGCGCCGCGACGGCCGAAGCGCCGGTAGACTTCTTGGATGACGGACTCGCGCTGGGGGCCACTGGGCAGGTCGATGTCGATGTCGGGCCAGCCTTCCCTACCCTCGCTGAGGAAGCGCTCGAACAGGAGCTCGCCGCCGACGGGGTCGACATTGGTGATGCCGAGGGAGTAGCAGACGGCGCTGTTGGCTGCGGATCCCCTGCCCTGCGCGAGCATGCCCTGGTCCTTGGTGAAGCGGACGATGTCCCAGACGATGAGGAAGTAGCCGGAGAAGCCGAGCCGGTCGATGAGGTCGAGTTCGTGCTCGAGCTGGGCCTTCACTTTGCGCGACATCCGCGGGTAGCGGTTGCGTGCGCCGGCGTAGGTTTCGCGCCGGAGGATGGAGCTCTGGGTTTCGCCTTCGCCTGTGGGGTATCGGGGGAACTGGTAGCCTAGGTCTTGTAAGCTGAAGTCCAGCTGGTCGGCGAGCCGGACGGTGTTCTCTAGGGCTTCGGGGAGATCGGCGAACAGGGCGGCCATTTCGCGCGGGCCTTTGAGATAGCGCTGGGCATTGGGGTCGAGCAGGTCGCCTGCGTGGTCGAGGTTGGTGTGGTGGCGTAGGCAGGTGAAGGCGTCGAGCAGCGGGCGGTTGTCCGGGGTGGCGGCGACGGGGGCATTGGACGCGATCAGGGGCAGGCTGAGGTGCTCGGCTAGGTCGCGGAGGGCGCGGACGACGCGTTCTTCTCCGCGGACGCGGTAGCGGTGGGCCTCGACGTGGACGGACTTCTGCCCGAAGATCCGGACTAAGCGCTGGGTGGCCTTTTCCGCCGCCTCCAGGTCGCCGCGAACTAGGTGTCCCTGCACGGGGCCGTCGCGGTCGCCGGTGAGGCAATGCACGCCGCCAGCAAACTCTTCGAGCTCGGACCAGGCGAGTGACTCTTCGCCTTTGGCGACGCGGAGCTTGGCCCGGGTGAGGAGCTGACAGAGGTTCTGGTAGCCGGTGCGGGAGGCGACGAGGACCGGTAGGCTTGTGCCGTCCTCCATCGGTAGCTCGGTGCCTACGATGGCGCGGATGCCGGCCTCGCGCGTGGCGGTAAAGAAACGCGGTGCCCCCTGGAAACCCGACCGGTCACAGAGAGCCAACGCGCCCATCCCCAGCTCCACCGCTTGCCGGACAAGGGCTGGAGGATAATCGGTGCCTTGGAGAAAACTGAAGGCGCTACGGGCATGAAGCTCGATGAACGGGACATGGGACATGAGTGAGTGTGGACGGTGGTCATTCGGAGGAATGGGATTGTTCTAGTGAACACTTACTCATGAAGACAGGTTCCGGCAACCTATTTTTTGACCGCGAAAAGGACGCGAAAATTGCTGAGAGGCAATGCTGGGTGAACTGCGAATGGGACGAATTGCTGCTTGATACCCCTGCTCAGATTGGTTGAGAGGACCATACCCACAAACAAAGTATCCACTCCCGTCTTAGGAACTGTTTCATGGAAACTCGACTCAACCTCCGCAGTTAGGACGTTAGTCTAGTCTCCTGCTCTATTCATCAATTCTGTGGCTAGTCTTGTTGAATGGCTCGAACCCGAATTCCTCATAGAAGGAGGCCGCGCCCTCGTCCTAGTCCTAGTCCTAGTCCTAGTCCTAGTCCTAGGCAACTACTACGAGCTGGCGGGCACCGATGATCTCAGCAACCTCAAGAGAGCGTAGGAGCGCGTCGCGGAGGAGGTTTAAGCCTAGCTCCTGACTCTGACCTTCCAAGGAGACCGCGAGTCTGCCGAGTAGCACTCTGGGCACGTCATCTTGCGGGAGGCTTTTTTTAAGGCGGTCTGGGGCGTCCCCAAAGCCTGCCGCCTCTGCTGCGAGCGTGTAGAACCAGGCCAAGGACGTGGGCCGTGGTGGAGATAGTGGACTAGGTGGATCAAGCCATGGTGGCTTTCGGTTTCGGGCTGGAATCGGACTTTGGCCGTTCCTGAGCTGGATCGACCAAAACGAGCACCGTATCCCCTGCTACTGGGTCGGATCCTCCGTCGTCCATGATGTGAAGATTGCCGTTCTCCTTAAGGACAAAAAGCGGGATGAACGTGCCCTCATAGAGAAACTTCAGGTGGTCGTAGGAAAACTCTTCGGTCAGGCGTGACCGCTTGACCTCGGCCCCTCGGAGGCTCAGTCCGACCAACTCCGAGCTGGTCGGGGTGCTGGGAAACATCGACTGCCCCCGATGCTCCGCCGAGGCACCTCTGCGTTCGCCGCCAGGAGACGACTCGTCCTCAGGTTGAAGCCGGAAGACATTCTGCTGACCGAAGACGTGGCGAAATTCCAGAGCCGAAAGCGAATTCACTTCATCATTCGGAGTCACCGCCAGAAGCTTGCCGAGACCGTCGAGTTCGACTTCTTCCTCGACGAATTCGGACAGGATATTGGCGAGGCAGGTCGGGACTCCAGCCATGCGCGCCTTAGCAATACCCCGGCGGCTGGTATCGACGAAGAGTACTTGGTGCCCCTCCTCCTGAAGGATCTTGCCTGCTTGGACTGCCCAAGCCGGTGTTCCTGCGAAGAGCACGCCCTGGGGATTGGCTGAGGCAAGGCCGAGCTTTCTAGCAACCGGGGCGGCCGCCAGACCATAGATGAGCACCGTGCCGACGATGACCATAAAGACGAGCGCCGGCATTTCAGCGGCCGAGGCAGCCAGCTGAGCGCCGACAGAACCGGGCTCGGCGCTGGAGTGCTTGGCGATGACTTCGAGCGAGAAAATCGAGGCAACAGCCGCCGCGACGATTCCCCGAGGGGCGAGGCAACAGAGGAAGACTTTCTCCTTCAATGTCAGCTCGGTGCCGATCGTCGAGATGAACACACAGGCAGGTCGAACGATGACCACCAAGGCCAACACGAAGAGCACCCCGCGCCATCCGAGATCCATCAAGGCGGACGGCTCGATCCGGCCAGCCAAGACGATGAACAACATGGAAATCAGGAGGACTCTGAGGTGCTCCTTGAACTCGAGAATGTGCTTCACCGAAGCGCTCCTTTGGTTGGCCAAGAAGATGCCGAGAAGGGTGACGGCGAGCAGACCGGACTCGTGTTGAATCTTGTTCGCAGCGACGAAGACGATGGCACCACAGGCGAGAAAGGCCAAGGCGTGCAGGTAGTCCGGGATCCAGTGCCGCTTGAGGAAGACTTCGAGCGCCTTCGCGGTAACCACAGCCAGTCCGCCACCAACAAGAAGGGTCAGAAGAATCCCGACCATGGCCCCTTGAGCCGCTCCTTCCATGTCGCTCGTGCCGACGAACTGCAACAACAGGACTGCTGCAACGGCGCCGATCGGATCGACTACGATACCTTCCCACTTGGCAATCGCTCCCACCCGTCGCTGGGGCTTGATGTGCCTGAGTAACGGCGCGATAACGGTCGGTCCGGTGACTGTCAAAATCGCTCCGACGACAGCAGCTAGTTGCAGCGGCCAACCTACGATCCACACCGCGCCGGCCGTGGCAAGGATACCGGTTACGACCGCACCAATACTACATAGCTGGAACACCGGTTGACCACTGGCCTTGAGTTCGTGAAACCGCAGAGTCAGACCGCCTTCGAACAGGATGACCCCCACCGCCATGGAGACCAGTGGGAACAGAAGGTCGGTTCCGACGATGTCTTCTGCGTGGAAAAGCCGACCGGCAAAAAATCCGAACAGAAGTAGTAACAGGATCGCCGGAAAGCGGAACCGCCATGCCGCCCACTGGGAAACAAGACCGAGACCCAGAACTGCGGCCAAATAGACTGCTGGATCCGACGCCAAACCAACTCCGTGGCCCGCCGCGCTAGAGGCAATGATCATGCGCGAACGGTCCAACTAGTCGCCCGCATTGCAAGCGCGGATCGGTTTAGTAGATCGTCCAATCTTAGCTGGTAGATCCTACGTGTTCCCGCTCCGGCGCAGTCCAAAGCTCCGGCGGGCCGGAAGTACTCCAAAACACAGCCGCCCCGTCACCCAAGTTTGGAGTGCTGGCGCTCGCGACCGCTTTGGATGACGCATGCTCGGGAACACGCCCTCCCAGCCGATTCTACGTGTTCCCGCTCCGGCGCAGTCCAAAGCTCCGGCAAGCCGGAAGCACTCCAAAACACAGCCGCCCCGTCACCCAAGTTTGGAGTGCTCAGCACTTGTGACCGCTTTGGATGACGCATGCTCGAGAACGCGCTCTTCTGGCCGATCCTACGTGTCCCCGCTCCGGCGCAGTCCAAAGCTCCGGCGGGCCGGGAGCACTCCATAAGCTCCTTGGCCACCCAAGTTTGGAGTGCTGGCGCTCGCGACAGCTTTGGATGACGCATGCTCGAGAACATGCTCCGTGGCCATTCATTTGCCTCGACGAGATCAGCAGGTAAGTCTCCTCTGATCTAGCCGCCTCTTTAGGCTGGCGTACCAATGGCCGGCGCTGGACTACTTCTTTTTACTAAAGAAGTCCTCGCCCTTGGTGATCGAGCCGTCTCTCTCAACGATGGTGAACTTACCGCCATTCTGGGCGGCCAAGGTCGACATGTCCTGAGCGGCTTTCGGTTCCATCATCGCCGTCGTGTGAATGACCGTCTTTCTGCCTTTGCTATTGGCCTCCGAGATCATGTCCATAGCTCTGGTAGGATCGCCCACGGTTCCGTCTGTCATGAAAAAGACTATGTCCGGCTTCGGCTTAATACTTAGAGCCATGAGCACTGGGTGTTCCCAGTTCGTGCCGAGGCTGGTTGGCAGTCGAGCTACGATGTCACAACTCTTCTCAATGTTGGCCGGATTGGAGGTGAGATACTTATACTTTGGAAACTCATACCTGTCTAAATCTGGTCCCCAGCCCTTGGACTGAGCCTTCTTCTTGTCCAGCAGGCTGAGGAGATAGTCCCCCTCGTCGGCGAAGATCTTTTCGTCATCCAACCACTCCACTTCGACGGCATCATGCGCCCAAGCCTTGCCCGAGAACATGACGATCTGATACTTGGTGCCTTCAGGGAGCTTCTTGATCGCTGTATAGAGTTCATCCCGAACGAGAAAGTGTTTCTGCCTAGCATTACCGTCCCGGATTGCCTTCTTAATTTCTTTGATCGGCACGGGCCCTTCTGTTCCCTTGAATTTCCCCATCGAGAGAGAATAGTCCACTGCGAAGACGACACGCGAGCCGCTGCCGCTGTTGCCCATGAAGGAGATGTTGCCACCGGCCGCGCCCATGGTGCCGAAGGCAAGGCCTGAACCGAAGCTGGACCCAAGCTCCATCGGCTCATCCGGAGATTCGAATTCGACCGACGGCACGGAGACCGAGGACGAGACGTTCGAGCTGATGGTGTTCATCACCGATGTCGAAGGCGCCGGTGGCTTGGTTGGCGTCTGTTGAACCACCTGCTTCTTGGTGATTGTCTCGTCACTACTGACCGGCCCTGGAGACGCGACGATCTCAGGCGGAAGAATCCGCGGAGCCGCGATAATGATCAGACCGATGAGAACAAAGAGAATGACGTGCGCACCGACGGTGGCGAGAATCGCGACAGCCTTCTCCTTGCTGTCCTTTTTCTTAGCAGCCTCAGGCGCGTAGCCAGGATCGGCGACCAACAACTCACCGGCGATCTCACCTCCCTCATAACTGTCAGCTATCTCATCAGCATCCAATTCGTCACCGCTGGGATCCACAACGATAAGGTGGTTCCGGGACAGTTCGAGTTCCTCCTTCGGAACGAAACTCAGATCGACCACAGGCTCGACCTCCTCATAGGCAAGCTCCGGGGGAGCAGCAAGATCTTGAATCGGGACCGCAGGAAGTGCAGAAGGCTCAAGTTCCGCAACCACTGCCACCGATTGTGTATGAGAGAGATCCGCCGTGATCACTTCAGTAGGTGCGCCTAACTCGTCGACTTCAGCCACTTCGATTGAATCAATCTCCGAAGCTGCCGAAACTTCCTCCATCACCGGCTGCGCATCGGCCGCCGTCGGGGCGACCTCATGGGCCTCCTCTATCACCTCTGGCTCCAGCTGTGCCTGTGGCTCTGGCTCCACGACCGGTTGGGCTGAAGCCGCTGCGGGAACAATCGGCGCAGTCACCTCTGACTCAGGCTCCGCTACCACTGGCTGGGACTCTGGATCCGCTACAGGTGCCGCCTCAACCTCCTCGGTCATCCCCATGAGGTGGCTGACGGCGTCGAGATCTGGATCGGAAAAACTAGAATCGAACGTCTTGGCCGCCGTGTAATGATCCCCTGCTGCCGACATGTTTCCGGCAGAAAGCTGCAATTTTGCGGCGACGCCATGGAGTTTCGAGTTCGTAGGCCACTTCTCGGTAGCTGACTCGACAAAGACCCGTGCGGCCTCATCGCCAGCACCCTCTAGAATGTTGGCGATCTCGACTGCCACGCCTTCATCGTCACACATCGCCGGAGCTCCTTCGATGACCTCACTAAGTGCAGCAGAGTCCTTAACGAGAGCGTGTTGCTCAATCAATCCCTTACGAATATTCCAGTCGTTGGGGTTGGCCTCGAGGCCTTTGGTGAGAAGTTCGATGAGTTTGCTCATAGGGTTTGTCGAGAGAGGTCGGAAAATGGTGATGGGGGCGTATAAAGAGGATCACCACCGATATGAAGACGGACTTTAGCCACTCGATCTTAGGCGTGGGAAGCGAAAACGAAGAATGTTACGAAGAATGACTAAGAAAAGTGGAAAACTGTGATGTGCGACCTGAAAATTTAGCAATTCACCACTAGTTAGTTAATGTCATTTTTCGCACAATACCTTGAGCTGCTCGGCCAATTATTCCTCGAGAATCAATCATTGAATCTAGCTCTCCCCCCCCTAGGCCTAGGCTGACTCTCAACTAGCTCTTCTCACTAGGGCGCTTCTCTGGATAGAGCGCCAGAATCGCCTCCTCGGATGCTTCGCAGACACCGCGCTCGCTGATTAAGCCGGTAACCAGCCTATTTGGGGTCACGTCGAAGGCTGGATTCGCGCCTCGCGTGGGAGCCGCTACAATACGGAATTTTTCCTCACCCGCCCCGGCTCCGTCGCGGACTCCGAACATGTGCGTCACCTCGTCGTCCTCGCGCTCTTCAATCGGAATCTCCCGACCATCGACGATATCCCAATCAAACGTCGAGCTTGGAAGAGCCACGTAGAATGGGATTCCGTTGTCCATTGCCGCCAGTGCCTTTAGATAAGTACCGATCTTATTGGCCACGTCACCACCCCGGGTAGTCCGGTCCGTGCCCGTGATCACCATGTCCACCCTACCATCTTGCATCAGTTGGCCGCCGGCATTGTCGACAATAAGGGTGTGGGGAACCCCGTGCTGGGCGAGTTCCCAGGCAGTCAGTCTTGCCCCCTGATTTCGCGGGCGGGTCTCGTCCACCCAGACGTGAACCGGCACACCGGCATCGTGAGCAGCGTAGATCGGAGAGGTGGCCGAACCGTGATCGACAAAGGCCAACCAACCAGCATTGCAGTGGGTCAAGATGTTCACCGGCTCCCCGTTCTTCTTGCCCTTGGCGAGTTCCTGAATGAGGGGAAGACCGTGCTGTCCGAGAGTCCGGCACATCTCGGCATCTTCGTCCTCGATCGTCTGACCTAGAGCGCGAGCCGAATCGATCGCCTTGTCGAGCGAGCCACAGGCCGAAAGCTCCTCCAACTGCCGATCCACCGCCCATGCGAGGTTGACCGCAGTCGGCCTAGTCGCCTTGAGCTGATCACCCGAAGTAACCAGAGCGGCCTTCCAGTCGTCCGCGCCACGGGCTTCGAGAGCTGCGATATACATGCCCCACCCCGCAGTCGCACCGATCAGCCCGGCGCCGCGCACATACATATCCTTGATGATCCGAGCGACATCTTCGACCGTCCGCATGTCCTCGACGACGAACTCGAACGGGAGTTTTCGCTGGTCGATTACTTGGACCACTTCAGGGTCGTCCTTGGATATCCAAATGGTGCGGTAAGGTGTGCCGTCGATACGCATGCGCGTAGTCAAAGATGATTCGCCCCCACTTGTCAACGCAAGGAAGACAACGCCTCTAGGAATAAAGCTTGATGCGAGGGGAGCTAAGCGGAATCATAGGTAGAGGAACCCCGGAGGGGCTGGGATTCCGAATCATCCGAAGTCGACTTTGTCCATTTTTCACCAAGTTAGTGGAGCCGAACAGGGGCTGTCTGAGCTTCAGGACACTGCCGTCTCGGCATTTCGGCATATGCTGACCGCTCGCATGCTCGAGGAAAAGCTGGCAAGTCTCTATCGAGCTGGTGGCAAGATTGTCGGCGGAGTCTACACCGGACGAGGCCAAGAAGCCTTCAGCGCCGCCCTCGCCGGAGAACTGGTTCGAGGCACCGATGTCTTCGGTCCACTGATCCGCGACCAAGCCGGACGACTCGCGTTTGGCGAGGATCCCGTAGAGGCCTTCCAGACATTTTTCGGCACCCGCGCCGGCCCGATGCGAGGACGCGATGGCAATGTCCACCGCGGTCGCCCACGCGAAGGCATGCCCGCCATGATCAGCCATCTCGGCTCTCTGATGTCCGTGGTTTCCGGAATGCTCCTCGCCCGCCGGATGCAGGGCAAGTCCGGCTTTGTCGGAGCCACCTCGATCGGCGACGGGGCCACCTCCACCGGTTCATGCCACGAAGCGATCAATGCCGCCGCCGTCGAGAAACTCCCTCTGGTCATCGCCGTGGCCAACAACCAGTTCGCCTACTCGACCCCGAACAGCCGCCAGTTCGCCTGCGAAAGCCTCGTCGATCGGGCCATCGGCTACGGAATCCGAGGCTACGAAGTCGATGGCACCGACCTGCTTGCCTGCATCCAGACATTCCGCGAAGCCGTCCAGCGCGCTCGCGACGGCGACGGCCCACAACTCGTCGTCGGCAATCTGCTCCGCCTCGCTGGCCACGGCGAACACGACGACGCCGCCTACATCCCCGATCATCTCAAGCAATCCCACATCGGTCGAGATTGCCTGAAAGTAGCCCGCGCTCAGCTCCTCGAACATGGCTGGGCAGAAGAAGCATCCTTCGCCAACACCGAACAGGACATCGTCACACTCATTGACGCAGCGGTGGACAAGGCATCCGCCGAAGAGCTTCCGAACCCCTTCACCGAGACCTGGACCGCCATTTCCAGCGAGCACCTCACCGACGGCTTCACCATCGAATCGTGACCTACCTTCAGGCCATCCGGGATGCGCAGGCCAGCGTCCTCAAGTCAAACGAGTCGGCCTTCATCTACGGTCAGGATGTCGGCGATTTCGGCGGAGCCTTCAAGGCCACCAAGGGACTGTCTGAGGAGTTTCCTGACCGAGTTCTCGACTCGCCGATTAGCGAAGACGCCATGATCGGCATGGCCGTTGGCGCCGCCATCGAAGGTATGCGGCCGATCATCGAGATGCAGTTCGCGGACTTCTCCACCGCCGGGTTTAACCAGATCGTCAACCAAGCCGCTACCCTCTTCTGGAGAACCCAAGTCCCCTGCCCGATTACCATCCGCCTGCCATCCGGAGGCACTCCCGGAAGCGGTCCATTCCACAGCCAGTCGATGGAGGGCCTCTACGCCCAATACCCCGGACTAATCGTCGTCGCGCCGGCTACCGTTTCCGACGCCTACCACATGCTCATCGAGGCCGTCGAACTCGATGACCCGGTCATTTTCTGCGAGCATAAATACCTCTACTACCACCTCAAAGCCAGGGAGATCGAAGAACCCGCCCTACCCATTGGCAAGGCCCGCATCGTCCGCTCCGGCACAGCTGCCACCGTCGTCACCTACAGCGCCATGCTTCACGAATGCCTCAGCTCCGCGCGCCAGCTCGAAGCCGACGGCTATAGTGTTGAAGTCGTCGATCTCCGCTCAGTCAAGCCGCTCGACACCGACACCATCCTGGCCTCCGTCGCCCGCACCGGTCGCCTACTCGTAGTCAGCGAGGCCTTCCCGTTCGGCGGTGTCTGCTCCGAAATCATCGCCCGCGTCGCCGCCGACGGATTCCACCTTCTCGACGCACCGCCGCAGAGGATGAACTCCAAGGACACCCCCATCCCCTTCCACCCCAATCTCTGGACCAACCACCGCCCCACCGCCGATACCATCAGCGATGCATTGCGCCGGCTGATCGCGTTCTAGGGCCTTACCTCCCGCCAAAAAGACTGACCGCGAAAGACGCAGAATCACGCGAAAGCGAAGAGGCAGAGCAGTAGAATTTTACCTTTCCTCCCGGTCTGAATCAACAGCCCAGAGTCCCGTTGCCCCTCAGCAATTCGTCCCATTCGCCCAATTCGCGGTTCCACTCGAAGAATTTTAACCACAGATTTCGCAGATGAACGCAGATGCCGTTCCACCGAAAAGAAAATCTGCGTAAATCTGTGTAATCTGTGGCTCCCCTCGTCTGCCCCTCCGTCCAGTTGAGGAACTAGGGAGCAAATGGAACGGATTCGCAGTTAAAGAACACGCCGATGCCCGGCTCGACCGACAGCGTAGAGGAGCGTCTGATAGGCGGACTGAAAACTCTATCCGCTCGAAGAAGAATTTTAACCACAGATTTCGCAGATGAACGCAGATGCCGTTCCTCCGAAAAGAAAATCTGCGTAAAATCAGCACTGCCCCTCAGTATTCCGTGCTTTTCCGCGTCCCTTTGCCTCCGGCCCCTCCGGATCGGCCAAGTCGACAGCCACAAACGCAGTCTGATCCGAGCCCAACTCCTCAAGCATGGCACGCCCCCCCTCCTCGTTGCGCCCGTGAAGGATGACCTTCGCCCCCTCGCTGACAAACAACCGCGCCATAGCCGCACCGATCCCAGTGGTGCTGCCGGTGATAAGAACGATCTGGTCTTCTAGTTCTCATAGATAGCCAGCTAAGCTGGAGCCAGTCTATCGACTTCCCCGAACCTGTTCAAGACCACGATCGCGCTCGGAGTTCACTTCCATCTTGAACTGCTCTCAAAGCCGCCAGCTCTGCTACCGCCGCTTCACCACCTGTGACCAGAATGAGTCAGAGTTCACGCCTCAGCGAATCTCGCCCGCACTGAACACACTCCAACGCTCACCGCCGGCCTTCCCTCAAGCCAGAGATCCGAGCATCCAGCCTTCAGGAGCTTCTGCCTATGTCCTATGCTGAACTCGCCTAGCAACGCTGAGGAAAAACGTGACCGCGGCTTGTATTCGTCATTCCTATGCGCCCTTGTATAGCCGTCCCCCATCCTATATGGCTAATTTCTATAAGGATCCGATCCGGAATTCCCCCTACGAGTATCCCGGACAGCACTGGTTGCTGGAAGACGGCCTACCTACCACAACAATTGTCGAATCCCGTCGGGAATGCTCCTACCTGACGCCGATCCCGAAGTCGAAAAAGCGACGCAAGGACAAGGAGCAAGCCGATCTCTTCGAGCAACCGAAGGTCAGTATCGATGGGGCGGAGTATGATACCACCTCGATCGTCAACGAGGTTCGTAGTCACGTCGATAAGTGGCGCAATTTACCCGAGAGCCAATGGGGAGTGACAGCTCCCACCGCACGGCTCCTTCGCCATTGGCGAACCCACGACTTTTCAACGATCCGCCCGTTCTTCTGCCAGATCGAAGCCGTCGAGACGGCCATCTGGCTGGCCGAGGTCGCACCGAGGATGAAATCCTCGGTCACCAACTTCCAGAAATACCTGGAGTCGGTCAATGCCGAAGCCAACCCCGAACTCTTTCGAATCGCTCTGAAATTAGCCACGGGAGCGGGCAAGACCATGGTCATGTCGATGCTCATCGCTTGGCAAGTGGCGAACGCCGTCCGGTCTCCGAACAGCAAAAAATACTCCAGAGCCTTCCTCATTGTCGCGCCCGGCATCACCATTCGGGACCGCCTGCGAGTACTCTACCCCAACGACACGGAGAGCTACTACCGAGAACGTGAGATTCTGCCCAGCGACATGATGGGCGACATCGACAAGGCGAAGATTGTCATCACCAACTATCACGCGTTTCGACTTCGAGAGAACATCGAGGTTTCCAAGGGGACTCGGAGACTGGCGGAGGGTAGAACTGGTGTGCCCATGCAAACCAAGGAGACCGAAGGCCAGATGGTTCGCCGGGTCATGGGAGAACTGATGGGCGAAAAGGTCGTCGTGCTTAATGACGAAGCCCATCACTGCTACCGGAGAAAGATCAAGGATGCCGTCGATAGTGAGGACGATCTCAAAGGTGAAGACAAGACCACGGCGAAAGCAGAAAACGAACTCGCCCGCATGTGGGTCAGCGGCTTGGAGGCAGTGAAGCGGCAGATGGGAGTGCTTACCGTCTACGATCTCTCCGCCACTCCGTTCTTTCTCCGTGGTTCTGGCTATCGGGAGGGCACTCTGTTTCCATGGGTCATGTCCGACTTTTCGCTCATGGACGCCATCGAAGCGGGAATCGTCAAGCTTCCCCGCGTTCCCGTCGCCGATATCCTGAGCGACTCCGACACCATGCCAAAGCTACGCAAACTTTGGGAAGAGATCGGCACAAAACTCCCCAAGGGCAAAGGCGGCAAGCCGTTCGATCCTAAAAAATTGCCCCCACTTTTGCAGACCGGTCTCCACGCTCTCTACGGCCACTACGAAAAGACCTTTAACATCTGGCGATCCAAGAACGTAGAGGTTCCTCCCGTCTTCATCATTGTCTGCGCCAACGTCAAATCGAGCAAGGCGATCTATGATTTCGTCTCCGGCTGGGAGTGGGAAAAGACCGATGGTTTCGTTGAATTCAATCAAGGCCGCCTCCCGTTGTTTACGAACTTTAACGAACACGGTGATCGCATCGAGCGCCCGCGAACGCTTCTGATCGACTCCCAGCAGCTCGAGTCCGGCGACGCGCTCGACCCTTCATTCCGAAAGACCTACGCTCACGAAATTGATCGGTTTCGACGCGAAATGGTCGCGAGAGCAGGCAGTGGCGGAGCGGTAAAGACTCCGACGGATGCCGAGCTTTTACGAGAGGTCATGAATACAGTCGGGCAGAAGGGCAAGCTCGGTGGCGACATCCGTTGTGTCGTGTCCGTGTCGATGCTCACCGAAGGATGGGACGCCAACACCATAACCCACATCCTCGGTGTCCGGGCATTCGGCACCCAGCTTCTTTGCGAGCAGGTCGTTGGTCGTGGATTACGGAGGTTGAACTACACCACCAACGACGAGGGTAAGTTCGGCGTCGAATACTCCGACATCTTAGGGATTCCGTTCGACTTCACAGCCAAGTCCGAAGGCGGAGAGATCATCCCACCACCGCCGTTCACCCAGATCCAAGTGGTGAAGCCTGACCGCGATCCACTCGAGATCACCTTTCCGAACGTCGATGGCTACCGGATCGACCTTCCCAAGGAGACCATCAAAGCGGAGTTCAATGACGACTCGAAGTTGCGGTTGTCACCGATGGAAGTCGGGCCGACCAAAACCCTCGTTCACGGCATCGTTGGCGAAGGCATCGAACTTACCGTCGAAGTTCTCAAGGGCGTCAGGAAGTCGGAGATTAGCTAGCTAGGGCCCCGGTCAAACGGGGCCCTTTTCGCGTACGTGGTGCACGCTCTCCCACGGTCCAGCTACCCCACGTGGACATGGATACGGCTCGTCCGACTAGCACTAGCTGGTCTGATTAAAGTAGCCGGTGATCCGACAGCGGTCACACCTGAAGACGTAGAGCACTCCAGAGAAGTAAAACTGAGGTAGAGATCCCCGAAGTCGGTAGAGTCGAGTTGCAAGACAAGGTCCATGTCCTTCTTGCAGTCTCGCAGTGGGGCACTGCAGTTGCAACTCCCCACCCTGAACCAAATCGGGAGTTCCACCGAGAAACGTCAGGCTAGCCTCAGCATTGTGGAAAGGCGCTCCCCAGACCGGGCGCTCTCGCGAGCAGGCAAGAGCTTAGGCGGTGCCCTCCAGAGAAGCGCATCGTAGACGCTGGTTTGAACCACCTGTTCTTCGCGAGCATACAGAAACATCATTTAATTATAGTATTTATATTTATATCGTTGACCAATAGCCAAATATGTTTATAATAGTTCCAGTAATTATTTACTGCTATGATCCCTCCCTATTACGTAGAACCTCAGTTCCGCCTTATCGAAGGCGAGAAAACGTCGGAACCCGGACTCCGGGAGCTCCATCCGACGGAATGGGATCCGGATGCGGTCAAACTACTCAAGCGTGAAGCAAAGCGCCGTGGCAATCGCCCTACCAATCTTTGTCTTGGGCGCCTAGAAGCGGATGCCTTCTCGACCTTTTTGAAGACCATTCCTGGAACTGAGAAACTCATCGACATCGATGGCCTCACCTATGAAGGGCTAGAGATTCAGGTGCTCTCTGAGATCGAGTCTGTTCTCCGCGTTGTCGAAGTCATTCGCAACGAGCCGAATACGACTCAATTCCCCCCCCGCGGACCGCTCACACCGATGGCGGCCTAATCTCCCAAAGTAGATTCCGCTCTTGCATAGAACCCACCCCGCAGCATCCTTCTGCGAATGGGTTCACGTCCCGCCATCTCGGTAGCCATTATCTCCCTGAACGAGGAGAAGGCCATCGGTCGTTGCCTCGCAAGCACGCGTCCCCTAGCCCACCACCTCGACTTGGACATCATCGTCGTCGATTCCGGTTCGACAGACAACACCATCGATCTCGCCAAGGCGGCCGATGCTCGGGTGCTCCATCACGATTGGCCCGGACACCGCGACCAAAAAAACTTCGCTCTCGACCAGTGCCAACATGACTGGGTGCTCGCACTCGACTGCGACGAAGAGCTCTCCCCAGCTCTTGCAGAATCGATCCTGCAATTTTTTGCCAACGGCGACCACGAGCGCCATCCCGGCGCCTCGATGAATCGAAAGGTCTGGTTCCTCGGCCGTTGGATCACCCACGGCGACTGGTATCCCGATACCAAGGTTCGACTTTTCCGCCGAAGCCTTGCCCGCTGGGGCGGCAGTCACGAGCATGACAAGATCGAGCTCGAAGGAGACTCCGTACATCTAACTGGTGACCTTCACCACTACTCCTTCCCCGACAGCAATCGCTACATCGAGAAGATCAACATCTTCTCCGACGCCTACCTGAAACGCGAACTGGAAAAGGGCCGCCCTTGGTCGCTTCTACACACACTATTTCGACCGCTTTGGCGATTCTTTCGCGCCTACATACTACGTAGAGGTTTCCTCGACGGCTTCCCCGGTCTATGGATTGCTACCGCAACCGCATTCCAGACATTCGTCCGCCACAGCCGGACATTCGAGCACCAGCAGCCCAGCCTCCCCCCCGAACTATGAGGATAGCCGCCGTTTACGACCGCTTCGTCCGAGGAGGCGGACTTGAAAACTACCTGACCGACTTCGTTTCGCACCTCGCATCCCGAGGCCACGAAGTCAGTGTCATCACTTCAAAAACCGACGCCGAGACCGAAAAATATCCGGTCGAAATCATCCAACTACGCCGAGCTGGACTGACCGGAGCCGGAAAGATGCTCGACTTCGACAACCGCGCCGGCCTCGCTGTCCGAGACCTCGCTCCGGACATCTCCATCGGCTTCGGACGCACCACGTCCCACGACCTTCACCGAGCTGGTGGCGGATGCCACCGCGTCTACTCCCAGCTGCTTCCGATCACCAAGCGCCTGTCGGCTAAGAACCGCGCCGAGCTTCAGTTAGAACGAAAGCTCTACCGTTCGGGCAAGACCAAGCACTTTATCGCCAACTCACAGATGGTCGCCAACCAACTGCGCGAAGCCTACCAGCTATCAGAAGAGCAACTCAGCGTCGTTCATACCGCCGTCGATTCAGAGCGCTTCCACCCAGCCGAAGACGAATCCGTACGTCGAGAAATCTGTGCCGAACTTCGCACTGATCCTTCCGTCACCAGCTTCCTGTTCGTCTCCCTCGGCCACCGCCGGAAGGGGCTCGACACCATCATCGAAGCCTGGCGAGAAACCGAAGGCCACCTCTGGATCGTTGGCAATCCGCTCCGCGCCGAGACCGTCAAGGCCATCAAGCGAGCCGGCCTCGAACAGAGAGTCTTCTACTTTGGCCGAGTCGAGGACGCCGCTCCGTTTTACCAAGCCGCCGACTTCTTCCTCCACCCCACCCTCTACGACGCCTGCGCCAACACCGTCCTCCAGGCCATGTCCTCCGGACTTCCCGGCCTCATCTCCACCCACGACGGCGCGGCGCAGTTCATCGAGGAAAATACCAACGGACTGTTGCTGAAGAAACCCTGGGAACCCACCCTCCTCGCCGAAACCGTCGCCAAGGCTAACGCCATGACCACCAACGAACGGTCCAAAATGGGTCAAGCCGCACGGAAATCCGTCGAACACCTCTCCTGGGACCACCACATGAATGCCTGGCTCGAACTCATCGACAAACGCTTTCCGACCCCGTCGAAGTAGGTTTTTGTTCCTAAATATCGAATTTCTTAAAACATGGGGTGACAACCTACGTAATCACTCTATCTAACAACTCGACTACCTTTCCCCACCCGCATGAAAAATACGGCACTATTCATCCTATTTGTCTTCCTTCTAGCTCTCCTCTGGCTCGCCACCGTTGGTATGAGAGGCTGTAGCGGCAACGATCGCATCATCTCCGGCCTACGGAGTACGATCCAAGAAGCTGGCCACTCCAAAGTCACTATCTCCCGCAGTGACTCCGGAACCGTTGTTCTCAACGGCTCTGTCGCTAGCGAACAAGAAGCAAAGGACATCGAGGCCTTGGTCAAAGGACAGGACGGCATCGACAATGTTGACACTTCGAACCTCACTTGGTGGGACACCCGCCCGGCTCCTTACGTCGGCCTCGTCTACCTCGACAACAAGCTGATCCTCGAAGGCGAGGTCAACAATCACGAAGTCAAAGGACGCATCCTAAAGGACTTTAAAGAGACCTTTGATGCCGAGACTTCCCTTGAGGATCGCATTGAAGTCTCGAAGGCAATCGACAATCCAGCTTCCTTCTACGCACCTGCCGAAGGAGCTCGAGGCCTCGACTTTTTCAAGTCCTCTGGAGCCGTAGCCGCCATCCGTGACGGTGGCAACTGGAGCGGCGGAGCCGCTAGCGAGCCCGACAACAAACTCATCAACGCTCTTAACCAATCGGTGAACACAGACCAAGGTGCACGCGACCTCGTCGCCCTGCTTCGAGGACTTGCGAGCCAACGCGAAACCAGCCTGAAACTCACCGGTGCCACCAACGAGCTCGCAGGCGTGAAGAAAAATCTTGCCTCACTCAACTCAGCCAAGGCCGAGTCCGACCGGATTCGCACTGAAGCCGAGGCCGCCGCCAACAAGGCACTCGCTGACGCCAACTCCGCCGCACAAGCTCGCGACAAAGCACTCGCCGAAGCCAAGGCCGCAAAGGACGCCACCGAGAAGGCCAACAAAGCCATGGCAGAAGCAACAGCCGAAGCAGAAGCCGCCGCCAAAGAACAGGCCGCCGCAGCCAAAGCTCGCGAAGCTGCCGAAAAAGCACTCCTCGCCTCTCAGGCCAAGAACGAGGAACTCATGGGACTCAGCACCAAGCTGAACCTCACCGAGACCAACCTCGCCAAGGCACTCACCGAGAAAGCCGCAGCAACCAAGGAGGCTGGCAAGATCGCAGGATTGATGAAAGCCGAGGCCGGAGCCAAAGCCGCCGCAACCGCCGCTCAAGAGAAAGCCGTCAAGGCTCTCGCCGACGCCCGTGCCCTCGAAGAGAAGCTAAAACAAACCAACGCTGCTCTCGCAACAGCCAAAGCTGCGGCTGACAAGAAGGTCGAGAGCATGATCGCCGAACGCGATGCCGCTGTCAAAGCAGCCGCCGAAGCCTCCAAGGTAGCAGGCCAGTCGATGGCCTCGAAGACCGCCGCTCTCGCCGCACGTGGCAAGCTCGAAGCCGACCTCAAGACCGCCCTTGCCAAACAACTGCAAGCCGCCCGCTCCTCCGAAGAGATGGCCAAGATGCTCGGCGGACAGAAGACCGCCGCTCAGCAAGCCGCTGAGGCCAAAGCAGCAGCCGACGAAGCACTCGCCGAAGCTCAAGCCAAGCTCGCCGATCAAGCCAAGCTCAGCGCCCAGCTGAAAACGTATCGCGACAAGGAAGCCAAACTCATCGCCGATCTTGAGGCAACCAACGATCTGCTAGCCAACGAAAAGAAAGCTAAGGAAGAAGTACTCAGCGCTAAGGCAGCCGCCGACAAGGCACTCGCCGACGCCAAGATCGCCCAAAGCAAGTCGCAGAAGGAAATCGAAGCCCAGCTCGCCGAACTTCAGAAAAAGATCGACGGACTAAACAACGACCTCGCCAGCTCGCGTGAAGCTCTCAAGTCACAGAAGACCTCCTTCGCCAGCACCCTGACGAAAGTCCAAAAAGACAAGGAGCTCGCCCTATCTAACCTTCGCCGCACCGAAGCCGCCCGCGACCGCGCCATGGCCGACGTTGCCAACTTGAAAAAGGCCCTCGCCGAGAACGAAGTCGATTCCTCCGCACTCGCTAAGATCGTCACCCAGCTCGACGCATCGAAGCTATCGCTCGCCTCAGTCCAAAAGGATCGCTCCAATGTTGAAGGCCGGCTCAAGAAGGCAATGGCCGACCTCGCAGCCCGCAAAGCTGACGCAGACAAGCTAATCGCGGCCAACAAGTCGCTCGATACCGAGCTCAAGCGCCTCAACGGTGCCCTCGCCGGTAAGGACAAGGAGATCGAAGCTCTGAAGAACCAGCAGAAGTCACTCCAAGATCAAATCGCCAAGGCCCAAGCCGAGTCGAAGAAGATCGGGGAACTGGCCGCTGCCAACAAGAAGGCCAGCACCGATGCCAACGCACGGATCGCCGACCTCCAGAAGCAACTCGACTCCAGCGTCGCCAAGAACAAGGCCACCACGGCACAGAACAAGGAGCTTGAAGCTCTCATCAGCCAGCTGAAGCAGAAGCAACAAACTACCGCGAACGAAACCAAAGGCCTCATGGCCAATCTGCAAAAGCAGCTCAGTGCCAGCAACAAGTCCGTTGCAGACAAGACCGAGGAGCTCGAAGCCCTCAAGGCCAAGCTCGCCCAAGCTGACGCCAACGCCAAGAGCCGCATGGCAGACCTGCAGAAGCAGCTCGACGCTAGCCTTGCCAGCAACAAGACCAGCACCGCCAAGAACAAAGAGCTCGAAGCCCTCATCGCCAAGCTCACAGCAGAGCAGAAAGCGGCCGCTGAGAACGCCAACAAGCTTCAGGCATCGCTCGCCGCTAACGCAGAACTGCAGAAGCAACTCGACGCAATGAAGAAGGATCTCGACGGATCCGGTGCCAAGCTCGCCATGATCGAGAAGTCCGCCGAGAAGTCCGCCGCCGATGCCTTCCGCGAAGCCGAGCTTCGTCTCCGCGCTACCGAAGCGCAGAAGGTGATCCAAGATCAGCTCGCAAAGGCACAGGCAGATCTTGCAGCCGCGCAGAAGATGACCACCCAGTTGGCTCCTACGAAGCTAGAGCTTGAGAAAGCCCTCGCCGCTCAGAAGAAGGCCGACGACGCCGCCAAAGAAGCGATGGCTCGCATCGCCTCGCTGGAGAAGTCCGGTCAGACCGTGACTAAGGAGCGCGACGACGCTATCGCCAAGCTCAAGCAACTCGAACTTGCTCGAAGCCAAGCAGACGCCGCTGCCAAGAAGGCCGCCGCCGACCGCGACGCCGCCACGGCCAAGCTCAAGGAGACCCAAACTGGGATGACCAACGCCCTCGCCGCCGCCAAAAAGGTCAAGAACGATGGAGGTGCCGCCCTCAAGCGCGCCGAACAGCAGAACAAGTTGCTCGCTGAAAAGGCCAAGCAACTTCAAGCTGCCATTGAAGCTCGCGACATCGAAGTCCGCGACGCCATCACGGTCAAACAGAAGACCGAGAAGGACGCAGCTGGCATCCGCAAGCAGCTCCAAGACGCCGAGGCTGCACTCGCCGCGCTACGCGGAGAGAAGACCAAGCTGTCTGGAACCAACGAAAACCTGGAGAAGTCCCTCGAGAAGACCATGGCCGAAGTCCGCGATCTCCGAAAGGAACTCGAAGGACTGCGCAAGACCAACACCTCGATCAAAGGCTACGCTGACAAGCTGAAGACCCGCTTCGTCGATATCGAACCAGTCCGCTACAACCTGAACAGCGCAGACGTGACCCGCCAACAGGCACGCGTTCTCGCCCAGGTTACAGAGGTCCTCGAGGTCTTCCCGAAAGCGAAGTTCAACATCGTCGGTCACACCTGCGACATCGGATCTCGCGAGAACAACTTGAAGCTCAGCCTACAGCGGGCCGAGAATCTGGCCAAGTTCCTCGAGGAGAAAGGTATTGATCCTAAGAAGCTATCGTTCCGCGGTATCGCTGACGACCAGCCTGCGCAGCCGAACGACAGCGAAAAAAACCGGAGCCAGAACCGCCGGGTCGAGATCACCTTCCAGGGCTAGTTCCCGAAACCAATCAATCATGACCACACGAGGCCGCAGGAAGAAATTCCTGCGGCCTCTTTGGTTTCTACTCAGGGTTACTAGGCTCTAGCTATAAACATCAATGTGGCCAAAGCCAGCGTCCGTCAGCTTAAACCCTTCAACAACCATTCCCAAAAACTGCTCAGCGTTCCACACGGTCCCTCGTCCGGAGATTGCTCTCAGCTGTGTCCGCCGAAAACTCCTCTGGTAGACAGTTACGGAATTTCTTCACTCAAACTAGCGCCATTCGGCTTCTGCCGAATCCCTGTGACCTGTGAACACGCCAAAACCTATCGGCATTCTGGACTCCGGCGTCGGCGGGCTTTCCGTTTTGCGGGAAATCCGCGCCCTACTCCCCCACCGTCCGTTACTTTACATCGGCGACTCGGCCCACTGCCCCTATGGAAACAAGTCATCCGACTTCATCCAAAGCCGAGTCTTCCAGCTGACCGACTACCTCTTGGAACAAGAAGTAGAGACCGTCGTCATCGCCTGCAACTCCGCCACCATCGCCGCCGTCGAGGCATTGCGTGCCGCCTATCCGGTTACCTTCGTCGGCATGGAACCAGCCATCAAACCAGCCGCCTCACAAACCATGACAGGAGTCGTCGGCGTGCTCGCTACCGAGGCATCACTGGCCGGGGAAAAATTTCACCGGCTCGTTGATACCCACGCCGAAGGAGTTCGCGTCATCACCCGCCAATGCGCCGATTTCGTTCGCCTCGTAGAAGCCGGAACGCTCGACGGCCCCGAAGTCGATACTACAGTCAAGGACGCCGTTACTCCTCTACTCGACGCCGGTGCCGATGTCTTGGTCCTCGGCTGCACCCATTACCCATTTCTCCGCCCCGCCATCGCCGCCTGCGCCGGTCCCGACGTGCAGATTCTCGATACCGGCACAGCCGTGGCCCGCCGGACAGCAGCCGTCCTAGAAGAGCCCGACCCATCGACTAACTTAGCTATCCTAGGACGCATCGAACTGTCGACCACGGGACCATTGGAACAATTAGAACGCCTAGCTCCAAGACTCCTCTCCGGAATCGACGGTTCGTTTGAATGCCAGCCCCTCGACCTCTAGTAGATCGTCCAATTTAGCTGACGCATAGTTCGAGTCCGTCCCGCCGGAATCCAAAGCTCCGACAAGTCGGAAGCATCCCATAACCACCGCTCCGCCACCCAAGTATTCCAGTTTAGAGTTCTTCTTCCCTTTGCCATCCCTGGCCGAGCCCTAGCGAGCTCAGGCCGAATGGGAGCGTAGCGGACATAGCCGAAGGCAAATCTCCCGCAAAACCTGTGATCTCTGATGCCACCAAGTCGCATCCGGTCACATCGTTGCTTCACCAGAGCTATTCCACATTCCACACCACAGGTTGCTCAAAGATTCCAGACTTGGCTCTTCAAAAGCTCGCACTACTAGCCCGCCCGCCCCCCCACTATTGACCTACTGCGCGATCCGAGAGACAATCAGATTACATGTTCCACACCGTATTTTTCTGGCTCAAGAGCGACCTCACAGACGAACAGCGCGCCACGTTCGAAAACGAATTGCGCCGTATTCCTCAGATCTCTTACCTTGCCCAAGGAATCGTCAGCAAGCCCGCCGCCACCACCGAGCGCCCAGGCGTCACCGACCATAGCTTCGACTTCTCTCTCATTCTGGAATTCAAGTCGATGGAAGATCACATTCGCTACCAAACCGACGACGCCGACCACGACCGGTTTATCGACACCTGCAAGAGCTTGTGGAAACGCGTCACCGTTCTGGACTCCCAGCCATTGAGCTGAACCTAGCCATGACCACCTTTTCCCCGACCATCGGTCTACTCGTCATCGCCGCCCTGCTTTTCACCGGCAGAGCAACCGCGCTACTAGCAACCGAACTCTCTTAGCCCCGAGGAGCGCGATAAAGGATTCGATCTCCTCTTTAACGGCGAGAACCTCGATGGCTGGAACCGTTCCGGAAACTGGGAAGTCGATGCACACGGAGCAATCGCCCGGACGGACAAGGGAGGAAGCCTTGTCTATATGGTGAACAAGGTGCCCGACAATTTCGAGCTTCGGTTCGAGTGGAAAGTCTCGGCCAAGGCAAACAGTGGAATTTACTACCGGCCCGGTCAGTATGAGTACAGATTCTCGACAACTCCGGCCACGCCTCTGCATGCCACCCAGCCACGACGCCACCAAACCAGTCGGCGAATGGAACACCGGGCAGATCATCTGCAAAGGCAGCCAGATCCAGCACTGGCTCAATGGCGAGAAGGTCGTCGACTTCGACTACAAGGATTTCGACTACGCCGACGAAGTCCAACTCCTCAAGGACCGCGGCGGTGACCTCAAAGCTCGGGGAGCCAGCCTCAGCCTACAGGACCACGGCGATCCGGTCTGGTTCCGAAGCATCCGCTTGCGCAAGATCGGCTTCCTAGAGAAACTCGATCAGAGCGAGGTCGTTCCCGCCAAAATCTCCGCCGAGTTGCGGGCTGCCGAGCAAAAGAAGGTCGAGGGTATCAAGAAAAAGCGCGACGAAGCAAAAGCGCAGACTGACTAACCGACGTACACCGTGCGCCGTGCGCCGCCCCCTCCTAGCCCTCGCAGTCTCCGCCGCACTGGTGGGCGGGCCCTGCGAGATCATACAACGACGAGTGCATCAGTGCATCGGATGCAACGAGGACTGTCAATCCTGTGTAGAATTGCTAACAGACATCGGAATAGCGAATAACTGGACTCAGCGCGATAAGAAGCTCTGCCCCAAACTTGATCGCCAGTTCGTGCGACTGACTCAGTTTTTCTGGCCCAGAGCCTCGAAGTAGACGTCCTCGAGCTTCTTGGTCTGCTCCTCACGACCGAAGCGTTCCCGCACGTCCGCAGCTACCGTGTCGGACATCCGTTCCCAGAGATTCGATTCGCTGGTCAGGCGATGGAAGGCGGCAGCTAGCCCCTCCCAGTCACGCTCGGGGACAAGGATGCCAGCCTTCTCATTGTCGACAGCTTCGGGGATGCCGCCGTGGAGAGTGGCGAGCACAGGAAGTCCGGTGGCCATGGCTTCGAGCATGCTGTTCGGAACGCCTTCCTGGTTCTGGTCTTCGGTCAGCTGGCTTGGATGGACAAAGACGTGGGCGCTGCAGTAAAGTTCGGCGAGGTCGGCTTCGGACAAGAATCCGGCAAACGTCACCCGGTCCCCCACCCCCAGTTCCTCGGCGAGTTGCTCGATCCGCTCTTGAAGCGGGCCTTCTCCGGCGATGGTAAAGCGGGCGTCGTTGCCGCGGTTGCAGAAATCAGCGAAGGCGCGCAGGGCGACGTCGAGGCCCTTCTTCTCGATGAGTCGGCAGGCTTGCACAAAATGCCATGCGCCATTCTCTGGGCGGCTCCGCTCAGCGCGCGGGAACTTGTCCATCGGAATACCGGTGCGGTTGAGGCGGATCTTTTCCGGCGGGCAACCAAGGTCGATGAGGCGCTCCTTGAGAGACTCCGAACGCGCCATGACCAGCGGGACTTCCTGAAGGAGCTCGCGCAGAGTGTCGAGGTATCCTGGCTTGTCCTCCCGAGGTTGCACGTCCATACCGTGGAAGGACACGACCACCGGCTTTTCCCAGCGGCGGATAAACGGCAGTAGATGCACGCCCGTGTGGCCGAAGTAGACGTGGAGCATGTCCGCATCATTGCCATCGACGATCTTCGCCAAGGCGCCGTATTCACCGCGGTAGACGATGGCTGGCTCCTTCTTGATATACTTCAGCCAGAAGCGTCTGACAAAGTTACTACGCACCGGGCGGACTTTGTGCAGATCCGCAAATGGATACTTTTCCTCCGTCTGACGGTCTTTGCAGACCACGAAAGTCGACACACGGTTCAAGCCCGTGACTTGCCGGTAGATATGAAGCATCTCCGGCTTGAGGAAGGTGGTGCAGTAGCTTGCGACGACGGGCTTAGCCATATGGTAGCTCCGGTGTTACCCGAAACCCTCGCCAGCCGCAACCGAGGAATTGCCGACGGAGGAGATCGCCGTTATTGACGAATCTGCAGAAAGGAGGGTTCTCCTCGATGATGGAGATGGAAGACTCATCTAGACGGAGATCACAGCGGGCTTGGGTGATCATGTAATCGGCACGCTGACTCGATTGTTGATGCGGGCCATGAGGTCGTCCGTGTAGCCGAGCTCCGACGCGATCTAGTTGTCCGCCCTGTCCCGTCCCAATGCGGTGATCACTCCGTGCAGAAGCCGGATCTCCCGCTCGGTCGGGGTGGCGCGGGAGAAGAACGCCCGCAGGTTCTCGACGGTATCGACTCGCCGGTCGGGAGCTGGGAAGAAGCCCCCGTCGTCGAGGGACTGTTCTAGACGATCGAGAAAGCCAGACAGCTCGGCCTTGTCCGCAGGAACAGATGTGGTGGGCTCCACCACTTGCGGTGATTCGTCGAGCACCCGGCCACGCCACTCCCAGCCGAACAGAAGCACGGCCTGCGCGAGGTTGAGCGACGCGAACTCGGGGTTGGTCGGAAAGTGGAGAAGCCGGTCGGCATGGGCGATGGCGGCATTGCTTAGGCCGGATGCTTCGGGGCCGAAGAGAATGGCGGTCCGCTCAGGCTCGGCGATGTCCACGGCGGCCTCGGCGGCGCTTAGGCAGGGTAATTCCCGGGCGCGGTTACGGGCGGTGGTGGCGTAGACCCGGCCGCAATCAGCGACGGCGGCGCCGACGGAATCGAACACCTCGGCCTTGGCTAGAACGAGATCAGCATCGGCAGCGGTGGCGGTAGCGGCAGGGTTCGGCCAGCCATCACGAGGCGTGACCAGCCGAAGCCGAGACAAGCCGCAGTTGAGCATGGCCCGGGCACACATGCCTATATTCTCCCCGAGTTGGGGTTCGACCAAGACTATGGTCGGTTGTGGCTGCTGTGCCGATAAAGAATCCCGCATACCCCATCGTTCCGCCTTGAACCGCCCGACTTCAACCCGGAGACTGTCCTCGTCATGCACACCGTTCTCTACGACAGTGAGTGCCCGCTCTGCACCTTTCAGATGAAGTCCCTCACTTGGTTGGATTGGCTCAACAAAGTCGACTTCCTCGCCATTCAGGACGAAGCGGCTTCCGCCAAGGCTCCGGAGCTCACCCGCGAGGACCTGCTCGAGGCCATCCACTGCATCACGCCCGAGGACGATATCCACCGCGGCGCCCGCGCCATCCGCTTCCTCGGCCTGCGCATGCCTCTACTCGTTCCCGTCGGCCTATTCCTCTGGATCCCCGGCGTCATCTGGATCGCCGAGAAAGTCTACATGGCCATCAGCCGTAACCGCCACGTGCTGAGCAAGCTGTTCGGTTGCAAGGAGGCCTGCGCGATTATGCCGCAGAAGAAGCGGGAGTAGTGATCGGGGCTCTTGAATTGGACTGTAGGGAAGACGTCAGTGCAGTCGCCGCAAAAAGTTCAGCTCGACCTGAGCCAACGGCAGTCTCGTCACACAAATTGTCACCTCCAGGCCGGAAATAGAAGCGATCCATGGGGACATGGGAGCATCAAACTCCTAGACCAACTACGATTTCGCCATAAAAGGAGCGACCATCATGCGCAGGGTTCCGTGGGTGGCGCAGATTGCTTCTCCGGGAACAACCCGGAATGCCTTGTCGGCTCCTGCGACTCCAGCCGGTAGCGACGGGTTGATCGTAGCACCCGACTCTTCAGGCCAGCGGAGTAAGGATACCGGTAGTTTCCATCATGGGCGACTTTGACCATGTGCTTGGACGGCTCCTTTGGTGGAAACCTCGGTTGCCAACACCTAAGTCTGTTTAGGAGCCCATCGCTCAAAGGCTTCGATGGCTTCGTATTCAGCAAGGCCGAGGGCATTGTAATCGATGGCGATGGCCTGGTTACTCTCACCGTTTAGTCCTGATGGGACGGTGTGGCTGCGGTATTCGTGGATGACCTTGATCTTGGTCGCGAGCTGGTCCGGGCTAAGTGGGATGGCCATGGTGATGTCTTGTGGAGAGCACCGGCGTTCAGAGACTCGGTATAACCATGCACTACACCTCTTGGCCCAAGGTCCGACGTCATTCGAGGCGAGCGCTTGGCGCAAAGCGTCGAAGGAGAGATACCGATGGGAGCTGGGGTCGGAGAGGTTTCCGGAGGCGAAGATCTGATCTGGCTGAAGCTTAGCAAGGATACCTCCGACCTTCTCTACGTCGGCATCGCCGAGGCTAAACCTGCGGTAACGACCACTCTCGTAGAAGGGGAGTTTGAGAAAGTGAACTTTGTCGGGATCGACTCCGAGCAGGGTGATGGCTTCGAGCGCAGACTCGCGGCGCATCAGAGATTTGACGTCGCGCAAGCCTGGGCCGTCCTCGCCGAAGTCGCCTTTGGCTGCGAGTTCCTCGAGGAGTTTGTTCGAATAGGCAATCGATCCGGCGAATTCTTCTTCGCGACGGCTTCCGGCAGCGCGCATGACCTTGGCGAAGTTCTCGACCTGCCGGTCACTGACTCGAAGATTTCCGGAGGTCAGGTAGACGACATGAACCTCGTGTCCGTGCTCGACTAGGCGCTCGATCGTGCCGGCCATTCCGATGAGTTCGTCCTGCGGTTCGGGAGCGAAGACGATGACGCGCTTCGGGTAGGGCTGGGCCTTTTCGGGGCGGAAGGTGTCGTCGGCGTCGGGCTTGCCACCGGGCCAGCCGGTGATGGTGTGGCCGAGCGTGTTGAAGACGTCGATGTTGAGGTGGTAGGAGGTGCCGGCTCGGGTAAGCAGGTCGCCCATGCCGTTCTCGTTGTAGTCCTCGTCGACCAATCGGAGCACCGACTTGCCACTCTTACGGCACAGCCAGGAGACGGCGTGAACGGTCTCGGGCTGGTCCCAATCGACGGCTCCAACCAGCCACGGATGGCGGAAGCGGGTCAGGCTAGAGGCGGCCTTGGCATCGATGATAAATCGAGCGTCTTCGTGGTTCTGCAGGAAGCTGGCGGAGATGGCGTCGGTGATCTCGCCTTCGACGGCTTCGGCTACGATGTCGGCCTTGCCCTCACCCCAAGCTAGCAGGGCGAGACGGCGGGCTCCGAGAATCGTGCCGACTCCCATGGTGATGGCGAAACGCGGCACGTTGTCGATGCCAAGGAAGTCCTGAGCGGCGTCCTCGCGGGTGACCCGGTCGAGGGTGATCCGACGGGTCGGCGAGTTCTCTGCCGAGCCGGGTTCGTTGAACCCGATGTGGCCGGTGCGTCCGATGCCGAGAATCTGGATGTCGATACCACCGGCGTCTCGAATCCGTTTCTCGTAGTCCTCGCAGAAGGCGAAGACTTCTTCGGTTGCGAGAATTCCGCTGGGGATGTTGGTATTCTCTGGAGCCAGATCGACGTGGTCGAACAGCTGGTCGGCCATGAAACGAGCGTAGCTCTCCGGGTGCTCGGGGCCGAGGCCGAAGTACTCGTCGAGATTGAAGGTCACGACGTTAGCGAAGCTGAGCCCCTCTTCCTTGTGTAAGCGAATCAGCTCCCGGTAGAGCGGCACTGGGGTCGAGCCGGTGGCAAGGCCGAGCACAGCTTGTTTCCCTTCCGCTGCGCGACTCCGAATCAACTCGGCAATCTCGATAGCTAGCTCTCGGCAGGCCTCCTGTGGCTGGTCGTAGACCTGCGTCGAAATTCGCTCACGTAGCTCGGTGTGATGCCTCATATGTCATATATGTTACGTTGTCACCGAAAGAACAACTCTTGATCTGTTTCTGGTCGGCAGCTTCGCCTACTGCAAGCCGTTCAGGAACTCGGTGGTCTCGGTGTAGCCCATGCCGTTCGCATACCAGGAATCGTAGCCTCTCCAGCCGTTGTTGAGAAGCTGATTCCCTAGCCCGAATCTATCGATGGCATTGAGCACGACGACGACGATGCGTTGTGGAGTCACCTGAGTGCGTCCATCGGGCATCTGGTTGATCTTGGGCGGACGGTCTGCGGTGAGGATGAGGCAGGGGCCAGCGGCCATCGTGGTGCCGGTCTTGAGGCCGTCGATTCTCTGCCTGCCGACTAGCTGATTGATGTTGGTCACCTTGAGCTTTCGGGTGCCCAGCTGTCCCTGGACATTGACCACGCGATTGGCCTGACTGGAGTAGAACAAGAAGGAGCTACGACTGGTGGCTTCGAGGGCGAGGCGGGCCATATCGGCGGCCGTCGAGTACGGCTGGGGTCCGTTGTAGTGGTCAAGGCCGTGGGGATTGGTGAACAGAGTGCGAGTCATTCCGAGGCGATGCGCCAGGACATTCATCTGGACGACGAAGTGCTGGATCGGATCGGCCGCGCGCCCGGTGCGACGGAGGAGGTCGCGTCCAACGAGATCCGCTACTGCCATGGCAGAGGCGTTGTCGCTGGCCATGAGCATGGCGTAGAGCGCGTCGCGCAGGCTCAGACGATCGCCAGGCTGCAGACCGAGCGGATTGGCACCGCCCACGGCTGTTGGGTGGGCCGATGCGGGGACGACCACCATGGTCGAAAGCGGGGTATTGGTCGCCTCCACCCAATCGAGCACCGTGACGGCGGTGGCGACTTTGGTAAGACTTGCTACTGGGAGTTTCTTTTGTGGGTCGAAAGAATCGAAGATCTTCTTCGTGTTCGCCTCAACGACGATGTAACTGGAGACCGGCACGCTTGGTCGCTGGCCCTGCACCGTCCGTCCGCCGGAACCGGGGCCGGTAGGGATGACGCAACTGGCGAGGGACAGAGCTAGAAGGATGGGGACAACAAGAGCCGTAGCCTTGGGCCGAGATCGGGGAGCAGGAGTGACTGGAAACACCCCGGACGTTAGGCTTCTCGCCAATCCCCGCAACCCTGAATCTGGATCATCCTTGCCAATTTCGATTCAGTACTGGCGAAGGACCTGAGCGGGTATACGGTTAGGCAATGGAGATTCCCGTGGCCTTGGCTCTGATCCTAATCTTTGGTTTCGGCGCCGCCTTTGTCTCTCTCCTCGAGGTGCTAATCGCGCATCTGCGTAGCCACCGCGCACGCGCTCTCGCCCGGCAGAAGCCCCACCTCGACGTGGCGTTGCAGAAGTTGAGCGAGAACCGCGAACCTCTGCTCAGTGCCTTGGTGACGATCGGTGCAGTGCTCACACTCGCAGTGGCGGTGCTGGCCTTCTATCTGATTTCCGAGGTGGCCCTCCCTGCCGGCTGGCCGCTTGGATGGACAGTCGCCGGGGTCTTCGTCGCCACGGTTCTGCTCGGCGACATCCTGCCCAAGATCCTCGCCCTTGGCGCTCCCTCCAGCCTGCTCTCGGTTCTCGCCCGCCCGCTGGCGTCGATTCTGCCAGCTCTCCTCGGTCCAGCGAAATCCCTGCATTCGCTCGGTGACCGGATCGCCGGCATCTTCGTTTCCGAGGAAAAGGCCGACCGCTCTCTGGTCGAGGGATCTGAGTTAGAAACCCTCGTCCAGATGCGCACCGAGACAGGTGTGCTAGCCGACGACGAGGCTGAGATCATCCACGAGATCCTCAAGCTCAGCCGCAAGACCGCCAAGGACTGCATGACCCCGCGGCTCGATGCCGCAATCCTAGATATCGCCCTGCCAGCCGAGCAACTTCTGGCCGAATCCTGTAGTCTTGGCCACCGCTTCATTCCGCTTTACCAAGGCGATCCTGATGGCATCGTCGGTATCCTGAATGTCCGAGACTTCCTCGAGGCAGCTGGGGGCAAGGTCTCCCGGTTCATGCATCCTCCGGTCTTTGTTCCAGAGAACGCCAATGCCCTACAACTGTTCGAACGCCAACTCGCCGAACCCGGTTCGCTGGCCGTAGTCCTCGATGAGTATGGCAATGTCGAGGGCGTCGTTAGCCATAGCGACGTGATCGAAGACATGCTCGAAGGCGTGGCTCTTCCCGACGGCGTCGCCGCAGAAATTTCCGAACTCGGCGAACATCGCTACCTAGCAGCCAGTGGCGCACGCATCGAGGAACTCGAAGAACTCTGCGGGCGAGCTCTCGGCGGCGAGGGGCTCGACACCCTCGGCGGATTGCTCTTCAACGAAATCGGTCGGATTCCTAAGCAGGGTGAAACCCACATCATCCACGGACTTGAATTCACCGTTCGAAAAGTCCGTCGCAACCGCATCGAGGAACTGCTCATCCTCCTTCCCGAAGGCGGCGCATCCAAGTCGATTCAGGAGGTGCCCGCATGATCCTCACCGTTCTCATCGCCCTGCTGGTCCTGTCGTTCTGCCTCTCGGCGATCGATGCTGCGCTACTCGCGGTCAGCCGCGTCCGCTGCCGCCATTACGCCAACGCCCCGGATTCGCGCTCCCGCGAACGATCCCTCGGCCGACTCGTTTCCCATCGAGAACGGACGCTGACGGCGAACATGATTCTCAACCACCTGTGCAACCTCGCCGCCTTCGGACTGATCACCCGGCTTCTCGTCGTCGAGCTCGGGGACAAGGGCTATCTAGCGTCCTTTCTTATCGCCCTGCCCATCTATCTTGTCTTCCTCGAAGTCGTCCCGAAAGCCATCGCCCGCCGCATCCCCTACCGGCTTCTTCTAAGTCTCGTCCCGCTTGCGATCGTCGCGGACTTCCTCTTCGGCCACCTGATCCACCTCGGCGGTCGGTTCGGTGAATGGCTCGAACAAGTCGATGAGGAAACCACCACCTCCGACGAACGCCTGCGCGAAGAGTTCAAGTCTCTGACCAGCGACATCACCAAACGAGGAGGACTTGGCGAAATCGAAAACCGGATGATCCACCGCATCATCGAAGCCCAAGACTTCTCCGCCAGCGACGTCCTCGTGCCCTTGTCCGACGTCACTGCCGTTCCGTTAGCCATGCCCGTCTCGACCCTGCTCGACTTGGCCCGCCAGAACGACTACGAACACTTCCCAGTCCTCGGCCCGACCGGAGCCCTCGTCGGCACCGTCAACGTCTTCGACATCCTGCTCTCCGGCGACACCACCGGCACCGTCTTCCAGCATCTCCACAAGCTCCCGTCGGTTGGCCCGGAGGTCGGGGCCTCCGAGATCCTCTATTTACTGCGCCGCAGCGGCCTCGAGATCGCCGCTGTGCTAGATGATGAGGGCAATCCGCTGGGGATTACCAGCGCGGATGACTTGGCGGGTCTGTTGCTGGGTGAGCAGACTGGGAACGATGTCCAGTCACTGGGTTGAGGGGGGGCGCACTACGGCCGTCGGCTGGAAGCAAGCGCAGTGAAGAATGGCAGGGTAGCGGAACAAAGCTAAAGACAATCTCCCGCCCAAATCCAGCGTCATCATCCCACATCCCGCCACCGTCGCCACCCCTTCCCCCCGCGATTTCCCTCGCGCACCGATGCCCCCTGCGCTATCGCCTTGTCCACACGCTTTCCGCGCATGGCCCTAGCTGATAAGACATCGCCCATCCCGTTCTGGACTCTCCTCGTTCTCGCCGTGCTCCTGTGGGGCGGCGAGTATGTGCGACGCGATCTCTGGGCACCCGACGAGGTCCGCTACGCCTACGTTGCCCAAGAAATGCAGGACACCGACCAGTACGCCATCCCGCACCGGCACGGCGAATACTACGCGCACAAGCCGCCGCTGATGTTCTGGCTGATCAGTCTCGGATCGAAAATCACCGGCGGGATCAATGCCCTATCGACCAGACTACCCAGCCTGTTCGGAGCCCTCCTCAGCCTGTGGGCCACCTCGCGACTCGCCTTGCGCTGGGGCGGTCCGGCGGCCTCTTGGCGAGCCCCGCTGATCCTCATGACCAGCCTGCTGTTCTGGTGGAAAGGCGGTTGGGGACAGATCGATTCCTTGCTCTGCGGCTTCGAAATGCTCGCACTGCTGGCCTTGTTCACCCTGCCGATCTCTGGAGCAAGCGCCCCGCGTGGAGCGGTTTCCGGACGCTTCGCCATCGCTGGAATCGCCATGGGACTGGCCATTCTCGCCAAGGGACCAGTCGGCCTACTCGTTCCCGTTTTGGCATTCATCGTCGGCTCTCTGGCCGCTGGAGAAGGCCGACAGCTGAAGCACTGGCACTGGCTCTGGGCCATTCCCTTGGCCTTGGCCATCCCGGGGCTGTGGCTCCTCTGGGTGCAAGGCAGCAACCCGCCCGACGGCTACCTGGCCGAGCTCCTCTACGACCAAAACGTCAGTCGCGCTGCCGGGGCCTACGACCACCAGAATCCCTTCTACTTCTTCCTGCTCAGCTACCCGGGCGAGATGCTTCCGTGGTCGCTGTTCCTGCCCGCCGCCATCCTCACCGCCAAGCGCGTCGGCGGCGAAACCTGGCAGACCGCCCGCAGACTCATCGGCTGGGCCTTGATCATCCTACTGTTCTTCAGCCTGTCTCCGAGCAAGCGCGACCTCTACGTCCTGCTCGCCTACCCCGCCGCCGCCATCCTGATCGGCATCAGCTGGGATCGGATCGTCGCCTCGGCAAGACGTTGGGAATCCTGGGGTTCGGCAGCTATTCCCTTAATCATCGGCCTTGCCTCGCTCGGCGCCGTCATCGCCGGATTGGCAAAACCAGATCTCATCCCGATCAACACCCTCTGGTTTATCCCCAACGCCATCGTCGGCATCGGTGCCGCCGTCTGGCTCCTCCGCCGATCCGGACGCACCGGCCAACTCGACCAGCGTTGGTTCTCCGGACTGGTCGCCGGACTATTCCTCAGCTTCGCCCTGCTCGGCGCCGTCGCCCTGCCCGCGCTGAATCCAGTCAAGGCCCCGACCTTCCTCGCCCAAGTAGCCGATGACCACATCCCCGCCGACGGCCATATTCTCCTCCACAAAGTCATGGGCGAAAACATCGCCTTCTTCGCCAAACGCCCCGGTCGCTACTCCCCAGGCCCCCAGCGATTGGCCCGACAAATGAATGCCGAAGGCACAGGAGTCATCGTCTTGAAAGCCGAATACTGGCCCAAAGTCCCGCCCGAACTCCAGGCCCGCATCACCTCCAAGAACCCGTTTCAGGTCGGTAGTAAAGACCTGCTCTGGTGCCCGTTTAACGAAGGCTAGGCGGGCCCCTACTGGTGAAGAGTTGGTGGGTAGCCGGAAATGGTGGTAAACAATCTTATACCGAAAGCCGGCATTTGCAGAGGCCCTCGTTCCCCAACTCGTTTATTACGACGAAGCACCGTACGGTCGCGCCGTCGCCGGTATTACTGTCCCAACGGAATTCGCGTAGACTGTCCGTCGACTTCCACTTCGAGAACAGAGTAATTCCAGTTTCCGGCTGCTTTTTTCCCTTCGACGTAGATCGTGCCTTTTTCCTTTGGTCCAGAGACACCGATGGCAAGACTCACCTCACCGGATGGGCCGCTAGTACTGAAGCTTCCTGAGGGAAGAAACCCGGGTTCAATCGGCTGGCCCAGAGCCTCAATCACAGAAGTATTTTGCTGAGCTCTGGAAAGTGCGGACGCGTATGGCTCACTGTTTTTAAAAAGTTTCGACATCATGAATATGCCAATGGCTCCGCATACGAACCCCAGAACCAACAGGCCAAGGCATCCAAAGCCGAGCACTTTGCCAACTGGTGTTTTCTTATCACTCATCTGGCCATTGATATCTTGAAAGTTTATTAATCGCAAACCCTATTTTAATCGCAAACCCTATTTTAATCGCAAACCCTATTTTAATCGCAAACCCTATTTTAATCGCAAACCCTATTGCTGGCTCGACTTTGAGTGGTGAGCGGCCTCACTTGCACAGGCTCATCATCCAACGGCTGAGCCATCCGAGGCCGACGAACCATTCAGCTCTTGCGAAATCTGTTCTCCCGCCCACATTCGCAGTCCCATTCTTTAAGCGTTTCCGACCATGGCCAGAATCAACGACAACTACCTCAAGCTCCAAGCCGGCTACCTCTTTCCTGAGATCGGCCGCCGCGTGACCGCCTTTACCGAAGCCAACCCAGACAAGGCAGCACGCCTGATCCGTTGCGGAATCGGTGACGTCACCGAACCCCTCCCCGAAGCAGCCCGCAACGCAATCAAGGCAGCCGTCGATGAGCTCGGAGTCCGCGACTCGTTCCGCGGCTACGGTCCTGAACAAGGCTACGACTTCCTGCGCGCCGCCATCGCAGAGAACAACTTCCGTTCCCGTGGAATCGACATCGCAGACGACGAGATCTTCGTCTCCGACGGATCCAAGTGCGACACCGGCAACATCCTCGACATCTTCGGCCCGGGCAACACCATCGCCATCACCGACCCGGTCTACCCGGTCTACGTCGACACCAACGTCATGCTCGGCAACACCGGCCCAGCGGACGAAAATGGTGCCTACGAAGGCCTCGTCTACATGGAATGCACCGCCGAGAACAGCTTCGTTCCTCCGGTCCCCGACAAACCGGTCGACCTCATCTACCTTTGCTACCCGAACAACCCGACCGGCGCCACTGCCACGCGCGAGCAGCTCGAAGGTTGGGTCAAGTTCGCTCTCGAACACGGAGCAATCATCCTCTTCGACGCCGCCTACGAGGCCTTCATCCAGGACGACAGCATCCCCCACTCGATCTTCGAAATCGAAGGTGCCCGTAAGTGCGCCATCGAGTTCCGAAGCTTCTCTAAAAACGGTGGATTCACCGGCGTCCGTTGCGCCTACACCGTCGTGCCGAAGGAACTCATGGGCAAAACCGAGTCCGGCGAAGACCAGGCACTCCACCCGCTCTGGAACCGTCGCCAATCGACCAAGTTCAACAGCGTCTCCTACCCGGTCCAACGTGGCGCCGAGGCCCTATTCTCCGACGAAGGCAAAGCTCAGATCTCCGCCTTGATCGAGCACTACATGGGCAACGCCAAGCTCCTTCGCGAAGCCTGCAACGCCGCCGACCTGACCGTCTTCGGCGGCGAGAACGCTCCCTACGTCTGGGTCAACTGCCCCGAAGGCATCGACTCCTGGGGAATGTTCGACACGATGCTCGACGAAGCATCCATCGTCATCACCCCCGGTTCCGGATTCGGCGCCGCAGGTGAAGGCTACTTCCGCATCTCCGCCTTCAACTCCCGCGAAAACGTCGAGGAAGTCTGCCGCCGGATCTCGGCGCTGGTGTAGTCGAATAGCGCTAGCCCACGTCCCCGACAACCCGGGGACGCTGGTGTTCGCGGCTACTTCCAGGAACGCGGTGGCAAGGCGATGGGTGCGGACCACCCGATCGCCTGGATCAACACGAAGGACGGCGGCAAGATCTTTCACACTGGGAAGGCTCGAACAAGAGCTAGTAGACCGTCCAATCTTAGCTGGCGCATTTTACGAGCCCCGCCCCTGCCGGACCGCGAGCGTCTCGCTCGCCCTCGGAGCAAAGCGACGTGACAGCCCACTCGTGACCACGCAACGTAGGGGTCGGCGCCCCGGCAGGCCGAGGACGTCCTGCCCTACCGGAGCTCTCAGTTAGGCGGGCGGACAAGCAGGGACGGCGCGCGCGCAGCAGGCTCGGCGAGCGCTTTTTGGTAGGGCAGGACGTCTCGGCCTGCCGAAGGGAGCCCTAGCGACCGCTCCCGCGTTGGCCAATCGGAATGCGAACGCCCTCAGTGGGCAGGCGGACGCGAGAGGAATGGGTGAGCGTAACTAGGAAGGGTCGGCGCCCCGGCAGGCCGAGGACGTCCTGCCCTACCGGAGCTCTCAGTTAGGCGGGCGGACAAGCAGGGAGACGCCTCCGCGGCAGACTCGGCGAGCACTGCCTGGTAGGGCAGGACGTCTGTATTCGGCTATGTCCGGTGCGCTTCCATTCGGCCTGCCGCTGGTAGGGCAGGACGTCTCAGCCTGCTGAAGGGAGTCCTAGCGACCGCTCGCACGTCAGTCAGCCTCCCAAACATGAGGCCACGCATCCGGCTCCTTAACCAATCCTGCACGCACCGGATTCATCCGGATATAAGACGCCTTCTCGTCAAACGATTCGTCAGAGCGAAGCCGATGGTCGAAGAAGTCGCTCTGCCAACGGAAGCCTCCCCGCCGGCCAGTGAAGCTCTTCCAATTGGTCACCAATTGCTTCATCTCCGATTCTGGGGGAAACGAGAACAGGCCATGGACATGGTCGGGCATGACGAGGAATAAGTGGCAATACCACGTCTGCTGATCGTGATAGTGGCGCACCGCATTGATGAGTAGCGTGGAGATCTCGCCGTTCGTCAGGATTGGCTGGTCGCGATCTTTACCACAGACGGTTAGGAAGAAGATCGCCCCGTCGGGCACCCCGTCCGGGACTCCGTGCGGCAGTGCTTTGCGAACCACAAAAGGATTTTCCTCATCCATGGCTTAAATTACGACAAAACCCTTCGACTTGCCATCGCATCTTATTTGGTAGGGCAGGACGTTTGCCTTCGGCTATGTCCGCTTCGCATTCATGCGGCCTGTCATCGGTAGGGCAGGACGTCTCGGCCTGCCGGAGGGAGCCCTAGCGACCGCTCCCGCGTTGGCCAATCGGAATGCGGACGCCCTTGGGGACAGGCGGGCGCGGCAGGCGGGCGCGAGCGCTACTAGGAAAGGTCGACGCCCCGGCAGGCCGAGGACGTCCTGCCCTACCGGAGCCCTTGGCTAGGCGGGCGGGCAAGGAGGGAGGCGCGTGCGCGGCAGGCTCGGCAAGCGCTGCCTGGTAGGGCAGGGCGCTTGCCTTCGGCTATGTCCGCTGCGCTTCTATTCGGCCTATCACCGGTAGGGCAGGACGTCTCGGCCTGCCGAAGGGAGCCCTAGCGACCGCTCCCGCGTTAGTCACGCGGAATGCAGACGCCCTCGGTTGGACAGGCGGACGCGGGAGGAGAGGATGAGCGCTACTAGGAAGGGTCGGCGCCCCGGCAGGCCGAGGACGTCCTGCCCTACCGGAGCCCTTGGCTAGGCGGGCGGGCAAGGAGGGACGGCGCGCGCGCGGCAGGCTCGGCGAGCGCTGCCTGGTAGGGCAGGACGTCTCGGCCTGCCGAAGGGAGCCCCTAGCGACCGCTCCCGCGCTAGTCACGCGGAATGCGGACTCCCTCGGTTGGGCAAGCGCACTAGTAGGATCGCTACGGAGCGGGGAGTGGAAGCGGCAGGAAGGGCGTGATTCCGAGCAGTAGCGCTCACCCACTCCTCCCGTGCCCGCCTGCCCAACAATGATGGGGCATCTGGCGGAACTCTAGCGCTAGCGCACCTACCCGTTCGCCAACTCCCCTACCCGCTTGGCGAAGTAAGTGAGGATCATGTCGGCGCCGGCGCGGCGGATGCCGGTGAGGGACTCAAGAACGACGGCGTCTTCGTCGAGCCAGCCACTAGCGGAGGCAGCCTTGATCATCAGGTATTCGCCGCTGACCTGGTAGGCGGCGACGGGAAGATCGACGGCGTCGCGCACCCGGTGGATGATGTCGAGGTAAGGACCGGCCGGCTTGACCATGATGATGTCGGCTCCTTCTGCAGCATCGAGCTTGGCTTCGCGGATCGCCTCGCGGGCATTCGACGGGTCCATCTGGTAAGTTTTCTTGTCGCCGTCCTTCGGAGCAGAATCGAGAGCACCGCGAAACGGGCCGTAGTAGGCGGAAGCATACTTCGCGGTGTAGGCCATGATCGACACCGGCTCGTGACCGGCCATGTCGAGCGCACTCCGCAGGGCCGCGACGCGTCCGTCCATCATGTCACTGGGAGAAACAATATCAGCCCCAGCCTTGGCATGACAGAGCGCCTGGCGGCACAGCACGTCGACCGTGGCATCGTTGACGATTCGTAGACTGCCGTCGGATTGGCGTTCGACCAGTCCGTCATGGCCGTCTGCATTGTAGGGATCCAAGGCAATGTCGGTGATCACCGTGACCTCCGGGTGGGCGTCCTTGATCGCTCGGATCGCGCGAGGCACCAGCCCGTCGGCATTGTGTGCCTCCTCGGCACCAGGGGTTTTCAGGCCATCCTCAATAGCGGGAAACAGCACAAAGGCCCCAACCCCAACCGCCTTGGCCTCCCCCACTTCCCGGACCAGCCCAGCTAGACTCCAACGAGTACAACCAGGCATCGACTCGATCGGATGATCGTCGGCCGCCTCGTGAAGAAACAGCGGATAAATGAGATGCTCCGGAGACAGTTCGGTCTCACGCATCAGCCCGCGGACCACTGCCGACTTGCGGTTGCGCCGGGGACGGTGAGGAAGATCGAGTTGCATGCCAGATCTTACCCTTAGCCAGACAAGACGCAAACAATGTGGCCACACCTGCGCCGGAAGA
>ENA-ORXR01000729-ORXR01000729.1-marine-metagenome-genome-assembly--contig:-NODE-729-length-40821-cov-3.867097_pt1 | contig 40821 bp, 39 predicted proteins | sample MGYA00237866_ERZ511479 | MGnify/ENA metagenome assembly ERZ511479
TGTTTTACATCTTTTTCGAAGCCACGCTTATTCCAATGTTCCTGATCATTGGTATTTGGGGTGGGCCGAATCGCGTTTACGCAACCATCAAGTTCTTCTTGTATACCTTCCTGGGTTCGGTGTTCATGCTAATCGCGCTGATCTACCTGTACACACAGGGCGATACCTTCAGTGTATTGGGTATGCACACACTAGAGCTGGGGCCAAAGCAGCAGTTCTGGATATTCCTGGCTTTCCTGGTGGCGTTTGCTGTAAAAATTCCCATGTGGCCGGTTCATACCTGGCTGCCGGATGCTCACGTCGAAGCACCAACGGCGGGGTCCGTTATTCTGGCAGGTATCTTGCTGAAACTCGGCGGCTACGGCTTCCTGCGCTTCAACCTGCCGATGTTCCCGGTCGCCTCGGACCAGCTCGCCACCTTCGTCTTCACGCTGAGCGTCATCGCCATCGTCTACACCTCACTCGTCGCGCTGGTGCAGACCGATATCAAGAAGCTGATCGCCTACAGCTCGGTCGCCCATATGGGCTTCGTGACCATGGGCATCTTCGCGGCGAACCAGCAGGGGCTGGACGGGGCCATCTACCAGATGATCTCGCACGGCTTCATCTCCGGCGCGCTGTTCCTGTCGGTCGGGGTGATCTATGACCGGATGCACACGCGCGAGATCGCGGCCTATGGCGGTCTCGTGAACCGGATGCCGGTCTTTGCCACGATCTTCCTGCTGTTCACGATGGCGAATGTCGGATTGCCGGGCACGTCGGGCTTCGTCGGTGAGTTCATGACGATGATGGGTGCGTTCAAGGCGAATACCTTCGTCGCCCTGGTCGCCGCGACGGGCGTGATCCTCTCGGCGGGCTATGCGCTGTGGCTCTATCGCCGGGTGGTCTTCGGCGTGATGACCAACCCTGCGCTCGAAACCATCACGGATATGTCGCGGCGCGAGATCGCCATTATGGCCCCGCTGATTTTCGCCACGCTCTACTTCGGGATCAACGCCTCCGCCATGATCGATGTGTTCAGCCCTGCGGTGTCGGACATGCTACAGAATTACCACGATGCCGTCGGTGCGCCGGGATCGCTGTTGATCCAGCCCGGTGGCGAGGTCGCGCCAGCGCCCGCCGCCGCCAGCGCGCATTGACGGGAAGGTCGCCATGAACCAAGACAGCCTCAACCTTCTTGCCGCCGCGCCGGAGCTTGTGCTTGCGCTGGGTGCGCTTGCCTTGCTGATGCTTGGGGTTTTCCGCCAGAATGTTGCCGGGGCCACGCTGGTTCACTGGCTGACCATCGCGCTGTTGTGCGTTGCCGGGGTCTTTGCCTGGGTCGGGGGTGGCGATACGCAATATGCCTTCGGGGGCGTGTTCGTCTCGGACGGGGTCAGCCGGTTTGCGAAGGTGTTCATTCTCTTCGGCACGGCCACGATCCTGGTACTGTCGCGCGAGTACATGCTGCGCGCGCAGATGATGATCTTCGAGTTCCCGGTGCTGGTCGCGCTGGCCGCGCTCGGCATGGCGATGATGGTGTCGTCGGCGGATTTGATCGCGCTCTATATGGGGCTGGAGCTTCAGTCCCTCTCGCTCTACGTGCTCGCCTCCTTCCGCCGCGACTCGGTGCGCTCGACCGAAGCGGGGCTGAAGTATTTCGTGCTGGGCGCGCTCTCCTCGGGGCTGCTGCTGTATGGTGCGTCGCTGATCTATGGCTATTCCGGCACCACGCTGTTTTCCGGCATCATCACGACCGCACAGACGGGCGAGACATCGCTGGGCATGTTGTTCGGCATCGTCTTTCTGATTTCCGGCATGGCGTTCAAAGTGTCGGCTGTGCCCTTCCATATGTGGACGCCCGACGTCTATGAAGGCTCGCCCACGCCCGTCACCGCCTTCTTTGCCACCGCGCCAAAGGTTGCGGCGATGGCGCTGTTCGCGCGGGTGTTGCACGATGCGTTCGGCAATGCGGTGGGGGACTGGCAACAGATCGTGGCGCTGCTGTCGGTCCTGTCGATGTTTCTGGGGGCGATTGCGGCCATCGGGCAGACCAACATCAAACGTCTGATGGCGTTCTCCTCGATTGCGCATATGGGTTATGCGCTGATGGGGCTGGCGGCGGGCACGGCCTTTGGTGTGCAGGCGATGCTGGTCTATATGGCGATTTATGTGACGATGAACATCGGCGTCTTTGCCTTTATCCTGCTGATGGAAAAAGACGGCGCGCCGGTCACGGATATTGCTGCGCTCAAGATGTATTCAAAATCGCACCCCGGTCGCGCGCTGGCCCTGCTGGCGCTGATGTTCAGCCTTGCAGGCGTGCCGCCGTTTCTGGGCTTTTTCGGCAAGCTTTATGTGCTGCAGGCGGCGTATGACGGCGGGCTGGCATGGCTGGCCGTGGCGGGTGTGGTCGCCTCTGTGATCGGGGCCTATTATTATCTGCGCATCATCTTCTTCATGTACTTCGGGGAGGACCGATCAGACGCGCTGGACCGCAACGATGGTGGAATTGTGGGCGGCTTTCTGGTGGCCTCGGCGGTGATCATGGTGGTCGGCATCCTCAACATGTTCGGGGTTGAGGGGGCGGCGACGCTGGCGGCCGCGTCCCTTGTTCCATAGCGCGCGCCTGCATGGGTGAGGGGGCGCGGGACTGGCCTGCGGGCTATGCGCGCCATGTCTTTGACGTGCTCGATTCCACCCTGTCTGAGGCGGCGCGCATCGCGCCCACGCTGACCGGTCCCGCATGGATCATGGCGGTCGAGCAGACGGCAGCACGCGGCAGGCGGGGGCGCGCATGGTCCACCCCGCGCGGCAATTTCGCAGGCACCCTGATCATGCGGCATACGGGCGCGCCTGCACACGCGGCATTGCGCAGCTTTACCACCAGCCTTGCATTGCGCGACGCCTTTGTGGAGGTGACAGGGCGAGCCGATGCTTTTGCGCTCAAGTGGCCCAACGATGTGCTGCTGAACGGTGGCAAGGTCGCGGGCATCCTGCTGGAGACATCGGGCGATCATCTGGTGATCGGCATCGGTGTGAACCTGTCGCACGCGCCCGGCGCCGATCAGGTGGAGGCCCGCGCCCTGACCCCCGTGAGCCTGAGCGGCGAGACAGGTGTGCAGGTGGCCCCGCAGGTATTTCTGGACGCGCTCGCCCGCGCCTTTGACCGCTACGAGACGCAGTTCACCACCTATGGCTTTGCCCCCATTCGCACCGCGTGGCTGTCACATGCCGCACGGCGCGGGCAGGTTGTGACGGCACGGACCATGCGCGACGAGACAATTGGCGTCTTTGAAGATGTGGATGATGCGGGTAACCTCATCCTCGGGACGCCCAAAGGGCGCGTGGCCATCACAGCGGCCGATGTGTATTTCGACGACTAGGGAGGGCGGCACATGCTTTTGGCGATTGATTGCGGCAATACGAATACGGTTTTCTCGATCTGGAACGGGTCCGAATTCATCGCAACATGGCGCACCGCTACCAGTTGGAAGCGCACGGCGGATCAATATTACGTCTGGTTGAAAACGCTGATGCAGCTTCAGAAGATCGAGGCGGATATCACGGAGGTCATCGTGTCATCCACCGTGCCGCGTGTGGTCTGGAACCTGCGCGTTCTGGCGGATCGCTACTTCAACACCCGCCCGATGGTCGTGGGAAAGCCGGAATGCGCGCTGCCCATCGCGGTGCGGGTGGACGCAGGCACGGCTGTCGGACCGGACCGGCTGGTCAATACGGTCGCGGGCTATGACCTGTATGGCGGGGATCTGATAATCGTGGATTTCGGCACGGCCACGACATTCGATGTCTCGGACCATGACGGCGCCTATATCGGCGGGGTGATCGCGCCCGGCGTGAACCTGAGCCTTGAGGCGCTGCACAACGCCGCCGCCGCCCTGCCGCATATCGACATCACCCAACCCGCCCAGGTGGTCGGGACCAATACTGTTGCCTGTATGCAATCGGGCGTGTTCTGGGGTTACATCGGCCTCGTGCGTGAGATATGTGCGCGGGTAAAGGCGGAGCGCGGGCGCGAGATGCGCGTGATCTCCACCGGCGGGCTGGCGCCGCTGTTTCAGCAGGCGGATGCCCTCTTTGACGAATATCATGATGATCTGACGATGCACGGCCTGACCGTGATCGAGAAATATAACAAGGAACTAGTGAGCGAATGAGCACTGAAAGATTGATCTACCTGCCCCTCGGTGGGGCGGGCGAAATTGGCATGAACGCCTATGTTTACGGCTATGGCAAACCCGATAAGGAACGCCTGATCGTCGTCGACATCGGCGTGGCCTTCCCCGACATGGACACCTCACCCGGTGTCGACCTGATTATTGCCGACATTGACTGGCTGGTGCAGCGAAAAGACCGCATCGAGGCGGTTTTCGTCACCCACGCCCACGAGGACCACGTCGGCGGCATCGCCCATACCTATGACCGTTTGCAGGCGCCGATCTATGCGCGCAAATTCACGGCCAACATCGCCAAGCGCAAGATGGACGAATACAACCACCCCGACGACGCCGTGCGCATCGTGGGCACGTTTCCGCATCAGGTGGACGCAGGCCCGTTCAAAGTGGGCTTTCAGCCGATCTCGCACTCCATCCCCGAAAGTTCCGCGTTGATCATCGACACGCCTGCGGGCCGTGTGGTCCATTCGGGCGACTTCAAGGTTGACCTGACGCCGGGTGTGGGGGAGCCGTTTGACCCTGCCGCATTCGAGGAGATTGCAAAGGACGGGATCAAGGCGCTGGTCTGTGACAGCACGAATGTGTTTTCACAAGACGCCGGCCGGTCCGAGGCGACATTGCCCGAAGCGATTACAGAACTGGTCGCGGGGGCATCGGGCATGGTTGTGGCGACGACATTCGCCTCCAACGTGGCGCGGGTCAAAACGCTGGCGATTGCGGGGGAGCGGGCAGGCCGTTCGGTGGTGCTGCTGGGGCGTGCGATGAAGCGCATGGTCGAAGCGTCCGTCGAGACAGGCGTACTAGCGGATTTCCCGCCCACGATCAGCCCCGAGCAGGCGCGCGACATCCCGCGCGAGAACCTGATGCTGCTGGTCACCGGATCGCAGGGCGAGCGGCGTGCCGCCAGCGCGCAACTGGCGCGCGGTAAATACATGGGGCTGACGATGAAGGAGGGGGACATGTTCCTCTTCTCGTCCAAGACCATTCCGGGCAACGAAAAAGGCGTCATTCGCATCATCAACCAGTTTTCGGAGATGGGTGTGGATGTGGTCGACGACAGCTCGGGCAAGTATCACGTTTCGGGCCACGCCAACCGGCCCGACATCGAGACGCTGCACGATGTGCTGAAACCGCAGGTCGTGATCCCCATGCACGGGGAGCATCGCCACCTGCGCGAACACGTCAAGATCGCGGATGCCAAGGGCATGACAGGTGTGTTGGCCGTGAATGGCATGATGATTGATCTATCGGGCAACGCGCCCAAAGTGGCCGAATATGTCGAGACGGGGCGCACCTATCTGGACGGGTCGGTGCAGGTCGGCGCGCTGGACGGTGTTGTGCGCGACCGTATCCGCATGGCGCTGAACGGCCACATGACGGTGACCGTCCTGATGGACGAAAACGACGAGCCGTTGGGCGATCCGTGGGTCGATGCGATGGGCCTGCCCGAGACGGGCATCAGCAAAGCGGCGCTGACCGATGTCGTCGAAGAAGACCTGAGCCAGTGGCTTGGCCGTGCGGGGGCCAAGACGCTGCGCGACGACAAGGCGCTGGACGACGGGCTGCGCAAAGTTGCGCGCCAGTCCGCCCAGAACGAAATCGGCAAAAAGCCCGAGGTCACAGTGGTGGTCAGCCGCCTGAGCTAGCCCTGCGCCCTGCCCGGAACAGCAAAAAGCCCCGCAGGATTTGCGGGGCTTTTTGTATTTCTAAGCAACAGTTTGCGCTGCATTCTTGATCCAAAGGGTTCAGTCTTTGGGTCGGTCGGCAAAGCTCAGCTCGATGAACTCGGGCGTATGCTCTCCCAGTCCTACGACTTTGTTGCCGCCCCGATCGTTGTTGTTGCCGCCGCCGCGTCCGCCGCGTGACCGGCCACCGCGCGCGCTGGTGTTTTTGTCGTTGTCGCGCGCCGCATGCTCCTGCTTTGGTGCGTCTTGCTTTGGTGCGTCTTGCTTGCGCGCTGTGTCCTGCTTTTCCGGCTTTTGCGGCGTGTCCTGCGCTGGTTTGGCAGGCGCCGCAGTTTCTTGTGCCGCCTCCGCGTCGGCGGGTGGCTCCATCGCGCGGGAGTTTGCTTTGGGCGGGGCTTTCTTTGGCGCTTTTGCCAGCGGCAGATCGGCCAGCTCTTCACTCATCGGGGCATCGGCGGGGGCGTCTACTTTGGGGGCGTCATCGCTTTTGCGGCTGCGTGAGCGGGTGCGCTTTGGCTTGTCGCCGGTATTTCCGGCAGCACTCTCGTCAGGTTTGTCCGCGTTTTTCGGGGCAGCGGCTTTCGGCTCTGCCGCTTTTGCCGCAGGCTTGGCCCCGCCCAGCGGGTTGTCCAGACGCGGGATTTCCTTTTGCACCAGACGCTCGACGTCCTCGAAGTTTTTGTCATCGCGGCCCGTGCAGATCATAATCGCCTTGCCGTCACGCCCCGCGCGGCCGGTGCGCCCGATCCGGTGCACATAGTCCTCTGCGTGGCTGGGCACGTCAAAGTTGAAGACATGGCTCACGGCAGGCACGTCCAGCCCGCGTGCCGCCACATCCGAGGCCACAAGGAACCGCAGATCGCCCGCGCGAAACCCGTCAAGCGTGCGCGTGCGCTGGCTTTGATCCAGATCGCCGTGGATCGGGGCTGCGTCATAGCCGTATTTTTTCAGGGATTTGGCAACAGCGTCCACATCCATCTTGCGGTTGCAAAAGATAATCGCGTTGCTGCATTTGTCGCCCTCGGCGTCGATCAGGGCGCGCAGAAGGTTGCGTTTTTCTGTGGCCTCGCGATCCTTGCGCGATGCTTTGAACATGACCACACCCTGCTCGATATTCTCGGAGGTGGTGGCCTGTCGCGCCATCTCGATCCGTTCGGGATTGCTGAGGAAGGTGTTTGTGATCCGCTCGATTTCGGGGGCCATTGTGGCCGAAAAGAACAGCGTCTGGCGCGTGAAGGGCGTGAGGCCAAAGATACGTTCGATGTCGGGGATGAAACCCATGTCCAGCATGCGGTCTGCCTCGTCCACGACCATCACCTTGACGTCGGTCAGGATCAGTTTGCCGCGCTCGTGATGGTCCAGCAGGCGGCCGGGTGTGGCGATCAGAACATCGACGCCCTTGTCGATCAGCTTGTCCTGTTCCTTGAACGAGACGCCACCGATCAGCAGCGCCTTGGTCAGCTTGAGATATTTGGCGTAGGTGTCGAAATTCTCGGCCACTTGCGCGGCGAGTTCACGGGTCGGGCACAACACCAGACTGCGCGGCATGCGCGCGCGCGCACGGCCCCGTGCCAGCATCGTGATCATCGGCATGGTAAACGCGGCGGTTTTGCCGGTGCCCGTCTGGGCGATCCCCAACACATCGCGCCCTTCAAGGGCAGGGGGAATGGCACCTGCCTGAATCGGTGTGGGCGTGTCGTACCCCGCCTCTTCGATGGCTTTGAGGATTTTGGGGTTCAGGTTCAGGTCGGTAAATTTTGTCATGTGTATCCGTAGGTTACGGACGCATACTTGGCCCGTGGCAGCATCACTGTCGGCCCGATCGGCCCAAGGGGCGGCCCGTGCCGCGACATATCTGGATTGCGCATAGCAAGTTGCGCAGGCAGGGTCAAATATTTGCGAAATCAGGGAAGTGTCTGGCGCAGTGCGCGTCAAAGTCAAAGCGGGCGATATGCAGGTATCCTTGCGCCTCAAGGCGGGCGCGCAGGGCAGGGCTGTCGGCGCAGACTTCGTCAAAGAAAGCGCGCAGCCCGGCCTCGCCTTCTTCCGCGCGGATGAGGGTGAACAGCTCGTGGGTGGTGATCCCGCCGCGGTCGCGGGCGCGCGCAGGCCCCAGATCGGCGCGGTAGGATCCTTCGCGAAACCGGTAGGCAAAATGCGCCTGCCAGCTGTCCCAGTCTGTTGCGTGAAAATGGGCAAGGTGGATGTCGGGCATTTCGGTGTGGTTGGGGTTCGTCTGCCCCTCGACAAAGGCATTGTGGATGCGGAATTTGAGCCGCTCGATCCGCGTGCGCACGAAAATCTTGCCTGCGATATGGCTCAGGAAGCCGCCCTTCAGGTGCGGGCCGTAAGTGGGGTAGAGGGCGGCAACGTCGCGTTCGCGCTGCTTGCCCGGCGGGATAAAGGTCTTGAACGCCGCCTCGGTCTTCGGATCACCCCCTGCCAGCAGCTCCATCGGGCGGGCGCGGGCGCATTGGGTGGCGTCGGGCAGGGCAGACAACCGGCTGGCGATCTGCGTCTCACTGACCAGAAATTCATCCACGTCCATGTGGATCAGCCAGTCGACATCACCGGCCCGCCGGTAGGCGCGGGTCGCGTTGAAGGTCTGGCGCGGCTGGTGCATGTCGGGGCGCCCGTTGTTGTGGCGCTGCCAATAGCCGTCATCGGTGCGCACCACGCGCGTCTTGGGATGGGCGCGCAGCATGTCCTGCGCCTGCTCGTTGGCATCATCCAGATAGACATAAATCCGGTGCGCGCCCATGTCGAGGTGATAGGCGACCCAGCGCAGGATCGCGGGCGTGTCCGCCTTGATCGTCGCGACGATGCCCCAGTTTGCCATCGCTAGACCATCATTTCTTTTGTCGCGGTCAGCGTCACATCGGGATAGTCGCGGTCGACGCGGTCGATATCCCATTGCAAACGGGTGAGGTAGACGATGTCGCCATCGTGGTCATGGGCAATGTGCTGTTTGTTGGCCTCGGTGAATTTGTCCACTGCGGCCTTGTCCCCCGCGACCCAGCGCGCAGAGGTGAATTGCGATTGCTCGAACCGGACGGGCAGGCCGTACTCCAGCTCGATCCGGCTGGCGAGCACCTCGAACTGCAACTGCCCCACAACACCCACGACAAAGCCCGAGCCGATGGAGGGCTTGAACACTTTTGCGGCTCCTTCCTCGGCGAATTGCATCAGTGCCTTTTCCAGATGTTTGGATTTCAGCGGATCGCCTGCGCGCACGCCTTGCAATAGCTCTGGCGCGAAGGAGGGGATGCCGGTGACGCGCAGCGCCTCGCCCTCGGTCAGTGTGTCGCCGATGCGCAATTGTCCGTGGTTGGGGATGCCGATAATGTCGCCCGCCCATGCCTCCTCTGCCAGCTCGCGGTCGCTTGCCAGAAACATCACCGGATTGCTGATCGCCATCGGTTTCTTGGTCCGCACATGCGTCAGTTTCATGCCGCGATTAAAGTGACCGGAGGCAAGACGCACAAAGGCGACGCGGTCGCGGTGCTTTGGGTCCATGTTCGCCTGAACCTTGAAGACAAAGCCGGAAACTTTTGTTTCCTCAGGCAAAATCGCGCGTGGCTCGGCCTTTTGGATTTGTGGTTCAGGCCCGTAGGTGGCGATACCGTCCATCAGTTCCTTCACCCCGAACGAATTGATCGCAGAGCCGAACCAGATCGGCGTGAGCGAGCCTTCGGCCATCAGCGCGCCGTCCAGCGGTGGCATCAGTTCGCGCACCATCTCAAGGTCTTCGCGCAGTTTCTCCAGCAGGTCGGCGGGGACATGCTCGGCCAGCTTGGGATCGTCAAGGCCCTCGATCTTGATGCTCTCGCTTACCTTGTTACGGTCGGCGCGGTCCATAAGCTCCAGCCGGTCGCGCAGGATGTCATAGCAGCCGATAAAATCGCGCCCGACGCCGATGGGCCAACTGGCAGGGGTCACGTCGATGGCCAGGTTCTGCTGGATTTCGTCGATAATCTCGAACACATCGCGGCTTTCGCGGTCCATCTTGTTACAAAACGTCAGGATCGGCAGGTCGCGCATGCGGCAGACCTCGAACAGCTTTTGTGTCTGGCTTTCCACGCCCTTGGCGCCGTCGATCACCATCACGGCCGCATCCACCGCCGTCAGCGTGCGGTAGGTATCTTCGGAAAAATCCGAGTGGCCGGGCGTGTCCACCAGATTGAACCGGAAATTCGTGTCCTTGCCCTGATAGTCGAACGACATCGCAGAGGCAGAGACGGAAATGCCGCGGTCCTTCTCCATCGCCATAAAGTCGCTGCGCGTGCGCCGGGCCTCACCTTTGGCGCGGACCTGTCCGGCCATCTGGATCGCCCCCCCGAACAGCAGGAATTTTTCCGTCAGCGTTGTCTTGCCCGCATCGGGGTGGCTGATGATCGCAAAGGTGCGGCGGCGCGCAATTTGCGGCGGCAGATCAGGTCGATTTGTGTTTTTGTCCAGCATGTTGCGGCGTGTTCCTGATGTGATGGGCATGGCGCGCAGTCGCGGCACCGTCGGGGCCTAGACATACCCTATCACACCACAGAGGCAAGGCTCACCGGCCGGAGGCTTTTTTCAACAAGGTCGCCGCGTCGGGGCGCCGCAGCAGCCCCTCGCTCACGTCCAGTCCTGCGTGGGGCAGATCGGAGTGGCCTTTGACGTGTTTGCCAAGGCTTTGTGACATTGCGTCGGGGAGCACGGCGCGGGTGCGGCTGTCGATCAGCATGCTTTCGGCGGCGATCCCTTCGGCATAGATGATCTGGTGGCTGTCGAACAACAGCTGGAAATAGTCGACAAAGCCCCCCGCCGACAGGGTCACTGTCTCACCGTTGACCAGATGGCGCGCCTTGACCAGCAGCTCGGCACGGCCGGCGCCCAGCTCGTCGGTGCGCTGGTAGATGAACAGTCGGTGGTCGGGGCTGACCAGCAGGTCGGCAGTGTTATTGAGCGTTCCTGCGGCAATGCGGATCGGGGCGAATTCACCCACCGCACGGGTGGTCGAAGTGCCGATCCAGCGCAGTGTCTGGACCCCGTCGTCGCGTGTCAGAACCCGGTCGCCCACACTCAGCTCCTCGACCGCGCGCTGCGCGCCGGAGGCCAGTGTGATCTGGGTGCCACGGGTGAAGCTCACGCAGGCGACCTGCGCGAATTTGGTATGTGCCGTCTCGCGGTCGATCCCGACAAGGCGGTATTCGACCTTGGAGGAAAGCGCACTGAAGGGCAGCAGATAGATGTCGGCCACATTGCCATCCAGATCGACCTCTACCAGCAGCAGCGCGTCGCAGATGGATCCGTCGGGCGACATGAAGGTCAGCGCACTGTCGAGGTGGACAATCGCGCCGGGTGTACCGATCTTTGTGTCTGTCCCGATGCCAAAGGTCGCGTCATCGCGCGCCGTCAGTGACAGGCGCGCAGGCTCGGCCCCGTATTCGACTTCATAGACGTCATCGAGGATCAGCTCGCTTGCGAAGGAGATGACATCGCCCATATTCGCGCCATCGGTCGCACGGAACTGGCCGGCGATATAGACGGGGACGCTTTGGGAGGAGAGGGTGCCTGTGGACATGGGGAGCCTTTTTGGTCTGGTTCAGCATTGCATACTTTAGAATTGTGGCGCGATGCGGTCAACGAAGCGGTGTTTTGCTGGCGCAGGCCAACGCCCTGCGATAGCACGGATGCAAACAAACGCGGGAGAGTGAAAATGGATTTGGGGATCAAAGGCAAAAAGGCGCTGGTGTGCGCGTCCTCCAAGGGGCTCGGGCTGGGCTGCGCAGAGGCGCTGGCCGCCGCGGGTGTCGATCTGGTGATGAATGCGCGCGGGGCCGACGCGCTGGAGGCCGCAGCGGAGCGGTTGCGCAGCGACACAGGCGTGAGCATCGTGACCGTCGCGGCGGATATCGCCACGCCCGAGGGACAGGATATGGTTATCAACGCGTCGCAAGGCGTTGATATTATTGTTAACAATGCAGGTGGCCCTCCGCCCGGCATGTGGACCGACTGGGACCGTGATGATTTTATCAAGGCGCTGGATGCCAACATGCTGGCGCCCATCGCGCTGATCAAGGCGCTGGTGCCTGCGATGATGGAACGCGGCTGGGGCCGTGTCGTGAACATCACCTCGCAATCCGTGCGCGCGCCGATCGGTGTGCTGGGGCTCAGCAACTCTGCGCGCACGGGGTTGACGGGGTATGTCGCGGGCACCAGCCGTCAGGTGGCGGGCAAGGGCGTCACGATCAACAACCTGCTGCCCGGCATCCACGCCACCGACCGCGCCGATGCGCTGGACGGGGCAGTGGTGGCCAGCCGCAACATCACGCTGGAGCAAGCGCGGGTGGAACGGGCCGCGAGCATTCCGGCCGGCCGCTACGGCACGCGCGCCGAATTCGGGGCGGCCTGCGCCTTTCTGTGCTCGACCCATGCGGGGTTCATCGTGGGGCAGTCGATCCTGCTGGATGGCGGGGCGACCAACATCACGATGTAGCAGTCGGGGCCTGCGCTGCTCTTCACAATCGGGCGAGGCGCGGCGTTTGGGGCTGGCAGCGCGGGCGGCTCTCGCTTACCGCAGCACGGATTATTATTCTAAACAAGGTTCCCGCCCATGCAGCCCCTCCTTCTGATTGCCGTGTTCGGCGCAATTATCGCCGCCAGCGTGCTGGCCGCACCGCGCCGCGCCAGTGTCGAGGGATTCTTTGGCGGGCTGGGCGCACGCGGGCGCAGCCCGGGCCTGTGGGTGCTGGTTCTCAGTCAGGTGACGACATGGATTTTCGCGCGCAGCCTGATGAACGCCGCGATCCTTGGCTACTACTACGGTATTGCGGGGACGCTGGCCTATGCGGGCTATTACGCCTCTTTCCTGACGGGCGGGTTCATCGTGGCGCGGCTGCGCGAGGGGGGGGCCACCTCTGTGCAGCACTGGATCGGCGCGCGGTTCGGCGGCACCGGTAACGGGTGCTATAATTTCGTGATCGCGCTGCGGTTGCTGTCGGAGGTTTTTGCCAATCTGGTGGTGGTCGGCCTCATCTTCAACGCGCTGATCGAGGGGAGCGGCACGACCGCGATCTGGATCGTGGCCGCGCTGGGGCTGGCCTATTCCGCCTGGGGCGGGCTGTCGGCGGCGCTGCGCACGGATGTCGTGCAAATGGTGGTGTTTCTGGCCGTGTTCGGCGTTGCCTTTGTGGCGCTGGTGCTGATGCCCGCATTCGATCTGGGGGCGGTGCTGACGGCGCCCGGCACGGCAGGCAGCTATAACGGCTGGATCCTGCTGGCGGTGGCGGCGTTGCAGGTGTTCAGCTATCCCGCGCATGATCCGGTGATGATGGACCGCGGGTTCATTGCGGACCGCGCCACCACGCAGGCCTCGTTTCTGCATGCCTTCTGGATCAGCACCTTGTGCATCATCGGGTTCGGATTTTTCGGCATTCAGGCCGGGCTGGTCGGGGCCGCCTATGAGGGGCAGTTGATCGGCACATGGGCCACCATGTTTCCCGCATGGGTGTTCGGGCTGTTGATGATCTCGCTGCTGGTCTCTGCGCTTAGCACGCTCGACAGTGCGCTCAGCTCTGCCGCGCGGCTGGTGGTGGAGGAGGGCGGCCTGCCGCGGACCCTGACGGCGGGGCGCATCGTGATGGTCGTGTTCATGGGGGCGGGCACGCTGCTGACGCTGTGGGGCAATGCGACGCTGTTCGATGCGGTTGCGGTCAGCGGCACGGCCTCGATGTTTCTGACACCCGTGCTGGTGGTCGGGCTGGTGATGGGCCGCACGATTGCGCTGTGGTCCTATCTGGTCGCGTTCGGCGCGGCGGTTCTGGGCGCATTCATCTATTTCGCGCGGGGGTGGGACATCGTCACGCCGTGGCTGATGGCGGGCCACAAATACGAGCAGCTGTTGCTGATCTGCACGGTCGTTCTGGTCACAGGGTTTGCGGCAGTGCTTGCGGGCGCGCAGCGGCGCTGATAGCTGGTATCCGACAGAAATGATCGGATAAGCCGCCCGTGCATACCGCGACGATACCACGCCTCGAGATACGCAACCTGCGCCGCAGCTTTCAGAGCCGCGTGGTGGTGGATGACGTGAGCCTGCAAATCATGCCAGGCAAGGTGACGTGCCTGCTTGGCCCTTCGGGCTGCGGGAAATCCACGACCCTGCGGATGATCGCGGGGGTCGAGATGCAGGACAGCGGCACGATCCACGTCGACGGAAAGCTGATCTGCGACACGATTTTCCGCGTCCCGCCCGAGCGGCGCGAGATCGGCCTGATGTTTCAGGATTTTGCCCTGTTCCCGCATCTGAGCGTGGCCGACAACGTCGCCTACGGGCTGCGTGCCTCCAGGCCCGAGAAACGCGCGCGGGTCGAGGAACTGCTGGCCCGTGTCGATCTGAGCCGCTTTATCGACGGCTATCCGCACCAGCTGTCGGGGGGGGAGCAGCAGCGCGTGGCACTGGCCCGCGCTTTGGCACCGCGTCCGCGCATCATGCTCATGGACGAGCCGTTCAGCGGGCTCGATAACCGGTTGCGCGACGGCATCCGCGACGAGACGCTGGGCATCCTCAAGAAGAAGACACCGCCGTGCTGCTGGTCACGCACGAGCCGGACGAGGCGATGCGCATGGCCGACGAGATTGCGCTGATGCGGGACGGCAAAATCGTGCAGCAGGGCGCGCCCTACAACGTCTACACCCGGCCGATGGACCGGGCGGCGGTCAGCTTTTTCTCGGACGCGAATGTGCTGCGCGCGCAGGTGTCGGGGGCGCTTGCGCACACGGCCTTCGGACGGTTCTTTGCGCCCGGCGTGCCGGACGGGACGGATGTGGACATCGTGTTTCGCCCCCAGCATGTGCGCATTGATTTCGACCGCGCGGGCAAGGGGCCGCTGCCCACCGCCGCCGACGGTACGCCTGCGCGCGCCACGGTGATGCGTGCGCGGTTCATGGGCAACGAAAGCCTGATCGAGTTTCGCATGGACCACGATCAATCCGTGCTCAAGGCGACGGTGCCAAATGTATTCATGCCGCAACCGGGCATGGTGATGTGGCTGACGATCCGGCGCGACAAATGTTTTGTGTTCGGCAACTGAGGGCGGAAAAAATATGCAAAAACTTCTGGTGGAATTCGGCATGGGGACGTCCCTGCGGCGGGGCGACTATACGCAGGCGGCAACCCGTGCGGTGCGCGATGCGCTGTGGCACAACTCGATCAATCTGGCCGAGGTCTTTGGCTTTGACAAAACGGACATGCAGATCACGCTGGATGTGGGCGTGCAGCAGCCTGACAAGGTCGACCCCGAGGCGCTGCGCGCGGTGTTTCCCTACGGCAATGTGACGGTCAACGTGGTCAAGGGCGGGCTGGACGTCGCGCGCCCCGAGGGCAGCGGCAATCCCACGGTGATGGCGAATGTGGCCCTGTCCGTGGGCTTTGACATGGAGGAGGTTCGCAATGGCTGAACAGCGACTTATCATCGAGATGGGCATGGGCAACGACCTGCATGGCATGGACTATACCAAGGCCGCAAAACGCGCGATCGAGGATGCCTTCCGCCACTCCTCCCTGCCGGTGTTCGGCGTGCTGGACATGCCCCACGACGCGATGCGGGTGCAGGTAACCGTGGCGGTGCAGGAGCCGGAGGCGCTGGACCTCGAGGCGCTGCGCGCCACGCTGCCACGCGGGCGGGCCACGGTCACGGCGGTGCACGGCGGCCTGAATGTGCCCGCGAACGGCGAGACGATTGTCATCGCACAGGCCAGCGTCGAGGCATTTTTGCCCAAGCAGGACGGGTGGCGGCTCAAACCCTAAGCGCGCGCATCGGCCAGCGTTTTACCAGCCTCGTCCGTGAACAGCTCGGGCAGGGCCTCGGCGCTGTTGATCAGATCAAGGCGGAACACGCGGTGGGCTGTGCGCAGCTCGCACCACGCGGTGAGGGTCCAGATCCGGCTCAGATGCTCAAGGTGCAGCGGGCGGATGGTGCGCGAGGTGACCGTGCCGTCGCGCCCGGTGTAGGTGATCCGCAGCTTTTGGCGCGCCCGGATTGCGGCGCGCAGGGTCGGCATCTGGGCAAAACCGCGCGCCGCATTTGCAAAGGGCGAGACGGCGAATTGCCAGGCGTCCCGCTCGGCCACGGCTGTCTGCGGCAACACGGCGTCGAACTTTTCGCTCACGCTTTGGACGGCTGCACGCAGATCGGGATCGGCCACCTCAGCCGCGATGGCAAGGCCGAGGTTCAGCGCCTCCAGCTCGGGCTCGGTCAGGCTCAGCGGGGGCAGGGTGATCCGCGGCGCAAGGCGGTAGCCGGTGCCCCGCGTGCCGGTGACGGCCACGCCCGAGGCGCGCAGCGTTTCCATGTCACGGTAGAGCGTGCGCACGCTTACCCCCGTGGCGTCAGCCAGCGTTTGCGCAAGGTGCACCTGCCCGTCCCGCAGGCGGTTCAGCAGATCAAAAAGGCGGTCGGAACGGGCCATGCAACTGCCATAAACCTGTCAGGAGCGTTGAGCAAGACAGATCAATCGCCTGTCGTGTGGCGATTCTGCGCCGCAAACCTGCGTTTGCCCCGTTGCCGCCGCGCCCACATTTGCTATGCCCGTACTCGACGCTCTGCCGCGCGAATGGCGGGGCCTTTGTTCTGAGGAGAATGACATGCTGAATAATATTGGTTTGCCGGGTCTGCTGCTGATTGCGGTTGTGGTGTTGGTGCTGTTCGGACGGGGCAAAATCTCGTCGTTGATGGGCGAAGTGGGCAAAGGCATCACGAGCTTTAAAAAAGGCATCAACGAGGGCGAGAAAGAACTGCTGGACGACAAGGCCGATGATGTGGCCGAGATCCCCCAGCCCGAGGTCGAGACCAAGGACAAGGTGTAACCGGCGATGTTCGATCTTGGCATGACCGAAATGCTGGTGGTGGGGGTTGTGGCGCTGATCGTCGTGGGCCCCAAGGATCTGCCGGTGATGTTTCGCCGCGTGGGCCAGTTTGTCGGCAAGGCCAAGGGAATGGCGCGCGAGTTTTCGAGTGCGATGAACGATGCGGCGGATGACAGCGGCATGCGCGACGTGACCAGCGGGATCAACCAGTCGCTCAAGGCTGCGACGAACCCTGTGGGCAGCGCGATGGACGGTGTGAAAAAGGCGGCTGCCTCGATCACCGATCTGGACCCCGAAAGCGAGACAGGCAAACTGTCGGCAGAGCGTGCCGAGAATGTGAAGCGTATTCAGGCAGGGACAGCGCGCGCCGCCGCCGAGCGCAAAGCGCGCGAAGCCAAGGAGGCGATGGAGAAGGCCGAGGAGCTGGAGGCCACGCTGAACGAGAGCCTTGCAGCCAAAAAGGCAGACACATGAGCGCGAGCGACAACAACATCGACGAGAGCGCCGCCCCGCTGATCGAGCATCTGGCAGAGCTGCGCACGCGGCTGATCCGGTCGGTGCTGGCGTTTATCGTCGGCATGGTGATCTGCTTTTCCTTTGGCAGCATGATCCTTGATTTCCTGCTGGTGCCGATCGAAAAAACCATGCGCAATCTGGGCAATCCCAACCCTGTGATGCAATACACGGCCCCGCAGGAATATTTCTTTACCCTGATCCGCATCTCGATGGTGGGCGGGCTTGCCATCAGCTTTCCGGTGATTGCGACGCAGCTGTGGCGGTTCGTGGCACCCGGGCTGTACAAGAATGAAAAGAACGCGTTTTTGCCCTTCCTGATCGCCTCGCCGGTGCTGTTCCTGATGGGGGCGGCGTTTGCGCATTACGTTGTTGTACCGCTGGCGATGCAGTTCTTTCTGGGGTTCTCGGATGCGGCCAGCTACCTTTCTGCGCTGATCGCCGACGGTGGGGTCAGCACCTCCGGCATCGACATCGTGTTCAACGGTAAGGTGAACGAGAGCCTTGATATCACGCTGAAAATGATCGTAGCCTTCGGCCTGTGTTTCCAGCTGCCCGTGCTGTTGACGCTGATGGGAAAGGCCGGATTGGTCGATGCCCAAGGGCTGCGCAATGTGCGCAAATACGCGCTGGTGGGCATCTTGCTGCTGGCCGCTTTGGTCACGCCGCCGGACGTCGTCACGCAGCTGATCCTGTTCGTGGTGGTGTACGGCCTTTATGAAGTATCCATCTTTCTGGTCAGCCGTGTCGATGCCAAACGCGAAAAGCAGCTGCGCGAGGACGGGTTTTACGACGATGAGGATCTGGACGACGGGGATCTGGACGACGAGGAACGTGACGATCTGGCAGAAATCGCGCGCGAGGATCCGATTGTCGAGGACACCAAGGACGATCTGAAATGACGGCAGAGCCGTTGGAGCGGATTGCGCAGGCGCTGGAGCGTCTATCGCCTGCGCCACAAGAGGCGCCTGATTTCAACGCCGCCGCCGCCTTTGTCTGGCAGACGGAGCCGGACAGGCTGGTGCCTGTGCACGACATCAGCCGTGTCGACATCGACCTGTTGCTGGGGGTGGCGCGGTCGCGCGATACCCTGCTGGAAAACACGGCGCGGTTTGCAGCCGGACTGCCTGCGAACAATGCGCTGTTGTGGGGCGCGCGGGGTATGGGAAAATCCAGCCTTGTCAAGGCTGTGCACGGCGCGCTTCATCCTGCGCATCCGGATTTGAAGATGGTCGAGTTGCAGCGCGAGGACCTGCCGTCGGTGGGTCGGCTGCTGACCCTTTTGCGCGGGGTCCCTGCGCGGTTTATCCTGTTCTGCGATGACCTGAGCTTTGGCCATGATGATGCGCATTACAAATCTCTCAAGGCGGTACTGGATGGCGGGATCGAGGGGCGGCCCGAGAATGTCGTGCTGTATGCCACGTCGAACCGCCGCCACCTGATGCCCCGCGACATGATCGAGAACGAGCGCGGATCCGCGATCAACCCTGCGGAAGCTGTGGAAGAGAAAGTGTCCTTGTCGGACCGGTTCGGTCTGTGGCTGGGGTTTCATGCCTGCGATCAGGATCAGTATCTGGCGATGATCCGCGGCTATTGCGCGGCGCATGGCGTGCAGATCGACGATGCGACCCTGCGGGCCGAAGCGATCGAATGGCAGGCCACCCGCGGATCGAGGTCCGGGCGGGTGGCGTGGCAGTATTTCACCGATCTGGCCGGCAGGCGTGGTGTAAGCCTGCGCGCATAGGGGCGCTGCCCCATCCTTTCGCCCAGGGGCGCAAGGATTCCCCGGAGTATTTTCAGTCAGAAGAAATAGGGGGCAGAGCGTCCGGCCTTTGCCCTCAAACGCCCCAAGTCAAAGGCCGGACGCATCAGTTCAGAAAGGGGTTTGGATCGACGCTTTCGGGTCCGTTGCGGACCTCGAAGTGGAGATAGGTGTTCGGGTCGTCCTTGAGCGTTGCGATTTTCTGACCGCGCGAAACGGTATCGCCACGCTTGATTTTGATGTCACCGACGTTTGCGTAGACGGTGAACAGGTTGTTTGGGTGTTTGAGCAACAAGAACTGCGCACCATCCGCGCTTTTCGAGACGTGGGCGACAGTGCCCCCGTCGGCGGCTTTGACCGGTGTGCCGGGCGCTGCTTTTATGTTGATACCGTCGTTTTTGCCTTTTGCATATTCACGGATGATCGTGCCGGTGACCGGGCGCAAAAGTTTGCTTTTTGCGGCGGGTTTGCTGGTTTTGCCGACATCTGCCACCGGGGCGGGTTCGGGTTCAGGCTTGGACGTTGCGGGGGCTGATGCGGCTGTTGTTGTTGCCGCAGTTGCAGGGGCCGAGGCGGGGGCGATGTTTTCATCCGGCAGCGGTTTGGCTGCTGATGGCGGGGTGGGTGTTGCCGATCCTTCGCCGGGTAGGGTTGTAGGGGCTGCGGCACTGCGTGCAGGGGCAGGTTTGGGTGCGCGTTGCGAGGCGACGGGGATCAGTAAATACTGCCCTGCGCGGATGGCGAAATCGGCGCCGAGGCCGTTCCACTCTGCCAGCGATTTGACCGGAACGGAATAGAGGCGCGCCACGGTAAAGGCCGTCTCGCCGCGCTCGACCTTGTGGCGGACAGGTTCGGTTCCGGTCTGTGTCGCCGGTTTTTGTGTGGTCGGCGCGGGCGCGAGGGCGGTTGTCCGGACCCCGGGTGTGGCGGGCGCGCGGTCAATTGCATCGCCGGCAAGGGTCGAAAGATCGGCGGGTTCGATCGGGCCTGTGCTGGCGGCGCCGGTCGCAGGCGAGGGTTCCGCCACGCGCGTGGGCAGGGCGATAATCTCGTCGCGGCGCAGGGGGACGTTGGGGTCGATCCCGTTGAACTGTGCCAGCGTCGATGCATTCAGGCCGACGCGGCGCGCGACGGTTTCCAGCGTGTCCCCGCGCTGTGCGACAGCGACCTGATAGTTGGGATAGGAAATCACACCGCGGTTATCGGGCACCGGGCGTTGGGCCAGCGGAGCCTGCGCCGCATTTGCAGTAGTAAAGCCACCGCCCAGACCGCGCAGGTCAAAGTCGAGCGGGTCACTGCACCCTGCAAGCGTCACGAATGCGGCGCCCGCCATGAGGGAAATGCGCGTTACGCCGCGCGTCTGTCGAATTGTCATAACCTGTGTCCTTGTCACTGCCGTTCCCGTGTGCCCGGGATTTTCGTGATCTATACCAGATTATGTGTCTTTGCCCAACCCTTCGAGCAGCGGAACAAAGCGAACGGGCCGCATTTCGTCATATTCCAGCCCATCGGCGGTTTTTCGCACACGAATAAGGTGTTGCACGGCGTCGGACTGGCCGACGGGCACCACCATTATCCCCCCTTCCTTGAGTTGGGCGAGCAGCGGGCCGGGGGGGTCTTCGGCAGCGGCGGTGACGATGATGCGGTCGAAAGGGGCCTGTTCAGGCAAGCCGTGGCTGCCGTCCGCCGTGAGGGCGGTAATGTTGGTAAGGTCCAGCGCGTCAAAAATCTCGCGGGCCTCCAGTACCAGACGGCGGTGCCGGTCGATGGTGTAGACACGCCGTGCCAGCCGCGACAGGATCGCAGCCTGATAGCCGGAGCCGGTGCCGATCTCGAGGACCTTGTCGCGCGGTGACAGTTCCAGCGCCTGTGTCATCAGCCCGACCACCGAGGGTTGGCTGATGGTCTGGCCGCAGGGAATGGGCAGGGGCATGTCCTCGTAGGCGCGCTCGGAAAACAGGCCGCGGATGAAGGGGCCGCGGTCGATCACCTCCATCGCGCCCAGCACGGCGCTGTCGGTCACCCCCTTCGAGCGCAGGGCATAGAGGAACTGCATCTTGCGCTCGGCGGCGCTGTCCATCGGTGCATCGTCGCTCATGTATCAAAGCCCGTCATGGTGGCGAATGTGTCATGCGCGGTGAGGTCCGCACGCATCGGTGTGACCGAGATATAGCCGTCGAGGTTGACCGCCGCATCGGAGCCTGCAGCGGGGGCGATCTGCTGGTTGCCGCCGGTGATCCACAAAAACCGCCGTCCGTTGGGCGCATCATATGGCACGGTCGAGAAATTCACCCCCGGTCGCCGCCCTTGCGGGGCCAGCCGGATGCCTGTCACATCCTTTGCTGCGACGGGCGGGAAATTCACGTTCCAGAACAGGCTGTAGCCATAGGTATCTGCCGCCGGTTGGGCGAGGATGCGGCGGCACACGTCCTCACCGTGGGTCACGGCTGCCTCGAACGGGTCATCGAGATCGCGGTTGGCGGGACCATAGAATTGCGACAGCGCAATGGAGGGCACACCCTGCAAGGCCCCTTCGATGGCAGCGCCGATGGTGCCGGAATAAAGCGTGTTTTCAGCGGCGTTGTTGCCACGGTTCACACCCGACAGGATCAGATCGGGGCGCGCATCCTTCATCGGATCGTAGAGCGCGCAGAGCACGCAATCTGCCGGACTGCCCTCGATCATATAGCGGCGCGGAGCCAGCTGCGTGATCAGCGTGGGTTTTGTGTAGTTGATGCAATGGCCAACGCCTGACTGCTCGAACGCGGGGGCGACGGTCCACAGCTCACCGGTATCCCCGGCCAGCCGCGCGGCGATCCCTTCGAGCACGCGCAGGCCGGGGGCGTTGATGCCGTCGTCGTTGGTGATCAGAATGCGCATGATGTAGCCCCTTTGCGCCTTGATAGGCGAGGGCGGACAGGCGGGCAAGCGCGCGCGCGGTTATTTCTGGATCAGCTCCAGCAGGCGCGCGGCCTCGGTGTGGATGTCGGTCAGGGTGGTGCGGTCCTCACCCGGGAAGAAACGCGCACGGGTGGCGGTCGGCATGGGGCGCGGCGTGAGGATGTCGACGCGTGGCCCGATGCGCAGGCTTTCGGCGGCCCAGCTGCGCGCCAGTGCGATCTGTGCGGATTTCGTCGCCCCGTAGCTGCCATAGAACTTTTCGCCGCCGACCGGATCGTCAAAGAAAACGGCATGGCCTGTCTCGCCCAGTAGCGGTGCGACATAGTTTATCAGCTGGGAGGTCGCGGTGATGTTACCCGCAATGGATTTCGCGAGATCTTTTGCGTCGATGTGGTGGCTGGGGGTCAGGGGAGCGGCGTGCACCGCCGTGTGGATCCACAGATCAAGCTGCCCCCAACGGTCGTGGATGCCGCGGCACAGGGTTTGCATCGCGCCCGCTTCGGTCACGTTCATGGGCGCCAGCGTGGCACTGCCGCCGCGCGCCTTGATGCGGTCGTCCAGCTCCTCCAATGCGCCGACGGTGCGGCCCACGGCGATGATGTGATGCGTGGGGGCCAATGCCTCGGCCAGAGCGGCGCCAAGGCCGCGCGAAGCGCCTGTGATCAATGCGGTTTTATCTGTCATGTTCGGGTGCTATTCGGCTGCGGATTTCATCACGAACCCGTCTTCGACCTTGTCGGAGGGCACGACGGGATATTCACCCGAGAAGCAGGCATCGCAATACTGAGGGCACGATGCGTCGCGGCCCGATGCCTCGCCCACGGCGCGGTAGAGGCCATCGAGGGAGATGAATTTGAGGCTGTCAACGCCCAGATGCGTGCGCATCTCGTCCTCGGACATGGTCGCGGCCAGCAATTTGTCGCGGTCGGGTGTGTCGACGCCGTAGAAACACGGCCATGCCGTCGGCGGAGAGGCGATGCGGAAGTGGACCTCGGCAGCGCCGGCATCGAGGATCATCTCCTTGATCTTGCGGCTGGTGGTGCCGCGCACAACGCTGTCGTCGACCAGAATGATGCGTTTACCCTTTACCAGCGCGCGGTTCACGTTGAGCTTGAGCCGCACACCCATGTTGCGGATGCTTTCTGTCGGCTCGATGAACGTGCGGCCCATGTATTGATTGCGGATGATGCCCATCGCGTAGGGGATGCCGGACGCGAGGCTGTAGCCGATGGCGGCGGGGGTGCCTGAATCCGGCACGGGGCAGACCATATCGGCCTCCACGGGATTTTCCTTGGCCAACTCGCGCCCGATTGCCTCGCGCGTCTCATAGACCGAGCGGCCGCCGAGGATGCTGTCGGGGCGCGAGAAATAGACGTGTTCGAAAATACAGAACTTCGAGGGCTGCGGGCGGAAGGGAAAGTGGCTTTGAACGCCGCTTTCGGTGATGACGACCATCTCGCCGGGTTTGATTTCGCGCACGAATTCGGCGCCGATGATGTCCAGCGCGCAGGTCTCGGAGCTGAGCGCCCAGCCGTCGCCTATTTTACCCAGCACCAGCGGGCGCACGCCCAGCGGGTCGCGCACGCCGATCAGTTTCGTGCGCGTCATGGCGACCACGGAAAACGCCCCCTCGACACGGCGCAGCGCATCCTCCATCCGCTCAGGGATGTTGCGCTGCAAGGACCGCGCCATCAGGTGAATGATGCATTCGCTGTCACTGGAGGACTGGAAGATCGAGCCGCGCTCGATCAATTCGCGGCGCAGAGCGTTGGCATTGGTGATGTTGCCGTTATGGGCGATCGCCGCCCCGCCCATCGCGAACTCACCGAAAAACGGCTGCACGTCGCGGATCGCGGTCTGTCCCTTGGAGCCGGCGGTGGAATAGCGCACATGCCCGATCCCGAGCGAGCCGGGCAATGTCTCCATCACTTTCTGGCTGGTGAAATTATCGCGGACATAGCCGAAGCGGCGCGCGGACTGGAAACCGGCGTCGGGACAATGGGTAACGATTCCACCGGCCTCCTGTCCGCGGTGCTGGAGCGCGTGCAGCCCGAGCGCCACGAAATTGGCGGCATCCGTCACGCCGACAACGCCGAAAATGCCGCATTCTTCCTTTAGTTTATCATCATCGCCCGCATCGGAAAGGTAGGACGTGTCAAAGGGATGGGCGGGGGGCATTGTCTTTGGCGGGGTGTGGGACAAGGGTGCGCTCCTGAAACCGGCAAGGTATGCTTGGGGTCTTAAGGAAGTCTGCCACGAGAGTCACGCCGGATTGTCGAATTCGGGAACAGGTGAAAGTACCGCGCCCAGAGCGTGCGGGATGACGGCATCACGGTCAGGGGGTGGCAGGGCTGTTGTCACGCGCCGGTGGGGCAGGGTAAAGCGCACGCAGCTGCCGCCGGTCACGGGATCGTTTTGTGCACTGATCATCCCGCCCCGCGCCGCAACAAGTTTGCGGATCGCCAGCAGGCCATAGCCGCTGTCGACGCGGAATGTCCCGCCGTTGAGAAAGGCGGTGCCGGGGCTGTCGAACCCTTTGCCATTGTCGCTGAGTGTCACCTCCACATCGTTGTCGCCAGTTTCGTGGATGGTGCAGCGCAGGTGCATTTGTGCGCGATTTCCATGTTTGATTGCATTGTCGATCAGGTTGCGCAGCACGATCTGCATCACATGCCGCTCGCCTGACAGGGTCATGGCGTCACAGTCAAGCCGGTGCACGCAGCGCGGATCAATCGCCAGCATGATGTCCTGCGCCAGCTGGTCGAGCCGGTACAGCGATGTCGTGCCCTGCGGGCCAAGGCTGTTGGCGTAAGACAGCACATCACTGATCAGATCCATTGATTTCTCAGAGCTTTCTCGCAGCAGGTCTATCAGCTCGACCTTGCCGTCCCCGTGATCCTCAAATCCGTCCTGCAACAGCTCGGTCAGTTGGATCACGTTGCGCATGGGGGTGCGCAGGTCGTGGGCGGCCATTGCGATGAACTGCTCGACCTCGCTGCTGATGTGCGACAGCGTCACCTGCGTGCTTTGGGCAATCCATTCATGGGAGACATCATCCGAGCTGCCGATGAGGCGGGTCACGGTGCCTGTGTTGTCGACCTGCGGGGTCAGTGTGGTGCGCACGATGCGGATTTCGTCGCCAAAGGGCAGCTCGAACTCGTAGGCGCGGGGCTCTCTGGCGGCAATGGTTTTGCGCTGCTCGTCGAATGCCGCGGTGCCAAAGGCCACGCCAAATGCCTCGACCGTGGTTTTGCCGATGAAATCCGACAGGGGCCTGCCCAGTTTTCGCAAGGCAGCCGTGTTGTAATGGGCATAGCGCGGGCACCCGTCCGCCGCGACATCCATCACGAAAATCGCGGTTGGAACGCAATCAAGAAGGGCGAACAGGTCGTCAAGGGCATCGGTGGTCAAGGGGGCGTGCTCCGCTGGGTCATGCCGCAATAGCACGCGCGTGTTACCCCCTGCTTAATACCGCCTGATCTGCTGCGCCTGTGCGATCAGTTTTCGGTACAGCTGGAGACGAGCTGTTCGTATTTGCCGGTGATCCAGCCCAGGGCCTGATCGGGGTCGGAATTCTGGATGTCGTCGGAAAAGCGCCCGAACACAGCGGAGGAGCGGCTTTCGTCGACGATGGTGAACTGCTGGCCGGTGATGACGGTGGAATAGACAAAGAACGCGATGGCCACCAGCAAGATGCCGCGCGCCACCCCGAACACAAAGCCGAGCGCCTGATCGAACCCGCCCAGAATCGAGCGTTGCACCAACGAGGAAAACAGCGGCGTGAACAGCGAGACGACCACCAGCGTGATCGCCAGCACCAGCGTGAAGGCCCCGATGATCGACAGCTCGCAGCTGTCTGCCAGAAATTCGCCCACCACAGGCAGCTCGCGCACCAGCGGCTCCACCGAGGGGGCAAACAGATAGGCCAGCACGGCAGCGGCAATCCAGCCGACGATCGCCATCATCTCGCGGACAAAGCCGCGCCCGTAGGCCAGCAGCGCCGACATGACAATGACCAGCGCTACGACGCCGTCAATGATGGTGAAACCTTCCATGTCGCCCGACCTTTCTGTGCGACGCTATCCTGCGCCGAATATTTCGCCCACAAAGGCAGTCAGATCAGACATCGGGCGCAGTGACATGCCGTCAACGCCTACAGCCTTCCCGCCCTTGGGTGCTATTGCGGAGGTAAAACCAAGTTTTTGCGCTTCTTTCAACCTGTTTTCGGTCTGGGTGGCGGGGCGCAGCGCACCTGACAGGCTAAGTTCCCCGAAAACAACGGTTTCGGCAGGCAGTGCTGTGTCCTCACGCGCGCTGAGCAGGGCACAGGCAACTGCCAGATCGGCGGCGGGTTCGGAAATTTTCATGCCGCCTGCCACGTTGAGGTAGACATCAAGGCCCGCAAAGGGAATCCCGCAGCGCGCCTCGAGCACGGCGAGGATCATCGCCAGCCGCCCGCCGTCCCAGCCCACGACCGTACGGCGCGCTTGGGAATGAGGGGAGGGGGCGACCAGTGCCTGAATTTCGACCAGCACGGGGCGGGTGCCCTCGATCCCCGCAAAAACCACCGACCCTGCTGCGGGCTGGCCGCGTTCGGATAAAAACAGCGCCGAGGGGTTGGTCACTTCGGCAAGGCCACGGCCCGTCATCTCGAACACGCCGATCTCGTCGGCAGGGCCAAAGCGGTTCTTGACCGACCGCAGGATGCGGAACGGGTGACCGCGCTCCCCCTCGAAATAGAGCACCGTGTCGACCATGTGCTCTACCACGCGGGGGCCTGCGATCTGGCCCTCCTTGGTGACGTGGCCCACCAGCACGACAGAGGTGCCCGTGCGTTTGGCAAAAGACGTGAGTTCATGGGACGCGGCGCGCACCTGAGAGACAGAGCCGGGCGCGCTCTCGACGTTATCGGCCCACATGGTCTGGATCGAATCGATGATCGCCAGCGCGGGCCGTTCCTTGTCCAGTGTCGTGAGGATGTCGCGCAGGTTCGTCTCGGCGCCCAGCCGCACAGCGGCGTCCGACAGGCCAAGGCGTTGCGCGCGCATGCGGACCTGCGCCGATGCTTCCTCCCCCGAGATATAGACGACCTTGAGACCCTTGTTGGCAAAGGCGGCTGCCGCCTGAAGCAGCAGTGTGGATTTGCCGATGCCCGGATCGCCGCCCACCAGAATGGCCGAGGCCGCAACAAGGCCGCCGCCCAGCACGCGGTCCAGCTCCCCCAGTCCCGAAAGGGTGCGCGGCGGGGGCGCTTCTTGCGTGGCGAGGTCCATCAGCTCCATCGACGATCCGCGCCGTGCGCCCAGTGATTTTGACGGAGGGCCTGCGCTGATGCCCTTATCCTCGGTTATGGCGTTCCATTCGCCGCAATTGTCGCAGCGGCCGGACCATTTGGGATAAGAGGCGGCACATTTCGTGCAGGTGAATGTCTTGATCGGTTTTGCCATGCCGCACTAGTGCATCCGCAGGCAGGCAGGATCAATCATAAAAAGAACAGAAGGGGAATATAATGTCAGGGTCCGCGCATCGGGGTGCGCGGACCTCAGGTGTGCAGGGCGGGTTACTCTGCCGCTTTGGGGATGTCGAAATAGCGCCCCTCGATGGTGGTGGGGGTCTGTTGCATCTCGCCGTTGTGTTCACGCTGCTCACGCTCTGCGTCCAGTTCGGGCGCCTCGACTTGCAGGACTGTCTCGCGGCCGATTTCGGGCAGGATTTCTGCCATCTCTTCGGACAGGCGCGCCAGTTGTGCAGCGGCGACGCTCTCCTCCAGCTCGACCTGATGCAACCAGTGCTTTATCTCGGTCGAGATGGATTTTGCCTGCTCCAGACGGGCGTTGAACAGATCGACCTCTTCCTGACGCTGCTTGAGGAAGTCACGGGCGCGAATGATCTTGTCGTCAGAGTAGACTTCGGCCAACTCGCGGCTGATGTGGCTCATCTGTGCGGCAGCTTCCAGCAAGGACGGCTCAAGCGTGCTGAGATCGGGATGATCGCGCAGATAAATCATCCGCTCGCGCACGGCGTCGAATTCCGAATTCAGCTGGAATGTACGGCCGCGGTCGGCGGCGTGAACGGCACCGTAGGCACGGGCAATATCGTCCATCGACATGGTGAACCGGCGGTGCGAATTCTCAAGCTGCATGATCCGCATGTTGGCGGGCAGGAAAAAGCAGACCCCTGCGGCCAGAACCGTCGCGGCGATTTGCAGGTACATGCCCGCGTTCTCGACCGGCTGGCCCGCATAGCTAAAGGGCAGGTCGATCCAGGACCAGGCGCCAAAGGCGGCCATCAGGGTCGCAACCGTCAACCCTGCGGCACATGCCGCAAAGAAAACCAGCGCGACACGCTGCATCATATATTGAATAAAAAAACCAACGGCGCGTAACTGATTCATCTGGCATCCCCATGCAGATCGTGAGCAAAAAGCCGCTCACTTAACTCTAAAATAACGATAATGCGCGCATTGTCACCTGCAAAGGGGGAATAAAACGAGAATCAACATCATCCGTGCGTATTGTTCTGCGAAAAGCACTCAATCACTGGTTTGTCGGGATAATTGTTGTGTTTTCCAACTAATTAACAACGATGTAAGGATGCATGCCGTAAACAAATACAACCCCCACGCGACTTCGATTCGGCCAATACCGATTCCTTTGGTAAGGGTGATGTAAAGTGCAATAAGAAAAATATCCGCCATCGCCAGCTTGCCCATCACCTCCAGTATTTTTTCGGTGCGCGGGCTGAGCAGTCCAAAGTGGATCAGCGCCAGCCCGATGGTTTTCAGATAGGGCGCAAACAGCGCAAAGACAGTGACGACCAGCGCCAGAAAAATGTCAGAGGCCCAAAGCGATTGCAGGCCTGTCATCACTGAAATCTCGCTTAGCCCGAACAGGGGCAGCAGGCCCGCGCGCATCAGCGGTGCAAACCACGCGACCGGATAGAGCACCAGCAGCGACAGGTTGGCCGCCCGCAACCAGATCATATGTGCCACACGCGGCTGTAGCGCGCGCCAAGACTGGTCAGGATCTCGTAGCCTATGGTGCCGGCAAAGGCTGCGACGGTGTCGACGCTTTGGTGTGGCCCGATGAGTTGCAGCGTGTCGGGAGTATCCTCCAGCGCGGTGACATCGACAGTGACCGAATCCATTGAGACGCGGCCAACGACCGGCACCGGCACGCCGTTGCTGTGCAGCACGGCGTTCGGGCCCATCGCGCGGATCAGCCCGTCGGCATAGCCCGCCGCGATTGTCGCGATGCGCGCGGGCGCGGGTGCGGTCCAGGCATTGCCATACCCCACGGTGGCGCCCGCGGGGACGCTGCGGGTCTGGATCACCGGAATATCAAGGGTCACGACCGGCTGCGCGCTTGCAAAGGGCAGACCGCCATACAGCCCGATACCCGGGCGCACCAGATCAAAGGCATAGTCGGCCCCCAGCAGCGTGCCCCCGGTCGCCGCGAGCGAGCGGGGCACGTCGATGCCTTCTGTCATCTCCTCGAAGGTCGTGCGCTGTCGGGCGTTCATCGGATGCTCGGGCGTATCGGCGCAGGCCAGATGCGACATGACCAGCGTCGGGTTCTGGGCGAGGGCGATGGGACGCAGGGCGGACCATTCGGCGGCCTCCATCCCCAGCCGGTTCATGCCGGTATCCAGTTGCAGGCCAAAGGGGTGACCGGGCAGGGCCTCGACGTGGCGCAACAACTGGTCGGCGGAGTTGATCATCGGCACCAGATTGGCGCCTTCGATTGCATCGGCATCCCCAGCCATATGCCCTGAAAACACCGAAATCACCGGACCGGCCCCCAGCGCACGGCGCAGGGCCACGCCCTCATCCGCCATTGCCACAAAGAACTGGCGCGCGCCGGCCTGTGCCAGACGGGTCCCGACGCGCGCAAGATCAAGGCCGTATCCGTTCGCCTTGACCGTGGCACCCGCCTCGACGCCCGCGATGCGCGACAGGGCGCGCCAGTTGGCGACGATGGCAGTGAGATCAATGGTGAGGGTCGGGCTGCTCATGCTCCAGATGTGACAGGATGGGGGGCGGCGTCAAGACGGGCGGCTGTTTTGCTCTGCGAAAGAGCGCTACGTCAGGCAAGGTTTGTGTTGTGGGACAGGGCGCGTGCCTTAGACTGCCCGCAACAAAAGGGAGGATACGATTATGAAAACTGCATTCAAAACTCTGGTGCCTGCGGCGCTGATGGCGGCGGGCGGGGCGGTTGCCAACCCCATCGACACGCAATTGCCCGGCGCGCCCGAACTGAGCGCTTACGGCGATCTGCCGGTAGGTGTGCGCCAGCTGGAGATGGTCAACCCCGACCAGATCGACATTCTGGCGATTGATCCCGCCGCCGATAAACCCGCACAGCTGCCGCGCTATGATCGCCCGCTGACCGTCGAGATGTGGTATCCGGCGGCCGCAGATGCGACCGGCACGACCGAGCTGAAGGCGTATTTGCGCGATGGTACGACCGAGGTCACCCTGACCGGCAAAGCCATGCGCGATGCCGCACCCGCAGCCACCGATACGCCCTATCCGCTGGTCCTGATCAGCCACGGCTACCCCGGCAACCGGTTTTTGCTGGCGCATCTTGCGGAAAACCTCGCCTCCAAGGGATATGTCGTGGCGTCGATTGACCACACCGACAGCACCTACCGCACGCAGGCGGCCTTTGGCTCGACGCTGGTGAACCGGTCGCTTGACCAGCTGTTCGTGCTGGAGGAAATGGCGGGCATGTCCGCTGATGGTGCCGAATTTGCAGGGCTGTACGATGCCAATAACACGGGGCTGATCGGCTATTCGATGGGCGGCTATGGCGCGATCATCACCGCAGGCGGCGGCGTGACCGAAGCCTCTGTCGGCTACGCATGGGGGGGGCCGCACGGCACGCTGGGCATCCATCAGGCAGGCTCTGACACGCATAACGCGCTGCCCGATGCGCGGATCAAAACCGCCGTGGCCTTTGGCCCCTGGGGGATGAACACAGGGTTCTGGGACGCGACAGGGCTGGCGGGCGTGCAGATCCCGATGCTGTTTATCGCAGGCTCGCAGGATGACGTGTCGCTGTACGAGAACGGCGTGCGCGCGATCTGGGATAATGTGAGCGGGGTCGAGACGGCGCTGCTGACCTACACCAACGGCGGCCACAACTCCGGCGCGCCGATGCCCGCCCCCGCCGAGAGCTTTTATTTCAATGATGACAAGGGCTTTGACATCTCCGAGCATTACACCGATCCGGTCTGGGACACGGCGCGCATGAACAACATCGCGCAGCATTTCGTCACCGCATGGCTGGACGAGCGTCTCAAAGCGGACGCGGAAAAGGGGGCCTTCCTTGATTTGGTGCCCAGCTCGAACGACGGTGTCTGGTCGATGAACGAGGACGGCACCGAGAAGGAAGACCATTCCTATTGGAAAGGCTTTGGCAAAGGCACCGCAAAGGGGCTGATGTATGAGGTGAAGACGCCGCAATAACTGCGTCGTTCGAGCCTTAAAAAAGGGCCGTGCAGTGTGCTGCGCGGCCCTTTTGAACTTCATGCATTGAATCAGCTTTGCGGTGCAAGTCGCTGGTTTGGCGTGCTTAAAACTCCTGCTCGCCACTGTCTTGCTGCCACGGCTTGACCAGATTGCCAAAGCGGGTGAACCGCCCTTCAAAGCTCAGCTCGACCGTGCCGATGGGTCCGTGGCGCTGTTTGCCGATGACGACTTCGGCGCGTCCGTGCAACCGCTCCATCTCGTCCTGCCAGGTGGCCATTTTGTCCAGCTCGTGATCGCCGGGCTTCTCGCGCTCTTTGTAATACTCCTCGCGGAATACGAACATCACCACATCCGCGTCCTGCTCGATCGAGCCGGATTCGCGCAGATCGCTCAGTTGCGGGCGCTTGTCCTCGCGGTTTTCCACCTGACGCGACAGCTGCGACAGGGCGATGACGGGGATATCCAGCTCTTTGGCGATAGCCTTGAGGCCCATCGTGATCTCGGAAATCTCGTTCACGCGGTTTTCATTCTTGCCAGTGCCGCGCACGAGCTGCAGATAGTCGATGATCAGCACGTCCAGCCCGTGCGTCCGTTTCAGGCGGCGCGCGCGGGCAGCCAGCTGCGAAATCGGCAGCGCGGGCGTGTCGTCAATGTAGAGCGGGCAGGCCTCCAGCGCCTTGGCCGCATCGACAAAGCGGCGGAACTCGGGCTCTGTCATGTCGCCCGACCGGATCTGCTGTGACGGAATCTCGGAGGCTTCCGACAGGATCCGTGCGGCCAGTTGTTCGGCGCTCATCTCGAGGCTGTAGAACCCCACGACACCGCCGTCCACAGCCCCTTCGGAGCCATCAGCGAGCTGGCCGCGTTTGTACGCCTTGGCCACGTTGAACGCGATGTTCGTCGCGAGCGAGGTTTTCCCCATCGACGGGCGTCCCGCAAGGATCAGCAGGTCAGAGCGGTGCAGCCCGCCCAGCTTTTTGTCCATGTCGATCAGGCCGGTCGAGACGCCGGACAGGCCGCCATCGCGCTGGTAGGCGGCGTTTGCAACATTAACCGCATCGGTTACCGCCTTGAGAAAGCTTTGAAATCCACTCTCTACCTGACCTTGCTCGGCGAGCTTGTAAAGCTGCTGTTCGGCCTCGACGATCTGCTCGCGCGGCTCGCTTGCGACATCGACGGTCGCGGCTTTTGCGGCGATGTCACGCCCCAGCGCGATCAGATCGCGGCGCACGGCCAGATCATAGATCATCTGGGCATAGTCGCGCACGGCAAATGCGGAAATCGCAGCGCCCGCCAGACGGGCCAGATACGCAGGGCCGCCCAACTCCTTGAGGCCCTCGTCGTCTTCCATGAACGCCTTGAGCGTCACGGGGCTGGCAAGGTTGTTTTTCGCAATGCGCGCGGCGGCAATTTCAAAGATTCGGGCATGCACGGGGTCGTAGAAATGCTTGGGTCCGATGATCGAGGCGACGCGGTCGTAAATGTCATTGTTGGTGAGAATCGCACCCAGCAACTGCTGCTCTGCCTCGATGGAATGGGGCATGGTTTCGGGTGCCTGAACGGCTATTCCGGTCGTGTTTACAGATGAAATTTCGTTCATAGCCAATCCCCTGTTGATCCCGAGTGTTGTTTAGCCAAGGGGCGCGTGCGGCGCAAATTGTATGTTTTTGTGGATAACCTGCGCCGGGGTACCTAACCCTCAAGATGAAGTGACCCTAGACCACTGAGCCACACAATGCAGTATTATTTTTGCCGCTCGGCCTGCCACGCACGCGGGTCTTTGAGGAATTTTTCCACCTCCGCGAGGGTCGCGTCCGCGAAGGCGCCCTGTGCCTTGGCCTCGGCCAGAACGTCCCACCATGTGCACAGATGATGCAGGGCGATGCCGTGATCGCCCAGTGTTTTTTCTGTCTCGGGAAAGATGTCGTAGTAGAAAATCACCGCTGTGTGCGCGCAGGTGGCACCTGTTTCGCGGATGGCATCGACAAAGCCGAGCTTGGAGCCGCCATCGGTGGTTAGATCCTCGACCAGCAGCACGCGCTGGCCCTCGTGCATGTCGCCCTCGATCCGCGCGCCTTTGCCATAGCCTTTGGGCTTTTTGCGCACATAGGTCATGGGCAGGGCCATACGCTCGGCCACGAGTGCGGCAAAGGGGATGCCTGCTGTCTCGCCACCGGCGATGTTGTCAAAGGCCTCGAAGCCCGCGTTGCGCATGACGGTGACGGTCAAGAAGTCCATCAGGGTGCTGCGGATGCGCGGGTAGGAGATGAGTTTGCGGCAGTCGATGTAGCTGGGCGAGGGCAGGCCGGAGGCCAGCGTGAAGGGCGTATCCGTGTTGAAATTCACGGCCCCGATCTCAAGCAGCATGCGGGCGGTCAGACGGGCGATTTCGGGCGCATCGGGGTAGGTTGTGGGGATCATGTCGGGCGGTCCTTGGGCGGCGGATGTTGGAATGAGTTTATTGGAAAAATGAAGTCAGGCGGACCAATGCAGCGGCATCGCGGGATCAAAAACGGTGACGGGCCCGTCGGGGGTGTCGATGTGGTCGGGATAGTCGGGGGCGCTGCGGGTGAGGGTGAGTGTCGCGTCGTTCGGGGGCAGGCCGTAGAAGGCGGGGCCGTTGAGGGAGGTGAAAGCCTCGAGCCTGTCGAGCGCGCTGTCTTGTTCGAACACTTCTGCGAGAATGGACATCGTGTTGGGGGCGGTGAAGCAGCCCGCGCATCCGCAGGGCAGGAGTTTGTTGGCATCGGTATGCGGGGCGCTGTCCGTGCCGAGGAAAAACCGTGCATCGCCCGAGGTGGCGGCGGCCCGCAGGGCGAGGCGGTGTTCCTCGCGCTTGGCCACGGGCAGGCAGTAGTAATGTGGTTTGATCCCGCCTGCGAGGATGTGATTGCGGTTGATGACCAGATGGTGCGTTGTGATGGTCGCGCCGAGGTTTTCAGGGTTTGACATGACATAGTCCACAGCATTGGCGGTGGTGATGTGTTCCATCACGACGCGCAGGCCTGCGTGGCGGCGGCGGATGGGGTCCAGGACGCGCTCGATGAACACGGCCTCGCGGTCGAAAATGTCGACCTTAGGGTCCGTTACCTCGCCGTGGGTGCACAGGGGCAGGCCGATCCGGGCCATTGTTTCGAGCACGGGCGCGACCTTGTCAAAGTTGGCCACGCCGGAGGCGGAATTGGTCGTGGCACCTGCGGGATAGAGTTTGACGGCCGTGACCAGCCCGTCGGCATGGGCGGCAGCGACATCGGCGGGATCGGTGTCTTCTGTCAGATAGAGCGTCATCAGCGGGGTAAAGGCGTGGCCTGCGGGCAGGGCCGCCATGATCCGGTCGCGGTAGGCGCGCGCATCAGCGGCGGTCACCACGGGGGGGACCAGATTGGGCATGATGATCGCGCGCGCAAAATGTGCCGCGCTATGGGGCAGCACAGCGGCCAGCATGTCGCCATCGCGCAGGTGCAGGTGCCAGTCGTCGGGACGGCGGATCGTGAGGGTTTGTGTCATGGCCTGCGTGCTAACACGCAGGGGGCACGCACGCTAGTCGTCTTTGTCTGTGCCGTCTGTGTGCGTGTCTGCCTCGGACTGCGCCAGCCTGCGGGCAAAGCGGGGGGCGTGCATCCGGGCTGTCACATTGCGGGCGAGTGCGAGTGCCAGTGTCTCGCGCGCCTGGCCATCGAGGGCGGCCAGCAGGTTGCGCAGATAGGGCGGATGCATCCGGCGCGCGCGCATCATTCTGGCAAAGCCCAGCTCATCCAGTGTGCCCTGCGCGATTGCCAGCAGCAGGGGGGAGAGTTGCTCCATTTCCAGCAGGTCGGTCTGGATCGCATTGCCCATGTGGCGCAAGCGCAGCTTGGTCGTGTTGGGGCGGGTGAACAGCGCCGCGTGCATGGCGTCCAGTTGCTCACGCGGGTCATAGACGACATAGGCGGCATCGGCGCCGTCCAGCATATCGGGGGCATAGCCGTAGCGGTTGGTAAAATCGGTGCGCCGCATGTCGGTAAAACGGTCGTCCCATTCGGTGAGCCGCGGATCAAGTGTGGCCTGCGGTTGCACTGCCAGCACGCGCGCATCGGGGGCGGCCACGGAAAACGCGGCAGCGCCATAGCCGCACGGCCCTGCGCCATAGAAAATCACCCGCTCGAATTCGTCAAAGAATCCGTCGTCGATCAGCCGGTCGAAGTAGCCGTAAACAGTTTTGTCGCGAAACCATGTGTCGCCGTTGGAGGCGATGCACAGGCTCGACCAGTTATGCTCGAGCATCATTTCCCAGCCCAGCGGTTGCGCCAGCGAGGACAGCGCAGGAATGCCCTGCAAGGTTTCGAAACTCACCAGCAAGGTCGGGGATTTCTCAATGAAAGCAGCGTAGTGGCGCTTTCCCAATGTCTCGAAGTAGCCGTCTTCGTCGCACAGCGCCTCGACCGCGGCCAGCCAATCGGCTTTTTTCATGCCGGCGAGCGACGTGTCGAAATTCAATGTGTCATCAGCCATGATGTCGTCCTCAATCTGGCCCGCTGGTTAATATCATGCGCGGGTATTTGAGGGGGGAACTAGCAGGTTAATGGGGCGAAATTGCGATAAACTCGCGTCAGATTAGGGCGTGTTCTGGGCTTGGGCGCGGGCCAGATTGGCGTGATGGATCATAAAATGTGCGGCCTTTTGGGCCACAGGTTGCGAGGGCGGTGTCATCAACAACCGGCCGAACAGGGCGCGAAACGGCTCTTGTTGCAGCAGGGTTTCAAAGCGCGCGCTGCGCCACGCGACAGCAGCACCGTGGAGCCGTGCAAGCACGGGATCGTCGCGGAGCGTGGCCAGCACTGCGGCGCGGGCGGGGGCGAGGGCCTGAATGCTGAGGTCTTCGTCGGTGTTGAAATTCCGCTCGACCCAATAGTCGAGGCCCAGCAGGTCGTCGCTGTGCACCGCGCGCCCGCGATCGGCCTTGAGCACGAAACTTTCCATCGCGCCAAGCGGGTAGTGGTTGAGCTGGACCAGCCCGTAATTATCCTGCCCGAAGTTTGAAAAGATCCGCCGGTTCACGAATTGCTCTGGCAGCGGGGCGCCGTTGCCATCGAACCAGCGCGCATCGGCAAGGCGCGCATCATCGGTGTCTTTGGGCCGGTGAACGCCGGGTTTTTTATAGGTGCCGTCGTTGCGGTAGAGGGTTTTGAACATCGCCGCGCGCCACGGCCAGTACATCACCGCAGGGGCTGCCCGCGTGAACGTATCGAGGACGGGCGCATCGGTAAACCGCACCTGATTGGCCGCCCCGAACAGCCGCCACGTCAGCGTGATCGCCGTAGCGTCGGGGATGGCGCTGTGAAGCGCGCCCAGCGTGTGATCGCCGCAGTGGATGTTGACGAATTCATCCACGTCCAGCGGCAGAATCCAGTCGGCCTTGCGCAGCAGCTTGTGCTTTGCTGCGGCCTTGAGGGCGGTGAACTGGATGCCGCCCTTGTGATAGGGGCCCTCGTTGCGGATGTGCGTCAGTTGGCCCATCGCCTCCAGACGGTCCAGAATTGCGTCGGTGCCGTCCTGACAATCGTTTGAAAAGACAAGAAAATCGTCAAAGCCCACAGCGCGGTGATGCGCCAGCCATTCCAGCAGAAACGCGCCCTCGTTGCGGACACACAGGACGGCGAGATGACGCATCCTACCACGCGCGCCGAAAGCACACGACCTTGTGGGTCGAGCCGCGCGCGTAATAGGCCAGCCCTGCGTCCATCATCGCGCGGAACACGGCGTTCACCCCCTCGGGGCCGATATATTGGGGGTGCAGTTCGATCATGGCGCCGCGCAGCCCGGTGAGGTCCAGTTGCGGCAGCAGGGTCGCCTCTGCGCCCTCGATGTCGGCAATCAGGATGTTGGGCTTGATCTCCTTGAACACATGGCCCGCATTCATCACGTCGACCTTGACCTTCTCGACCGTCTCGGGTGTGTCACTGTCCAGCGGCTCCATCGAGGAGGACAGCAGGTTGTTGCGCACATAGAAATCCGTGCTGCCGCTGCGTTTGCCCAGAATGGCGTGGACGATATGGGCGTTGGTCAGCCCGTTCGCCTCATGCACGGATTTGATGTAGGGGATCAGGGCGGGGTTTGCCTCGAAGGCAAAGACGTTCTTGATTTTGCGGCGGCTGGCCACCAGTGTCGACATAAAGCCGATGCCCGCGCCCAGCTCGATCACCGTGTCCTCGTCGCGCACCAGCTTGAGCACGCAATCCGCCTCCTTTGCCTCATAGCGGTTTTCGCGCAGCGAGGCGCGCAATTGGCCGGTTATGAACTTTCCGTCTTTGGGGAATTTCATCTTTTTGGAGATGACGAAAGGGTCACGTTTAAGGGTTTGTTCGTTCATGTCTCTAGCTCTCCAGATCAAGGGCAAGGGCGTAGGCAACGCGTTCGGTTTCGGTCAGTTTGACGGCCAACGCATCGCGGTAAAGGTCTGCAAATTCAGGGTTTTTATGAAGCTCGGCAGCTTTTTCGCGATGCCACTCAAGACCCTTTTCATGCCAGCCGCGCAGGGCGTCGTCGCCCATCAGCCGGTCGTATTCCGCGCGCAGGCGCGGCACGTTGCGTTTGATGGTGATGTCGCGGAAATCGGACCAGTCCATGCGGATCCAATAGTTGATCCCGATCGAGCGGTCCACATGCAGGGCGCGCCCGCGCTGGCGTTTGATCAAAAAGGATTCAGCCGAGCGCAGTGCGTAGTGGTTGAGTTGCAGCAGATCATAGCCGATGTTTTTCTTGGACGAACGCCAGCCGTTTTCGGCCACGTCGCGTGTCATGTCCTTGCCTGATCCGTTGACCCATTTGACCTTGTTCTGGAAACCCTCGTCCAGCTTGTTGGGCCGGTGGCACGAGATTTTTTCATAGGCGCCGATGTTCTTGAACATGGTCTTGAAGCCCCAGACGGTGTGCGGCTTGGGGCAGAATTTGGGGGCGCAGGTGTCGAACTGTTCGACCACGAAATCATCGCTCAGTTGGGTGACGCCGTTGTGGCCGAACAGACGCCATGTCATCGCGACATTCGTGGCATCGGGCACGGCGTCCAGAAAATCCTGCACCGTGCCGTTGCCACACCGCACGTTCATAAATTCGTCCACGTCGATGTGGATGATCCATTCGGCGTTTTTGATGACCGGTTCTTCCAGCGCGCAATTGAGCGCGTATTGCTGGGGCGAATTGCCTTTCCAGTCGTCGTTGTTGCGGTGTTGCAGCACGCCCATCTCCTGCAACCGGTCGAGGATTTCGCTGGTGCCATCCTCACAGCCGTTCGTATAGATCAGGAAGTTATCCACCCCCATTGCGCGGTGATAAGCGACCCATTCCACAATATAGGGCGCTTCGTTTTTCATGCAGCCGACAATGACGTTTCCGCTGTTGCCCTCGGGCAGCGTGCGCGCGGGCAGGGGGGTATAGGCAGCGGCCAGCGCCTCCTCGTTGACCGATCCCATCTTGTTGTGCGGCGCAAAGCTGGAGGTGCGCAGCTTTTCGAAATTCTGCACCGCCAGCGGGGGCATCAGGGCGCGTGCGGTTTCCGACAGGCCGTCGGGGGCGTCATCGGGGCTGCGCGCGGGGGCGTCTTGTGCGATGTGGACGGTGGGCGGCGCTTCGGGCGCGTCCGCGACCGTGCCTGCCAGCCGCGCCAGATCGGCGTTGCGTTTTTGCTGCTCCTCACGGGTGGCTTTGTCGATGCGCCACATATAGCCCAGCAGATATTGCGAGGGGCGAAAGCCATAGAGCGGGTCCGCCTCCGTCCAGGTGCCTTTGGCGCGCGGGGCCTTGAACGTGTCGGCGTGCAGGCCTGCGTGTTGCTTGAGCAGGAGTTTCAGATCGGGGGCAAAGTGTTTCGTGATCGGGTGCAGGGCCGCCAGATCGAGCGGCGGGCCGTCGATCGCTACGTCCTGCACAAAACCGCGCCACAGCTGACGCGGCAGAATCCGCACCCGGCTGGCCAGTACCTTGACGATCAACGCATTGAGTTGCCTGCCGCGTGCCAGCGCCGCCTCGCCCATCGGGGCGGGGGGCACGATGGCCTCTGCCTTGCCGATGCCGTCGTCGATGTCAAAGGCCGTGCAAATATCGCCGGTCACCTCTGCTGCGCAAAACCGTCCGGCGTCATAGCTGTGCAGGGCCACGGCGCCCTTGCCAAATGTCCCCTCCCAGAATGACACCAGTCCGGCCAGATCAATCCAGTGGTTCGGCGCCTGTGTTTCGGCAAAGATGCCTGCGGCGGGGTCGATCTGCGGGCAGGCTTCATTGGCCGCGCGCCACCAGTCGTCACTGCCCGCCAGCGCCAGCTCAGCCGCCAGCGACAGGCCGCGCCCCTCAAGGATCTGCCCCTCATAGGCGCGCGCCAGCATGCGCACGGGCAAATCGACGTGGGCAACGATGCGGATGTCGTCCGACAACGGGTCCAGCAGCGCCTTGAGGCGCGCCAACTCGTCGCTGGTGCGCAGGCTGTTGCCCAGCTGCGTGCACGACAAGATCAGCGTGTCGGGGGTGTGTTGCGCCACCTCGCGGGCCAGCGCGCCGGCCACGTCATCGCGCAGAACGCTTTGTTTTTGCGGGGTGATATAGCCGCGATTGAACCGCAGCGGGTCGACATGGGCCGGATCGGTGACGGCCATGAACAGGCGCGTGTGGTTCTTGTTGCCCGCGGCACCAGAATACAGCACGCCCTTGCGGATCAGCTGCTCACGCTTGGACGCCAGTACGGATTGCACCCGCGCGGCGCTGATTTCCTCGGGTCCGATATGAACGTAAATGCGCATCAGCTTGCCTTGTTCTTTTCAGGAGTTGCGTTGGCCTGTCCCCACCACGGCAGATCAATGCCCAGATGGTCCGCGACAGCTGCCTGCGCGCCCGTGTCGGTGACGGAATATTCGAGGAAGGCCGGATCGCCTGCAAAGATCGCGCGCAGATGGGCATAGTGTCCGTCGATCCACTGGATACGCTCGTGGCTTGTTTCGCCGTAGCCTTCGGGCAGGCCCGGAATGTCAGAGGCAGGCAGCCGGTCGGTGCCGAGATCGGACCACGCCAGCATGGATTGCGACACATCCCAGCTGTCGCGCCGCGAGGCCAGAAACCGCACCTGCGGATGGTGCGTGCGGATCGCGTCGATCATGGCGAAATCCATCTGCGGCCACAGGGACTTGCCCTTGCGCAGGCAGCTCAGCTCCGTCAGTGCGGTGAAATCCTCGAACAGGGCTGCGGGATCGCCGGTCTGGAAATACCCCTGATACAACAGATCCGCGACAAACGCGTCCTTGAGCGCGCGCACATCGGTCTGGCGCGGGCGGATGCGGTGGTCTGCCACGCGAAAGCCCGCGATCTTGAGCGCGCGCGCCAGCGAGGTCGTGCCGGTTTTGGGCAAGCCCAGATTGACCACCCTCAGGGCGCTCATGCGTCCTTCTCCAGCAGGCCCAGATCGCGCAGCATTGCTTCTTCCTGCGGGGGCAGTGTGGGGGCGG
>ENA-ORXR01000731-ORXR01000731.1-marine-metagenome-genome-assembly--contig:-NODE-731-length-40796-cov-25.185319_pt1 | contig 40796 bp, 49 predicted proteins | sample MGYA00237866_ERZ511479 | MGnify/ENA metagenome assembly ERZ511479
ACGCAAGATTGCCTTTCAATGGCATTGCTGACCTATGCCGTAGAGTTGCAGAAAGCCCGTCAATCCAAAATCGACCAAGAGGTGGCAGATAAAATTCATCACATTGATAGTTTACTTGCTAATGTTGAATGAGTAAATTTTGAATTTTGAATGTGTTCAATGAGTGAATAAATCATTAATGAGTGAATTTTGAGTGAGTGAATGAGTGAGTGAGTGAGTGAATGTTTTTTAATGCGATAATGCTGTAATGCGTCAATGCTACAATATTTAATGAGTGAATATTTTTAATTCGTAATTTATTCATCTTCTTGTTTTTATAAAATAAAAAACATTCAAAACCTCTCTTATCTTCTTAATTCGTAAAAAACGTCTTATCTTTCCTGCTTGAAATGAAATAATCGCCAACACGTAGCGTAATGCGCTTGTGCCGACGAATGACGGTATCTGGCTTGCGCCTTGCGTTATATTGGCATTTTTACATAAAAAAAGTTGCAAAACATCACCGCTCGCCGGACATTTCAAAAATGTCCGACGAGTTAATAGGACAAAAGCGAGTCACGAATCAACGAATCACGAGTGAACGAATCAAGGATGTGCAGCAACCGAAATAAACATTTAAATATTTAACAAAAAAATGGGAATAATAGAAATAACCATAGCAGCGATAGTTGCGCTCGTCGTGGGCGTAGGAGGCGGCTGGTTTTTAGGGAAAGGCAATACACAAAAGAAAATGGATGCCCTCAATACCGAATCCGACAACATCCTCCTCGAAGCACGAAGCACCGCCAAGCGCATCACAGAAGATGCTGAAAGCAAAGCCAAATCTTCTTTGCGTGATGCAAAGTCGCAAAACGAACGCATCAAGCAGGAAAAAATCTTGCAGGCAAAAGAAAAGTACGTCAAACTCAAAGCTGATTTTGAAAACAGTACGACCAAGCGCAAAAAAGAATTACAGGAAGAAGAGTTGAAAATTAAGGACTTGCGCGGAAATCTCAAAGGCGAACGCCAAGAACTCAAGCGTGAAGCCGACGGCATACAAGCCAAACTCGACGATGTAAAAGCGAAAGAGGAAGAAATCGAAGTCATCAAAGGCAACCTTACCCAACAACTGGAAATTGTCGCAAAGAAGAAAGAGCAACTCGATAGGGCAAACGAAACCCACGTCAAAGCATTGGAGCAAGTAGCCAAACTGAGCGAACAGGAAGCCAAAGAAGAATTGATGAAAGCCATAAAAGACAAAGCCGAATCACAGGCAATGTCTTACGTCAAAGAACGCATCGACGAGGCGAAAGTCACCGCCAATAAAGAGGCGAAAAAGATACTCATTCAGTCCATACAGCGCATGGCTGCCGAGCAGACCATCGAAAACACGGTATCGGTTTTCCCACTTCCATCAGATGATTTGAAAGGACAAATTATCGGACGCGAAGGGCGCAACATCCGCGCACTCGAAGCCGCCACAGGTTCAGAAATCGTGGTGGACGACACGCCGGAAGCCATCATTATTTCGAGTTTCGACCCGATACGCCGTGAGGTTTGTCGCCTCTCGCTCCAACGCCTTGTGGCTGATGGACGTATTCACCCGGCACGTATTGAGGAAGTCGTGGAGAAAACACGCAAAGAACTCGAAGCGCAAATCATGGAAATCGGTGAGCGCACGGTCATCGAACTCAATATTCACGGACTCAAAACGCCGCTTGTTCGCATGGTCGGGCGTATGCGATTCCGTTCTTCTTACGGTCAAAACCTCCTCAAACACTCTATCGAAACCGCCAACCTTTGCGCCATCATGTGTGCCGAATTGGGCTTGCCTAAGCGCATGGTAAAAATGGCAAAACGCGCCGGATTGCTCCACGACATTGGTAAAGTTACCGATGAAGAAACAGAATTGTCACACGCGATTGTCGGTATGAAAATGTGCGAAAAATTCGGTGAACACAAAGCCGTTTGCAATGCCGTAGGCGCGCACCACGACGAGGTAGAAATGGAGTACATCATCTCCCCACTCGTCCAAACTTGCGATGCGATTTCCGGCGCACGTCCCGGCGCAAGACGCGAAATACTCGAAGGTTACTTAAAGAGAATCAAGGAGTTAGAAGACATCGCACTCTCTTACGACGGCGTTCAGAAAGTCTATGCCATGCAAGCCGGACGCGAACTCCGCGTCATCGTAGAAAGCGAAAAAGTCAGCGACCAAAAAGCCGACGAACTCTCCTTCATGATATCCCAACGCATTCAAGACGAAATGCAATATCCGGGACAAATTAAAGTGACGGTTATCCGCGAAAAACGCGCGGTAGCGTTTGCTAGATAAAGCGTGTTCAAGTGTTATCGTGTTATTGTGTTATCGTTTTTTCCGGTAACACGATAACACATTTGCCACTCTCAATAAAATACTGTAATTTGTAAAGCAAAATTAAGTCATTTGCTATGAGTAAAAACAATCAATTATCTAATCTCCAGCTTGAATTGTTAAAGATATTCAAATACGAATTGAGTGATGAGCAATTATTGGAGATAAAAAGTATGCTCGCCAAGTATTTTGCAGATAAAGCTACCGAAGAGATGGATAGACTTTGGGAAGAAAACGGCTGGACGAATGAAACTATGAAAGCTTGGGGACAAGAACATATGAGAAGTACTGCGGTGTTATAGTATTACAGTGTTATTGTGTTATCGTTTTTTCGGTAACACGATAACACCGTAACACAATAACACAAAAAAACAACACCATGTTAGCGATTATTGATTACAACGCCGGCAACATCCAATCCGTCCTATTTGCTATGGAGCGACTGGGTGTAGAAGCTACACTCACGAAGGATGCCGACACGATTCGCAAGGCAGATAAAGTCATCTTTCCCGGCGTAGGTGAGGCGAGTACGACCATGCAATGTCTCCGCGAATTGGGCTTGGATACGCTCATCCCCACCCTCACACAACCGACACTTGGCATTTGTTTGGGCATGCAATTGATGTGTGCTTATTCGGAAGAAAATGATACCGAATGTTTGGGTATTTTTCCGCAGCATGTAAAACGTTTTATTCCAAAAAACAACGAAAAAGTACCGCATATTGGTTGGAATACAATTGGTAAATTAGGTGGTTTTTTGTCTGAAAATTTATCAGAAGAAAGTCATGTGTATTTCGTGCATAGTTATTACGTAGAAATGAGTGAACATACTATCGCTACTGCGAATTATGTCTTGCCATTTAGTGCCGCTATGCAACGTGATAATTTTTATGCGACTCAATTTCATCCTGAAAAATCGGGAAGTATCGGAGAGCAGATTTTGAGGAATTTCCTTTCAGTCGATAGTCAATAGTCCGTAGTCCATAGGCAAACGCGAGACAACCGGCAATACAGCAATAAAACAATAGAACAATGAAAATTATACCCGCCATAGACATCATCGACGGCAAATGCGTCCGCCTCACACAAGGCGATTACGCCAAAAAAAAAATCTATAACGAAGACCCGCTCGAAGTTGCCAAATCCTTTGAAGGTGCAGGGATTACGCGCCTACATTTGGTCGATTTGGACGGTGCAAAAGCGCGGCACATCGTCAATCAAAAAACCCTCGAAAGCATCGCTACACACACGCAACTACACATAGATTTTGGCGGCGGCATCAAGTCCGATGAAGATATAAAAATTGCATTTGAGAGTGGTGCAAAACAAGTTACAGGCGGTACGATTGCCGTGAAAAACAAGGACTTATTTTTGAATTGGCTGGAAAAATATGGCGCAGAACACATCATACTTGGCGCAGATGTACTACACGGCAATATAGCCATACACGGCTGGCAGGAAACCGCCGATTTACCTTTGAATAATTTCCTCGAAGATTATACGAAAAAAGGCATACAATACGCCATTTGTACCGACGTGTCTAAAGATGGTTTGTTGGAAGGCACGGCATTGGATTTGTACCGCGAGATTCGCGCTCAATTTCCCGACCTCCAACTGATTGCAAGTGGTGGCGTGACGACCATTCAAGATGTTTACGAATTAGAGAAAATCGGCTGCTTTGGGGTCATTATTGGGAAGGCGATTTATGAAGGAAGGATTGATTTGAAGGAATTGAGTAAGCACAAATAATCCAATAAAATATGTCTGTTCACTTATACCGATTTTGGCTCACTCAAATCATTTTATCTCCTTTTCCCGAAAATGCCGAATCACTTTCTCCGCATTTGCCTTACCCACCACTTCAATCAGTGCCTTAATTTTGGCGGTTTTCACTTTTTTAACTGAGCCAAAATGAGACAATAATTTATTCGCAGTTTTCTCGCCGATACCGGGAATTTCAGTCAATTCCGTTCGTACAAATTCGCGAGAGCGTTGGTCACGATGAAAAGTAATTGCAAATCTATGTGCTTCATTACGAATGTGTTGTATCACTTTCAACGTATCAGAACGCTTGGAAAGATGCAAAGGAATAGATTCATTCGCAAAATAAATTTCTTCTAACCGTTTTGCGATGCCGATGATGGTAATGCGGTCTTGAATACCGAGTTTTTCGAGCGATTTGTAGGCAGAACTCAACTGCCCTTTTCCCCCATCAATCACAATCAACTGTGGCAAGGGACGCTCCTCTTCCAACAAACGCCGATACCGCCGAAACACCACTTCTTCCATTGACGCAAAATCATCCGGTCCTTCTACGGTTTTGATATTATAGTGGCGATATTCGCGTTTGAGGGGTTTTGTATTTCGGAAATGTACCATTGAGGCAACGGGGTTTGTGCCTTGCATATTCGAGTTGTCAAAACATTCGATGACGATGGGTAGAGCATCCATTTGAAGGTCTTTTTTCATTTCGTTGAGGATGCGTTCGGTGGGCGTTTGTTTGTTTTCGCGAGTGGCTTCTTGTTTCTTTTTTTGCAACTTAAAATAAGTCGCATTTTTCTGAGAAAGGTCGAGCAATTTGCGCTTGTCGCCTACCTTTGGAATGGTCACTTTCAAATCAGGTTTTTCGGGTAGTATAATCTCAAATGGCACCACAATTTCCTCTGAAAAAGAGAAAAATTTCTCGCGCAACTCGCGCACGCCATACGTGAGCAGGTCGGTTTCCTCTTCGTTCAAATTTTTCATCAATTCCAACGTAAATGTATTAATAATCGCACCGTTAGCGACTTTCAGATAATTCACATAAGCATATTCCTCATCCGTATCAAGCGTAAATACATCGACATCGCGCACACTTGGATTCACCACCGTCGATCTGCCTTGATAATCTTCAAATGCGGCAAGTTTTTCTTTTATTTTTTGGGCTTTTTCAAACTCCATTTCCGTCGCATACGTTTGCATTTCTTCTTTCAAATGTCGTTTTACTGCCGAAAATTTCCCACTCAACATGTTTCTGATTTGGTCGATTTTCTCCATGTAATCTTCCTCGCTTTCGTAGCCTACGCAGGGTCCTTTACAGTTTTTGATATGGTATTCGAGGCAGACTTTATACTTGCCTTTGTCGATGTTATCTTGCGAAAGATTGAGCGTACAAGTCCGCAATTGAAACAGTTTATTTATCAGTTCAATGATGACACGCACCCGTCGCGCAGAAGTATATGGGCCAAAGTATTTTGAACCGTCTTTAAATATTTTTCGTGTAACAAACACACGCGGGAATCGCTCTTTTTTGATACATATATAAGGGTAAGATTTGCCGTCTTTGAGTTGGACATTGTATCGCGGTTGGAATTTTTTAATTAGCGTTGCTTCCAACAACAACGCATCCTGTTCTGTCTCGACAATCGTGTATTCAATCCGCACAGCGTTTTTGACCAACACACGCACCTTTTTGACTTGGTGTTTTTTATTGCCAAAATAAGAGGACAAACGATTCTTCAAATTTTTTGCCTTGCCTACGTACAATACGGTGTTCTTTGCATCTATGAATTTGTAGATACCGGGTTGCTTGGGTAGCGTTGGGGAGAGTTGTTTGTAATCGTCGTTCGTCATCGTAACGCATATACGTCATTCCGCGCCTCGACGCGGAATCTGTCTGGATTTTAGCACCATTTTAGACTAAAGTTGCTGTTCAACATCCTGCCGAGATGCAACAGATTCTGCATCGGGGCACGGAATGACTCATTACCTTTGTGTAAATTTAGTGACTATAACCGTAGTTTCCCGTATTTTTTACGGTATAAAAATAATTAAATTCTCAATTCGGTATAAACGGTTATGGGTATATTCAACAATTGTAAAATTTTCCAATGAATGTCCTCAAAACGACGTAGCTCAGATTTGACAATTTTACCTTGGTAATAGACATTGACACTAGTGATTTCTGCTTTAGAGAAGGTCATACAACACCTCTTCGGTGGTGGGTTAAATCCGTTGATACTCTATATAAGAAAAATTTAAAGCCATAACATGAACTCGTTTTCGCTCGAAAATTAACCTAAACTCGCCAATGAAACAGCCGAGAGCATGACTCAATGGTTGCTTAAAAAGCGAAAAATGAGCTATTTAGCGCAACTCGGTGCAGGAGAATTTGAACCCCGAAAGGCACTTTCTCATACATTCACTGCTAAGTAATCCGATGTATTTCTCGGCAAGGACGACATCACCTTTCAGGCATTTTCCGATTATACTTCTTATCCAATGGCTGCATAATGAATATCAACGAACAAGATCTTGGCATAGGAACTCAAAGAGGTCTGGAAAATCCTTATCAAAAAACCTTTGAGCGGGTGTTGTGCCGTCTGCTCGTCTAATATCGTAATTGTGGATTACCGTCAATACTTTTAATCGTTGTTTTGGAATGCCTCTGTTGGCATGATTGATATAGGACAAATAGCCATTTCTCCCTTCTACCTGTGAAGAAGCCCGTTGAAAACTTTCAGCGAGCCGGTGAGCCATTTTCCACAGTTCCTCCTTTCGATTATCATCAATCCGTTCTTGTATATCCTCACATATCGGACTTTGTCTTACCTGTGGTGCTCGACTTTTGTAATACTTACGCAAATCCTGATTGCGTACTTTTGCTTGTGTTTTTCGGCATTGAATTTCCCAATACGTACAAGGTAAAGCGTAAGACTCCAGCCACCTACGCTCTATTTCGTTGAGCATTCCCTTAGCCATCCACTGCTTTAACTTTGTTTTTGTTCGGTCAATCCATTGCTCTACCCCATTGGCTATCGGGTTAATTTGTGCCAAAATTTTATCGGCTCTTTCTACATCTATATCTACCTCAATATCCTTATCTTTGAACCGAATTTTGATCATCAAATAATCATCACAATGGATAACGATAAATTAGACGGCACAAAACGCAGCCATATCCAAATCGACCAATGGGTAGAAATTGTCGAAAAACGCAATCAACAATCCGGCGAAACTACCGAGGGACAAGTCAGACGCATTTTGACCAAATCGGGGCAACATCCACATGGCATTAAAGTAATGCTAAAAACCGGAGAAGTGGGGCGAGTGAAAGAAATCTTGGAAGATTGAGAGATTTTTGATTGAGGGATTTTGATTGATGTATTCGCAAATTCATTCTTGTCATTTCGTGAATTTTATCGGTTCAAATATTGCTTTTATCTAAATGAATTGCAAATTATTGTAAATTAATCGAAATTACGATTTCATTATTTTTCTCTAAAAACAAATTACTGATTTATCGAAAACCAATCACCAGTCACTAATCACCAATCGCAACATTATGAAAAAACTCTTCTATCTCTTGCTTGTACTAGCCGTTGCGGTAGCTGGCGGGTATTTTGGAATGTGCTATTATTTGAATGAAAAAGCAGTTACAGTAGTGGATGCGTCGGGTACAGTCTTATTGGAAAAGGTGCAACGTGTGGCGAAGATGATTACTGTCGAAGGGTATTTTTCGGAATTGTACGACCACAAAGATTATTATAGTTATGATATTAGTATTTTTCGGAAAAAAGCGATTTTGAAAGTAACCGGAAAGGTGTCGATTGGCTATGATTTGGAAAAGATGGAATTTGATGTCAACCCGACTACACGCGAGTTGGTGATTCGGTATTTTCCTGACCCTGAGGTGCTGTCGATTGACCATGATGTGAGCTATTACGATATTCAGGAAGGCTTGTTCAATACCTTCGAACCGGAAGACCTTACGAAACTCAATACTGCTGCCAAAAATCTCATCCGCGAAAAAGCCAACAACAGCGACCTTATGCTACAAGCCGAAGACCAAGCCAATGACATCCGCGAACTCATTACCTTCATCGCTGAAGAATCCGGCTGGACTGTCAAGGAATGGACGCGACCACAGTACGAAGAATCTCTTCGGGATACAATGAGTGAATTTAGAATTTTGAATGAGTGAATTGATAATGATACAATGCGGTAATGCGTCAATGCGATAATGTTTTCCTCATTAACGTATTAAAATATTCATTCATTCAAAATTCACTCATTCACTCATTACAATAAGCCTTCATCTGCAAAGCTGTAATAACCTTTATCAGAAACTATCAAGTGGTCAACGACCAAAATGTCCAGTGTTTTTCCTGCCGCTTTCATTTTTTTCGTCAAATCAATATCTGCCTGGCTCGGTTTGAGACTGCCCGACGGGTGATTGTGACACAAGACAATCGAAGAAGCCAATATATCCAAAGCGTGCTTGAAAACGATACGTGCATCTACCAACGTACCCGTCACACCACCTACGCTCACGCGCTCGCGGCTGATGATGCGATTGGCACGATTGAGCATCAATATCCAAAATTCTTCATGCGGCAAATCCGCGATAATGGGTGAAATGGCATTGTAAGAATCCCGGCTTGATTTGACCTGCGGACGGTCTTTGACATCGGTGAGTTGGCGGCGTCTGCCGAGTTCGAGGGCGGCGATGATGGTGAGGGCTTTGGTTTCGCCCAAGCCTTTGAATTTGGTGAGGGCAGATAGGGGTTGTCTGCCGAGTTCGTTGAGGTTGTTGTCTGCCCCATGAAGAACACGCTGTGCCAAGCCCACCGCCGTTTCTTCGCGTGAGCCGGAACGCAGCAATATCGCCAGCAGTTCCGCATCGCTCAACGTTTGTGCGCCTTTTTTGAGGAGTTTTTCGCGGGGGCGGTCTTCTTCTGCCCAGGATTTGATGTTGAGTTTCGTAGGTGCGTACATGTTTTAAAATTCCAAAAAACAAAGGTTCATTGACAATTTTTGCATTGGGAGTAAAATTAAAAATTTGTGTCTTGCGTGTTCCTCCCCCCAACCCCTCCAAAGGGGGAGATAAAACTCTGGAAATCAACCGACTCTCCCCCTTTGGAGGGGTTGGGGGAGGAAAAAGGTGAAAGTCAAAATTCTGCTAATTTCTCTGTTTGCAAAAATTGTCAAAGAACCAAAACAAATTCCAAATTCCAATTCGCTTGGATTTTGATGTTTTTTTTATTCGATAATTTGATTTTTAGGAGGTGTTCGAGTAAAATAGGGAATAGTCGCAAGGCGAATGTTTTTGTGTGAAAATGGGTGTTTTAATACTCAAATATCCATGTTCAGCAAAGGAATTCGCCTTGCGACTCGCGTATAATTGCTCACCCTATTTTTGTCGAACACCACCGATTTTTATCAAATGTAACAAAAAAAGACCAACCGCATCAGCGATTGGTCTTATATTTTGTCAAAATTAAAATCTATAATTATGCCCCCTTCACATCCTCGGCAGCATCAGCTGCTGCATCCGCAATATCATCAGCTGCATTTTCGACCGCTTCGCCTGCTGCGTCCGCGACACCCTCAACAGTATCTTCAACTACATCTCCTGCGTCCGCTATTGCTGTTTCAGCTACAGCAGTTTCGGTAGCTGCTGCTTCATTGGTAGTACCGCTGCCGCCACGTCTTCTACGACGTTTTTTCTTCGGTCCGCTGGCGGTACTGTATGTTTCGTTGTAATCCACAAATTCAATGATACACATTTCAGCATTGTCGCCTTTACGAAAACCCGTGCGAAGAATACGCAAATATCCTCCCGGACGGTCACCTACTTTAGCAGCAATTGGTCCGAAAAGTTCTTTGATAGCTTCTTTGCTTTGGAGATAGCTAAAAGCCACACGACGGGAGTGTGTCGTGTTGGTGCGTCCTTTTGTGATGAGTGGCTCTAAGTAGATACGAAGTGCTTTCGCTTTAGCCAATGTCGTATTGATACGTTTGTGTTCGATTAAGGCACAAGCCATATTTTTTAGTAAGGCTCTACGGTGTCCTTTTTTTCTTTTGAGGTGGTTGAATTTCTTACCGTGTCTCATTGTTAATAATTTTGTGAACTTCGCAGCACTTTTTCATGTAAATAGTTTGTTGAGTTTACTAAGTTTATTGAGTTCATAAGGTGGAATATTCGCTACGCGAAATTCACTCCTTTAATGTTTTCAACTTAATAAACTAATTAACTCTATAAACCAATCACTACATCGGTTACTGCAATCTTTGTTAATTAAAAATGAGCCGAATTTCACTTATGAAATTCGGCTTTTATTTTTACAAAAGTAGTTATTCGGCTGAATGACTATTAATCATTCACCGTTAATCATTACTTTTAGTCTTCATCAATTTTGTATTTCGATAGATCCATGCCGAAGGTGAGTCCTTTCTCAACGAGAAGTTCTTCGATTTCGACGAGTGATTTTTTACCGAAATTACGGAATTTGAGGAGTTCGTGTGTGTCGTATTGTACGAGTTCTGCGAGGGTATTGATTTTGGCAGCTTTGAGACAGTTGTAAGCTCTGACCGAGAGGTCGAGGTCTTCCAACGAGGTCTTGAGCAACTTACGCATATGGAGGATATGCTCATCCACAATGTTATCCTCTTCGCGTGTTCCGGTATCGAAAGTGATATTTTCGTCGGAAATCAACATGAGGTGCTGTATCAAAATCTTTGCAGCTTCTTTAATCGCGTCTTCAGGGTGTATGGTACCATCGGTTTTGAGTTCGATGCCGAGTTTTTCGTAGTCGGTGCGTTGACCTACACGAGTTGCATCTACTGAGTAACGAACATTTTTGACTGGCGTGTAAATGGCATCAATCGGAATAACACCAATTGGCGCATCGCTTGGCATGTTTTCGTCCGCAGGCACGTAACCGCGTCCTTTGGTTATCGTCAATTCCATTTCAAGATTGACGAATGATTCCATACGGCAAATTTCCAACTCAGGATTCATCACACGGAATACATTGGTGTGTTCCTCGATGTCCCCGGCTCTGAATACTTCTTTTCCGGCAATCGTAAGATAGATGCGTTCTGAAGTAATGTCTTCGTCGGGCATGACTTGTTTGAGGCGAACTTGCTTGAGGTTGAGGATGATTTCGACAACGTCCTCAACAACGCCTCTAATGGTCGAAAATTCGTGGTCGGCACCTGCGATACGTACTGCAGAAATAGCGAAGCCTTCCAAAGAAGAAAGCAATACGCGACGAAGTGAGTTGCCAATGGTCTGACCAAAACCCGGTTCGAGGGGCTTAAATTCAAACGTACCTTCAAAATCATTTGCTTTTTGCAAAACGATTTTGTCCGGTTTGTGAAAAGTTAATATGCTCATAAAGGAAAACCTTAGAAAAGTTCAAGCTCAATCCCGATAGTTATCGGGAAAGTTCAAGTTCAAGTGTATTTGTCTGTGACAAAGGTTACATGAACTTAATTTATATAAATTTTGGTCTTGGTTATAATATCAAAAAATGATTGTTCGTTTTTGATTTCGTAGAAAGTGCTTTTCTATCACTCAAAATTCAACATTCATTGAAAATTAATAACACAAAAAGATGTCATTCCCCATGTAGAGAATGACACCTTTATATATTTTATTTCGAGAATAACTCGACGATTAACTGCTCGTTGATTTTTTCAGGAATTGCCGCACGCTCAGGAAATTCGAGGAATTTACCTTCCATTTTCTCTTGGTTGAATTCCAACCACCCAAAGTTGCGAACATCACTTTTACCACTTACTGAATTTCTAACTACTTCAAGACCTTGTGATTTTCCGCGTACTCCTACAATATCACCGGGGCGGATAGATGCAGAGGGTACATTCGTTACAACACCATTCACCACGATATGTTTGTGGCTGACCAATTGACGTGCAGCACGACGTGTAGGTGCGATACCAAGACGATATACTACATTGTCGAGTCTGGCTTCCAATAATTGGAACAATACTTCGCCCGTAACACCTTTTTTACGGCTCGCTTTCACGAATAAGTTGCGAAATTGACGCTCCAATAAACCATAAGTATATTTGGCTTTTTGTTTTTCCATCAACTGTACAGCGTAGTCAGATTTTTGTTTTCTGCGCTTGCTGTTTCCATGCTGACCGGGCTTGTATTTTCTTTTTTCAAAAGCTTTGTCGTAGCCGAAGATGGCTTCGCCTAATGCTCTTGCCTTCTTTGTTGTAGGTCCTGTATATCTTGCCATTATTTTTAAGTTCAAGTTCAAGTATCAAGTACAAACTCAATATTAAATTTCGCTACGCGAAATACTTGAATTATTTTTATTCTATTAATTATATAAGTGCACCTGTCATAGGAAATATTATACTTGAACTTGACACTTGCACTTGTACTTTTTTAAACTCTTCTGCGCTTTGGTGGGCGACAGCCATTATGAGGGATCGGCGTAACATCACGGATGATGGTCACTTTGATACCCTTAGAATCAATGGCACGGATAGCAGATTCTCTACCTGAACCCGGTCCTTTGACGAATACCTCCACAGTTCTCAAGCCCGCTTCGTGTGCTTTGGAAGCAGCATCGGAAGCAGCAATCTGAGCCGCATATGGTGTATTTTTCTTAGACCCTCTAAATCCGGATTTACCGGCAGACGACCATGAAATCACTTGACCTTGTCGATTGGTCAATGTGATGATGATATTATTAAAGCTGGCTTGGATATGAGCGTAACCTTTAGGTTCCACTTTCACCTTTCTTTTCTTCCCTTTTCTTGATTTTGCCATTATTTATTAATTGTGAAATTCCAAATTCCAAATTCCAAATTATAGGGTTTTGTGATTTGGAATTTGGTGCTTGGGATTTCTATTTTGTTGCTTTCTTCTTGTTGGCGACTGTTTTACGTTTACCTTTACGGGTACGTGCATTGGTCTGGGTACGCTGTCCGCGTAAAGGCAAACCTTTACGGTGGCGCAAACCTCTGTAACAACCAATATCCATCAATCGCTTGATATTCATTTGGATTTCTCCACGCAAAGCACCTTCCACTGTATAGTCATCACCGATTGCTTCACGAACGTTTTTGATGTTATCATCCGTCCAATCCTTGATTTTTACACTTTCGTCAATCTCACATTTCGTCAAAATTGCTTTTGCGCGAGTATCACCGATACCGAAGATATACGTCAAGCCAATGACGCCTCTTTTATTTTTAGGTAAATCAACACCTGCTATCCTTGCCATGATATTTATTTTGAATTGTTGAATTGTATGATTGTATAATTGCTGTATAATTAGCTTCTTTTTTGCTCCGCAAAAAAGAAATCACAATCATACAATTACACAATCACTCAATCTATTCTATCCTTGACGCTGCTTGAATCGCGGATTTTTTTTGTTAATGACGTATAATTTTCCTTTTCTGCGAACGATTTTACAATCAGCAGAACGCTTTTTGATAGAAGCTCTTACTTTCATAATTAATGAGTGAATGTGTGTCCCGATAGCTATCGGGATGAATGAAATGAATTATTTCATCATTCCCAACACACCATTATTATTAATATTTATTTGTATCTATATGTAATACGTCCTCTACTGAGGTCGTAAGGCGACATTTCAACCGCTACTTTATCCGAAGGTAAGATACGAATGTAGTTCATACGCATTTTACCGGAGATGGTAGCAATGATTTCATGACCGTTTTCGAGACGCACTCTAAAGGTTGCATTAGAAAGTGCCTCTGAAACCGTGCCGTCTTGTTTGATTAAATCCTGTTTTGCCATAGTTTAAAATTTTGGAGTGCAAATATCTAGCTTTTTACTTGAAATTCCAAATTTATGACATTAGGATTGTTTTCTATGGCTTCGTAGGCGTAATCGTGCGTGGTCAGGATTTCCGTTCCGCTCTTGCGTACTACGATAGTGTGTTCGTAATGCGCCGATGGTTTTCTATCTGTCGAAACAACTGTCCAACCATCCCTCAAGGTCTTGACTCTTCGCGTTCCCATATTAATCATGGGTTCTATTGCGATGACTAAACCATCTTGAAGCTTATTCCCTTTTCCACGTCTGCCGTAGTTGGGTACTTGCGGGTCTTCGTGCAAGCTTTTCCCCAAACCATGTCCGACCAATTCGCGGACTACGCCGTATTTACATTCGCCCTCCGCATAATTTTGCACTGCAAAACCAATATCGCCGATACGTTTGCCTATTACCGCGACATCAATGGCACGATACAGACATTCATTGGTGACTTCCATGAGTCGCATGACTTCAGGCTTTACCTCACCTATCGGATAAGTAAATGCACAATCGCCGTAGTACTCGTTCAGAATCACGCCGCAATCTACTGATACTATATCGCCTTCTTCAAATGGCTTATCTGATGGAATCCCGTGTACAACTTGTTCATTGATAGATACACATAATGTAGCCGGGAAATCGCCATAACCTTTGAAGCCGGGAATGGCATTATGGTCACGTATAAATTCTTCTGCTGCCTTGTCAATATTTTCGCCCGTCTCTCCGGCACGAATCATACTCGCTACTACTCCGTGCGTCCGTGATACCAAGTCCGCACTTAGGCGCATTAGCTCTATCTCCTCGTCTGTTTTATAGTATATCTGTTTGTACCTCCGTCTCATTGTAGTAATTGTGGAATTGTCTGATTGTAAATTGTATTAAGTGAATACCAACTATTTTAATAAAAATAAGAACGTAATTGTTTAGAAATTTTTGCGAAGCAAAAAACACATCACAATCATACAATTACACAATTCAACAATATAATTTCTACATCGGCGCACCGATGGTCATGCCGCTTCTCCTGCCTTTGACACGACCTGTTTTCACTAATCCGTCGTAACGGCGCATCAATAGGTGACTTTCAATTTGTTGTAAGGTATCAAGTACTACACCTACCATAATGAGGAGTGATGTACCACCAAAGAACATAGCGAAGCCAATATTTATACCTCCTAATCTTGCTGCAAAAGCAGGAAGGATGGAGATAAGCCCTAAGAAGATAGAACCCGGTAATGTAACGCGTGTCGTAACGGTATCAATAAATTCAGCTGTACTCTTACCCGGTTTCACACCAGGAATAAAAGCATTTTGACGCTTGAGGTATTCAGCGTGTTGCTGAGGATTTACAATCAAAGCCGTATATACGTAAGTAAAAATAACGACTAAGAAAAAGTAAATGATATTATATGGTGCAGATGTAAAATCGTTTAAGGCGGTGAGCCAAGCCGGTGGAGCTTCATTCGCCCCCATTGCAAATTGTGCTAATGTAGCCGGCAAAAACATCAATGCCTGTGCAAAGATAATAGGCATAACCCCTGCTGCGTTGACCTTCACGGGAAGGTAATCGCGTACACCTGTTACGGGTGCATTGGTTTGTCCGCGCCCGACCATGCGTTTGGCATATTGTAAGGGTATGCGGCGTACTGCCTGAATGATGAGTATCGTAACGGCTGTCACCGCGACAAGTGCCGCCAAGACGAGTACGAAACTAATCAAACCACCTGTTCCACCTGATAAGCGTAAGTCGATTTCACCAAAGAACGCCGAAGGTAGTGTCGCAATAATACCAATCATGATGAGCAATGAAATACCATTACCGATACCTCTGTCGGTGATGCGCTCACCAAGCCACATCGCAAGGATAGTACCTGCCGTGAGGATAATGATATTGGATGCCCAGAATGTAAACGGAGCGATGCCCGGAGATACTGCACCGGGGAAAGTCGCGTTGATGTAGGTCAAGTAACCACCTGCCTGTACGAGTGTGATGGCTACGGTCAACCAACGTGTAATTTGGTTGAGTTTTCTTCTGCCTGACTCGCCTTCTGTTTTTTGTAATTTTTGGAAATATGGTACGGCAAATCCCAAGAGCTGCACGATGATAGATGCCGAGATATAAGGCATGATACCGAGTGCAAAGACAGCCGCATTATTGAACGCACCACCCGTGAATGAATTGAGCAATCCGAGTAGGTTGTTTTGTCCGGCGGCGGCGTTTTCGAGTGCCGCAGGATTGATACCGGGCAATACTACATACGAACCAAAACGGAACAACATCAATAGTGCCAACGTAAACAAAATACGCTTACGAAGGTCTTCTATCGACCAAATATTTTTGAGTGTGGTGATGAATTTGTTCATTATACTATTTTTTAGTCCATAGTCCGTAGTCCATAGTCGATAGTTTGTAGTCTGTTGGACTATCGACTATGGACTATCGACTACAAAGTAGTTGCTGTGCCTCCTTTTGCTTCGATAGCAGACTTAGCTTTTTCAGAAAAAGCGTGAGCCGTCACTTCTAGTTTAGAGGTCAAATCTCCATTACCGAGTATTTTGATTTTGTCTTTTTTCTTGACAATACCATTTTCGGCAAGTGCTTCAGGTGTGATGGTTTTGGTATCGAGTTTGTCAGAAATCGCCTCTAATCGCGCCAAGTTAATCGGCACATATTCTACACGATTGATATTCTTGAAACCACGCTTTGGTGTACGCTGAATCAATGTCACGCCACCACCTTCAAAACCTTTCTTGCGAGAGTAGCCCGAACGCGACTGCGCTCCATTGTGTCCTCGCGTAGATGTACCGCCTCTACCAGAGCCTTGTCCTCTACCTAAACGTTTGTTCTTTTTGACTGAACCTTTAGCCGGCTTTAAATTATGAAGTTGCATTACTTTTAGTTTATTTAGTTTATTGAGTTTATTGAGTTCATAAAGTTTATTAAGTTATTAGATATTAATTATTTTTTTTAAAAAATAATTCAGATTTATCTTTTGTAAACTCAATAAACTAATCAACTTTATAAACCAATAACCTTATTAAAGTTCTTCCACTTGAACCAAGTGGGATACTTTTCTAATCATTCCCTCAATCTGAGGTGTCAATTCATGCTCTACGGATTGGTGCATTTTGCGTAATCCGAGTGCCTTGACAGTGTCTTTTTGTCGCTTATTGCGGTCAATAACACTTTTGACCTGTGTGATTTTTACTCTTCCCATGATAGTATGAGTTGTCGAGTTGATGAGTTGACAAATTGTTGAGTTGTTGAGTTGTCGAGTTAATGGGTTGTTGTGTTATCATTTTTTCGACAACTCTACAACTCGTCAATTCGTCAACTCTACAACTCGTCAACTCACCAAAACGTTGCTTATCCGTTGAATAATTTGTCCATTGTGATGCCTCTCGCTTTCGCAATTTCCATTGGACTGCGAAGTTGTTGGAGGGCATCGAGCGTAGCTTTGATAACGTTGTGCGGATTGGGCGAACCTTGTGTTTTTGCCAATACATTTTGAATACCGGCAATCTCCAATACAGCACGCATCGGACCACCTGCAATCACACCTGTACCATCAGAGGCAGGCTTGATGAGGACTTTACCCGCACCGTATTTTCCTTTGACTGCATAAGGAATAGTTCCCTTGTGCAATGGAAATTCGATAACGTTTTTCTTTGCATCGTCCACAGCTTTGGCGATGGCTTCTTGTACGTCACGGGCTTTACCCAAGCCGTGTCCTACTTTGCCTTTACCATTACCTACTACAACGACTGCCGCAAAACTAAATGTACGACCACCTTTGGTAACTTTAGCTACACGATTCAGGTTGACGAGTTTTTCTTTAAACTCAGATTCCTGAACAGATGCTTGTCTGTCACCGCGACCTCTGCCGCCTCTGCGATTGCCGCCTCGGTTGTTACCACCGCCGCGATTGTTGCCACCACCACGGTTATTACCACCGCCGCGATTGTTATTACTATTATTATTTCTGTTATCAGCCATAATTAAGTCTTATGAAGTTTAAGTTTGAGTTTAAGTTTAAGTTTAAAGTAGGTTTTGGCGAAGCCAAAACAGTGTTTTAATCTTAATCTTAATCTTAGACTTAAACTTAATTATAGGTCAAGTCCTCCTTCGCGTGCGCCGTCAGCGAGTGCTTTTACACGCCCATGATAGAGGTAGCCGCTTCTGTCGAATACTACGCTTTCAATTTTATTGTCTTTTGCTTTGGAAGCCAATAGTTTACCGACTTCTTTTGCTTGCTCGACTTTGTTGCTGCTACTGCCGCAAGCTGCATCTCTGGAGGATGCCGCGCAGAGTGTTTCGCCACTCAAGTCGTCAATAATTTGAGCGTAAATTTGCTTATTACTGCGAAATATGCTTAGTCGCGGAATCGTAGATGTACCGCTGATTTTTTTACGAATACGCCCCTTGATTTTTTTGCGACGTACTACTTTTCTAGCTGTTGCCATTATGTTGTTTACTTTTGATTTGAAATGATCCGCAGAGTAATTTTGAATGAGTGAATGAGTGAATTTTGAATAATTAAAACACACTCGTTTTCATTTTTTCATTCAGTATTAATTAGATTTTTGTTTTTATGAAAATGAATAATTGACAAAATAAACTATTCAAAATTCATTCATTCAAAATTCAACATTAATAATGCGACTGCCATTTCGTAAGTAAAATATTTTAATTTTGTTTATTAGTTTATTGGGTTGACTAAGTTATTAGGTGTGAATTATTTTTTATAAAAAAATTCTTTGAAAACTAAATGAACTTAATAAACTCCATGAACTAATAACTAACTCATTACGCTCCTGCTGCCTTACCTTGTTTGCGGCGGATTTCTTCTCCTTCAAATCGAACACCTTTGCCTTTGTATGGCTCTGGTTTACGGAAGGCGCGAATTTTAGCTGCCACTTGCCCGATAAGTTGTTTGTCAACGCTTTCCAACATTATTTTCGGTGGCTGTCCTTTGACAGATTCCGTGACGACTTTTACCTCATCGGGCACGTAAAACATAATAGGGTGTGAATACCCCATTGACATTTCTAAAAGCTGCCCCGTATTGGAGGCACGATAACCAACACCATGCAATTCGAGCGTGGTTTTGTAGCCTTCAGAAACACCCGTGACCATATTATTTATCAATGAACGGTACAAACCGTGCATTGCACGATGGCGTTTTTGCTCGGTAGGTCTTACGACTGTGAGCGTACCGTCTTCGATTTCGACTTTCATATCCGGGTCAATCTTCTGTATCAATTCCCCTTTTGGTCCTTTGACTGTGACCATGCTCTTATCCACCTTAATTTCGACGCCCGAAGGTATGCTGATGGGTGCTTTTCCTATTCTTGACATGACGTTATAAGTTTAAGTTGAAGTTTAAGATTAAGTTGAAGTTCAGCTTTTATTTAAACTTGAACTTAAACTTAGACTTAAACTTATTTTTTTTAATATACGAAACAAAGGACTTCGCCGCCTACATTTTCTCTTTTTGCTTCTTTACCGGTCATTACTCCTTTTGATGTGGAGATAATGGCAACACCTAATCCATTGATAACACGCGGCAAATTGCTTGAATTTACGTATTTTCTCAATCCCGGCTTGCTAATTCTTTGCAATTTACGAATGACAGGTTTTTTCGTTCCTCTTTCGTATTTGACGGCAATCTTGATGGTACCTTGCGGACCTTGTGCATCCTCAAATTTGTATTTGAGAATGTACCCCTGGTCGTACAAGATTTCTGTGATGCGTTTTTTGAGTTTAGATGCAGGAATTTCGACGATGCGGTGTCCTGCCATTTGAGCGTTGCGAAGCCTCGTAAGGAAATCCGCTATTGGATCTGTTACAATCATTTTTATATTTTTTCTTCAGCAACCTATTTTCAATTTTGAATGTCGAATTATGAATGACGCTCATTTTGCGTGTTATTTTATTCAAAATTCATTCATTCAAAATTAGAAAGCGCAGTGTGATTGTCTGCTTAGTCTGTCCGAATTCTTTTTTTAACGGCAAACGGTTTTTGTTTGCGTTAAGAAATAATCACTTGAAATCTCGGTGAATTTACCGGATTTTAGTTTGATAATTTTTCCTGTATGTCTATACAAGCAAGATGCTTGCAGTCGTTACCAACTTGCTTTGGTGACGCCGGGAATTTTACCTTCTAATGCCAATTTGCGGAAAGCGACGCGGCAAATGCCAAAGTCACGCATGTAACCTTTTGGTCGTCCGGTGAGTCCACATCTGTTTTTGAGACGAACCGGAGAAGCGTTGCGTGGCAATTTGTCGAGTCCTTCGTAGTCACCAGCAGCTTTGAGTGCAGCACGCTTTTCAGCATATTTGGCTACCATTCTTTCACGCTTTTTTTGACGTGCAATTACTGATTTTTTAGCCATAATTTATTTTTAAATTCCAAATGACAAAATCCAAATCCCAATTCACTCTACGTCTTAACTTTCGTTTGGATGCTGCCTCTTGGTGCTTTTAAATTCTTATTTGTTTTGATTTTGAAAGGGTAATCCCATTAATTTGAGTAATTCGAGTGCTTCGGCGTCCGTTTTTGCCGTTGTGACAAAAGTAACGTCCATACCCGTGATTTTGTTGATTTTATCAATATCAATCTCCGGGAATATGATTTGCTCTTTGATCCCTATGGAGTAGTTGCCACGTCCGTCGAAACTTTTGTCGCTGATACCGCGAAAGTCACGTACACGAGGTAGTGCTACATTTACAAATCTGTCGAGAAACTCATACATCTGCCCACCACGTAAGGTAACACGCACACCAATTGGCATTCCTTCACGCAACTTAAAGTTGGAGACAGATTTTTTGGCTTTGACTGCTACGGCTTTTTGTCCTGCGATGAGGGTCATTTCGCCGAGGGCATTGTCCACCAATTTTTTATCAGAAGTCGCTTCACCTACACCTTGATTGATGCAAATTTTAGTGATTTTCGGCACCTCCATGATGGAATCATATTCAAATTTTTCCATCAATGCAGGTACTGCTTCCTGTAAATATTTTTCTTTTAAACGTGCCATGGTTATATTCAAGTTCAAGTTCAAGAATCAAGTTCAAATAGGGGCGATGTGTGAAATACATTGAAAATTCCGTCAATCTTCTACCTTCCGCCGTCAACCGTTTTTATCGTATCGTATTTCCTGATTTTTTTGAATAACGGACGAGTTTTCCATCCTCCACTCTGCGTCCTATACGCGTAGCTGTGCCACCTTCCATTAGCATCAAGTTAGAAATATGGATGCTTGCAGGAATATCCGTAATTTCTCCCGGTTGGTCTTGGGTCGGTTTGCGGTGTTTCTTTTTCAAATTAATGTCAGAAACAATCGCACGGTTTTTGTCAGGAAATATTTCCAAGACTTCACCTGAATCTCCTTTGTGAACTCCCGCAATAACTACTACGGTGTCTCCTTTTTTTATTTTTAATTTCGGTGCGAATCTTTTCTTGCTCATTTTTAATCGTGTTGTTATGTTGTTGTGTTGTCGTTTTTAATCATAACTTTTAATCGACATCTCAACAATCAGACATATTAAAGTACCTCCGGTGCGAGCGAGACAATTTTCATAAAATCTTTGTCGCGCAACTCACGGGCTACGGGCCCGAAGATACGAGTACCACGTGGTTCTTCAGAAGCATTGAGGAGAACGACTGCATTGTCGTCAAAACGGATATATGTACCGTCTTTTCTGCGAATCTCCTTTTTGGTACGAACGATAACGGCTTTGGATACGGTTCCTTTTTTTATCTCACTGCCGGCAGATGCAGATTTGACCGTAACGACAATCATATCGCCAATGGAAGCATATCTGCGCTTTGAGCCTCCTAACACGCGGATGCAGAGTACTTCTTTTGCTCCGCTATTGTCAGCGGCTTTTAGCCTTGATTCTTGCTGTATCATTTTTATTCAATGAGTGAATGAGAGAATGATTTTTGATTTTTGATTTCGTGATTTTTGATTGCTTAATCAAAAATCTAAAATCTTAAAATCACACAATCATTTAGCTCTTTCTATTATTTCTACTAATTTCCAACGCTTTTTCTTGCTCAATGGGCGAGACTCGACGATTTTCACTGTGTCGCCAATGCCACATGAGTTTTCTTCGTCGTGCGCTGTGAATTTTTTGGATTTTTTAACGAATTTACCATACATCGGGTGCTGGAGACGACGCTCTACTTTTACAGTAATTGTCTTGTCCATTTTGTCGCTGGTTACGACTCCGACTCTTTCTTTTTTTAAGCCCTGCTTTTGTTCCGGCTGTTGCTGTTCTGACATGTTTATCAGTTTATTGAGTTTATTAGTTTATTGAGTTTATAAAGTTTATTGAGTTTATTGAGTTATTAGTTTATTGAATAAGGCATAAATTATTTTTCGTAAATAATTCTGATTTATCTTTTGTAAACTAAATGAACTTTATAAACTGAATGAACTGAATAAACTATTCAACTAATTAACTATTTACTAAGTCTGCGACGAGCGCGAATTTTAGTTCTTTTAGCGAGTTGCTCCGGCGTCATTGCCACTAATTCGCGAGCGCGAACTTCGGTTCTGAGTCGGGCAATATCTCTTCTCAAGTCCTTGATAGTCAAAGGATTTTCAAGTCCTGTTACGGCATTTTGAATTTTCATTCGTTGCAATTCCGTTTCTGCCGCGAAAATTTCATCGCGTAAGGCGTCATCTTCAAGACCTTTTATGCTGGTATATTTCTCCGATGCCATTTTTATATTAGTTGCGAGTATCAAGTAGCGAGTAGCGAGTGGAGTTCGTCCACTGTTTGCCCTTTACTGTCCACCATTATTTTATTCTTCTACGTAGTCTCTACGAACTACAACTTTTGTCAATACAGGCAGTTTTTGTGCTGCGAGGCGAAGTGCTTCGTTAGCGACTTTTGTCGGTACACCTTCAATCTCAAACATGATACGCCCGGGTTTGACGACAGCTACATAGTGGTCGAGTGCTCCTTTACCTTTACCCATACGTACTTCGGCAGGTTTGCTGGTAATCGGTTTGTCCGGAAAAATACGAATCCAGACCTGACCTTCCCTTTTCATATAACGAGTCATCGCCACACGCGCAGATTCTATTTGGCGATTGGTAATGCGCCCTGCGTCAAGTGTTTTCAGTCCAAACGTGCCGAAAGCTAATGTAGCTCCGCGTTGCGCGTTTCCGCGTACACGCCCTTTCTGCATTTTACGATATTTCGTTCTCTTTGGCTGTAACATTTTCTATAAATTTGTTGTCGTCCTATTCCCCCAAATCTCAAACGGGGTGCGAAGATACGACTTATATTCTGACTATCGTAATTTTGAAATGGGTAAATATTTTTGAAATGTAAAATATAAATAAAAGGGTATAACGAAAGTATAATGCGTTCGTAATACTTTTACATTTTAATACATTTTACATTTAACTATCTTCTATCTCTGCCGCCGCCTCTGTTGCCGCCGCGTCCTCTACCTCCACGTCCTCTGTCTCTTCCGCCGCCGCCTCTGTTGCCGCCGCGTCCTCTACCTCCACGTCCACCTTGCTCTTTCTTCACGCCTACATTTGGTGAAAGGTCACGTTTGCCAAATACTTCTCCTTTACAAATCCAGACTTTGACACCAATTTTTCCGTAAATGGTTTGAGCTTCGCAGAGTGCGTAGTCAATATCCGCACGGAAGGTGTGCAATGGTGTACGCCCATCTTTAAACTCTTCCGAACGTGCCATCTCCGCACCATTCAAACGTCCCGAAATACGCACTTTGATGCCTTCTGCACCGGCACGCATGGTAGATTGAATCGCCATTTTGGTGGCACGACGGTAATTGATACGTGCTTCGAGTTGCTTAGCAATTTGCTCGGCTACGATAGCAGCATCCATCTCCGGTTTGCGAATCTCTACGATATTGATTTGTACATCTGTACCGGTCAATCGCTTGATTTCCTCGCGGATACGATCTACTTCCTGACCTCCTTTACCAATGATGATACCCGGACGTGAGGTGTGAATCGTAACTGTGATACGCTTGAGTGTACGTTCTATGATAATACGGGCAATACCGCCTTTGCTGATACGGGCTTTGAGGTAGTCGCGGATTTTTTGATCTTCGACTACTTTTTTCGCCATATCTTTGCCACCAAACCAACTGGATTCCCAGCCTCTGATGATGCCAAGTCGATTGCCTATCGGATTTGTTTTCTGACCCATGTGTTATTTATTAGTCAATGGTCGATAGTCGATAGTCCATAGTTAGGGAGGACTCGCTATCGTACATAATTTTATGCTTCTTCTGTTTCTACAATTTCTTCATCAACGCCTTCTTGCTCTTCTTCACCCGGCAGATAGACTCTGTTGTCCACGACGAGTTTGACGTGACAAGTGTGCTTACGGATGCGGTGTGCGCGACCGAATGGCACGGGGCGAATTCGCTTGAGTTGAGGTCCTTGATTGACGAGGATTTCTTTGATGTACAATTCGTACTCGTCCGGATCTTGACCGGAAGTGTTTTGCTCCCAGTTGTCAATCGCAGAAAGTAATAATTTCTCCAACCACGTAGCGGCTTCTTTACGAGTGAATTTTAAAATATCCAATGCCGCATCTGCGTCTTTCCCTCTTATGATGTCTGCCACTAAGCGCATTTTACGCGCTGACATTGGGCAGTTACTCAATTTAGCTCTTGCTAACATGATGATTTTAAGTTCAAGTTCAAGTGTCAAGTTCAAGTTCAAATTAAATCGAACCGAAACATTATACTTATACTTAGTTTAATAATTGATTTTAGATTGATTGTGAACTATAAAAATTCTCAATTTTCCATTCTCAATTAAAAATTACTATTTTCTATTCCCTGCGTGACCTCTAAAGTTGCGGGTCGGTGAAAATTCACCTAATTTGTGACCCACCATGTTTTCTGTAACGAAAACGGGTACGAAGGTTTTTCCATTATGCACAGCGATGGTCTCTCCCACCATCGTCGGTATAATCATGGATGAACGCGACCACGTTTTGATAACGCTTTTGCGCTTTGTATTTTCTTTCGCTTTTTCTAATTTGACCAATAGTTTGTGATAAACGTATGGTCCTTTTTTTAATGAACGAGGCATCCTATATTAATTTTGAATGAGTGAATGTTGAATGAGTGAATTATTTTTGATTCAGCGATTTTAGATTTTTGATTGGTCAATCAAAAATCACTAAATCTAAAATCACACAATCTCTCATTATTTTTTCTTCGCGTTTCTTCTACTGATAATCAATTTATTCGATGGTTTTTTACGGCTGCGCGTTTTCTGACCTTTTGCCATAACACCTGTGCGTGAGCGTGGGTGTCCACCTGATGCGCGACCTTCACCACCACCCATTGGGTGATCGACAGGGTTCATGGCTACACCACGTACTCTTGGTCTGCGTCCTTTCCAGCGGTTGCGTCCTGCTTTACCCATCACTTCGAGTGAGTGATCGACATTGGAAACACGTCCGATGGTTGCTCTACATGTCAAAAGGATTCTACGCGTTTCGCCTGATGGCAGTTTCAAGATGGCGTATTTGCCTTCTCGTCCTTGCAATTCAGCGTATGTTCCTGCACTTCTTGCCATTGCCGCGCCTTTACCCGGCTGCATTTCTACTGCGTGAATAGACGCACCGAGTGGAATTTCACTCAAAAACATGGTGTGTCCGGTTTCAGGTAATGCGTGTTTTCCGGAGCGCACTACGTCACCGACTTTGATGCCGTCGGGTGCGAGCATATATCTTTTTTCATCGTCTTCGTATTGTAGAAGCGCGATGAATGCCGAGCGGTTCGGGTCGTACTCAATGGTCAAGACCTTTGCTGACATATCATCTTTGTTACGTTTGAAGTCGATGATACGGTATTTACGTTTGTGTCCGCCACCTCTGTTGCGAACGGTCATGCGCCCTTCTGAGTTACGCCCACCGGACTTTTTGAGTCCTACGGTAAGGCTTTTTTCCGGTTTGTTCGTCGTTATTTCCTCGTATGTATTGGAAACACGGTGACGAAGCCCCGGTGTCATTGGTCTATACTTTTTGACCGGCATTGTTCTTTATTTTTGAGAAATGTGGATTGAAATGATTGTCAAATTGCTTGATTGTATGATTGTGTGTTTTATTTTTTGCTTCGCAAAAAAGTAATAACAATCAAACAATTTAGCAATCGAACAATCTTCCCTGCTTACGGTATCGCTCGTATGCGATTACTCAATGCCTTGTGAGCAGTTCCAACCTTCTCTGATTTTCAAATAATGTTCAACCTAACGTTGAACTCTATATACATAAGCGAACTACATGCTCGCGTTGTGTTCTTATAATTCTCCGTAGATGTCGAGTTCTTCGCCATCCGGAATAGTGATGATTGCTTTTTTGTAGGAAGCCTTGCGACCTTTGATGACACCGCTACGGGTCATACGGTTTTTGGTTCTTGCAGGCATGATCATGGTGTTGACGGATACAACGGGAACGCCATACATTTCTTCAACTGCCTTCTTGATTTCAATTTTATTCGCCTTTTTATGCACGATAAATGTGTGGCGGTTCATTGTCTCTGACAATTTTTCCGTCTTTTCCGTGATATGTGGCTTTACAATGATATTTTTCATGACGTATATTTCGTTGTAGAGACGCGATTAATCGCGTCTCTACCGTATATTTACGATAGTGTTTCAGTTATTTTTTCGATAGCACCTTCTGAAAGAATGAGGCATTTATTATTAAGAATATCGTATGTGCTAAGGTCGCTGGCTAATTTGACATTTGCTTTGGGAATGTTGCGACTGGAGAGGTAAACATTGTCGTCGTTTTCGCTGAGTACCAGAAGTGTTCTCTTGCCTGTCAACTCAAGGCTGTTGAGAATATTGGCGTACTCACGTGTGCTTGGTGCATCGAAGGTGAAATCTTCCAATACGAGGATTTCTTCGTTTTGTACTTTACCGGAAAGAGCTGACTTACGTGCTAATGCTTTGACCTTTCTATTCAGTTTTTGGCTGTATGTGCGTGGTCTGGGTCCGAAAATACGTCCACCACCTCTGAATATCGGGCTTTTGATGCTACCTGCACGGGCTGTACCCGTTCCCTTCTGCCGCTTGATTTTCCTGGTCGAACCTGTAATCTCACCACGCTCTTTTGCTTTGTGTGTGCCTTGACGTTGGTTGGCTAAATATTGTTTAACGGCGAGATAAACCACATGCTCGTTTGGCTCTATACCAAATATCTCATCGGGCAAATTTGCTTGTTTGCCTGTACTTTCGCCTTGTATATTTTTAATATCTATTTGCATGATAATTCAATTTGACATCGTGCGGAGACGCGATTAATCGCGTCTCTACCGGGGCATGATTTATTTTTCTACAATTACGTAACCGCCTTTATGTCCGGGTACTGCACCACTGATGAGTATCAGATTTTTTTCAGGGTAAATTTTTAAAATTCGAAGGTTTTGAGTTTTCACGCGCTTGCCCCCCATTCGTCCTGCCATTCTCATACCTTTGAATACGCGTGCAGGATAAGATGCTGCACCGATAGAACCCGGCGCACGCAATCTATTGTGCTGACCGTGTGTAGCATCACCAACACCTCGAAATTTGTGACGCTTGACAACCCCTTGGAAGCCTTTACCTTTAGATTTGCCGACAACGTTGACTACGTCGCCTTCTGCAAATACGTCTTCTACGGTAATGGTATCGCCTAACGATTTTTCGATTTCAAAATCACGAAACTCTACAACCTCGCGTTTGGGGGTAGTGCCTGCTTTGGCGAAGTGTCCTTTCAATGGCTTGGTAGTGGCGTTTCTTCCTTCTACTTTTGCTTCGTCAAACCCTAATTGAAGGGCATTGTACTTGTCTGTATCTTCCGTCTTCACTTGTGTAATTACACAAGGTCCGGCTTCTACTACTGTACAAGCAATATTTTTTCCGTCTTCGGTATGAATACTGGTCATACCTATCTTTTTACCGATAAGACCTTCCATATAAGTTTATTGAGTAATTGGTTTATTGAGTTTATTAGGTTTATTGAGTTTGTTAAGTTTATGAGTTATTAGAGGTGAATTATTTTTAACAAAAAATAATTCAAATTTATTCTTTGTGAACTCTATTAAACTAACTAAACTTTTTAAACTGAATAAACTTAGTAAACCAAATAAACTGATAACTAAATTTTAAATAAATGCGTAGTCGTTGAGCCTTTCAATTTGATATTGAAAGGAAACTAAAGTGTACCGTTGTAACTTTTAAGACTACTTCGATACCTTTTCCAACTTAGTAATTTTGAATGAGTGAATTTTGAGTTTTGAATATAGCACACGCTGAAAAACACGAATGAACTTACTCAAAACATGAAATTTACCTTTTCATCTTACTTTTCCACAGGGAAAGATTACGTCAATTTCACTTGGATGTCAACGCCACTTGGCAATTCCAGCTTAGAGAGTGCATCTACGGTTTTGGGCGTAGGTGTGTAAATCTCAATAAGACGTTTGTGCGTACACAATTGGAACTGCTCGCGCGACTTTTTATTGACGTGAGGAGACCGTAGTACGGTGTAAATCTTTTTCTCTGTGGGCAGCGGAATCGGTCCTGCCACTACAGCACCGCTGTTGCGGACAGTTTTGATAATCTTTTCCGTTGATTTGTCCACCAAATTGTGGTCATATGAACGGAGTTTAATTCTAATCTTTTGATTCATAACCCAGTTTAAGTTTAAGTTGATAGTTAAGCCGAAATTAAGATGACTTAATACGTGAACTTATACTTAGTTTGTGCTGTTGCGGACTCTTCCGCTCTTGGCACGTTTTTGAATGATTTTTATCTGTTATTTGGTAGCTGGTCGTTTTTTTAGCGGCACAAAGGTAGAAATTTATTTTGATAATGCAAAACCTCGTTAGCTTTTTTTATGATATTTTTGAGGAATGTTTTTGCGTGACTTTAAGTACGAGTTTCGATTATAGTTTTCGCTTCAAATCATTCATCAACCATTGTACCTGCGAATAGCCTGTGTAGTCGAGCGTGTTGCGTAAATATTCGATATAATCTTTGGCTGCGACTCCTTTGGATTCGGTTGTTCTTCTATATTTTTTGAATAATTGGTCGTTGATGTTATTGATAACTTTTGGTCTGCCTGTTTTGTTGGCGTCGAGGTCTATGAGGCTGTGTCCTTTTATGAAGAGGTAGCACTGCATCACGGGCATGTCCTTTTTTGATAGATGCCATTGCATGTCTTTGATTTCCTTTGAAGTATATACTCCTTTTAGTGTTGATAATTTTGCATTGACTTTGATTTCGAGTTTGTCGAGTTCATTTTGTCCGTTGTCGGAGAGGTCGAATGAGCGTGAGACTTTACAGGTATTTTCAAAATCTTTAATGGTCAGTTGCCCGTCATTCTTGCTCATACTCAATACGGAAAGTACAAATAGGTCGTACACAACACCGGAATAATCGGTCAGAAAAACATCGAAATTGAAGGTGTTTTGTCCGGTCAAATGCTGTATGACCGCTTGCATGTTTTCCGCATAACAATAATGATTTTCTATGGAATAGGTATAGGTTTGAAAAACGAAATCTGTATCGCTAAAGGTGTGTGAATCAAGGAGGTAATTGTAGTCGCTATCTATGCAAACGATGAATTGGGGGTCTGTGTATGGGTAGAATTTGGCACATTCGTTACTTCCGCTTCTGTATTCGTTTCTGTCTTTGGTATTTGGATTTGAGTTGAATTCAAATTTATACTTTTTGTCCGGTGTGACGTGTTCCAAGACATTCTTCCAGAAATACTCATCTACCTCACCTTCAACGTACACCACCGCATCTATATCGTCAAGTACAAAAACTTTGTTTTTGTAATCTCTGCTTAGGGCTTCATATTCATCCATGGGCTGCATGTTCGTAGGTTTTTCCATAAAGATCTTTCATTCTAAATCGTTTGTAGCCCCAACCTTTTCCAAAAATACTTGGCGAATGAGTGGCTATAATCAGCTGACAATTAGGATTTAGTACCCTTAATGTATCAATCAGTTTTTGTTGCCAAATAATATGTAATGATATTTCAGGCTCATCTAAAAGTAGTACGGAGGGCTGCTCGTCTTGCAAAAAAACTGTAAAAAAGATAAGTAATAGTTGTTTTTCTCCTGCGGATAAATCATGGATGAAAATATCTTTTTCTTGTTTTTTATGATAAAATTTGATGCTATTCGTTTTTTCGTCTATTTGTATTTCCTTGTAAGAAGATTCAAAATATTCATTAATTATCGTGAAAAATGTTTGTATTTTCTGTTGATAATTTTGAATATCCTCTACTTGTCCGAATGTATTGGCTAATTTATTCAAACGATAATCCAAAAAAGTATATGAATCTTGTTTTTCTTTTCTAAAGATGATGTCCTCTAATTCAATCCCAAGTAATGTTCTCATTCGTAATCTTGGGTCAGAATTATCAAAATTCTTTAATATTCTTTCTGCCCTTGACATTGAAATAGGCACATCAAATGTGTTTAAATTTGATATTTTTTTAATTCGGTTACCACTAATTTCTCCTTGTATATTTTCATTTAAAACCACTTCCAATTTGTCATTGAATATTATTCTAACTTTAGTTTTATAGTACGCGAATTTCATTTTTTTGCGAAAATCACTCATATCAGCACCAAGGGTGCGGTCATCTGGTTCATTAAATAAAGTCTCAATTATCCTAAAAATCGTCGTCTTACCACTACCATTCATACCCACCAAAATATTTACATCATCATTCAATTCCCATTTGAAATGATAATGTCCCCATAGATTGTTAATTTCTACGGTATTTATTTTTTTAACATGAATAATCGTTGTCATATCTAAATAAAAATAAGAAACAAAATTCAAACCAACACAAATATACAAAAAAAGCCCCACCAAAACACGCAAATAGAAAAAGCCGAACCACTAAAGAAGTAGTCCGGCTTTCCGTATAAATTCAAATTGAGCGACGCTCAATGTCATCTTAACTCTTAGCTTCTTCAATTATCTTCTCTGCCAAGTTTTTAGGAACATTGGCGTAGTGTGAAAATTCCATTGAAGAATTGGCACGACCTGATGTAATCGTACGCAACTGTGTGACGTAACCAAACATCTCTGAAAGTGGCACTTCAGCCGTAATAGATACTGCTCCTCCTGTGCGTGGCTCTTGACCTTTCGGCATTCCACGTCGGCGGTTGAGATCACCAATTACGTTACCGGTGTATTCTTCCGGTGTGATGATTTCGACTTTCATGATAGGTTCTTGTATGACTGAACCGGCTTTTCCGGCAGCAGCTTTGAAGCCTTCTTTTGCACAAAGCTCGAAGGCAATGGGTTTTGAATCCACTGCGTGCATTCCACCATCATATACGCGAACTTTCATGGAGTCAATCGTGAATCCGGCAAGTACGCCGTTTTCCATCATCGCCAAGAAACCGTCTTTAATTGGTTTTTGATAGTTTTTATCAATAGAACCACCTGTGATTCCCCATATAAATTCGAGTTTCTCTTTGCCTGTTTTGAACTCTTCGCTTTCCAAAAATTCTGCACTGGCAGGGCTGAGTTCGAATGACATATCGGCGAAAAGACCAGAACCACCTGATTGTTTTTTCAAACGCTCGCGGTGATCGACTACCTTCGTCAAAGCCTCTTTATAATTTACCTGTGGTTGTCCTTGGTTACATTCGACACCAAACTCACGACGGAGGCGGTCAACGATGATTTCCAAGTGCAACTCTCCCATACCACTGATAATGGTTTGGCTAGAGTGTTCGTCTGTACGTACTTTGAAAGTTGGATCTTCTTCGGCTAATTTACCCAAGCCAAGTCCCAATTTATCAAAGTCTTTCTGTGACTTAGGTTCTACGGCGATAGAGATAACCGGATCCGGGAAGGTCATATCTTCTAGGACGATTGGGTTTTTCTCATCACATAATGTATCACCTGTACGGATGTTTTTAAAACCAACACCTGCTGCAATATCCCCTGCTTCTACGCGGTCAATCGGGTTTTGCTTGTTGGAGTGCATTTGGTAAATACGTGAGATACGCTCTTTTTTGCCGGAGCGTGTATTTCTCACATACGAACCTGCATCCAAAGCACCCGAGTAAACGCGGAAGAAACACAAACGACCTACATAGGGATCAGTCGCAATTTTGAATGCCAAAGCTGCGAAAGGCTCATCTACGTTTGGTTTGCGTGTGAGTGGCTCATCTGTATCAGGGTGTGTACCTTCTACTGCATCAATATCTAGTGGTGATGGCAAGAAAGCACAAACCGCATCCAATAATAACTGTACACCTTTATTTTTAAAGGCAGAACCGCACATCATCGGAATGATTTTCATATCAATAACCGCCGCACGAATGGCATCACGCATATCTTGGCGAGTGATAGAATCCGGATCTTCGAAGAATTTCTCCAACAAACCATCGTCATATTCCGCAATTTGTTCTACGAGATTAGCGCGATATTGGGCTACATCTTCAGCAATGTCAGCAGGAATATCAATAACATCGAATTCCATACCCATAGATTCATCTTTCCAAACAATCGCTTGATTGTCAAGTAAGTCAACGACGCCTTTAAAATCATGCTCTGACCCAATCGGGTAAACAATCGGCACAGGATTGGCACCAAGTTTTTCTTTTACTTGATTACAAACATCAAAGAAATCAGCACCTGAACGATCCATTTTGTTGACAAAACCAATACGCGGTACCTTGTATCTATCTGCCTGACGCCAAACGGTTTCAGATTGTGGCTCTACACCACCTACTGCACAGAACAAAGCCACTGTACCATCCAATACACGCAAAGAACGCTCTACCTCTACGGTAAAGTCAACGTGACCGGGCGTATCAATGATATTGAGTGAAAACTCTTTGTTGTCCCATTGCCATTCAGTCTTGGTAGCTGCAGAAGTAATCGTGATGCCACGCTCCTGCTCCTGCTCCATCCAGTCCATTGTCGCACCACCATCGTGTACTTCACCGATTTTGTGCGTCAATCCTGTGTAATAAAGGATACGCTCAGTGGTGGTTGTTTTCCCTGCATCAATGTGGGCAGCGATACCTATATTTCTTGTGTATTTAAGATCCTTAGCCATTGCTTTTTTATTTCTAATGAGTGAATGAGTGAATGAGTGAATTGAATTTTGAATGAATGAATTTTGAATGTTCTCCAATCATTACTCAAAATAAATCCCTCCCATTTGCACTCAATGAACTCTTTTAATTTGAAATCTAATTATGTGATTACTTACTGCGAACAAAATTATTCTTAGCAGTAAGTTATTCAATTATTAAGTTAAAGTTAAGTTTCTAAACAAGGTCTTATTAAAATTTAAAATGATATTTACCTTGTGGCAAATATCATTTTAAAACTTGTATTTATACTATACGAGAGAAATAGTGATTTTGATTCATTCAGTCATTCAAAATTCACTCATTCACTCATTTATAATTATCTATAGTGAGCGAATGCCCTGTTAGACTCTGCCATACGGTGGGTGTCTTCTTTCCGTTTAACGGCTGCGCCTTCACCTTTGGCTGCTGCCATGATTTCGGCAGCTAATTTTTGAGCCATTCCTTTACCGCTTCTTTTGCGTGCAAATTCTATCATCCACTTCATTCCCTTTGAAATTTTGGTGGCAGGACGAATTTCGGTTGGAATCTGGAATGTAGCACCACCGATACGACGGCTTCGTACTGCAATTCCGGGCATGACATTGTTCAAGGCTTTTTTCCAAATGTCGTGCGGATTGTTGCCTGTTTTTTCGGCAATAATATCCATTGCATCATAAAAAACCACGAATGCCGTATTTTTCTTACCGCTTTTCATCATGTTGTTGACGAACTGTGTGACCATCGGGTCATTATATCTGGTGTCCGGCAACAGTGTCCGCGGTTTTGGCTTCCTTTTTCTCATATTACTTTTTCTTAGAGGAACGCTAATTAAAAATTCAAGTAGTAAGTAGTGAGCGTTAAATAATAGACATTTTTGAACATGTCTTTTTTCGCCATACTTTAGCTATTTCTCGTCATGTAGTACACTATAATCCTCGAAATGAGCTTCGTCTGACAAAAAAATACAAGCTCAAAATCTGTCAATTATTTAACGCTCACTACTAAACAAGTACTTTACTTCGCGTTCATAAATTAATAAATTACTTTTTAGGTCGTTTTGCACCGTATTTAGATCGGCTTTGAAGGCGTCCATCTACACCCGCAGTATCTAATGCACCGCGCACAATGGTGTAACGTACACCCGGCAAGTCTTTCACTCTACCCCCGCGAATCAACACAATAGAGTGCTCTTGCAGGTTGTGTCCCTCACCGGGAATGTAGGCGATTACCTCAATACCGTTGGTCAAACGTACCTTAGCGACTTTACGAAGGGCAGAGTTCGGTTTCTTAGGCGTGGTCGTATATACACGAGTGCATACACCACGCTTTTGCGGGCAAGAATCCAATGCTCTGGATTTGCTGGCAACTTTGATTTGCTTTCTACCCTTGCGAACGAGTTGATTAATCGTAGGCATGTTAATTAATTTTTATAAATTCCAAAAAAACAAATTCCAAAATCCAATTTAAGTACACCTTATTATAGGTTTGGAATTTGAATTTTACTCAATTTTTTGCTTGAAAATGAGGCGATTTTATCCTGAAAACCTACCCCGACTCTCGAAAGCGAGTGCAAAGATAGGGAAAATTATTGATAAATCAAATAGTGGGCTGGATATTTTATGGGGATAATTTGGGAAATCAAAATAATTGTTTTTTGTACCTTTGAACATTATTAGACTTTGGGCAGAGGAAATTCGGTAAATCCCTCTATTTAAAATTTTTATGAAAAATAATTATTTACATATTTTATTATGTTAATAAAACTAAAATAACTGATAATCAATAGATTACGAATTTTAACGTAATTTCCCAGTTCCCCAATTCCTATTCTGTCCAAAGTCTAATTATTGTCGCATTGTATCATTATCGCATTGACGCATTAACATTCATTCATTCAAAATTCACTCATTCACTCATTATACTTATGAAAGTAAACGCATACGCAGCCCAAGAAAAGGGAGCAAAATTAAACCCTTACACCTACGAATTAGGCGAATTGGGGGCAGAGCAAGTCGATATCAAAGTCGCTTATTGTGGAATTTGTCATTCAGATTTGAGTATGATAAATAATGACTGGAGAATAACCCAATATCCGCTCGTTCCCGGTCACGAAATCGTTGGTGAGGTAGTCGCTGCGGGCGATGCTGTCAAAAACGTAAAAGTCGGGGACAAGGCTGGATTAGGTTGGTTTTCAGCATCTTGTATGAGTTGCTATCAATGTATGGATGGTTCTCACCATCTTTGCTCCAACAAGGAATCGACCATCGCCGGCAGACATGGCGGCTTTGCGGATTATGTCCGGGGGCATTGGTCTTGGGCAATTCCGCTGCCCGATGCCATTGATATGAGCAAAGCCGGACCTTTGCTTTGTGGCGGTATTACGGTCTTTAGTCCAATCATTTCGGCTGGCGTAAAACCTACGGATAAAGTCGGCGTCATCGGTATCGGTGGGTTAGGGCATATGGCTATCAAATTCCTGAAACATTGGGGCTGCGAAGTCACCGCTTTTAGCTCCAATCCCGACAAGAAAGCGCAGATTTTGGAGATGGGCGCACACCAAGTCATCAATTCGAGGTCACAGGAAGACCTGAAGAAAGTCGCCAAACAACTCAATTTTATTTTGAACACTACCAATGTCAGTTTGGATTGGAACGCTTATTTGGCAGCTTTAGCCCCCAAAGGAAAACTCCACACCGTAGGAGCAGTTCTAGAACCCATGGCAATACCCGCTTTTAGTTTGATTGGTGGAGACAAATCAGTCGAAGGAAGTGCATTAGGAAGTCCGGCATTGAACAGAACCATGCTCGATTTTTGTGTACGACACAATATCTACCCTACCGTCGAAGAATTTCCTATGGAAAAAGTAAATGAAGCCCTCCAACATCTCAAAGATGGAAAAGCGAGATTTAGGATTGTTTTGAAAAATTGACAATTACCCATTGCTTTGTCACACAAATTATCAAAAAAAGTATAAAATCTTAGTCAATCATCAAATAAACCCTATTTTTGTCGAGGTAAATCAGCAACGTACAAATTACTGATTTACCCTTTTTTATTTTGAAAAAAATCGGGTCTTGCGCTCGTATTTGAACTTGCGCTTGACTCTTGAACTTGAACTTAACATGAGCGTAATCATCGACATCATATCCAGAGAAATCCTCGATTCACGAGGCAATCCCACTGTAGAAGTGGACATTATCACCGAAAATGGCGTACTCGGACGTGCAGCCGTACCCTCCGGCGCATCTACCGGAAAATACGAAGCCGTCGAACTCCGTGACGGCGACAAAAACCGCTTCTTGGGCAAAGGTGTCACAAAAGCCTGCGAAAATGTAGAGGAAGTCATTGCCGAAAGCCTCTTGGGTGTCAGTGTATTTGAGCAGGTCTATATCGACCATGCGATGAAGCAACTCGACGGCACACCCAACAAGAGCAAACTCGGTGCAAATGCCATGCTCGGCGTATCGCTTGCGGTCGCAAAAGCAGCCGCGATAGAGTCCGGGCAACCGCTTTATCGCTACTTGGGCGGCGTAAATGCACACGTCATGCCCGTGCCGATGATGAATATTTTGAATGGCGGTAGTCATGCGGATAATTCGATCGATTTTCAGGAATTTATGATAATGCCTGTTGGCGCAGAGTTCTTTTCCGAAGCCTTGCGAATGGGCGCGGAGGTATTCCATACACTCAAAAAAGTACTGCACGACAAAGGACTCTCGACCAATGTAGGCGACGAAGGCGGCTTTGCCCCCAACATCAAATCCAATAAAGAAGCCATCGAAATCGTCTTGCAAGCCATCGAAAAAGCAGGCTACAAACCCGGCGAAGATATGTTCATTGCAATGGACGCCGCCGCATCCGAATTTTACAATAAAGAAGAAAATGTCTATCACTTTGCTTCTTCGACAGGCGATAAATTGAGTCCATCTGATATGGTTTCTTACTGGACAGAATGGGCAAATAAATACCCGATTCTCTCCATAGAAGACGGCTTAGACGAGGACGATTGGACGGGCTGGGCAGAACTCACCAAGTCCATCGGCAGCAAAATACAACTCGTCGGCGACGACCTCTTCGTCACCAATACCGAACGCCTCCAACGCGGTATCGACGAGGATGTCGCCAACTCCATTCTCATCAAAGTCAATCAAATCGGTACGCTCACAGAAACCATTGACGCCGTAAGTCTTGCCACACGCAATGCCTACACCAGCGTGATGAGTCACCGCTCCGGCGAGACGGAAGATGTCACCATCGCCGACCTCGCCGTCGCGCTCAATACCGGACAAATCAAAACGGGTTCGGCATCGCGTTCCGACCGTATTGCGAAGTATAATCAGTTGCTACGTATTGAAGAAGAACTTGGGGAGACGGCGGTGTATCCGGGTAAGAGTTTGGTTTCGTGATAGAACACGGATTTGGCGGATTGAACGGATTTATGCGGATTTTTTGTTTGCATAAATCCGTTTTATCTGTCTAATCCGCCCAATCCGCGTTCCATTTTTTATACTTGAATTACCCGAAAAAATCCTGTATCTTTAATCTATGAATACAGCAAAACAAATACGGTCAGAAATCGTGCAGCTACTCACCAAAGTAGAAGATGTAGAGACATTGGAAGCGATTCGGCATGAGTTGGAGGTCATTCATAAAAAAGACAAAACTCCCGCTTTCATGCAGGCGGTCAAGCCTATACGTGAGGGCGTGACTTTGCAGCAACTCATGGTAGAGCAAGATTATCAGCCTTGTACGTATGATGAATTTCGTGAGGCGGCAGATGGCGTGGATTGGGGCGATGCTACATTGGATGAATTAGTAAAGTGAGAAAAAATAAAAAATTATTTCATTATGGTTGCAATACAAAAAGATGCTGAAAGTCAAATTATTGATAAACAAAAAATTGTAGATTTTGATATGTTTGAATTTACAATAGAGTATGTGGTGTCAAAATACTTGACAGGGCTTGAAGAAGATGAAAACGACATATATATTCCGACCTACCAAAGAAATTTTGTTTGGAATAAAGAACGACAATCAAAATTTATTGAATCCTTGCTTTTAGGGCTTCCAAGCCCACCTATGTTTACCGCAGATACAGGAGATGGCAGACTCGAAATTATAGATGGTTCTCAAAGACTAAGAACATTAGCTGATTTTATTAAGGGTAAACTACAATTAAAAAAAATGGAGATACTTACTGAACTCAACGGCTTTAGATTTAATGACCTCACTAAATCAAGGCAGCGTAAATTTAAAAATACGACTATCAGATTAATAACACTTACGGATAAAAGTGATGCCGAAGTACGATTTATATTGCACAAGAGATTAAATAATACGCCGTGACTACCGTAATCATCGACTTCGAGAAGAGAGCCTTAGAAATAAAACTATACTTCAAACTCTTAGAGAGAGTGGTTGAGGAAGGTGCATGTTTATACCTACCTGAAAAGAAAACACACAAGTATATCAGGTTTGATAGTGAACTTCAAAAAGTGATGAAGGCAAATATGTTCCTACTGTTGTACAATCTGGCAGAATCATCGATAAAGCAGTCATTGTCAGAAGTATATGACACTATTTCGTCTGAAAATGTTAAGTACAAAAATGTCAAAGAGGAAATACAAAAAATTTGGATTGATACAAAATATAAGAACTTCAACCAAATGGGAACTGACCATATATATGAAGTGTTGAATAATATTTTAGAAGACGTAATTGAGATAGAATTTGACGCTACGAAAAAAATATCCGGTAATATAGATGGACAAAAAATTAGGGAATTTGCCGAGCAGATAGGTTTTTCTACCAGAGCACATCATAGCTTAAACAATGGAGTAAAACTTCATCAAGTAAAAACACAGAGAAACAAACTTGCTCACGGAGATTTATCATTTGCTGAATGTGGAAGAAGTTATACAATACCTGATTTAAGAATTATTTACAACCAAGTTATTAAATACCTAAGACGGCTATTACTAAATATTGAGGCTTTTCTTAGAGACAAATCATATCTGAATTAAATTCTATTCATACAAATCATTCCCCATCTATGAAAGTCACCATCACATCCATCCGCCTCCGCTCTCCCTTCAAATTTTTCCCTTTATCCTTGTACGCGCTACACATCATGCGGCAACTCAAAAGCACCAACTACCTTGAGTTCAAAAAAACAGGCTTGTGGACGATGCACTACACCATGACGATGTGGCGCAGCGAAGAAGATATGAAAATCTTTGCCAGAAGCGGCGCACACCGCGAAGCGATGCAAAAAGGCGCAAGCATCGCCAGTGAAATCTGCACATTAACAATAGATGCGGCGCAACTGCCCGACTGGAAAACCGCAAAAGAAATGTTGCTAAAAGATGGGAAAACTGTGAAGTACTAAAAACCAACACCAAGTCCAAAAGACATATATTCCGCTATCGCCGCATGTGATTTCATATACACGCCTAGGTGTAGATTCGGTCTTGTTGCATCTTTAAATCGAAAATAGTAACGAACGCCTAATTTGGTATAAATCACGCCCGGCTGAAGGAAAGAGCGCGTCAGATAAGTACCTGCCTGAAACCACATACTTGCATTGCCGAGCGTCACTTCATCTGCTACAAAAATCATGGCGCGGGAGGCATTACGGCGGCGTTGTTCTTGAGTCGGAAATTGCCCGATGTGGTTCATAAAATCATACACCGCATAATTAAATTCGTACTCCAAACCCGCCCACATGCGATTGGCATAACCCAAGTTGCGACCAACCGACACCGCTGTAATATGAACAGGATATTTTGGTCCGCCCGGTGTGATGGTTTCTGTAAGTGCAAAGGCTTGCATCACACTGAATTGGATTTTAGGGTCGCGTTTACGTGGCGTAGAAGCCGAGATAAAATCTTGTTTTTGAAGTGGTTGTGGAATGTAAGTAACACCCAGATTGAGCGCAGGAACATTCAAACCGAGATTGGGTAGCGTAGATGCGCCATTGGAAAAATGCGTAAAAGAAACGGAACTTTGCAGCGTCCATTTTTCATTCAGTCGATAACCTGCCCCAAATCGAAAACCTACGATGCCATTGATATGTGAGCCAATAACATTATTCAAGGTATTATCCGCCACATTATACGGTTGATTGAGATATGCCACGCCCACGCCCACGCGAAAGTGCGTATGTAAGCGTTTTTTCTCCCAAAATTTAAACGTAAAATTCGGCATCGCCGCCACCGCAGTTCCAAAGACTTCTTTGTCGCCAAAATTAAAATAACTCATCGCCACCCCAAACGAAGGATAGCCCTGATGCGCTTGCCATGCTTGTTTGCCGTAAGTTTTTTTGATTAAATTTAATTCAATACCAAATGTATTTCCTGTAACATCAGTAGTGAATTTAGCATTATGTTTGATGATACGCCCGTAGTGGAGATTGGGTTCGAAGGTAATGCCTTTGAGGGATTGAGCAGTTGATTCAAATGTAAAATATAAAATGTAACATGATAAATGTAAAAGTGATAGGACGCGAGATTTTTTCATTTGAAACCTTGTTGAATTTCTGTTTTAACTGCCTGTATCAATTCATTAGTTGGTTCAAAAATAGACATGACATCCTCCTTCGTAAAATCAAAAAAATCACTGTAATCTCCCTTTTGTCACCAGTCAAATAAATCGGTGGTGTTCGAGTAAAATAGGGAATAGTCGCAAGGCGAATGTTTTTGTATGAAAATGGGTGTTTTAATACTCAAAT
>ENA-ORXR01000732-ORXR01000732.1-marine-metagenome-genome-assembly--contig:-NODE-732-length-40775-cov-9.349698_pt1 | contig 40775 bp, 40 predicted proteins | sample MGYA00237866_ERZ511479 | MGnify/ENA metagenome assembly ERZ511479
TAAACTATTATCTTTATTGTATTTCCAACTATTTTAATGTAATTTATAAAAAAAATATAAACAAACTATGAACAAAAAATCAACACATTGGGCTGACATTACAGCAGATAAAATTATTAGAGAAAAAGGAGATAAAGAAATTTATACTCTTGCAAGTGGCATTACTCCTTCAGGTTTTGTTCATTATGGAAATTTTAGAGAAGCTATAACTGTCTACCTTGTCGCTAAAGCATTAAAACAAAAAGGTAAAAATACTAGAGTCATACATAGCTGGGACAACTTTGATACTTTTAGAAAAGTTCCTGGAAATATTGAGAATAAAGAGGAATTCAAAGAATACTTATATAGACCAATAGTAGATATCCCTGATCCTTTTGGAAAAAAAGAGAGCTATGCAGCAAGCTTTATTGATTTATTTGAAAAAGAATTATCAATTCTAGGTATGGAAACAGAGTTTCTATATCAAGCAGAAAAATATAGAGCTTCAGAATATAAAGAAAATATCTTAACAGTTCTTAAAAGTACACAAAAAATTAAAGATATTTTAAATAAATATAGAAACTCAGACTTGTCAGATTCATGGCTTCCAATTTCTATATACTGTAAGCAAAATAATACAGATCAAATTAAAGAAATGTCTTGGGATAACCAATTCAAAATTAGCTATACACATGAATCTGGGCATCAAGATGTAATTGACCTAAACAATGATGAAGATATTAAATTTGTAAAACTTCCTTGGAGAATAGATTGGCCAATGCGTTGGGCCTATGAAAATGTAGATTTTGAACCAGGCGGGAAAGACCATTCTTCGGATGGTGGAAGCTTTACTACGGCTAAATTAATTGTAAAAGATGTGTTTAATCAAAATGCTCCAACCTACCTACAATATGATTTTGTCAGCCTCAAAGGACAAGGTGGTAAAATGAGCTCTTCTAAAGGTAACATTGTTACAGTCTCTGAACTTCTTAAAATATATGAACCTATAATTTTAAAATGGATTTATGCTTCTCATAGACCAAATGTAGATTTTAGTATTGGATTTGATGACGATGTTATTAAAACCTATGAATCTTTTGATAGATTAGAAAGAATTGTTTTTAAAGTTGACCCTTCAAATGAAAAAAAATATGAGAATGCAAAAAGAGTTTATGAACTATCTCAAATTGGAGAGAACCTACCATTGGAAATGCCATTTCAACCTAGCTTTAGGCATTTAACTAATATTATACAAGTTAACAACTTCAACAAAGAAAAGGTCCAAGAGTATTACAAAGATCAAATTAATAATAAGCAAGATTTATTTAGATTAAACAATAGAATTGAATGTGCAATTAATTGGTTAAATAACTATGCTCCAGATGAATTTACTTTTAACATAAATACAGAAAAAGTTAAAATAGAACTTACTGATTCAGAGACTTTGTTTTTTAAAGAACTGAAGGACACTTTAAAAAGTACTGATTTAAATTTAGATAATGATAAGAACTTACATGAAAAACTATATGAGATTATTCATAAATTTGAACTTGAACCTAAAAACATATTTACTTTAATTTACAATAAAATTATTTCTAGAGACAAAGGCCCTAGGCTTGCAAGTTTTATAAATACAATAGGTAAAGAAACCGTTTCAAAGCTTCTCTAAAATACAATACTTTAGTTATATAATGAGTTCTTTATAATCTTTAAAGCTAGGTTAACTTCAGATTTTCCTATATTTAAAGGAGGCAAAAGGTTTAAAGAATTATTTTTAGATTTAACAGTTAACAATCCATTTTCTAAGAATTGATTATAAAAATAACTTAAAGAATCTTTTTTAGTATTAAAGAGTTCTTTAAATTTAGAATCATCAAACTCAATAGCGATAAACAAACCAATCTGTCTTACTTCTTTAATTAATTCAGAATTTAGATTTCTTAGCTTCTTAGCTAAAATTTTTCCCATTTTTTGAGAATTTTTAGATAACTTTTTATTAATAATTTGATTAAGTACTGTAATTCCGGCGATACTTGCTAATGGATTTCCACCAAATGTACTTGCGTGAGAGCCAGTAGTTAATATATCAGTTAAATGCTTATCATAAACATTTCTTTCCTTGACCCAAGTTGCAGCCAGCGGGAAACCTCCACCAATACCTTTAGCAAAAGTTATTATATCAGGAATAATTTTTAAATCATCCAAAATAGAATGTATTGAGATCAAAGAGCCAGCTCTTCCAAGCCCTGCTTGAACATCGTCAAGGAAAAATAAAATATTATTTTCTTTGCAGATATCAACTAATTCAAGTAAAAATTCTTTATTTGCAATTTGGATACCGTTAACTCCCTGAACTGCTTCAATCATAATTGCAGAAGTATATTTAGTTATTTTTGATTTTAAATCCTGGATATTATTAAATTCAGCTTTTATAAAACCAGGAAGCAAAGGTGAAAAACCTTGTCTTGGATGTAAAAGATTTGTAGCTGAGATATTAGCAAAAGTCCTGCCATGAAAACTTCCTGAAAAAGTAATAATCTCACTTGATTCTTTTATTTTATTTTTCAAGTTTCCAAAACGTCTAGCTATTTTTAAAGCTGCTTCATTTGCTTCAGAACCAGAATTTGAAAAGAAAACCTTACCAGGATGTTTTATAATTTTTGTTGAGATAAGCTCAGCTAAGTCAGATTGATTCTTATTTGGATAAAGATTTGAAATATGCATAAAGCTATTAAGCTGTTTTTTTAGAGCTTTAACCAGTTTTGGATTACAATGTCCTAAAGAATTTGAAGCAACACCTGAACAAAAATCTAGGTATTTCTTACCTGTATCTGCATAAAGAAAAGACTTTTCACCTTTGATAAAATTTATATTATATTTATCAAAAACAGGTAGGATATACTGTTTATCTTTATTATAAGGGTTCATAATCTTTATTTAATAATTACTTTAATCTATTATATATTTAGCAATAAGAAAAGAAATGACTCGGCAAATTGTAAAAATAGTATCTGATATCTGTAAAAAGAATAACTACTCTCATCAGATGGACTCAACAGAGTATCTTCAAACTATTGGATATAAAGATAAGACATTTCAAATAATTGGAAATTATTTTAACTGCAACAAGCAAGTCTCAGCTATGATTGCGAATGATAAGGTTCTTTGCTCTCAAGCAACAAAAGATATTATTAAAACTGTTGAGCATCAAGTAATAGTAAATCCAAATTTTAAAGGATATACTCAAAATATTTTAGATTTCCCTTTGATAAAAGAATATCCTCTTGTCTTAAAACCTACAACTGGCTCAAACGGGGTAGACTGTTTTATTATAAACAATGAAGCTGAGTTTAAAGAAAAATTAAAACTGATCTTAGATAAAAACAAATCAGCCTGCGTATCTAAGTTTTATGAGATTTCAGCTGAAATTAGAATCATAGTTTACAATAATGAAGTAATACATGCTTATATTAAACATCCTTTTTGTTTTCGATCCAATGGAGAAGACTTGCTCTATGATGAAATAAAAAAAAATAATCTTTTAGTAGAACAATTTAGAAATTATGAAAATAAAATTTACCCAATCCACACTTTAATTTGTTCTTGGCAATTTAATTTAGCTAAAGGCTCATTTTCAAGCGATATAGAAGCAAAAGCTTCTGAAAATGTTTATTATATAAATGCTGTAAAAATAGCTAAAAAATTAGATTTAAAATTAGCTGCTATTGATTTTATATTAACTAAAGATGATGTAAGCCTAGTTCTTGAAGTAAACCCATCATTAATGATTGAAAACTTTTCTACTCAATCAGAAAAAGACTATAATACTAGCTATAAATTAATAGAAAAAATTCTTAAAAAAGAATTAGAATAATTACATTCCAAATTTTTTCTTAAACTTCTCAACTCTACCTTCAGAGTCAACAATCTTCTCATTTCCAGTATAAAAAGGATGAGACTTATCAGAAACTGTTAATTCGTAATGTGGATATTCTTTTCCTTCGAATTCAATAGTTTTTTCAGTTTCAACCATTGATTTACATAACCAAGACTCGTCAATTTGAGTATCAGTAAATACTACTTGTCTATAATTTTCAGGATGTGTTTCTTTTTTCATATTACCTCTTTTATTACCAACTAGATTTTCTCATACCAGGAATATAACCACCGTGAGCTAGTTCTCTAAAAACCATTCTTGACAATCCATACTTAGTTAACTGCCCTCTAGGCCTACCTGTAACTTGACATCTGTTTCTTACTCTACAAGGAGTACTGTTTTTAGGAAGCTTTTGAAGTTTAATAACTGCTTCTTGTCTTTCAGCATATGATAAATTTGGATCTATCACCATTTTTTTAAGTTCTTGTCTTTTATCATAATAATGAGCAACAAGTTTTTTTCTTTTTTCGTTTCTATTTACTGCGCTTTTCTTTGCCATATCTAATATCTTTAAAAATGATTAGTTTTTTTATCATATATTAAAATAATTGTCTATAATGATTGATATATTCAAATTATTAATTAAATAAATAATAGTATGACGCCTAAACTTAAGTACCTAAAATGAATAGCAAATTACTTTAACTAACTTAAAGTGGATTATTATACCTAGAAAAAATATCTAACAACCAGGAATCTACCCTAGTATAAGTCAATTCTTCTTGCCAGGTACTATCAAAGGCAAGTCCGCAAAATTTGCCAGCAATTAAGGCTTTTGAACTCTCAAATTCAAAAGAGTCTGCTTTAGTAAAACCTATAAACTCTTTAGGACTAGACTTTATAAGAAGCTTATACATAATCCCTAAAGCGTCTTGGAAAGTGTCAGGATAAACAACTTGATCCCCATCTCCAAAAAGTGCAATTGAAATATTAGATAAATCAAGACCATCAAGATCAGCTATTCTTTTTTCCCAATCAGATTGCAGCTTTCCAATATCCCAAGTAGGGCATCCAATTAATGCTAAGTCATAGTTAGAAAAATTAGTAAAATCAAATACTGTGACATCAAAAATATCAACTTCATATTCTTTTTTTAACTTATCAAATATATAATATGAAACAGATTCAGTGGATGAAGTACTTGAGCCGTATAAAATTAAAATTTTCATACAAAAAGACTTCTTTGTTTTTGTTCTTTATAAAAATCTTTAAACCTTAAACCATTGTTAGATAGATTAATAATATTTGAAAAATCTTTACTAGGGTTTTCAGCTTTGAATCTGTTGATTAATTCTATAAATAAAAATCCACAATATTTTGCATCATCAGTTGCTCTGTGAAAAACTTCAGCATCGATATTAAACTTATTCACTAATGAGGATAGTTTAAAACTAAAAGTATCCTTAACAATAGCTCTTGATATTGATAAAGTATCTAAAACTAGACCTTTTGGTGATTTTATTTTTTCTATTTTTAAATGTTTTTCTATGAACTTAAAATCAAAACCAGCGTTATGTGCAACAAGTAAAGAATCTGAACAAAAATCAACAAATTTAGGGAGCACTTCTTTCATTAAAGGCTCTGTCTTAAGCATTTCATTTGTTATTTTATGAACTTTAATACTTTCCTCAGGTACTCTCTTTGTTGGTTTAATTAAAAAAGAAAACTCATCAACAGGTTTAGAATTTTTAAACTTCACTGCTCCAATTTCTATTACTTCTTCAGTTGCTGCTGATAAGCCAGTTGTTTCAACATCAAAAGCTATAAAGGTATCTGGGTAATATATACTCATAAAAAACAATTATCACTAATTAATTATTAAATCTACAAATTAAGACTCTTTGCTGACAAGTATTTGATTTGAATATAATTTAAAATACTCTACAGTTCCAAGCCTTGCGCTCATTTCAGATTGTTTTAAACCAGCAAGACAGTCAACTGAGACCTGAAAAGAATTAGAGCTTTTATTTATAAATAGATTTCCTACATCAAGATTGTTAGCTGCGTAGTTAATATTTTTTATACTTTCTGTCATAATAGCTGACAATAAACCATATTTTGAATCATTAACAATTGATACTGCTGAGTTAAAATCTTTTACCTTAGTAACTGCTAAAAACGGCGCTCCAAAATCTAAATTCCAAAGATCAGATTTTAAATTTACATTTTCAAAAATAGCAATTGGAACAAATAACCCAGTTTCAGGAACTTCTGATTTATAAATAATCTTACCCATACTTGAGAACTGATCAATTTTTGATAATAAATCATTATAAACTTTTGAATCAATAACGGGGCCAACATCTGTACCTACTTTAAATGAAACGCCTGTTTTTAAATCAGAGACAGCTTCAATTAATTTACTTAAAAACTTATCATATATTCTATGATGTATAATTAAATTATTAATAGATGAGGCTTTTTGTCCTGAATGATTAAAAGCTGAATCAATAATTGAATTAATCGCTGTTTTAAAGTCTGCAGTCTGATCAACAATTAAAAAGTTATTGCCACTTAAATCTGTTATTAGCTTTTTATTGCTTAACTTTTGTTTTATTTTCAAGCCTGTAAAACTAGAACCTGCAAATGAAATTAAATTAACATCTTCATTTAATACTAAGAAATCTCCAATCTCCGCTCCAGTCCCTGGAAGAAAGGAAAGAACATCTTTAGGAACTCCAGATTTATAAAATAAATTTACTAAATACTGCCCTACCAAAGTAGCTTTAGTTGAGGGTTTAAAGATAACCGCATTCCCAGAAAGCAGCGAAGAAGTAATCATTCCTATAGGCTTAGAAAAGCTATTATCATATGAAGAGATTGTTGCAACAACTCCTATTGGCTTTAACACAATCTTTGTTTTTTCATCTATAGTTTTTGAACCAGTCTCAAGCTTTAATACGCTTAAGTAATATCTAATAAAATCTATAGAATCATTAATTTCCTTATCTGCCTGCAAAAGAGTCTTACCGCTTGAAAAAGATAGTAGCGCAATTAAGTCAAATCTATTTTGAGAAATTAACTCTGATACCTTGTTTAAAATTTGAATCCTATCATTGATAGAAGTATTTTTAAAAGATTTAAAAGATTTTTTAGCAACTTGAGTGCAAAACTTTGCATGTTTTTCACTTGCTAAGTGAATATTTGCAAGTAGTTCATTTTTTCTGTTTGGACTATAATATTTAATTATATTTTTAGATTTAAATCTTTTCCCATTAATCAAAGGATAAACATTTATTTCTTTTTTTAAAAAACTTTTCTCTAATTTTGCAATTGATCCAAATAGTCTTTCTCTATTAGATTCTAAGCTAAAATCCAAACACTTTACTTTATCAAACATTTATCTCTCCATTAAATAATGGTTTTTTCATAAGCTCTTTTATTTGACTCTCATCAAAATAATCAGTTCTAGTAAATTTATTTAAAGAAATCTTGTTTAAAACATTGATTAAATACTTAGTAGTAAAAAACCCATCCAAAATCGGTAAAGACAATCTAGTAAAATAACCTAGTGAATCAAAAATGTTTACAAAATGATTAACCTCTCCATACTTAAAAAAGAATTCATAATCTTTTAAACTTAGCCCTTTAGTTATTGCGTAATTAATTACAAAAGCTAAGTTTCTGATATCTAAACAAGAAAACACTGGGTAGATTACATTTGAATTATCTAAAATATATTTAGAAAGTTTTTCAAAGTTTGCATCGATATCCTCTTTTTCAGTATATAACTTTAACTTATCAGACTCATTTCTATTTTTGTAATCTTTTATTAAACGGATAGAAATTTGTTGTTGTTTTTCTTTACTAAGAGCAATTAATTTCTCTATTTCTTTTTTAGCGATCTTTAAATTAGAACTAAGCTCAATCCCAGGTAGTTTGTAATCTAATTCAGATTTAAAAAAAACTTTTTTAAATACTTCTAATAGAATGTTTGAATCAAGAACCTCACAAACAGTAACAGTAATATTTACATCTTCTTTTAAAGCAGATTCTAGGATCTTTTCTAACCTTCCAGAAATTATATTTACTGAATTATCAAAATCTAATTGATTTATTTTAGAATACAAACCACAGATATTAACTGTTAAGTTAACTGTAAGCTCTCCTGCCTTATGATCTTTAATTAAACTCTTTTTTTTAATTTTTAAATTCTTATCACTTTTAAAATCTTTTACATTCTTAATACTCTCAATAACTTTATCTACATAAGCTATTGAATCTTTTTCAGATATTATATTTTCAGGAATAAGATTTAAATTAAGACTGCTATAATTAACAGAATCTTTTTTTAGAAATTTAGATATTTTTTTTGTATTAGAAACAGGAAAAAAATTACCTGCAAGCTCATCAAATGATTTTTTAATAGGATTTTTCCCAAACGGGATACTTAATTTTGAAGCTGAAATAACAGTTTTATACTCAGATAAATATCTAGAATGAAACTCTGAAAGCAAAGTATCAGTTTCTAAGTTTGATAATACACTTATAAATTTAAATACCTTTTTTTTAGCCTTAGGGTCATTTGTAATTAATTCTATAATTTTTGAACTTGAGCCTAAATTTAACTTTTCTGAATTTAAGACTTGAAAAAACTTAACTCCAAAATCTTCTATTTGAGCATCAATACCTTTTATTAATTCATTTTTCATTTTAAACCTAACTCAATAATTAATTAATAACATTTAAACTTTTTATTTGATTTATTTTTTCTAAATCAATTTTTGCTTTAAATTCTTCAGGAAATTTTTCAATAAAAGCCTTAGCCGGCCAGGCAAGCGCCTCTCCAAAAGCGCAAATGGTATGACCTTCAACATTATCTGCAATGTTGTAAGCTAAATCTAAATCTTGATCCCTTCCAAGTCCAGAATTAAATCTATTAAATATTTTCTGAATCCAATTTCCACCCTCTCTACAAGGAGTACACTGACCACAGGACTCGTGAGCATAAAACTGAGCTATATTATGAGCTAAATCAACCATATCAGTATCCTCATCAAATACCATAAAGCCGGCAGAACCAAGCATAGAACCAGCTTCTCTCATTGATTCATAATCCAAACAAACTCCTTTCAACTCTTTGGCTTTTAAAATTGGCATAGAAGAACCACCAGGAATAATTGCTTTTAATTTTTTACCATCTTTGATTCCACCGCATTCATTGTTTATAAAATCAAGAACAGGGTACCCCATATCAACTTCATAAACTCCTGGTTTATTAATATGCCCAGATACTGAAATTAGTTTAGTTCCTGTTGATTTTTCTGTACCAATTTTTGCATATTCAGCAGCTGTTAAATTAACTACATGAACTAAAGAAGAAAGTGTTTCAACGTTATTTACAACTGTTGGGCAATTATATAAACCAATAGCCCCGGGGAAAAATGGTGGTTTTAATCTAGGCTGCCCTTTTTTACCTTCTAATGAATTTAAAAGTGCCGTCTCTTCACCGCAAATATAAGCGCCTGCCCCTCTATGAATGACTATATCTAAATCAAACTTAGAGCCAAATATGTTTTTACCTAAGTACCCTTTTTGATAACATTCATCGATTGCCTTTTGTATTCTAGAAAAAGCAAATGAATATTCGCCTCTTATATAAATACATGCCCAGTGAGCATTTGTAGCATATGAGGCTATCATCATCCCTTCTAATACCTGATGCGGATCTTTTTCTAATAATAATCTATCTTTAAAAGTACCAGGCTCGCTCTCATCTGCATTGTTAATTAAATAAATAGGAAGATCGTTTTTAGCTAAAAACCCCCATTTAACCCCTGCTGGAAAAGCAGCCCCGCCTCTACCTCTTAAACCTGAGTTTTTTACTTCTTCAATTAAATCAGGCTGTTTAAATTTAAAAGCTTTTTTAATTGCTTGATAACCATCATTTTTTTCATAAACATCAATAGTATGCTGATTGTCTTTATTAATATTTTTAAGAAGTAATAAATTGTGCTTTTTCATTAATATATTTATATGTCAATTTAAAGAAAAAATCTACTTATATAATACACAAGGGCTAAAGATTCATAGAATATTAATATATAGTATACATATTGCAGAAATACTAAAAAAAAATCATAATTAATAAAAAACAAGGATTTTCAATGAACTTTTTAAACTTATCAATCAAACTAATATTAGCCCTTTTAATCATTACTAGCTGCGGCAAAAAAAATAATGAAGATACTCAAACAAAAGTAGAACAAAAAATTGAGACAACAAAACAGAATGAACAAACCCCTGTTTTAAATGAAAAATCTCAAAAAGAAGCTAAAAGTGACAATATTAAAGAAGAAAACAAGCAAACTCATAAAACTAGTAAAAAAGATATTAAGATAAGAAAAAAAGTAGTTGAAAACATTAATGAAGATATCAACAAATTCTTACTTGAATTTGATGGAGCAAACGAAGCTATGAAAAATGGCGATCCAAAGCAGGTTCAAGCATTATACGAAAATGCTGGTGAAATATCTAGGCAACTAAACGAAATCAAAAAAAATATTAAAAGTTATACACCTGATCAACAAAGAAGAATACAGGGATTAGTAAGTAAATTTCACAATAAAATGTTTTCAAAATAATGCAAAATAATTGGAAAAAGTACAAAGCATTTCCAAAAGTAAATTTAAAAAATAGACTCTGGCCAGATAATTCAATAACAAAAGCACCTACTTGGTGCTCAGTTGATTTAAGAGATGGAAATCAAGCATTGGTTAACCCAATGAACATTTCTGAAAAAATTGAATTATTTAAACTTTTAAAAAAAATTGGATTTAAACAAATTGAAATTGGTTTCCCATCAGCCTCTAAAACAGAGCTAGAATTTGCTAGAGAATTATTAAAACAAGATCTGCTAACTGGAATCAGGCCTCAAGTACTAGTTCAAGCAAAAGAAAATCTTATTGATAAAACTTTTGAAAGTATTGATGGTTACAAGCAAGCTATAATTCACTTTTATAACTCAACCTCTAAAGTTCAAAGAGATGTAGTTTTTAAACAAGATAAAAAAGGGATAATTGATATAGCTATTAATGCCTGTGAATATATTAAAAAACTTTCTAAACAAACTGATACAGAAATTATACTTCAATATTCTCCTGAAAGCTTTACTGCTACTGAATTAGATTTTTCTTTAGAAATATGTCAAAAGGTTGCAGAGTGCTGGGGAGAGGAAATGATTATCAATCTTCCAGCTACCGTTGAGCTTCATACTCCCAATATCCACGCTGACCAAATTGAGTGGTTTATAAATAATTTTAATTCTAAGCAAAACCATATCATTAGCCTTCATACTCATAACGATAGAGGAACCGGCGTTGCTGCAACTGAACTTGGACTTTTAGCAGGTGCTTCAAGAGTTGAAGGTACTTTATTTGGAAATGGAGAAAGAACTGGGAATTTAGATATAATAAATGTTGCCTTAAATTTACTTACCCAAGGAATTAACCCAGAACTTGATTTAAGTAATATAGAGAACATAAAAAATACTTATGAAAACTGTACAGGAATGCTAGTTCCTAAAAGACACCCTTATGCAGGAGAGCTTGTATTTACTGCATTTTCTGGATCTCACCAAGATGCAATTAAAAAAGGAATAGAACACCAAGAAAAAGATAATTCTACAATATGGAATGTTCCTTATATACCAATTGACCCAAAAGATATCGGAAGAAGCTATGAAGCGATAGTTAGAATAAATTCTCAATCTGGAAAAGGCGGAGTTGCTTTTATTCTTAAACAAGAATTTGGAATTGATCTGCCAAAATCAATGCATCCATATTTTGGAAAAATTATTCAAAATAAAACTGAAAAGCTTGGAAGAGAGCTTCTAGCTAAAGAAATTTATGATATATTTTTTAAAACGTTTATCAACAATCAAAAGATATTAACATTAAATTCATTTAAAACCGAAACTAATACTGATTTTATATGTAGCTTAACTCTTGATTATCAATTTAAAGATCAAAATATAATTAAAGAATCTATTGGGAGCGGATCAATTGATGCTTGTAAAAAGATTTTGGTTAAGCATTTTAATAATTTTAAAATAAACTATTTTAGCGAACATTCTTTAAGCACTGGGTCTGATGCTAAAGCTATAGCTTTTATAGAAATTATTTCTGACAATAAAGTTATTTGGGGCTCAGGTATTAATACAAATACAGCTAAAGCTGGGGTCTTATCATTATTTTCTGCCTGCAATAATATTTGTTGAAAAACTTATTATTAAAAAATTGTTTTTTATTTAAAGCAAAAAGCTAATCACTTCAATAAGTTGCATAACCAAAACAAAAATATGCTTTAAAGCTTAGGCTGAAAATAAATTTGCTTAGCATTCTAATTCTAGTATATTTATTAATATAAATTATTATTTTGGAGAAAGTAAAATGGGCGCAGAACAAAAAGCTGAAATTGCTAAAATACAAGCCGTCAATGCTACAACAGAAATTTTAAACTTTGCTTATGAAAATGAGACTCCCTCATCCCTTATCCATTCAGCAGCTCTAGTAGCTGAAATGTTAGTGAGCGAAGGCGCTACCGTTGATGATGCTAGCTACACAACACTAGAGCTTCTTGAGCATGATACTATAAGCCCTACAGCAATAAGTTTTTTACTTGAAGATGGCATCCCTGCTGAAGATGTTCTAATTGTACTAAAAGCATATCACGGTTTTCCAGACAGATTAAAAGATTTAACTCCTAGATATGAAGATCCTAAGTTTCTTGTCTCTAATGATCCTGAGCCAGTAAATGAGCTCGAAGTTACAGCAGAAGAAATACCTGAGCACTTAAAGGAAATAGCAAAAGCAACTCAGTTAGATTCCACAACGAAAATATTTGAAATAATACGACAACATGATCACCATATCACTAGAATAGGGACTTTTAATGAAAGGATGGCTGCCAATCTATATCATATATTTAAAAATGAAATACAAACAGATATTGCCTTTGATCATTTACTTTCTGAATGCTTCGATCAAACAGTATTTAAAGCTCTAAACTATAACACTCTAGAATCCATTACTGATGAATTCCTTAGTACCACGGGCGATAAAGGTAGTTTACATAACTTTCAAAAGTGGACGAAAGGAAATAAAGAAACTATTTATAATATAATAAAAAATGACACTTTAGAATCAAAAACTACGGATGACTAACATTCTATTTAATATGGAGATTTAAATGAGTGAACTAGTTACAGAGCATAAGCTAAGACAGGATTTAGAAAAATTAGGGTTAAATCTTAGATCTATAAACACATTAATTAGTCAAGAAAATGTTGATGCTGATAATATGAGAAAAGCTCTTTTAGCGTATCTTTTGAAAATCACTACCTCAACACACCCTGATACCAATTTTGAGACTTTAAGCTCTGAGAAGATAGGGAAAGATAAACTAAAAGATAGATATTTAAAAGCCACAAGATTAAAAGAAATCCACCATATTTCTTCTGAACTAAGACAGTCTTTAGAAGAGCCTGAACAATTTAAAAAAATATTAGATAACTTACCTTCTGATCGCGATAAATATATATCTGCTCTTGAAACTATTTATCAAGAGCAACAAACCTTAAAAAAAGTAGTAGAAAGTATATTTGCTATTAATGTCGATTTTGAAAAATACCCAAACCATTTTAAGATGAATAAACTAAACCCTGAGTACAGTATGATCACTTTACCTCTAACTAAAATAATACCTTTAAGTTTAGATACCTCACCCCTACTAGATACAACTGAGAAAGCAAAAAAATCTAAACTAAAATCTGGCTTAGATAGCAAAACTGAGAGAATAAAAGTAAAAGATCACCCAAAGTCAATCAGCTACTTTAAAAAGAACAACCAAAACGGACACCAAGCCATTTTTTTCTCTGATAGAAAAGAAGTAACTAAAATGTTCACCCCTCAAAACGAAAAAACAACTACTGAGAATACAAAAAGAATGGCTTTTGCTTTATTGGACATTAAAGAGTTCATCTCAGGTAGTTACGATGAATATGCTCTTGACCAAGGAGAAATGTTAAGACAAGCCTTTATTGAAAAAGGAATCATAACTAATGAAAACAACCTAGGATCAGATACTTTTATTACATCTGATGGTGCAATTCATTTGTTTGGACAAAGAAATCATACTCATATAACACAAAATTGTATAACCTTAATTGAAAGTCCTCACGATTTTGAAAAATTACTATCTACCTATGGGGACAAAAAAGAAGATAAGGAAAACCATACTGAAGGTGATTATATCCTAGTAAGTGTCTACAAAAAAAATGTAGAAAGCAATTTAATTTCTAAAGACAAAACCACAAAAATAGATCTTGGGGAAAGAACATATTTAGTTTTAGAAGGTATAGTAAAAAAAGGTTTTTACAAAAATGAAGAAATTTAACAATAATTAAACAAAGGAAAATATGAACACAGAAACAGAAACAGCTCAAAACATAGCAACTCAAATAGAGTCATATTTAATGACTCCTCAATATGACAAATCTGAAATTAAGGATATTGGGGAATTAGTTGTTAAAACTTGTAAAGAGTTTGAGAGCCTAACAGAGGAAGAGGTAGCTAACTTATCTTATGCTACTGCCACTTTTTTAAGTGATAATGAAAGATTTCAACCAAAGCAGCATCTTGAAGAATTATTTGAAAAGATTTCTCAAAATATATTAAATCAAGGCTTTGATTCTGATGTAATATTGCTTAAAATTCAAAATGCTTTTAGTGTTTTAGAAGGTGAAATTAAATCAACTCAAGGATTTGAATCTAAAAGATTCAATAATCTAATTGATAAAGTAATAGCAAGCGATAATTTAGATGAAATAAATGGTTTAATATCAGCTACATACTTAGAAAAATAAATGAGTAAAAGAGAAGAAGTAAGTAAACTAGTAAGAAGCTCAATTAATACTGAATCTCTTAATAGTTTACGTCTTCCTGGCATTACTAAAAAAAAGTCTGTAGAAATTGCTAAAAAGTTCTTTAAAGAACTAATATTTAGCTTTCACCCTGACAGCAACCATTCAATAGACCCGCTTTTAGGGAAAGACCCTCTCTCAATAATTACTGGCATAATAGAAAACTTAGATGCCCCTAATAAAGTAGAACTTAAAAAAAATCTAGACAAACAAGAAATGGATAAAGCAAGTGAAAGTGTAAAAAAATCAACTGATAAAATAATGGATATATTATTTAAATACCGTGCCTCAACAAACCCTAGAACATCCTCTCCTGAAACACTACTATTTAACTACAATGACATTCAAAGAATTTCCTTATGCTTATCAAGATTATCATTTATAAAAAGTTCAAAACAGCCTTTTGAGATAAATGAATTTGAATATGAAACTGCAGAAAAGAAACAACTATCTGATTTGGCAGACCAACATCAATTACCTATATTAAAGAATCTAACTGCCGATTCTCAATCTGTATATACTTTTGACTCAAACAATATTATTACTATCTACTCTCGAGACTCTAAATTAAAAAATGGAATTACAATCACAAAAACTGATCGTAAACCATTTGGAGTTATTGATATTATAGGTTTTATAGAAAGTTTTGAAACTGACTTCAAAAGTAAATTTCTTATTAAATACTCTAAAGATCATATAGTACCTGAAGAGTCTCAGATATTATTACTTAATAATCTTATGGAAGATTTTGACTTAACTTCTTTAAAGGGTGGCGAGAAAGATACTAACTATAAGAATCTTAATATATTTTCTTCAGAATTTTTATCTAAGGTATTAGTCAGCGTTGATAAAGATAAAAATTTATATCTTGAAGGGGCTATTTCCGACTCATATTTAGATAATATACCCTTTCAAGAAACTGAAAAAGAAGGAAAATATTTAATTGGAGTCGCCTTATATCCCGACATTAGAACACCAAAGTTTAATTGATAAATTTACAGATCAAAGACCACTAATTAAATATTAAAATAGACAGAATCAAAAATGAAACACTACCAATATTTTCTATTTATAATTACATACTATTAATTAACAACCCCACTTGTAAATTAATAATTAAAAAAACTTAACAAACCTTTATAGCCCCGCGACAATTAAATTCATTTAAAACCGAAACTAATACTGATTTTATATGTAGCTTAACTCTTGATTATCAATTTAAAGATCAAAATATAATTAAAGAATCTATTGGGAGCGGATCAATTGATGCTTGTAAAAAGATTTTGGTTAAGCATTTTAATAATTTTAAAATAAACTATTTTAGCGAACATTCTTTAAGCACGGGGTCTGATGCTAAAGCTATAGCTTTTATAGAAATTATTTCTGAGAATAAAGTGATTTGGGGCTCAGGTATTAACACAAATACAGCTAAAGCTGGGGTCTTATCATTATTTTCTGCTTGTAATAACATAAATAACTAATTTAATTGCATAAATCATTGATTTTTTTAAACATAACACTAAAATCTGAACAATGTTTAAAACTTTTTTAATTACAATTAGCTTTTTTATTTTTTTCAATAACACTAAAGCTGAAATAGAAAATTCGGTATTAGCAAAACTTCCAATTTATGATTTTTATAATAAATCATATAAAGATTTAAGCTATGAAGAAAAAAAACGAGTTGATATTTTTGGATTAAGAGTTAAAGCTTTAAATCCAAATATCTGGACAGTATTAAATGTAGAACAAACTGAAAATAGACATTTAATCCCGATGAGGAATTTAATATTAATTGACTCTGAAAAAAAAGATTTTCAATTAAACTCTTTTGACTTTGATTTTAAATTTAAAAAAGTAAAAAAAAGACATATATTAAGTATGCCTCACGATAAATATCCAATAATAGATTTTTTCTATAATTTTAATTTTAAAAAAAATAGTATTACTAAAACCCCAATTAAAGATCACGCCTATCATATTAGATTTTCAGCCGTCCCTCACATAAAATCTGGCTTATATTTTAGAAACGGTATGCAGTATTTATTATTAAAAGAATTAAGCTCTGAAATTACCACAGGTGTTGATTACAAGATTCAAACTACTTTTAATCAAAAACAAATTAATATAAAAATAAACAACCTTGAGGTTTTAAACTTTCAGACAAAAGATGAATTTAAAGGAATGTTTGGAATGGCTAATGATTGGAACCCGATGGTTATTACAAACTTAAATGTTAGAGGAACATACAACAATCAACAAAAAACTTATTCTGGGCTAATTAAATGATAAATATTTTTTTTATAACTATTTCAATTTTATTATTTTTTTACAGACTGCCAGTAGAAAACAATTACTTATTAATAAAACTATCATGTTTTTTATTAATTTTTATAAGTTTTCTCTCTGTTAAACACAAACTAAAAATAAAATATCTTTATCTTTTTGGCTTCGTTCTACTTGGATTAATTTGTTTTTTAACAAAATTTTTAATTTTAAATATACTCGGATTAATCTTAGCTTTAACTTTATTTTTTTATAGCTTTAATAAACAGAATGTGGTTAAAGCTTCAGGAATTCTTTCATTAATTTACTTTATTTTTTCTTTTTGTTTTTTTGAAAAAGTTTTAGATTCTCCAAAGCTATCGCTAACTCAAGAAATAAAACAAATTCATTATTTTGCAAAGCCTGAGCGCGGAAGATATAGATTAAATGTTAATGGTTACAGAGGCAGAAGAGCTACAGCAAACAAAGAAGCTGTAAGAATTTTTACCATAGGAGGCTCATCAACATATGGAACGCCTTTAAAATATTCAGAGTTTACGATTAATGATATTTTAGATAATATTTTAAAAAACAGAAGACCAGAAAAATTTGAGGTTTTAAATGCTGGAATTCCAGGATATGGAATAATGCAAATCTATGACTCAATTAAACATATTATTTTAAAAGACAAGCCTGATATTATAGTTATAAACTCTTGGTTTAACGATTCAGCACCAGCACCTGGGTGGTGGGGGGTTATAGGTAAATCTGACTATGAAGCATATCCTAATTTAAGCGTTCTTTGGAAGCTACAAGAACTTCCAATAATTAAAAATATTATTAAACTAAAAACTTATGGGTTAATTAAATATTATTTAATTGATACTAAACAAAATATATTTAAACTAATCTCCAAAAACAAACCAAAAGAAGAAGTTTTAGTTAAACCAAAAGAAAAAATAAAAGTAAAAAATAAAATATCAAAAGAAGACCTTAAGAAGCTGACTAAAAAAGAAAGAAAAGCTTTAAGAAAAAAAAATAAACAAGAAAATAACGCAAACAAAACAACAGTAGTTAAAGAAAAAACAAAATATAGAATTAGCCCTAAAGAGTTTGGACAAGTTATGGAGCTAATAATTAAACTTGGAGAAAAACATGATTTTCTTCCTGTTTTTATGTTAGAGCCGATAAACAATTCTGTAAGCTATGATAAAGGAGTTAAATCAAATAAATGGTATAAGGAAACTGTAAGAATTTCAAAAAAATATAAACTTCCAATAATCAACCCATTGGATCTTCATCATAAGTATGAAAATGATTTCTTATTTTTTGACTTTATTCACCCTAATCATAAAGGGCATATTCTTGATGCAGAGAGTATTTATCAAGGACTCTTTGTTAATGGAACTGAAAAAAGTAATAAGTTTTTAAAAAAACTAAATATTAATTTGGAAAACTCAGAATACAAAAGAGAACTTAGATTTATTAAAAACAGCAAAGAAATCGATAGCTTTAATACCTCGATAAGCTCATTAAAAGATAATATTGATTTGGAAATTTTTATTAATGGAGAAAGCGTTTCGTATTCAAGCTATTCAAAAGAAGAGCTTAAGAATATTAACCTGCAAAACCTAAACTATAAAAAACTTCCATTAAATGAAATTATTTTAAGAAGCTATCCTGGGAAAAATTATTCAAGTGAATTATTTGACTTTAAACTACCTTTTAGTTTTCACATCATTTCAGGAGGTAAGAAAAGCTCCTGGAAGTCTGAGGTATTAATAAATAATAATTTTTATCAAGGTAAAAGAGGGTATCTTTTAATCACGTCAGACAAAAAAGGTAATGTAATTGACTATAAATACTTTGATACTTTTAAATCAAAAAATAATTTTAAGTTATTAATAAAAGAATTAAACAGAATAAAAGAATATAAAGAAGAAACTTATTTATTTTTAAGCGTTAATACTGATGGATATACTAATATAAATAAAGACCTTTTAAAGAACTCTCTAAAAAGCTTTGGTGAGATAAAAAAGCTGCCAAGCCAATTTCAATCTTTTGTTTTTATTGGAAACAATAAAAAAACTAAAGACTCTTTCTCTTTAAGTAGTAACAAAGAAATTAATATAAAAACTAATTTAAAATCTGGTTTAAACTATTTAATTAAATAACATAAAGCAGTTAAATATATTGTAAGTTTTCTAAAATTAATTTAAAATTATTATAATTTTTAGGAATTTAAATGAAAAAAATACTACTTACATTATTTTTATTTTCTTGTTCTGCAGGATACCACAACAATCAAGTAACAAATGATCAAAATCTATCAGTTGCCAATGTTCAAAAAGAAATCAGAGTTGGGATGTCAGGAGCTGAAGTAACTCAAGCACTTGGTTCTCCAAATATGATTACTACAGATGAAAACAGAAGAGAGGTTTGGGTATATGATAAAATTTCAACAACTAACGCTTATTCAGAAAGCTCAACTGGGATCTTATCTTTAATTTTACATAAAAGTTCTGGAGCTAGTTCTAACTCTCAAAAAACTTTAACAGTTATTATAAAATTTGATGACAATAAAAAAGTAAGAGACTTTGCCTATAACACAACAAGATTCTAAAGTGATTTTTAAACTATTAATCTTAATATTTATATTATCTAGCTGTAACTACGTACCTAGTAGCCTTTTAACTTTACAAAAAAGTGCTTTAGAAATTAGAAATCTTCAGACTAGAAACTTTGACTCAAATTCAGAAAAGAATATCTTAAAAGCCAGCATCTCTGCACTGCAAGATATGGGATATAGTATTCAAGAAACTGAAAGTAGCCTTGGAGTAATTACTGGATCAAAAGAGGTTAAAATTAATAGTTTTTTTAATAACAAATCACCTTTTGATTTTAATATAGGAATTAATAAAGGATTCTCTCTAGGAAACTCTAGAAGCAGTAGAAATGGGGTTAATATTGGTATTGGAAATAGCAGTCTAAACAGAAAAGAAAGATATAATGTAAAAAAAGAAACAAATGTAACAATTGTTAGCTCTCCTACTAATAAAATTAATAATTTTAATTTAAGAGCAAGTTTTCAAGTTAACACTTACGATAACTTTGGAGATATTTCAAATTCAACAACAATTAAAGACCCAAAGCTTTATCAAGAATTTTTTAGCAAAATTTCTAACTCAGTTTTTTATCAAGACAACTTATGAAAATATTAATTACTAGCATTATCTCTGTATTTCTCTTTACTAGCTGTAATTTCACTACAAATACAGTTAGCGAGACAAACAAAACTCAACTTTCTCTCAGGGCAATTCAGACTAGAGATCTTGAAATAACAGATCAAAATAAACTACTTAGAGCAATCATTGCGACCTTACAAGATTTAGATTTCATTTTAACTAGAGTTGATAAAGACTTAGGAGTTATCACAGCAAACAAAGCCAATAAGCATAGTCTTGATATGACAGTGACAGCAAGTCAAAAAACTAATACGCAGTCAGCTGTTAGAGCGAGCGCTAGATATAAAAAAAGAGCTATTGAAGATATGAAGTTTTATCAAGATTTCTTTATCAACCTTGAGAAGTCTTTGTTTCTTAGTTCAAATAACATCAGTTAAATAAACCAGATAACTAGCTGAAATAACTCAGGCTAGATTTATTTTACTCATTGCATTGAGTGAACTTGCGCAGTGTAATGAGTAAAATGTATAAAAGAAAAATTTATAATAAAATCTTAAATAGAATTAAAAATGAACAAAAAATATAAAATAAAACTCCACCCCCCCCTTTACCATAGAATTTATATTGTAATTTATATAGTTTATGATTAAATTAAGCGTATGGAAGTAGATAAATTATATAAAATTAGACATTCACTAGCACATGTTTTAGCTCAAGCGGTATTAATGATAAGACCTGAAACAAAATTAGGTTTTGGACCCGCAATTGATAACGGTTGTTACTATGATTTTGAATTTAAAACCCCTATCTCTTCAGATGATTTTTCACAAATAGAAAAAAATATCAAAAAAATAATTGGACAAAAACAAGAATTTACAGAATCAAAAAAAAATCTTGATGATGCTATTAAATTTTTAAATTCTAACAATGAAAACTATAAAGCTGAATATTGTCATGAACTTGGAACTAAAGGTGAAACTGAAATTGCTTTTTACACAAATGGTCCATTTACTGATATGTGCGCAGGCCCTCATCTAGAACACACTGGGCAAATTCCTGGTGATTGTTTTTTAATTGATTCACTTGCAGGTGCTTATTGGCGAGGTGATGAAAAAAACATTCAGTTAACTAGAATATACTGTTTAGCTTTTAATAATAAAAAAGAATTAAAAGAATATATTAAGAATAGAGAACTTGCTAAAGCTAGGGACCATAGGAAGCTAGGTAAAGACTTAGAGTTATTTAAAATATCAGATATGATCGGACCTGGACTACCTCTTTGGATGCCAAATGGAAATGTGATTAAAGAAGAGCTAGAAAACTTTGCAAAAGAACAAGAAATTAGAGCAGGATATCAAAGAGTTACAACGCCTGTTTTAGCTAAAGAAGCTTTGTTTAAACAATCTGGGCACTTGGATCTATATAAAGAGGATATGTATCCCCCAATGAGGTTTGAAGAAGAGGATACTAATTATTATCTTAAACCTATGAACTGCCCACTTCATCATGAGATATACAACTTTAGACCTAGAAGCTATAAAGAACTTCCATTAAGGCTTGCTGAATATGCACCTGTTTACAGATATGAATCTAGTGGAAGCTTATCTGGACTTTTAAGAGTAAGATCTATTTGCCAAAATGATGCTCATATTTATTGTACTACAGCTCAAATTAAAGAAGAGTTAATTAGCACATTTAAAATGACTGTTGAATATTATAATAAATTTAGACTTAATGGAGTTAAGTTTAGATACTCAATTCACGACCCAGAAAAAAAGGGTAAATATGCTGACAATCCAAAGCTTTGGGAATATTCAGAAAAAATAGTTAAAGAAGTTTTAGATGAGTTAAAAGTTGATTATGAAGTTGGAAAAGATGAGGCTGCTTTTTATGGACCAAAAATTGATTTTCAAGCTAAATCAGTATTAGGAAGAGAAGAGACTATTGGAACCACTCAACTTGATTTTGGTCAACCTGTTAGCTTTGATTTAAAGTATATCAATGAAAACAATGAAGAAGAAATGATATATATCATTCATAGAGCTCCTCTTGGCTCTCATGAAAGAACAGTTGCATTTTTAATTGAACATTTAGGTGGAGCTTTTCCGACTTGGATGAGTCCGATGCAGGTAAAAATAGTTCCTGTTAATGATAGCTGTCTTGATTATGCAAAAAAATTAGAAAGCGAGCTCAGACAAGATTTAATTAGAGTATCTGTTGATATTAGTAATAATACTTTTAATAAAAAAGTTAGAGAAGCAATTATATCAAAAACTCCTAATATTTTAGTTATTGGAAATAAAGAAGTTGAAAATGGAACTGTTACTTGGAAAAAGTATGCAACTCAGAAAAAACAAGAAACTGTTTCTATTGCTGAATTTAAAGACAGAATAAATAAATCTATTAGTGAAAGACTGATGGATAATTTTGAAGATACTACGGTTTAGAAACTTTATCTAATAATAATATATTTTCTTCTAAGTGCTTTTGATTAATAGTCCCTAGTACTAAAGAGGATACCATTTTTTTACTATAAACAGCCTCTATACATTTTCTTATTTGATTTTTTTTTTGCTTTTGATCTAAACTAAAATTACCTGAAAGCATACCTTTCTTTATCAAAATACCTTTGTTTAATATTTTTGCATCATCTATAACAGCTTCTTGATCTTTATAATCTTTATTAAAAGCAACCATTGTCAGATCAGTATTTTTATTTGATAAAAGTCCTGCCTGTAAGCTTAAAGTAGAAGCGCCAAAATACTTAATATCACCTTTTAGCTTTAAATCAGAAAGTGCAGATAAAACCTCTGAATCCTCAAGATAGCTTAACTCATCAGCATTACAATGAATTAAAACAAAATCTAAATAATCTTTATTCAATGTTTTAAGAGAATTTTGAACACTAGAAATTGTTTTAGAGTAACTATAGTCATAGTAAGATGAATTATCAGAATTTAAATACTCACCAACTTTTGTTGAAATAATAAAGTCATTTGGATTTGCTAAAAGCTTCCCTATCCTTTGCTCAGAAACTCCATACGCTGGAGCTGTATCAATATAGTTAATTCCAAGTTCTGAAGCTAAACTAAAAAGCTTAGAAACTGTTTTATCATCAGGAAGTGTAAAACCATCAGGAGTTTTATTTTTCACTCTAAAATTTCTACCTATCTTTACAGTTCCAAGTCCTAAAAAAGATAATTCCAAGTCAGTTCCTGCAAGCTTTCTTTTAATCATACCCTGTTCCAATTAGCATCCTCCCAAGGATAATTAGATATTATATGAGTAGATTTAAAATTAAAACTTGAAATATCACTTTCTGTTTTAATAATATTTAAATTATTAATTTTATTAATTACCATATCACAAAGAGCTGGAGCAAAAGTTAACTTTGTTGGCCAAGCTAAAATAATATTATTAAATTCTTTTATTATTGGAGTAGTAGGTAGAAATTTTAAAGTTTCAGTTGCAGGTTCAGCCCTATTAACATAAACAGTGCTCCATTCTTTATCCTCCCAGTTAATCCAAGGAAAAATACTCTCCAATTCTTTTTTAGCAAATTTTATAGTATCTAAATCAGATAAATCAACACCTTTTGTAGCAACTAAACCTCCAAGGTACCAAACAAAACCTTCTTTGTAAGGGTGAGCTGAAATAGTCATTCTTGGCCTCGGGTCTGTTGTAATACAATGCCCGTAAAAAGAATGTTTTAAAGATTTAACTAAAACCTGTTTCAATGGACGAATTTGAGTTAGCTGTTTATCAGAAACCTTATCTGCTATTTCCTTATTCCCCTCTCCTGCTGAAAAAATATAAGATTCTGCTTTTATATTAATTTCTTTATTATTAAATAATATATCTACAGATTCTAAAGATTTATTATCAATATAATTATAATTAATTTTATCAGTACATATTATTGAGTCAGAAAAATTATCAATTAGCTTTTTAACAATATCTTTAATATCCAAAACTGATTCATACATCTTATACAGTTTTTCTTTTGTTTTATTATGTTCAATAAACAAATCAGGAAATTCATTTTCTTTTTTTAATAATTCTACTTTTGCTTTCATTGCTTTTGTAGCAAAAAAAGTAGTTAGCTTTCCTCCTAAACCTGATGAAGCAAACATATATTGATTACTTGAAAGAATATTTGTATTTTTTAAATTCGGAATATCTTTACCCGACAAGCAATCTTCCCAGCGTTTTGGCATTAAAGCAATTGAAGAAGGATTATTTTTTGTTCCTTTAATTGCATACCTTTGTCCGCCGTGAATCATTCCTTGAGATGTTAAAGTTTGAGTTCCACCTATTGGACCTTTTGAAATTAAAAGTGAGTTATATCCTTGAGATTTTAGAGAGTTATGAAGAAAAAGTCCTGAAATCCCAGCGCCAAAAATTACTATATCAAAATTTAGTTTTTCCAATTTTATTCTTATTTTAAATACTTTAACTTACTTCATTAAACTATTTTTTCCCCGCATAAGACTTAAAGACTTATATAAGAGATAAATAGCTAAAACTAATATACATTTTTTATCTTTAAAAGCTAATATGAATCTTATTTTAAGTCGATTTACTATTATGAAGTGCATAATTATTCTTTTTGTTCTACTTTCAAATATTTCCTTTTGTCAAAATGAACCCAAAAATCTAATAATTTTTATTGGAGATGGTATGGGATCAAATCAAATAAAAGTTTCTGAGCTATATAGCGGAGAAGTTTATTTTAAAAACTTATTTTCCAATAAAGTTTAAATGTCTACTCACAGCTTATCAAATCCAATCAGTGATTCGGCTACAGCTGGGACTGCTATATCTATAGGAAATAAAGTTAACAATGGAACTATTAGTAAATTAAATGATCTATATGAATATGATTTAATCAATATTGAGAGCTATTAGTTTAAATTTTAAAAATTAAGGAAATTTACTAAGGACAGCCTAATTACTAAAAGGTCAAAATTTAAAGTTATTATCCCTTATGGAAATCAAAAATAGCTTCAAACAAGGAATGACTTTCAAAAAATTCTTATAATCTTTATAAAAGTAAAAAATTTAAAAGATGAAAAAGACAACTAGCAAATCTTCTAAAAAACTAAAATAACTATTTATCCTATCTAAAACTACTCTTTTAAAAACGAGCACCTTAAAGTATGCTAACTCAATGAAAAACATACATATTCTTCTCATAATTTCTATATTTATGACTTCATTTTTCTACCAAGGAGGAAATGGAAATGAAAATGGAAGATACGTACAAGTTAAAAATATTGCTCAAGAGTTTAGGTTTGACTTAGCCCCATACGCATATAAAACAGCAGATAGCTATAAATATAACGATAAAACTTATCAAAATAAACCTCCTGGATTCACCCTAACCTCAGTAATACCCTGGAAAGTATCAACTTTTATAACTGAAAAATTAAAATTAGATATCAATATAACTGCATACCTAACTAGGATCCTCACTTCAGGCTTATCACTAGTAGTTTTAATCTTAATATTTTATAATTTCTTACTTTTAATAAATGTATCTAAAAATTTATCTTTGCTATATTCACTTTCCTTACTAGCCACGTCCTTATTTACATTTTCTACGTTATTTATGAGTCACGTTTTTGTAGCTCTTTTACTTTTCTCAAGTACTGTATTAATATATAAAAAAAATAAAAATAGCTTATTATTTGCTTATTTTTTATTAAGCCTTGCTACGATAACTGAGTATTCAGCCTTGTTTCCAGCTATTTTAATTTTTATTTATTCATTAAAAATATACAATTTTAAAATAAATAATAAACAATTTATCTTAGCAATAATTATTGGGTTGATACCTATTTTAATTCATTGTTTATATACCTATATACTATTTGACCATCCTTTTATATCAACTTACTCAGCGTATAAAGACAGTACAAAATTTGCAGCTCATTCTAAAGGTATTTTAGGAGTAAGCTTCCCGTCTTTAAAAATCTTAAAAGAAATTACATTTGGCAGTAGTAGAGGACTATTTTACTTTAACCCTTTTTTAGTATTTTTTATATTATCATCCATTTTATTATTTATTAAAGAATTTAAATACAAATCAGAGGTATTTTTAAGTCTTTCAATAATTTTTACTTATTTTCTATTTAATGCTTCATATGGAACTAGCCATATGTCATTCTGGGCAGGAGGATTTTCCTTTACTCCTAGACATATTATTCCTTCAATCCCATTTATGGTTTTATTAATTGCCTTGATAAGTAATCATTTTAAAAAACTATCAATAGTTATTATTCCTTTTATAAGCTACTCATTTATCATAACTTTAATTGCAACTTTTACTGAGCCAAGAATATCCTGGTTTAACAGAAACCCTTTATTTGACTCATTAATTTATAATTTTTTATTAACTAACTTCTCATTAAATCTTAATTCCCCATTTGAAATTAATTATTTTACTAATAACTCAGTTGCTTTTAACCTAGCAGAGCTTATTAAAATAAACGATATCTTAATTTTAGGTATATATACTTTTATTAGTGGTTTGATATTATTTTTTAATAAAGAAAATAAATATAATAAATTATACTTTTCAAGTTTTTGTATTTTAAGCATTTTTTTCATAACTACACCTTATTTCTATCAAAGGAATCATCAGATTTTTGATAATACAAAAAAACCTTCAATTTTACTTAAAGATATATCTAATAAAAACACTAAAAAGATTAATGAATTTTTAATACCTAAGCATAATCTTAAGACAGGAAACGAATTTTTGATTAAGGCTAATGTATACTTTCCTAAAGAAAGTAATTACTATTTTCGAACTCCAAATGGATTTGAGATTATTGATTTTAGAATTGATGACCTAAAAGCTAAAAGTAGTAAATCAATTAATAACTACTCAATAAAAGTTAAGAACGGAAGCTTTGATATTTTTTTAAGATTTAAAGCATTGGATACTCATAATGATTTTTACTTATTATGGAAAAATAGTAATCAAGCGGTACACTTAATTCCAAATAGGTTAATAAATGTGTATAACAACTAAAATTAATTTATAGTTCATTTCAGGCGATTATTGATTTAAGTCAGGTTAAGCTCTGATTTTAATTGCTGTAGTTTCTAAATAAACTTTTTCAAAACCTAATGATAAATATAAATCTAAAGCATGATAATCAGGGTCTGCTAATATTATGATAGTTTTTTCTTTAATTATAGAAATTATACTATCCAATAATGATGAGCAAACTCCTCTTCTTCTAAACTTAGGATTAGTCGCTACTAATTGGAACCTAGCTATCCCATTATTAAAAAATATCCCAGTATCAGCTATCAATTCATTATTAATATATGCGCCATACCAATTTCCTTTATCATTATTAATAATTTTTCTATACTTTTGTACTTTTGGTGTTATATAATTTATAAAATCTTTTTTAGGATAAGAAGAAGTCCGGGCAGAATTTTGATTTAGAATCATTTTATCCCAATCAGTTTTAGATTTAAGTTCTTTAATTTTTATTTCGGTATTTATCTTTCTAGGGTTTTTATAATCAGCCAGCTTCAAAACATACGATTGTTCTATTTCATAACCTGAATTTTTAAACTTATCAGTTAACTTAAAACTTGAATTATTAAAAGTAAAAACAAAGCTTTCAACCTGCTTGTTCTCTTTAAACTCCTTATTAAAATCCTCTTCTAATTCCCCAATCCCTTTATCTAGTTTTAGATAAAGTCTATTTCCCATTCTAAAAGTCGGATTATCTATATCTTTAATTAAGACATAAGAATCTCTTTCTAAAAAAGAATTAAAAAATAAATCCGTTATCAAACCATATTCTTTATCCAACATAATAAATCCAAGTCTAAAAATTATAGTTTACTAAAAAATAAAACAATCTTTTTGCATATGTCATAAATTTAATGAATTATTTTTATCCAAAAAAAACTTATTTTAGTAATAATTTATTTAAGCTATCATCTTTATTCAGTGTAAAACTATACGCATTATTTTTAACTTGCTGTTTAACAATATTATTATAGACTCCACCTTTAAAATGAACAGCTACTCCATCTTCAATAGCTATACCATTTTTGTTAGAAGATTTTCTGATAGCTTCAAAAAAAAGATCTTCTAACTCAACAATAACCTTATCATAGTGTACTATATTTACCATATTAATTAAGTTTAAACCTTTAAAGATGGTATTGCTGCCATATGACTCTCCAATTACAAAATCTTCAAACCAACAAAGAGAACCAGCACTCATTCCTGATAAGATTAACCCATTGTTTAGATAGGCTTCTTTTAAAATTTTAATCACACCCCATTCTTTCCATAAGCAAATCATACTTTTAATATTACCACCGCCAACATAAACAATATTTTGTTTTAAAATATAATCTTTAAACTTAACATTATGAAGATCAAACAAACTAAAGTGTGATGGGATACAATTTAGTTTATTAAAAGCTTGATAAAATTTTTTAATATAAAAATCTGAATCTCCTGAAGCTGTAGCAAAAAATGATACTTTTGGTTTTTTAGATTCAGAAATATTTAATATATACTCTTCAATTTCTAACTTATTAGGGTTAGAGGAAAAACCTCCGCCGCCGATACTTATTATATTCAATCTGAGTATTCCTTATTTGGTAATATTTAATTATATATCAGGAAAAAATTTATCTCAAGAAATTTTTATATCAAAAATATATTAGTATTGAATAAAAACAATTGGGATAAAACCATATATTATTAAAATTTAAACAATACTGATAAGTTAAAATCAAAAAAATAGCACTGAAAATTAAAAACCTTAAAAACTATAAATGTCCACGCTTTAACACGTTGCCCTATTAGAAATATAATTCTTTCAGATTCGATCAAAACCAAACACTCACTAGATCATATCTGATTTTGAAAGCTCATTCACCCACGCTTAAAAACGGTGGTACTATGCCATATGCATAGATTAATGAAATGATTTTAATTATGAACTTACTTTAATACTATGCTAATCAAAGGTTAATATTTGATTTAATTTATTAACTATATTATATTCAACATTAATTTATGAAAGTAAAATTAGCTATATTAGGTGCTGGAAGTAGAGGGCTTTTAAGCTATGCCCCTTATGCACTTCAGTATCCTGATGAAGTTGAGATAGTAGCAGTTGCAGAACCAAGGCAATGGTTTAGGGAAAAAGCAGTAAATGATTTTAAAATAAAAACTGAAAATACATTTAACTCTTATCAAGATTTCTTTTTAAAAGATAAAATGGCAGACGCGGTAATTATAGCAACCCAGGATGATGATCATAAGATTCCTGCAATTACTGCTATGAAAAAAGGCTACCACGTCCTACTAGAAAAACCTATGGCAACTACAGCTAAAGACTGTAAAGAAATAGTTAAAGTTGCAAAAAAAACTAATTCTATTTTAGCTGTTTGCCATGTACTTAGATACACTCCATATTTTAAAAAAATAAAAGAAATAATAGATTCAAAGGTCTTAGGGCAAATAACTACCATAAATCATCAAGAAAAAGTTGGATATTGGCACTACGCCCATTCATATGTAAGAGGAAACTGGAACAATGAGAAAAAATCTTCCCCAATGATTCTCGCTAAATCCTGCCACGATTTAGATATTTTAAACTATCTTATAGGAAAAAAATGTATCAAACTTTCTAGTTTTGGATCTTTAACACATTTTAAAAAAGAGAATATGCCGATCAATGCCAGTAAAAGATGTATTGACTGTGAATACTCTGATGGTAAATGTAACTATTCTGCAAAAGAATTCTACTTATCTAAACTAAAAAATGGGAATCAATGGCCTTTAAATACAATAACTCAAGATTTCACGAAAGAAGGTGTATTAAAAGCCTTAGAGAAAACAGACTATGGTAAATGTGTTTACCTATCTGATAATGATGTGGTTGATAATCAAGTGCTCTCTTTAGAATATGAAGATCAAATAACTGTAAATTTTAGCATGGTAGGCACATCTAAAGACTCTTTAAGAAAAACAGAAATCTATGCAAGTAATGGTGAAATTAGTGGAAATGGTTCAGAAATAAAGCTCAGACTATTTAACAAAGAAGACCAGATATTTACACCTTCAAATAAAACTGAAGGTGTAGATGGTGGACATCTAGGAGGAGATGAAGGGATTATGCGAGATTTCATAAAAGCAATTTCAACAAACAACCCATCTTATTTAACAAGCGGGCCAGATGTGTCACTTGAAGCACATTTAATGGCATTTGAAGCAGAAAAATATAGAAAAGCTTGAATACCTCTAGAACTATGTTATAAACAAAACATTAGAAAATAGTGGATTAATATTTTGAGACATTTTGCAACAAGCGCATTTCCGATTAGTAAAGATGATGTTGGTGGCTTATCCTCTGTATTTTGTGCAGAAGGTAGCGATGATATAGAAATTAATCTTTTAACTCCCAACTTACCATTTGACACTTTAAAAGTGCCAGGAATTAAAGTTATCCCTGTCGACATACCTGTTGAAGATAATAACGAAATCTGGACATACTGGTTCGGCTCGGGGTTATGCCAACTTCAATTTCCTGAAGCCTACACAAAGGGATCAGTAAGAAATGAGATAATTAGTAAAATGTTTGAATCTGATATTAATCGTGAAAGTATTTATGAAATCGGGTCTCACAAAAGACTTCTTGAGTATATCGACCTGCACTGTCCGCCAGAAAGTGTTTTTAGAACTTTCACTAACAGGTTTAATTCTACAATTGAGTCAATCCCTTCTGGTTCAATAATGAACTGGCAAAGCTTCTTTTTTGAGCAAGGAATTAATAGCTATGCTAACTCATTAAGAGATAGAAATATTTATCAAACTTTTCATCTACATGAATCTATGCCTGATAATCTTTATAAATCTAAATGGGGTAAAAAACTTTTAACTGCATTAACCTTAGTAGATTCAGTTTATATGCATTGTGATTTATTTATTGACAGGACAAAAAGTCAAATGCAAAAGCTAGGATTAAAAATCCCTGACATACAAAGATTTGATCTTGGAGTTGACAAAAAGCTTATTAAAACCTCTCTTGAAAAGATTAACCATTTAAACTTTAAAGAAGCCATTCATAACTTTAAAGAATTAAAATTAGAAATAAAAAAATTTATTACTCAAGTCTTTAACTCATACGAGACTATTCCACATAGGTTTATTTGTGTTGACAGGATTGATCCAGTAAAAGGCGTTGATGTTATATATGATTCTATTTTTAACTTCTTAAATGAAGAAAAGAAAAATGGAATAGAGATAGATAAACAATATCATTTCTTTTTTATCCAGAATGATAATATTAGAAACGATCAATTATCTCCTACAAATTTAAATCATCAATATCTCAAAATCTGCAAAGAGAAACTAACTATCTTAAAAAATACATTTCCCGAATGTGTCTTTTTCTCACCTCAAATTGGAGGAAAAGATAGAGTAATCATTCCTGCTTTAATGAAAGCTTGTAATGGACTTTCCGGAGGAACAGTCGAAGGACTTTCACTTGCAGTAATGGAAGAAGCTTATACAAACAAGGGAAATAACACTGGAGTTATTTGTGGTTCTAATGCAGGCTTTGCAATTAGGTTAAAAGAACAAGGTAAAGACAAATTAATCCTTACACCAAAGCCTGGATCAGTTTTAGAATTTACAGAAGCGATCCAAGACTTAGTTCAACAACAAAAACATGAAGCTCAGAAACTAAGAGAAAAGAGTCAGGAGCTGCATAAGGTAATAGATATGAGAACTGACTCTGTTATCGTAGGTAAGTAGTTAAAAAATATACATAGATAATTTTTTAAAGAAGAGCCAAAAAAACTTAAAGACTCTAACTTTAAAGATGTAAATAAAAAACTATTTAATCAATTAAAAATAGTTTAAAAATACGATAATTAAATTAACAGATTTTTTTTGTAATTTTATTAACAAACCTAACCCAATAATCATCAATAAAAGACAAACCCCAGGCACATAAAAACAATACCGGCATTGTTAATATAAAAGTTATAAAAACACTATCTAGCTTTAAAAATATATAAGTTGAAAATGTAAATAAGATTGGAACGTGGATTACATATAAAGCAAAAGAACACTTACCTAATAAATACCCTAGCTTATTATCAAGAGAATTATATAAAAAATTTACATTCAGAATCAGATGAATTAATATTACAGAAGCTAATGAATGTAGCAGAACTCTAACAGATGTAGCATAATTTTGGTTAAAATCATTCATAAATGAATAAAAACCTGTTCCTGGCTCCAAATATCCATATGTTAAAACAACAAAAATAGCACCGATAAGATTAAAAGGAATCATTATTTTATAGTTAGAAAACTTAGGAGCCTGAGAATAAAAATAACTTAAACAAACACCAATAGTAAAAGAACACATAAAAATATTTATATAATATGATAGAATCATAAAAATAAAGAATAAAAATATAACCGCTACTTTTTTTTGTAAATTAAATAATGGAATTAAAGCAAAAACTAACAAACTTCCAATAAATTCATACTGCATAGTCCATAGACTAGTATTTAAGTTCTCATCGCCTCTAAAAAACGTATAAAAAGAACCCTGCATAAAAGCATCTAAGAAATTAGAATTTAAATAATCTCCCCTAGCTTTTGCAAAACTGGCCATCCAATTAGAATTTGTAATCTTAGAAACATCTAAGTATGTGTATAAATCTAATTTAATAAATAAAACTGATAATATAGTTGAAATTAAGGGAAGGATAATTAATCTTGGCCAGCGCTTTACTGCAGACTGGGCTAAACCATCATTACTCTTATTCATAAAATATTTATAAGATAAGATAAAACCTGAAAGAACAAAAAAGAAAGTAACTGCGGCATGTCCGTTTATTAAAAAAAACAATGGAGTTTCTTTTAAATTTCCGCCAACAATTGCAATAGCTGCATCTTGTCCATGTCTTTGAGGAGCAAAACCTAATACAAAATGAAACAATACAACTACTACTGCTGCCATGCCTCTAACGGACTCTAGGGGAACTAATTTATTTTTTATATTTGTAACCATAAGTTTAGTTTATATATAGAATATAATTTTCTCAATAATTAAAAATAAAAGAATAAGTATCTAAAAGATCATAACTACTCAATTTATTTACATAACTTACCCTTTAAAAAGTTTTATTTAATAATCTTTTATCAATATCATTAATTAAATGTTCAACGACAATTAAAACTATTCTTATGTATATAAATACCTTAATCTATTTTTATACAGATCTTAATCTAACTATAAACAACTGCGAATCATCAGAACTACCTTTATTTTAATTTAATCTCTATAAACTACTTGATGAAGTTAGAAATTTATTCTTTGAGCAACTTTCTGAGCTAAAAGTTGGAATCTGTATTAAACCGACAAAGAGTGTAGCTTCAATTTCTAAAATTGAAGATAATAAAACTCTTAAACACCTACACAGTTTTATCAATTCTGCATTTGTTCCAAAGTATATAATTAAAGGCATGTTAATCTATGAACTCCTCCATCAAGTAGTTACTCCTGTAAATATTAACGGAGAAATAGAAGATTATCCTCAAGAATTTTATAAAAATGAAAGTGTAATAAACCCAATAGCAAAAATAATGTATAATTGGATTTTTGCTATTCATATAGATTTTATAAAAATATATCAGGATAAAAAAGGAGCAACTGTTTAAAAAAATAAATTTACTAAATGTTTATGAAAAATTACTTGATGCGCTTGAATTAGATGGTAAAACAAGAAATAACAAGCCAAGTAGTGGTTTTTAACTTATCAACCTATTTAAAAAATAAAGAAATATGAAGTATATACTAATATTAACTCTAGTTTTAAGCTTTTTAAGCTGTAATCAAGATAAGCAAAAACAAGCAGATGCCTACTTTAATCAAGCAGAAAGGTTGTATGATGATAAAGAAAAAGAAGAAGCTAAAAAGCTTTATCTTAAATCAAGTAAAAAAGGAAACCTTGAAGCACATTATCAGCTAACTTTTAAATATCTTAAAGATGAAAATTCTTACTATCACATGTCCACAGCTGCAGAACTTGGACATGAGAAGTCTTTGATGAAAACTCTTAACTATTTAATACTAAGCCCTGATACATTTAAACAAGCAAATCCAAAAGAGGCTTTAAAAATATACAATAAAGCTATTCAAAACAATATTAAAATAAAACTTGATAAAGATGATATCAAAATTTTAGAAATAGCAAATCAATATCCCAAATTAAATGTAGCTAACTTTATAAAGTCAAATAAAATAACTGAAGATAAATGTTATCTTAATTGCCATTATTATGTTTGGACCTTAGCAGAAGAAGCCTCAAGAGGAGAGAGGTTTAAAAATGCAAGTCCTGAATTAACAATGCAGTTAATCCTAAGGGGCGCTCAAACTAGCAGGGAGCTTCATAAAGCAGTAACATACTACCATGAGCAAATTATTAATAATAAGGAAAATGTATTAATAGAATTTGATATTTGTGATTTTGTATCAAGTACAACTGGTTATAATTTTTGTTATGAAAGAAGATATCAAATCGAGAAAAAGAAAAATAATACAATATTAACTAAAATTAAAAATAAAACATCTTCTGATAAACTAAAGCTATTTAATTTAGCATATAAAAGAGCAAAAGAATATTTTAGAATAAAATCTACACACGAAGAGTTACATGGCGGAGGCGGTGCTGAAGCTGAACATTCTAATAATACTCATTTAAAAGAACACATTGAATTACTTGATCAGGTTTTTAATAATACTTTTATCATTCCAAACAGTTTGGGAAATTTAGATAAAAATAAAGTAATTTTAGATAATAAACATAAAAAAGCTTTAGCAAAACTTACTATTTTTTTTGAAAAAAAGCTTCCAATTAACATCGGGGAAAATATTCTTTTAAAAACTCAAAAAAAATGGAAAAGATATCTAAAATACAATGTAGAAATACTTTCCTATCTTTCAAAAAACAAAGAATTAGATACAAAGTTTTGGGAAAATTATTTAACTGAAAAAAGAATAGTAAGCTTAATAACTTTAAATGAGGATCTTGATTTTTATCAGGATCTTGAAGAATCGATGCAAGAAAGCTATGAGAAAAGAATAAAAGAAGAAGAAAGTATAATTGCTGCAAGCTAAAATATCGTAAAATTAGCTACTTAACAAAGAAAAGCTTCAAAATAATGCAGTATATTATTATTGCATATATAGAACTTGACTTACATAAAATAATCATATAAAAATGCAATAACGATATACAACAAAGATAATGCATTTAAAAACTATAAAGCTAAATCAAATTACAGAAATCAACACTGGGTTTCATTTTAGAGCGCGTATTCAAAACGACCCTGATGGAAATGTAGCAGTGCTGCAAATGTCAGATATTCAAGAAGCAGAAATAAATTTTAAAACTTTAAAAACTACAAAAATACCTAAACTAGAAAAACTACAAGATAGGCTTCTAAAAGCTAATGATATTTTAATTCAAAATAGAGGAAATGCTTTTAAGGCAACTCAGGTAAAAAAACCTTTAAAACAAACTATAGCATCTGCTCATTTCTTTTGTTTAAGATTAAAAGATAAAGCAAAAGAGAAAATATCTGCTAAATACTTAACTTGGTGCATCAACCAAACTGATTCTCAAAAGCAAATTAATAAATATACAGCATCTAGCAATACTGTAAAAATGCTAAATAAAGACGCTTTAAATAATCTAACTATAAAACTCCCCCCACTTAAAGTTCAACAAAAAATAATAGATATAAATTCTTTAATGCTAGAAGAAGAAAAAATCTTAAGAGAATTAACTAAACTAGTAAACATTAGAGGGCGAGCCATAACCAAAGATATATTTAATAAAAGCTTATAAAAAAACATGAATACAAATTTAAAAAAAGGAAACTAAAATGACAAACTCAGAAAACAAAATAACCCAATCAGAAATTAACAATATTGCCTGGAAAGCCTGTGATACCTTTAGAGGTGTAGTAGACCCGGCTGAATACAAGAACTACATCCTTGTTATGCTATTTTTAAAGTATATTTCAGATACTTGGAAAGCTAACTATGAAAAGTATAGCGATCAATTTAAAGGAGATGAAAAGAAAATAGAAAGAAGACTTCAAAGAGACAGATTCACTCTTCCTAAGCATTGTACTTTTGATTACTTATATTCTAAACGTAGTGAATCTAATATCGGGGAATTAATTAATACTGCTTTAGAAGAAATTGAAGAAGCTAATAAATCAAAACTAGAAGGTGTTTTTAGAAATATTGATTTTAACTCTGAATCAAACCTTGGAAGAACTAAAGATAGAAATAAAAGACTTAAAGATTTATTAGAAGATTTTTCAGATGAAAAACTAAACCTTAGAGCTGAAAATATTGAAGGGGAAGATGTTATTGGAAATACTTATGAGTATTTAATATCAAGATTTGCAAGTGATGCAGGTAAAAAAGGAGGAGAGTTTTATACTCCTAAAGAAGTTGCTCAACTACTTGCTAAACTTGTTCAACCTAAAAGTGGAGATAGAATTTGCGACCCATGTGCCGGGTCTGGATCATTATTAATAAGAGTCGCTAGTGAAGTTACTGATGATAATTTTTCTCTTTACGGACAAGAAAGTAATGGCTCCACCTGGGCATTATCTAAAATTAATATGTTTTTACATCAAATTGATAGCGCAACGATGAAATGGGGAGATACTATTAACAGTCCACAACTTTTAGAAAATGATGAATTAATGAAGTTTAATGTAGTGGTTGCAAACCCTCCTTTTTCTCTTGATAAATGGGGAGCAGATACTGCTGATTCTGATAAATATAAACGTTTTCACAGAGGCATCCCTCCAAAAAGTAAAGGAGATTATGCTTTTATAACTCATATGATTGAAACTACAGTAGCTAATACTGGAAAAGTTGGAGTAGTTGTTCCTCACGGGGTTTTATTTAGAGGAGGCGGTGAAGGAAAGATTAGACAAAAGCTTATTGAAGAAAATATACTTGATACTGTTGTAGGCTTGCCTAGCAATTTATTTTTTGGAACAGGGATTCCTGCAGCTATTTTAATTTTTGATAAAAACAAGACTAAAAAAGATGTATTATTTATTGATGCTAGTTCTGAATATGATGATGGCAAAAAACAGAATAAATTAAGAGATCAAGATATTGAAAAGATTTTTAATACTTTTAAAGAAAGAAAAACTATTGATAAGTATTCTTATCTAGCAAGTTTTGATGATATTAAAGAAAATGATTTTAATTTAAATATTCCTAGATATGTTGATACTTTTGAAGAAGAAGAGCCTATTGATATTGCACAAGTTCAAAAAGAGATTGAGGAGCTTGAGGGGCAGCTTAGCGATGTTAGAGTGAAGATGCAGAGGTATTTGAAGGAGCTTGGGATATGAATGACAAGATTATACCACAAAAAATGCTTTCTTTCTTAGCTAACATAGTAATGGGGCAATCACCTAGCTCTAAATTCTATAACTCTGATGGCAATGGTGTAGTACTAGTCCAAGGAAATTCTGATTTGAATAATAGAAAAACCATATCTCGTGTATGGACGACAAAAGCAACAAAAGAAGTGAAAGCAAATAGTATACTAATGTCAGTTAGAGCGCCTGTTGGACACATTGCTCTATCTTCTGAAAAAATATGTATTGGAAGAGGATTTTGCTCAATAGAACCAAAAGAAGACACATCCAAAGAATTCCTTTATCATTATCTAATTTCTTTAGAAAAGAGATGGAAAAGAGTAAAGCAGGGTAGCACCTTCTCTTCAGTAAATAAAAAAGAAATAGAAAAACTTTTAATATGCCAATTTTGCATAAAAGAACAAAAAAAAATAGCAAAAATCCTTAATTGCTGGGATGAAGCTATTGAAACTTTAGAAAAGTTAGTAGAGGCCAAGGAAAAGTTTAATAGAGGTTTAAGAAGAATGTTATTAAATCAAACTACTAGAAGTCCCCTATTTCATAAAAAGTGGAAAACTAAAAATCTTGGAGATTTAACAAATATAAAAACTGGGAGCAAAGATTTAAAAGATAAAGATAGTAGTGGGAGTTATCCTTTTTATGTTCGGTCAGACAATATTCACAAAATTAACACATATGCATATGATGGCGAAGCCATTTTAATCCCTGGTGAAGGCAGGGTAGGAGAAATTTTTCATTACATCAATGGCAAGTTTGACTATCACCAAAGAGTATATATGATAAATAAATTTTCTAATATAATTTTATCCAAATATATTTATTTTTACTTACAAGAGTTTTTCAAAAGACAAGCAATTAAGTATAGTGTAAAAGCAACTGTTAACTCATTAAGACTTCCAATGTTTCTTAAAATGGCAATTACATATCCATGTATAAAAGAGCAAGAGCTTATCGTTAAAACATTAAATACTTTAGAATCGGAAACTAAAATTCTATCTATTCTGCAAGATGATATCACATCTCAAAAACGCGGCCTCATGCAACAACTTTTAACTGGAAAAACAAGAGTTAAAGTATGAGCAAAGAGAAAAAGTATTTCATAAACCCATCATCAGACAAGCTTCTACTTTCTAATTTAGAACCTAAGGAAACTAGAATTAAAGATAAAACAATTTACCTAACTCCAAAAGGAATGTCTAAACTGTTTGATGTTGGAGTACCTGCCATCAATAAACATCTAAAATACATCTTTGATAGCAAGGAGCTAGATAAAAATTTAGCTATTTCCATTATGAAAACCACTACCAGCAACAAAAAGAGCTATAAAACCCAATTTTATAACCTAGATACAATCATATCAGTTAGCTACAAAGTAAGCTCAAAACAAGCCATAAAGTTCAGACAATGGGCAACTTCAGTTCTAAAAGAATACACTCTCAAAAGATATCTCCTTGATAAAGAAAGACTTATAAATGGTCAAATCTTTGGAAAAGATTTCTTTGAAAAACTACTTGAAGATATTCAAGAGATTAGAGTTAGTAAAAGAAATTTTTATCAAAAAATTACAGATATATACATTACATCCTATGACTATGATAAAAACTCACAAACTACAAAAAACTTCTTTACCAAAGTTCAAAATAAACTTTATTACCGTATCCATAATCAAACTGCAGAAAGTAAAGTCTTAAAAAGTAATACTATAGTGACTAAAAATGAGCTTAAATTGCTTGATAGAACTGTATCCATGTATCTTGATTTTGCAGAATTTAAGGTAAGAAAGCAAGAACCTATGTCTATGAAAGCCTGGGCAGAAAAGTTAAATGATTTTTTAGAATTTAAAGATCTAAAAGTTTTAATCAATAATGGTTCAGTTTTCAAAGAACAAGCTCAAGAATTTACTAAAGAAGAATTTAAAAAATTCAGAATTCTCCAAAATAAGCTTTTCAGTTCTGATTTTGATAAAACAATAAAAGACTTAAGTAAACTAAATAACAAAAATAAAATTAAAATAAAGCAAAAATGAAAAAAGAAATAATTACAAAACTACATCAAGATTTTGAAGACAGAGTTAATATAACTACTTTAAAAGAAAATGAAGATATTGAATTCTGGTATGCAAGAGACTTGCAAACACTTCTTAAATATTCAAGATGGGAGAGCTTTTATAAACCAATAAGAAAAGCTAAAAAGTCTTGCAAAAACAGCGGGATAGATCCAAAAAACCATTTTCAGGAGATACTGAAAATGGTCAAGCTAGGATCAGGTGCAAAACGAGAAATTCAAGACTTTAAACTAACTAGATATGCTTGCTATTTAATTGCTCAAAATGGAGATTCAAGCAAAAAAGAGATTGCCTTTGCTCAAACTTACTTTGCAGTTCAAACAAGAAAACAAGAAATAATAGAAAAAAGACTAAGCGATTTAAAAAGAATTAAAGCAAGAGAAAAGTTATCTGAAGCAGAAAAAAGATTAGCAGGTATAGTTTTTGAAAGAGGAGTAGATTCTAAAGGTTTTGCTATGATTAAGAGTAAAGGAGATGAAGTTTTATTTGGTGGTAACAAAACCTCAACGATGAAACAAAAATTAAACATCCCCGCCTCTCGACCTCTTGCAGATTTTCTTCCACAAATTACTATAACTGCTAAAACTTTAGCAGACGAAATTACAGAACATAATATTGAAGAAAAAAACCTACACGGTAAAAATAAAATTAGTAATGAACATCAAGCAAGCAACAAAGCAGTTCGCAATGCTTTAACACAAAGAGGTGTAAAACCAGAAAACCTCCCCCCTGCTGAAGATATCAAAAAAATAGAAAGAAGAGTTAATAAAGAAAATAAAAAGCTACTTGGAGACAATAATGATAAATAAAAAACCATCCTACCTAGAAGATGACATATCACAAATCCCAGCTCTTCAGCTCTTAATCAACCTAGGATACGAATATATAACCCCAGATGAAGCGCTGCAGCTTCGAGCAGGAAAGCG
>ENA-ORXR01000733-ORXR01000733.1-marine-metagenome-genome-assembly--contig:-NODE-733-length-40719-cov-9.943704_pt1 | contig 40719 bp, 30 predicted proteins | sample MGYA00237866_ERZ511479 | MGnify/ENA metagenome assembly ERZ511479
AGTTCCGAGAAGCAGAAGATGATCGGCTACATGCAGACCTCGGACGAACTCAAGGTCTTCAAGATGGATGACGTCATCGCCTCCTTCAATGCCACGATCGCCAAGTTCGAGTTCGACGCGACGATCGGTCAGGCCGAGGCTTTGAAGAAGATCGCGAAGGCGAAGGGCGACGAAGGGGCATCGCGTCTGCTGGTTCGCGTGTGCTGCGCCATCGGAGCGGCCGACGGCGATTTCGATGCGCACGAGCGGGCCGCGGTCAGCCTGATCTGTACGGAGCTCGGACTCGCGCCGTCGGAATTCGATCTCTAGGCAGGTAGCACCCGACGCGTCGGCTCGGGTAGCCGACGCGCCGTGCACGAGCAACCGACCAGCAATGACAGAACGAACGTGAGACTGCACATGACCGCGTTTCCCCACGATCCGAAGCGCCCGCCACGGCCGGCCCCGGCCGATGAATCGACCTTGAAGGCTACGCAGCCCGCCATCGCGGGCCGATTGCTCCGTGCGAGCGCGTCGACATGACCGAGCTCAGCATCTACGAGCTCTTCGTCCTGTCGGCGGGTGCGGTCATCGCCGGCATCTGGCTGCTGGTTCGTGGCGGCGATCTGACCATCGACGCCTCTGTCGCGATTGCCCGTCGCGCGCAGCTCTCGCGGGTCTTCATCGGCGCGACGATCATCGCGTTCGGCACCTCGGTGCCCGAGCTGTTCACGTCGGTCAACGCCAACCTGAGCGGCTTTCCGGGCATCTCGCTCGGCAATGTCATCGGCTCGAACATCGCCAACATCCTGCTCGTCATGGGTGCGGCGGCGCTGATCGTCACGCTGACCATCGAGCCCGGCAAGGTCATGCGCGATCTTCTGCTGATGCTCGTGGCCACGGCGGTGTTCATCGCGGGCACCCTGTACGGCGTGTTCGAGCGCTGGATGGGTATCGCGATGTTCTCGGGCCTGGTGGGTTTCGTGGTCTGGCAGTACCTGAACAACGAGATCGACACGAGCGAAGTCGAGGACGTCGACATGCCGGGCGCTCAGGCGGCGCTCTATCTCGTCGGCGGTATCGCCGGGTTGGCGATCGGCTCGGAGTTGCTCGTGCGGGGCGCGGTCGTCGTGGGCGGCGTGATCGGTGTGCCGGAGGCGATCATCGGCATGACGGCCGTGGCCATCGGCACGTCGCTGCCGGAGCTCACCGCGTCCATCACCGCGGCGAGGAAAGGCGAGACGGAGCTGATGTTCGGCAACATCATCGGCTCGAACACCTTCAACATCCTGTCCATCGTCGGGATCACCGCGATCATCAAGCCGCTGCAGGTGGATCCGGTGCTCGCGGGTTTCGAACTCTGGTTCATGGTGGCAGTGTCGGTCGGCTTCGCGGCGATGCTGTTCATGAAGGTCGCGATCACGCGGCAGGTCGGATTCGCCTTTCTCGTCGCCTACCTGCTGTTCACGCTCTTTCAGTTCCGGGACACGATCGTCTGACGCAGGCGGCGACGAGGCACGGGCAACGTTTTCCGAGCCCAGGGACCGGTCGCCGGCCGATGGTATCGTCGGCGGCTGGTAGTCACTCATTCATTCAGCGAGGAGTCTTCACCATGGCGGTATCACTTTCGAAGGGCGGCAACGTTTCGCTCACCAAGGAAGCCCCCGGTCTGACGGACATCATCGTCGGGCTCGGTTGGGACACCCGTGCGACCGACGGCGCAGACTTCGACCTCGATGCGTCTATCTTCATTCTCGGCGAGAACGGCAAGGTGCGTTCGGACGCGGACTTCGTGTTCTACAACAACGCCAAGTCTGCGGACGGCTCGGTCGAGCACACCGGCGACAACCGGACCGGCGAAGGCGACGGCGACGACGAGCAGGTCAAGATGAATCTCGCCGGCATCGGCGCGGACGCGAAGCGACTGGTCGTCGCCGTGACGATCCACGAGGCGGAGGCGCGCAAGCAGAGCTTCGGTCAGGTGCAGAACGCGTTCATCCGCGTCGTCAACAAGGCGGGCGGTACGGAAATCACGCGCTACGACCTGTCGGAAGACTTCTCGACGGAGACGGCGCTGATCTTCGGCGAGGTCTACCGCAGCAACGACGAGTGGAAGTTCAAGGCTGTCGGGCAGGGTTACGCCGGCGGGCTCAGCGCGCTCGCCAAGGATCACGGCATCAATCTCGGTTGATGCACCGGGCCGTCGTCGGACACCGACACGTCACGGTGTCCGGCGTCGGCTCGCTCCAGAGTGCCTGAAGGACTGCCCGGGCACGCCCGGTCGTGAGCACGGTCTGGTTCGACCATGGCCTATCCAGCGTGGCCGATGCGCTGACGCTGCTGAACGAGGATCGCCTCGACGGCCTGCACCTGATCGCCTCCCATCGCGATCGTTACGCGCCGTGCCTCCATCTCGCCGACGAGTCGTTCGTCGAGCCGGCGTTCGATACGGACGATCGTGCGGACCGCCCGGCGCTTCTGGAATGGTGCCTCGACCAGTGTCGCGAACGTCGGATCGACGTTTACGCGGTGCAGTCGCGACAGCGCCACCTCGCGGCGCACGCGCAGACCTTCGAACGGGCCGGCACACGGCTGGTCATTGCGGGCGACGCGGGTACCCTCGACGTCATCGATGACAAGTTCCGCTTCCACGCCGCTGCGTCGGCGGCTGGTCTCCCCCTGCCCTGGACCGTGGAAGTGGGGGGCGCCGCAGCCTTCGATGCGGCGCTCGCGCAGCTGGCCGACGATGTCGTGTACCTTCAGCACCAGGGTATCCGATGCCATGTAGGTATTGAGCTCTTCAATCTCGCCGAAGCGCTGCGCGCGCTTTTCGATGTTGCCGAGGATTCTGGCGACCGCATCGGATAGCGTTTGCGCCCTGGCTTGTTGTGCGTCGATCAATTGTTGCTTGTGGGCGGAAAAGGTATCGTGAATTTCCTCACGCTTGTCGAGAATGTCTGCCAGAAATTGTTCATGTTCGCTGAACCGGCTTTCGAGTTCTTCGAGCTGGACGAGCAGGCGGGACAGCTGCGTATCGCAGCGTTCAGGGTCGCTGGCCAGGCCGAGCGCGTTGGTGATGCTCTGTGAAAACAGCTTGAACTGTGCCGAGAACTGGCCGACGGCTTCGGCAGAACCCATGTCCTTCCTGAGTTGCTTGCCTCGTGCTCTGGCCTGATTCAGTCTCGAGTACACCCCCGAGATGGACTCCACGATGGCCGTCTGTACCGTGGCATCGTCGACCTTCAAGGTGGCGATCAATTCGGACAAGAGATCCAGACCGCCGGCGATTTCCTTCAGTTTCTGCAGGTCGGGATCGAGATCGGCCACTCGTTCGTGTGCGGGCAGCCGCGTCTCGAGCTCACCGATTTCCGTGTGATAGGGCTCCAGGGCGGCGTCCTCGCTGAGAAAAGCAGCGGTGCGCGCACCCAGTTGCTCATTGAGTGCCACCAGTTCCTCATCCATCCGCTTGAGTCTGTCGACATCCATGTAGCGGTATTCGCGAATCGTGGTCAGATGCCCGCGTTGCTTGCGCAGACTGTCCAGGGCGGCCACGTATTCATCGACACTGACCATGGTGGCGTTGGATATCTGCGATACGACGCTCTCCTGCTCAGCCAGGGCCTTGCGCATTTCCGCGGCGGAATGGGAGCGAATGCTCTCTACCTTCTGGAACTCATCCACGATGAGCTCGACCGTCTTGCCGATCTGCGTGATGCTTGTGTCGATACCGCCGGTTTCAGGGTCACCCAGCCAGTAGTGGTCATCGAACAATCTGCCATTCGCCTTGCTCAGCAAGTCGTAGTGCTGCGCGCTGACTGTCTCGGATTGAATCAGCCGGGTGACGCTATACAAGTCGGATACGCCACGTACCAGCTCGGCATTGCCGATCCGGGAATGGAAGGTGGCATCGTCGGGTTCGGTGTTCGCATGTTCGTCGCTGCAATAGGGTGTTTGCCAGATCTGCATGGGGTGCATGCGTGTCGGCTCTTCGCCTGCGGTGAACACGATAGCCGTACCGTCGTCAGCCAAGGCATAGCCGTGGGTGACGATCGGATTCTGTAGCTTCTTGGATATCAGGTTGTACGAGAGCAGGGCGAAGGTGCCACCGGCCGGTTCGTAGAAGATGTACAACATGTCTTCACCGTTTGGCGAGCGTATGCGACGCTTGAATCGTAACTCCGGCTGATCGATGTCGAACGACTTGTACCCGCCGGTTTCCAGATGCAGCCCACCCGGGAAGATGACGCCGTGATCTTCCGGCAGGCTGACACAAGAGTCCCCGATCGAATCGATGCGGTGGACTTGCGAGTCGAGGGGGTTGAACAGCAGGTAACGCCATTGCTCTTCCTTGTACGGAAGTACCTTGATCAGCAGGAGGTTGCCGACTTTGGCGTAGGCCATGCTGGCATCGTTGATCGACTGGTTTTCCTCGATGACGGGCTCACTGAATATGCCTTTGCCGGTCTCAGAATTGTTCTCGATCTTTACCGTCAAGTCCCCGCCGATCGTCTGGACGAAAACGGTATCGAGCATGTTGACGTGCGGAAACCGGCCTTGAACGATGTTCTCGCGCCGGGTTTCTGTCCATTCGAAATCGTGTTTTTCCGGAAGATCGAGTTCGCGCTCGCCGCGGTTGTCGAGGTAGCTGACATCGGTGCCGTCGGCCGAAACCGACCAGCGAAACACACGCAGATCGTCCAGGCGTTCACCGATCTGAAAGCCTGCCAGCAGCCTGCCGTCCTTCTTGACGAGTTGGACCAGACGCGTGTCCTTGTAGTAGCGATAGAGCTCATCGAAATCGAGAAGAAATTGCCTGTCGTCGAGCAAGCTGCCCGCAAGTTCGACCGGTTCGAGTGCGAAGCTGTCATCCGAGCGTTCGAGCCTGTACATCGAGAAGACATCTTCGACGCGAGTGGCTTTTTTCAGGCCGATGAAGACGTTGTACCCGAATACCAGCAGTGGACCGACCTGTACGATGTCACGACCGAGACAGTTGTTTTCCGTGCGCACGCGCGAACGCCCCAGGACCGCCAGGTCAGTCGAACCGAAGGCGACTGATCGAGCGTCGTTCAGTTGCGCGATCTTCTGTTCGAGATCCTGCCCCTGTTCTACCAGCCGCTGGCGAATGATGTCGTAGGAGCCGCCCTCCATGACGGCCTTGTCGACCAGGTCGCTCGCTTGGTTGTCTTGTGCCATTGTCGCGATGGCCTATTCCGTCGTGGTCAGTTCCGCCGAACCGGTGCCCGGAGCCTTGGCCGATGCAGCAACGGTGTTCGTCGCACTTCCCATGGTGGCGACTTTCGCGAGCAGCAACTGCACGACATCACTCTTTTCGGCCAGTCCGTCGATGGCCTTGCCGATGGAGAGCGACTTGGCAAAATTGTCGAAGAAGTGCTCTTCGCCGCCGACGATGTCGATGTGTGCCTTGCCCAGAGCGATGGACAGGATTTCCGCGTTCTCCCTGGCAATCTCCTTGCCTGCCGTGATTGACGCGATCGATTCCTTGAAGGCGGTTTCCAGCGCCATGCGATATTCCTCGTGCTGGCGCGTTTCACCGGACATTTCGGACATTGCGGCAAACTTGTCGGTCAGGCCGGCGGCTTCTGCCTGAAACTGCGCCTTGGTGATGTCGGCGTTCGCCATGCCGACCTCGGTAGTCGCCGAAGCTTCCGCGGTGCCCTTGGCTCGCATGACTTCTGCTTCCGACAGGCCTGCGGCGGCTTGCTCGGCCTTCACACCTTCGGCGAGAACCTTCTTGGCGTCCGAGTCGCGATTGGCTTCGGCCAATCGGGCATCGGCGAGCACGGTGATTTCGGTTGCCTTGTGCTGGGCGGCAAGTTCCTGAGCCCTGGCCCCGGTAACCTCCTTGACCTGGTCTTCCTCGGCCTGCGCTTCAGCGGCGAGTACCTGGACTTGCTTGGCGCGATCCGCTTCAGAAATCTCTCTGACTTCGTTGATGCGCTCCTCCTCGACGGCGACGGTCTTGTCGACCATGGTTCGTTCGCGAATCACGTTCGCGATTTCCTTGAGTTCGACTTCCACGGCCTTCTTGGCCAATACCTCCTCGACCGCGACTTCGCGTTCACGGGAGACGATTTCGAGTTCGCGGGCGCGAATGACCTTCTCTTCCTCGATCGCGACGGCGCGCTGACGACCTTGTTCGGCCACTTCCACTTCCCGCTTCTGGTTCTCGGTCTGTACCGCCAGATCCTGGACAACCTGAATGTGGGTCTGTTCGGACTTGCGGCGTTCTTCTTCCTGGATCTTGCGGGTCTCTGCCTCCTCGCGCGCCTGAATCGACAGGACTTCTCGCTGTTGACGTGCCTCGGCATCTTGTTGCTGACGGTCGAGTTCCAGCATGGCTTCGATGGTTGTAACGTTCTTCTTCTTGATGGCCAGTTCTTCGTCCTTCTCGAGTTCGTTGGTGCGAACGTTCTGGGTCGCGGTCAGCTCGGTGATCTTGCGTATTCCTTCGGCGTCGAGAATGTTGGTGGGATCGAGTGATGACTTGGGCGTTTGCTCGAGATAGTCGATGGCCACATCCTCGAGGACATAGCCGTTCAGATCGTTGCCGATGACCTCGATTATCCGCTCACGGAAGTCCTGCCGGTTTTCGAACAATTGAACGAATTCGGTCTTCTTGCCAACGGTCTTCAGCGCCTCCGAGAACTTTGCTGCGAACAACTCGTTCACGGCCGTCTTGTCCGACGCTCGACTTGCACCGATCGATTTGGCAACCTTCAGTACGTCTTCGGCCGTTTCGTTCACGCGCAGGTAGAAGGCAACGGAGATATCGGCGCGCATGTTGTCAGCGCAAATAAGGCCGTCGCCGCCGCGTCTATCCACTTCGAGGGTAATCAGCGAAATCCGCATCAATTCCTTCTTGTGAATGATGGGATATACCAATGATCCGGTGAAAACCACCTTGGGAGTTGAAGATGTATCGTTGACGATAAGCGCCGTGCCTTGTTCGACCTTGAAATAGAAAGCCTTGAACAAGGCAGCGATGCCCAGGAGAACCACGATGGCGATACCCGCGAACATCAAGATGGGTACAAGAACGGAAAGATTTGCCATTGTGAATTGACCTTTTGTAGAGTTGTCTTGCGAGTGTGGTGTTCCGGGAGGCGCCTTGATCTACTGGACTTTGTCGAATTCGCTTTCCGAGATGACCCGGTAGATATTGTCGTCGTTCATTCTTTCGAAGATGACCACACGATCGCCCCGGGTGAACGAGCTTTCCCCGGTCGAGCGAATCTTCAGTATCAGGCCCGCTCCGCCATCGTCCAGCGTTGCTTCGCCAAAGTTCTCGTCGACTCTGCTGGTTCGAACTATCGCCCTTTGTCCGAGTATGTGTTTCTTGAAATCGCTCGTGCCTCTCTTGAAAACGGAGCGAAGCGGCCGCATCGCGAAGGTGGTCAACCAGGCGCCAGCGACAACCGACAGGGCGAATACCGGAATAGCCAGTAGCAAACGGACAATGCCGTTTTCGAAGTCTTGCAGAAGGAAGTGGGCGAGGAAATAGCAGATCAACCAGCCGAACAGGATGATCAGCGACAAGGTGACGACAACGGGCACACCAACCAGTTTGAACTTGATCAGCAGGCCGGCCAGTACCTCCTGCGCCGTGTGCCCCGAATCGGCATTGAGGTCGACGTCCGTGTCGACGTCGAGGAAATCGATATCCAGCATGCCGAGCACAGCACCCGCCCAATAGAGCAGACACACCACGAGAAGTACGGTAAAAATAGCTGTTGGCAGTGAGCTGATGTTCTGATAGAACGGATCCATGTCCTTGTGTAGAAGTAGGGCAAACACCTGCTATCTCCGTTTGTCGGATTCCCGGGAAATGCAGTTGCCGACGTCGGTTGTGGAAGAATTACCATCGGTTCGATTCTGCCCTGCAGGCGTTGTGGCTGAGACCAACGAGGCGCGATTTAATCTGCAAAAGGCTATCGCATCGGTGTCCTGGTCTGCAATGACATCGCTGGTAATAAGCCCGGCTTGTTTGATGCCTGGAGAACCGGGTGGCGACATACGGACGCTATTTGAGCGCGGACGAATCAGTCTGCTTGTGCTCCTTCCCCCGCCATCGCTGATTCCACGCATTTTTCCGTTGCGCGTCTCGTGCCAAGATAGATGGCCTGCGTCCAATATCCCGATCTCCCGGAAGTTTCGGGGAAGTCGCGAGTGGTACCTGACGTCGAATTCCACTTGTCAGGTGCCGAACGAAGAACGAGGCGATTGGCCGGAGAGTTGAGCGAGCAGTATCCGACCGTCTGTCACGACAAAGTGTCGATCATTTGACAGCTTGAGCAGAGCAGGGTGACTTGTTCGTGCGACGTCGATACCTGTGTCCGCCGGCATGACCCACAGCCTCTCACACCAATTGCGAGAGCAGCGTCCGCGCCGGTACGATAATCGGCTCGGTGTGCGCGAAGCAGTCACGGTCGACGTACGGCAGGTCCATCGCAACCTGGAAGGCATGTCTGGCCCCCGTCTGCTGCTGGAAGTAGGCAAGGCTCGGTGACAATGGCGTGGTGGCGCTGGTCTTGACTTCGACCAGGAACCAGGGCTTTGCATCACGGACGACAACGAGGTCGACCTCGCGCTTTTGCTTGTCGCGCAGGAAGTGCAGGGCGACATCGCCGTATCCTGATTCGGTCAGCGCGTGGGCGGTCTTCAACAGGGCGCTTGCGATCAGGTTTTCGGCGCGAGCGCCGGTATCCTCGACGAGCGACCAGTCCCACAGGTAGAACTTCGGTTCCTTGCGCAGCGATCGAGTGACGTTCGTGTGCCAGGGCCGGACTGAAAAGCACCAGTACAAGGCTTCGAGAATTGCGATCCAGCGGCGCACCGTATCGACCGAGATGCGCACACGCGAACCGAGAGCGGTATAACCGGTGAGCTGACCTGCCTGGTTGCGCAGGCTCTCGGCGAGGTGCTCGAGCTGGCCAACCTCCTGGACGCGGGTCAGATCACGCACGTCCTCACGAAACAGTTGCTGCATGCGCAGCCTGCGCCACCGTGTGTAGAAGCGCTGTTCGGCCTTCTGCAGTGGTTCGGGAAAGCCACCGAAACGAAGCAGTGCCTCCCAGGCGTCGTCGTCGATAGGGTGTGGTGGAAAGACGAGGCTGTCCCCGAATACGCGATCAGGCGTCGCCACGAGCTCGCCGACAGAAAGAGGATGCAGGGTGTAGGGAAAGTATCGCCCCATCAGACTGTCGCCACCGCGCTTGAAGACATCGAGTCGTGCGCTGCCGCTAACGAGGATGCGAAGCGCGTCGCCATGCACGTCGAACAGGCCTTTGAGGAAGTCGCGCCAGCGCCGGTACTTGTGCAACTCGTCAATCGCAAGCAAGGGCGAAGCAGAGTGCAGACGAGTTGCACCGGCCAATCCGGCCACGTGTCGGGGGCCGGTAAGGATCTCGGCGCGGTGGTCCTGGTTGTCCCAGTTCAGGTAACGACCGCTAGCGCCATCAGGGGCCAGCCGCTTGCACAGATCGAGCGCGATGGTCGTCTTGCCAACCTGCCGCGGTCCGGACAGGAAGGCCATCTGTCGATTGTCGGCAAAGTGCCGGACGAGCTCGGTCGACAAGGTACGGTCCATGACCATACGCTAGCACAATCGTAGAATGGTCATGACCGTTTTACGATACTGGCAGCGTTTGGTCACGCGTTCGAGTCGGCCCTGCCTTTCAGCCTGTGCGTCTTCAGCGGTTTCGGGTGACTGATCTTTGACGCGCTCGATCAATCCGCGCTTGGCATAGTGGCGTCTCAGGTTTCCTGCCGCGCAACCTGTTCCATCAACGCGATGGCGGCGACGCCTGCAAGCATCAGGGCGACGGCAATCCAGGTTTCCAGCGCACCGATATCCGGCAGGAACCAGTGGTAGCCGGTCACGATCTCCTTGGCGGGTTCACCGTCCCCGCGTGCGACACTCGCAGTCAGTGCGTCCTTCCAGGGCCAGATGACCACCAGTGAGCCGAGTACGAAACCGGTCATCAGGGCGAGCGTCTGGTCAGGCGCCCGCTTGAATACCCAGGCCAGTATGTGCGAGAAGGCGATGAGCCCGAACGCGCAGCCCAGGGCGAGCGGTATCAGGATGCCGAGAGACAGGGAGGAGATTGCGCCGAGCACCAGGGCGTAGTTGCCCATGATGATGAGCACGAATGAACCGGAAAGTCCTGGCAGGATCATGCTGCTGATGGCCACGACCCCGCAAAGGAAAAGGTAGAGCGGGCTTGCATTCTCCGAGGCGGGTGCGAGCAGCGCGATGCCGACGGCGATGATCGTGCCGACCGCCAGGCTCGCGATCGTGGGCCCTGACCAGGACTTGACGCCTCTGGCTACGTACAGGACGGAGAGGAGAATCAATCCGAAGAAGAACGCCATGGTGAAGCGTTCGTGACTCTCGAGCAGGAATTCGAAGAGTTTCGCGAGTGTGAAGATGCTGACCGCGACGCCCGCGAGTACGACGGCCAGCCAGCGTCCGTCGACGTGTTGCCAGAGCCCGGCAAGATCGCGTTTCAGCAGCAGCCGGATCGCCTGCAGGTCGAAGCGACGAATGGCGTCGATCAGCCGCTCGTAGATGCCGGTAACAAGGGCGATCGTCCCGCCCGACACACCCGGTATGACGTTCGCGGCGCCCATGGCGAGACCTTTCGCGAACAAGGCAAGGTCTGTGTTCAATATCGTGATCCGTTTTCGTGGTGCATCAATGTCACGTAGACGTGCCACCGGGATGATCGGGCGCATCGAGCGGCTGCTCGAAGCCCTGATCGAGTGAATCGAGAATAGGCAGCATCCACGGTTTTCCCGTGGCAATGTCCGCGCCGGTGAGTCCATTCAATTCATACGGCATGACCAGCCAGTCCTCCGTGGTATTGATGTGGAAGTCCGGCACTCGATCGGTTCGATTGTGAGTCGGCTTGTACCAGGGCACGGCGATCCTGACCTCGTTCGGCATGTTGCGTTTCAGACGACTCTCGAGCCGCGCAAGGACCGCTTGCATGGTCAGGCCCGAGCCGAAGACGTCGTCGACGATCAGCAGCCCATCATCCACATCGAGGGTATCCAGCAGGTACTGGGTACCGTGCACGCGAATCTCGGCATCCGGGTTCTCGACCATCCGGCGATAACTGTCGAGTCCGCGGTACGAGGTGCGGATCGAGATGTGATCGGTTTTTATGCCGAGGTATTGCAGCGCCTCCTGCACGGCGATGCCGACCGTGCTGCCGCCCCGCCAGAGCCCGACGATGAAGGTCGGTCTGAAGTCGCTCTCGGCAATCTTCACGCCAAGCCGGTAGGCGTCGTGCAGGAGCTCGGTTTCGCTGACGAAGCGTTTGTCTTGCACGATGTAGTGGTCACTCGACATGCTATTGAAGGGCCCGTCAAGATCATGTTGACCGAGCACTCGACCTCCCGTTCCGAACGCGCGCAGAGTGTACGCTAGGCGCCTGCCGGGCTTGTGCGCACAGGTGTGATGACGTGACTTCGAGAGACGAGAACCAGGACCCGAGCGAGAACCAGGGCCAGAACCCGAGCCGGGACCCGGGCCAGAACCGAAGCCAGAGTGATGCGAATCTCGAACCCGCTGTCGCGTCGCCTACTGGCGACGTCGTGGAAAAGATCTGGCTCGACGAACAGGAACTGCTCGAGGACGCCTTCCGGCTCGCCGCCAAGGTCTGGCAGTCGGGATTCCGGCCGAGCTTCATCGTCGCGGTCTGGCGTGGTGGGGCGCCGATCGGCATTGCCGTTCAGGAACTGTTTGCCTACCGCGGGGTAAATTGCGATCACATTGCCATTCGAACGTCGTCATACCAGGCTATCGACCGCCAGGCACGTGAGGTTCAGGTCTACAGCCTGAATTACCTGGTCAAGAACATGGCGGCGACAGATCGGCTGCTGATTGTCGACGATGTCTTCGATACCGGACGCAGCATCGAGGCGATCATCGATCGTCTGGCGACCTTGATGCGCCGGAACATGCCGACCGATGTCAGGGTTGCCGTGCCCTGGTACAAGCCGGGAAGGAACAAGACCGCGCGGGTGCCCGACTACTACCTGCATGAAACGGAGAGCTGGATCAAGTTTCCGCATTCACTCGAAGGCCTCACTGCCGACGAGGTCGCGGCCCATCGGCCCGCATTGGCCGGGATTCTCGACGGTGCGAGAGCCGAGCGCTACTGACTCCGTCGATCCCTGTCCAGCCGCGCTTCGAGTCTGCGCAGGGCGAGTGAGAGGAGCAGCGTCACCAGCAGATAGACGTAGGCGACGATGTTGTACGTTTCCATGAATCGGAAGGACCCGGCCGCATACACCTTGCCGAGCTGGGTCACATCGGCGACGCCGAGCACGGAAACGAGCGCCGAGTCCTTGATCATGGCGATGAAATCGTTGCCGAGTGGCGGCAGGATGGTGCGCAGCGCCTGCGGAAAGACGATGTGCCGGAAGCGCGTCCAGGAAGGCAGTCCAAGTGCCTTGGCGGCCTCTGTCTGACCGCTGCCGACGGCCTCGATGCCCGCACGGAAGACTTCGGCGATAAAGGCCGAGTAACCGATCGTCAGTGCCAGGATCGCGCGCCAGATGAGGGGAATGTCACGGGTGCGGAGCGGTTCCAGACCGATTGGTTCAAGGCAGAAATTGAGCCCGGCGACGAGTAGTGGCGTGCCGACGAAGGCGATGTAGAAAAGCAGCACGAGCATGGGAATGCCACGCACCACTTCTATCCAGAAGCGCGCGAGCTGGCGCAACCAGAGCCAGCGTGACAACACGGCGGCGGCGAGCGCCAGCCCGAGCAGGCTCGCCAATGAGAAGGCCGTGACGGTAACGAAGGCGGTGACGCCGACGCCCTTGACGAGCACGCTGAAGATCTCGCCGTAGAGATCGTCGGTGAAGATCCGCCAGCCGAGCCACACACCGATCGTGAGCGTCGCGAGCAACCACCAGGGGAAGTCGCCGCGCGTGTCTGAACTACCCGGTGGTACCCGTCGCGGCGGTGCCGGGCGCGCCGGGGTCATGGCCTACTGGCCGAACTTGTACTCGAGGAACCACTCGGTGTTCAGGGAATCGAGGGTGCCGTCGTCGCGCAGCGCGGCGATGCCCTGGTTGAACGCCTCGACAAGCTCGGACCCTTTCGGGAAGATGAAGCCGAAGTCCTCTGTGCCCATCGCTTCTCCCACCAGCTTGAAGGCCTCCGGGTTGGCGTCCACGTAGCCTTGACCCGCGGTGCCGTCAGTCAGGACAAGGTCCACATCGCCCGTGCGCAGAGCCTGTACCGACGCACCGAATGTCTCCAGGAGCTTGATGCGCGGGTTCTGCTCATCGCCGTCGAGAACCTCGTAGACGGCGGTGTAGAAAGGGGTGGTTCCGGCCTGCGCGCCAATGAGACCATCCTCGATCGCTGCAAACGAGGCAGCGTCTGTGAAACGGTCCTCGTCTGCGCGCACCAGCATGAACATCTCGGAGCGCATGTAGGGCTCGGAAAAGTCGACCATCTCGCGGCGATCATCGCGGATGGTGATGCCGGTCATGCCGAGATCGAACTGTCCCTCGCTGACCGCGGGGATCATGGCGTCCCAGCTGGCGTTCTCGATCTCGAGCGTGAAGTTCAGTCTTTTCGCCAGTTCGCGCATGGCGTCATATTCCCAGCCGATGGCTTCACCGCTCTTCGGATCGACAAATTGCAGTGGTGGGTAGGCATTCTCGGTCACCACGACGATTTCGCGGCCCTCGAGATCGGGCAGGTCTTCTGCCTGCACCAAGCCTCCGAGCGGACAGATGAGCGCGGCGACCAGCAGGCTCGTGATGGTGTTGGACGACGCTTGCGAATCAACGGCTGTTCAGCCGCTGATCAGGCCCGTCGCATCTGCACCGAGATAGGCGATGCTCAGGAACAGCAGGCACAAGCTCCAGACCTTCATCCACAGGACCCTGCCGTGACGCCCGGCCAGGTAGAGGCAGATTGCGATGACGATGCCCATCCACATCGACAACGCAAGCATGTCGTGCATCGACGTGCCATAGGGTACGTCGGGATCGGGAACCGCCCCTTCGGGATAGCGCATGTCAGCGTGTCTCGCCGGCGGCGAGGGTGGGTGCGTCCGGTACCTCGTGCCGCTCTACCCGGGCATCCTCACGCCAGAGGCCGGCACGGCGGATCGAGCGGAAATTCTGCACCCACACGGCGTCGATGGTGACGACGATGACACTGGCCGGTTGTTCGCCGTCGAGGGGGAAGGCCTCGAGCAGATCGGGTGCTACCGACACCATGGCGGTTCCCCGGACGCGTAATGACTCCTCGATCCCGGGAATCATGAACACGAGTCCGACCCGGGGATCGCGCACGATATTGCGAAGTGAATCGATTCGATTGTTGCCACGCCGATCCGGAATGGCGATACGACGTCGGTCCAGGAGCGTGAACGCGGTGCCGGGTGCATCGCCACGCGGTGAACAGTCGATACCGGTTGTCGCAAGGCTCGACAATACGAAGAAGGGCGCTTGTTTCAACCACTTCGTCATGGCGCTGGTCAGTGCGTCATGTTGCTTGGCGCGCGAGCCTGGCAGTGCCGACGGGTAGAGCGATTCGAGGGTCTCGATCGATTCCACCGCGTACGCCTCGACCGAACGCGCATCGAGCGGCTCGGCAACTTCTTCACGGTTCGGATTGACTGGATCTGAATGCGTCACACGCAACGCCACACAGGCTGCTCGAGGGAACGACGCTTTTAACAGACGCTTGCGCCGAGCGCCACTCTGGCGAGCTTTTGCCTCAGGCTCCCGTGCCATCCAGTGGACGCTCATCCAGCAGGCGGCGGTAGTCCCTGATGGCGTCGGCCAGCGATGCCGCCAGTTCGTTGCGGTAGGCGACGTCGGTCAGTCGCGAAGCTTCCTCGGCATTGCTCAGACAGGTCAGCTCGATCAGGGCACCGCTGGTGTAGCTTCGCGTCAGCACGAACAAGGTGTTCTGCTTGACGCCGGCGTCGTGAGCGTCGGGATTGCCCCGGCTGACTTCGCCGAAGACGCGCTGCTGGACGAGGCGCGCGAAGCGTTGCGAGCCGCGCGTGAACGAGATGTCATTGGGTGCGTCCGAGAGTGCATTTGCGGCCGTACGAATGGCCTGCCCGCTCGCCAGATCCTGGCGACGCTGGTGTGCACGACTTTCGGCGATGTTCTCGGGCCCGGCATAGTAGGACTCGACCAGGGTCAACTCCGACTGCGGCAGATGGTTGAAGTGCAAGGACACGAACAGGTCAGCCTCGCTTCGACGAACGGCGGCAACCCGTGCGCTGCGCGAGAGTCCGTGATCCCGCTCACGGGTCAACAAGACATCGATATCGTCGATTTCGGAAAGAAAGAGCCTGACGCGGCGTGCGATATCCAGAGTCAGGTCTTTCTCGAGCAGTCCGTTGGGGCCACGGGCGCCCGGATCGGATCCGCCATGACCCGGGTCGATCGCGATGACGAAACGGTCCGGATCAGCGACCTCGACCTCGACGACGGGCGTGACGCCCTCGAACGACTGCCAATGCGGCCTTGAAAAACCGCCGGGCGTCAGCAGCCCGCTGACGCTCGTGCTGTCGGCAAATGACGGCAGGACCGTTGGCGTTTCGGGCGAGCGTGCCAGACCGAGCTGCCCCGGTCCGAGCGTAGCATCAGCGACAAACAGGACGGATATGATCGTGGCTGCAATTCCCGAGCGGCTTGCTCCCTTCCCGCGTCGTTCCCGGCACGTCGTCGAGAGTCGGTATCCGTCGTCCATCGCGTCCATATCCACAGCCCCTTTGAACGGTTCTGTGATGGACTACGCAAAATTCGGGCCAGCTTGCTCTCTTCTCGTTTTCGTATTGCCCGCACCTCTTCAGTCATCGCGCAAGCAACTTCTGCAGATAGGGGGCTGTGCGCGACCGCTTCGATTGCGCGAGCCGTGTCGGGGTCCCTTTCGCGACGACACGTCCGCCGCCAGTCCCACCTTCGGGTCCCATGTCGATGATCCAGTCCGCCTCGGCCATCAGGTCGAGGTTGTGCTCGATGACGAAGATGGAATTGCCCGCTTTGACCAGGCGATGCAACACGTGAATCAGGTTTTCCACATCTGCCATGTGCAACCCGACCGTCGGCTCATCGAGTATGTAGAGCGTGTGAATGATGGGTGCGTGGCGGCCACTGGAGTCCTTCAATACAGGCCTGGCCTTGGCGAGTTCGGAGACCAGTTTGATCCTTTGTGCCTCGCCACCGGACAAGGTCGGGCTCTGCTGACCCAAGGTCAGGTAGCCGAGGCCGACGTCTTGCAGGAGTTTCAGGGCGTGGTGGATACTCGGTTGGGCTGCAAAGAACTCGACCGCCTGGTCGACATTCATCAACAAGACCTCGCCGATCGATTTCTCCTTCCAGCGAACCGACAGGGTCTCGTGGTTGAAGCGTTGTCCGCGGCAGGTTTCACAAGGGACTTTCACGTCGGGCAGGAAACTCATCTCGATTCGTTGCATGCCTTGGCCCTGGCATTCCTCGCAACGACCACCGGCGGTATTGAACGAGAAGCGACTCGCCGTGTAGCCGCGAATGCGTGCCTCTGTCGTATCGGCAAAGAGACGACGAATGTTGTCCCAGAACTTGATGTAGGTCGCGGGGCAGGAGCGTGAAGTCTTGCCGATCGGTGTCTGGTCGACCTCGAGAACGCGCCTGATCGGCTCCCAGCCGCTGAGGCGGTCACAACCGTATGTGGTGCCAATCTTGCGGTTGCGCTTCTGCGTGTTGAGCCCGCGCAGATTGTCGTGCACGACGTCGCGAACCAGGGTGCTCTTGCCCGAGCCGGACACACCTGTGATGCACACCAGTTGACCGAGCGGAAACTCCACGGAAACATCTCGCAGGTTGTGCAGATCGGCCCCCTCTACCCTGAGCCTGTGTTCGGGTCTGGTGCGAGTAGGGTAGAGCGGGTGCACGAGCGGGCGATCGAGCAATCGACCCGTCACCGAGTCGGGGTGCTTGCGGACTGCTGCCACGGTTCCCGACGCAACGATCTCGCCGCCACGCACGCCAGCGCCCGGGCCGATGTCGATGACGTGATCCGCACTGCTGATGGTCTCCTCGTCATGCTCGACGACGATGATGGTATTGCCCTTCTTCCTGAGCCGCGCGAGGGTGTCGAGCAGCATGCGATTGTCGCGCGGGTGCAAGCCGATGGTCGGTTCATCGAGGATGTAGCACACGCCTTCGAGGTTGCTGCCGAGCTGGGCAGCGAGGCGAATCCGCTGGGCCTCGCCGCCGGAGAGTGTCGGTGCCGCGCGATCGAGTGACAGATAGTCGAGTCCGACTTCTTCGAGAAAGGCAAGTCGCGAACCCAGCTCGCCGAGGCTGTCGCGTGCGATCGTCGCCTCGCGTTCCGTCAGTTTCAGTCGGCCGATCAGCTTGCCGGCCTCGACGATCGAGAGCGCCGTGAAGTCGGCGATATTGCGGTCCTTGAAACGCACGGACAGGGATTCGGGCTTGAGTCGCTGACCGCTGCACGCCGGGCAAGTGACCTTCTCCGCGTCATCGCTGCGCCAGGCACGCTCCTCGCCCGTCTGCTCTTCATCGAATCCCAGGATGATCTCACCGGTGCCGAAACACTCGCTACACCACCCGTGTTTCGAGTTGTAGGAGAACATGCGCGGATCGAGCTCCGGAAAGCTCGATTGGCAGCTCGGGCAGGCGCGCTGCGTCGAGAAGAGCGTCTCGGCGGAGATCTTGCCCGAATTGCGGTTCAGGACACCGACCTTGACGACTCCGCTGCCGAAATCGACCGCACGCTGCAACAGGGCTATCAGATCGCTCTCCCTGGCGACATCGACAACAGGCGTTGCCACCGGCAGGTCGATCACATGCTCCTTGAATCGGTCGAGTCGTGGCCAGGCAAGCGTGGAGGCGGATTCACCGTCGACACGCAGTTGCTCGAAGCCTTTCTTGAGAGCCCATTTCGCGAGGTCGGTGTAGTAGCCCTTTCGATCGACGATAAGCGGCGCATGCAGGGCGACGGTCTTGCCGCGATGGCGCTTGATCAGTTGAGCGGCTATGGCCTCGACCGACTGGGCCAAGATGGGCACATCGCAATCGGGGCAGTGCTGCACACCGAGCTTGACGAACAGCAGCCGCAGGAAATGGTAGATCTCGGTCATCGTCGCGACCGTGCTCTTGCGTCCGCCGCGGCTGGTTCGCTGCTCGATGGCGACCGTCGGCGGAATGCCGGTGATGGCGTCCACGTCGGGTCGTGCCGCCGGCTGCACGAACTGGCGCGCATAGGCGTTCAACGACTCGAGATAGCGCCGCTGCCCTTCGTTGAAGACGATGTCGAAGGCGAGGGTGCTCTTGCCGCTGCCGCTCATGCCAGTGATCACCGTCAGCTTGTCGCGCGGTATCTCGACGTCGATGTTCTTGAGGTTGTGTTCGCGGGCCTTGTGCACGGCGATGACGTTGGCAGGCTTCGCAGTCGCGCGGCCTGGGGCGGGAACGCCTGCGCCCGACAGGCCAGGCATGGCCGGTTCGGCGACACCATCCGCATGAGCGGACTTGCCGCCCGCCGTGTTGCGGCCTGATTCGCCACGCCCCGTCTTGCCGGGGTCGGCCTTGCCACGGCCCGGGCGTTGCGCTGATTGCCCGGAAACATTCGCTCTGCTGATCAGGTTTTCGCCCGCCAGACGGTAGTTGCGGAGTGCGCTCCCGGTGATGCTGTCGGCATGTGCCCGCAGATCGTCCGGCGTGCCCGCGCAGACGATCTCGCCACCCGCATCGCCACCGTCCGGCCCAAGATCGACGATCCAGTCGGCATTGGCGATCACATCGAGATTGTGCTCGACGACGACCAGGGAATGACCGGCCTCGATCAATCTGGAAAACGCACCGAGGAGTTTGTCGATATCGTCGAAATGCAAGCCGGTGGTCGGTTCGTCGAACAGGAACAGCGTGGGCCCGGAAGACCCCTTCTTTGCTCGAGTACCTGCCGCTTGTCCGAGGTGAGCGGCGAGCTTCAGGCGCTGCGCCTCGCCGCCGGAGAGTGTCGGCACGGGTTGTCCCAGGGTCACGTAGCCCAGGCCGACATCCTTCAAGGGTGCCAATGCGCGTACCACCTGCACTTCGTCGGCAAAGAACTCGAGCGCGCGGTCGACGGTCATGTCGAGCACATCGGCCACCGAGCGACCTTCACTCTCGTGGGCATTGAAGAGCTTGATCTCGAGCAACTCGGCGCGATAGCGCCGGCCGTGGCACTCCGCGCAACGCAGGTAGACGTCGGACAGGAACTGCATCTCGACATGCTCGAAGCCATTGCCTGAACACACCGGACAGCGCATGCCGGAGTTGAAACTGAAGGCGCTCGCCGTGTAGCCCCGTCCCTTCGCCTCGGGTACCTGTCCGAACAACTTGCGAATCGCTTCGAAGGCGCCGGTGTAGCTGACCGGGTTGGAACGCGCAGACTTGCCGATCGGGGACTGGTCGACGAGGACGACGTCGTCGATCAGCTCGTCTCCGAGGATGCTCTCGTGCGACTGGGCCTGCTCCTTCGGCTTGCCCTTCAGGGCGGCCAGCGCATTGAACAAGGTGTCCTGGATCAGCGTCGACTTGCCGGAACCCGATGGTCCGGTGATGCAGACCAGTCGGTTGAGCGGCAGCTCGAGCGTCACGTGGCGCAGATTGTTGCCACTGGCACCTGTCAGCAACAGGCGCTCAGCGCCGGGTGCACGAATAACGCCCGCGTCGAAGGCCAGCGACTTTCGGCCACTCAGGTATTGCGCTGTCAGTGAACGCTTGCGGCCAAGCAACGTCGTCGGTGTTCCATTGAACAGGATATTGCCGCCTGCGAGGCCAGGACCGGGCCCGATGTCGATGATCCGATCGGCAGCTAGAATAAGTTGCGGATCGTGTTCGACGACAATGAGTGTGTTGCCCGCATCGCGCAGGCGAGTCAGCACCCGGATGACGCGATCCATGTCGCGGGCGTGCAGGCCGATGCTCGGTTCGTCGAGGACGAACAAGGTGTTGACCAGCGACGTGCCGAGCGCCGTCGTCAGGTTGATACGCTGCACTTCACCCCCGGACAAGGTTCGCGATTGGCGGTCGAGCGTCAGGTAGCCAAGCCCCACGTCAGTCAGATAATGCAAGCGTGAGTGCATTTCGTCGACGACCATTCGCGTCGGTTCATCGACGTCATGCCCACCGAGGCGCTGGATGAAGGCGAAGGCACGTTCCAGCGACAATTGCATCAGGTCGACGATGTCGAGGCCGGGCAGTTCGCGATGCCGTTGCGTAGGAACGGTGCTGTCATTTGGCCGGTGCCTGTCGTCGAGCTCGATGACAGCTCTGGCGTCGTCGAGCGAGCCGACGCGCCAGGCCAGCGATTCCGGTTTCAGCCGAGCGCCCTGGCAGGCCGGGCACTCGTCGTAGCTTCGGTACTTCGAGAGCATGACGCGTACGTGCATGCGGTAGGACTTGCTCTCCAGCCAGTCGAAGAAGCCTTTCACGCCATACCAGTTGGCCTTGCCGGGCATGCTGTTGCCTTCGACGACCCACTGCTGCTGTGCCTCGTCGAGGGATGCAAACGGCACATTCATCGGTATGCCGTCGCGCTTCGCCGCACGCGCCATGTCACGTTGGCAAACCTTCGAGCTCTCCGTCTGGAACACCTTGACCGCACCGCCCTTGAGCGTCTTTGCCGTGTCCGGAATGGCCAGCCGATAGTCGATGCCGATGGTGCGACCGAAGCCGCGGCAGATCTCACAGGCTCCCATCGGCGAATTGAACGAAAAGGCGCTCGGCAGGGGCTCGCGATAGCGGATATCACACGTCTCGCAGGCAAGCTGTGTGGAGTAGACCTCGGTGGACATCGGCTCGCGCTCCTCGTCCAGACGGTGCACGGCGACCTTCCCCTGGCCATGGCGCAGCGCCGCTTCGAGGGCCTCCACGAAACGGCCACGATTGCGTGCATCGGTGCGGAGCCGGTCCTGCACGACCTCGATCGAGCCGCTTCGACCAGCGGCAGCCGCCGTCTGTCGATGCACACGGGTATATCCCTGTCGAGCGAGCCAGTCCTCGATCTCGTCCGCCGCGAAATTCTCCGGAATCGGTATCGTGAAGGTGATCATGACGCGCGTCGTCGCAGCGGAAGCGTCATCGAGGTAGTGTGCTGCTATGCGTTCGGGTGTGTCGCGAATCACCGCCGCGCCGCAGCCTCGGCAATACAGATCGGCGGTGCGCGCGAACAGCAGCTTGATGTGATCGTTGAGCTCGGTCATCGTGCCGACGGTGGATCGGGACGAGCGCACCGGGTTGGTCTGGTCGATGGCGATCGCCGGCGGAATGCCCGTTATGCGATCGACCTGTGGCTTGTCCATGCGGTCGAGAAACTGCCGAGCGTAAGGCGAGAAGGTCTCGACGTAGCGGCGTTGACCCTCGGCATAGATGGTGTCGAACGCAAGCGTCGACTTGCCGCTGCCACTGACCCCGGTCACCACGATGAGCTCGCCGTGCGGCAGCTTGAGATCGATGTTCTTCAGGTTGTTCTGACGTGCGTTCTCGATCAGTATGTGTTTGCTCATCCGGGACCTGATGCCTGTTGTCACTGACAGTCTACGAGTCCTGAGTCCATCCCGGCCAATCTGTTGGCAAAGCAAGGCTGCAGGCAAGGCAATGCCCTCAGCAAACAAGGCCGTCGGCAGACATGACCGGCAGCAGACCAAGCGAACCGTACGAGCGAGCCCTACCTCCATGGCAGCGAATCTGTCGAGCGACGATCTGCTTGATTTCGAACGCGACGGTTACCTTGTCCGTCGTCAGCTCGTCAACCCGGAAACGGTGACCCGGTTGATCGAGCTCATCGACGACTCTCTGTCGCCGGCGCTCGCGCCGGTCGAGTTCGAGTCCGACGTCCACTACCCGGGTGCACCTGAATCCCGCAGCGCACCGGGTGGGCAGACACCGCGGCGGCTGCTGCATGCATTCGGCAGGGATACCCTGTTCCGGCAGATAGGCCGAGCGCCCGCCGTCGTCGATACGCTGATGGCGCTGATCGGCAGCGACGATCTCATGCTGTCGCAGAACCATCACAACTGTGTCATGACGAAGCACCCCGGTTTCAGCAGCGTGACCAGCTGGCACCAGGACATCCGCTACTGGCGGTTCGATCGTCGCGAACTCGTCAGCACCTGGCTCGCACTTGGCAGGGAACGCGAAGAGAACGGTTGCCTGATGGTGATACCGGGCTCCCACCGCCTCGACTTCGAACCGGGTCAGTTCGATGCCTCGTTGTTCCTGCGCACGGATGTCACGGAAAACGAGGCACTGCTAAAGGCGGCCACCCCTGTGGAACTCGATGCAGGGGATGTCCTGTTCTTTCACTCGCGCACGTTGCATGCAGCGGGCCGGAACACATCGAAGACGATCAAGCGCTCGGTCGTGTTCACCTATCGCGCGGCGGACAATGCACCCATTCCGGACACGCGATCAGCGATTTATGAGGATATTCCGCTCGTCAATAGCGCTCGATCGTGATCGGCTCGCCGACGGCCGCAAGGGCGGCGCCGACGTCCCCCGAATCATCGATTGCCAACGGTGGCTGCGGCCGGAAGCTGATCGTGTATTGGCCGGGGCGATCAACGGCATAGGATTGCGCCAGGTCGACGACAGCTTCGAGCGATTCTCCCCCGGCAAGGGTCACGTAGGCATCGTCGTCTGGCGGCAGCGCGCGCCGGTACATGATGCCGCGGTACTCGAGCCTCTCGCCGTTGAACATGATCTCGAAGAGATCGGCTGACAGCGCCTCGTCGAAAGGCGTGTTCCAGATCAGGAATCGCAGATCATTCTCGCCAGGGTTTCGTGCGATGACACGAAGCTCGAGCGGCTCATCAACCCGGGAACGTGTCACGACGGGTTCGCTCTGGACCTCGATGATCTCTGCGCCCGATTTTGACTCGGCCTCGTCGGGGGTCGCGTCGGTGCTTGATCCACAGCCGCTGCTCACGAGGGCGAGAATCCCTGCCAGTGCCTGTAAACCTTTCATGATCGCGATGTACGCGATCGCCAGCATCGACTGCGCAGTCCGGTCGCCACGAGTCCGAGCAGAATCCATGTCCAGTCCACGGCACCGGCAAACAGGCCGCCGTCATCGTCATCGTTACCACTTGACGGTGTGGCCGATGGGTCATCGTCTTCGGGCATCGATTGTGGCTCGGGTTGCGGTTCGGGTTGCGGTTCGGGTTGTGGAACGGGTTCCGGTAACGGTTGAGGCGTAGGCGGCTCGGGTTGCGGCTGTGGCTGCGTTACTGGCCCGGGCTGGGGCTCGGGTTCAGGCGCCGAGCCACTGCGGGCGCTCGTTACCAGGGTGAAGTTGGTCGCGCTGTAACCGTAGACGACGACATAGACCGTGCCCGAGCCCTGAATCTCACAGCTGTCCAGGGCGGTCGCGTTGATGGAGTTGCAGATACGCTCCGATGTGGTCAGTGCGAGACTCGAATAAACCCCAAGGTCAGCGTCACCGCTGTTTGAGTTCAATTCGATCAGCACGGGAGCCGTGGTGGAGAACAGCAGCGCGTCGCGCCGATCGAGTGATGCGGATACCGGTGTGCTGTAGCTCAAGGGGATCGGATCGGCAATGCCGGTATCGGGTCCCGGCTCGGGCAATGTCTCCTCACCGCTAGCGACGATCTCATAGCTGGCCGCCGTGTACCCCAGTACGGCAAGATAGGCTGTGTCGGACGCATCGAGCGGACAGCTGTCGACGTCCAGGTTTTCTCCTCGCGAACTGCACATCAGCGTGTCTTGTGTGCGTGCCGCCGAGCTGTAGACAAACAGATCGGGATCGCCACTGCTGGGTGTGACCGTCACACGATCCGCCCCGTTGACATCGAATAGCTGAACTTCCTGTCGGCCGATGTCGCGAGTGACCGGTACGCCTGTTTTAAGTGTGACTGCCGTGCCGGTGGTCGGTGGCTGAGGTTCGGGTTGCGGCGCTGGCGGAGCGCTGCCTCCGCTCATCGGCAGCTCCGGAACATTCTCTGCGAAATAGCCGAAATTGTCCGCATTGTCCACAGCCATATCGGGTGAGCTGCTCGCCAACGCACGGGCGGCTTCCTGACCGTAGGCGTGGTCGTCGGTGCCCACGAGCGACGTGAAGTGCGAGAGCTCGTGCAGCAGCGTTCCGGCACGCGAATCGATACCGAGCACAGGCGACTCCCAGAACACCGGGCACAGGTAGATTTCGTGCAGCGCGATGGGATAGACGTAGGCAAACACGCCCGCCCGATCACAGGTGCAGTCGTAGATCATCGGTGCGTTGGACAGCGAATCGAGCATGATCTCGAAGCCGTCGGTCACCGTTGTATAGCGATCAGCGGTGTAGGCGCCGAACCACTCGGTGTAGCGGCGAGCGGCGGCTCGCTGGTCGGCGGGAACCGCACGCAGGCTGTCGAGTGACTCGCTGGCGATGTTCTCGGCGACACCGGTCGCTTCGACCAGGATGGCCTGCTCAGACGATGAACAGGCGTTGTAGGACGGTGGTCTGGCACGCAGTGTGAGCGACGGCTCGAGCCGCATGCTCACGGCATTGCTGCTCGGCTCGACGCCGATCAGCGCGTCTTCGCTACGTGCACGGAAGGCTGCACCGTCGGGCAGATACGGCGCTGTCAAGAGTTCACCGCTGTAACTGATGGTGAAGTCAGCCGCGCGTGAAACCTCATAAAGCGCAGCAAGATCGATCTCGGCAGAGCGTGACTCGCCAGGTTCAAGATCGACGAAATCCTCGTTGGCCGGCGGCAATCTCCTGACGTGCGGCCCGACCCAGTCGGGCCGTTCGAGCATCGGCCCGGTCTTGGTGGCACGCCGGATGTCGAAGACATCGTCGCCGAGCAGTGGTTCGAGCGGCGTGTTCGTGATCAGCATCGTGACCGCTTCGCTGCCCTGGTTCCTGATCTCGAAAATCACGTTCCCGGGCGCAGTTCCGGACGACAATGTCACGGCGAGGTCGCTATCTGCCCAGACATTGCCCACGCTGCCGAGCATGGCCAGACCTGCGCAGCAACAGAATCGCGGCAGCGGGCGCATGTTTCAAGTGCCCCCGTCTCGCGTGCCCCTGCTTGGCTCGGCCCTACTTTGCTCGCCTTGAGGACCGGGTCTGACATCGGTGGCTCGTCCGTCCGTGCTCATACTGTCGGTCTCCGTCTTTGCTTGCTGCGGTCGATTACCGCGCAAGGCTAGCATTCTGCTGTCCCGGACTGAGGTGGTTAATACCCCTGACACGGGGGATCAAGACCGCGTACAGGATTCCGCCCGGTATCTGTTGTCTTCAATTTCCGTTGACAGCCCTGAGCGGCGGGAATTGTGCGCCATCTCCGCGCTGACGTCCGTGCGTGCGTCACAGCTGGCGTGATCGACTCGCAGGCGCTGTATCATCGACTGCCGCGACCGGATATACGACCTGACTCATGCAGACCGACTACGACTTCCGCACCATCGAGAACGAGGTGCAGGCCGCGTGGCGGGAAAACGACGCATTCCGTGCGACCGAAGATTCCACGCGCGAGAAGTTCTATTGCCTGTGCATGCTTCCCTATCCCAGTGGCAGCTTGCACATGGGTCACGTTCGCAACTACACGATCGGTGATGTCCTGGCGCGCTACAAACGCATGCAGGGCTTCAACGTATTGCAGCCCATGGGCTGGGATGCCTTCGGCTTGCCGGCCGAGAATGCGGCCATCAAGAACCAGACGGCGCCGGCTGCATGGACCTACCGCAACATCGAGGAAATGCGCGAGCAGCTGCAGCGGCTCGGATTTGCCTACGACTGGTCCCGCGAGATCGCGACCTGTCGGCCCGAGTACTACCGCTGGGAGCAGTGGTTCTTTACCCGTCTGCTCGAGAAAGGGCTGGCGTATCGCAAGCTGGCCGTCGTCAACTGGGATCCGGTCGAGCAGACGGTCCTGGCCAATGAACAGGTGGACGCGGAGGGCCGCGGCTGGCGCTCTGGTGCGAAGGTCGAGCGACGGGAAATTCCGCAGTGGTTTCTGCGCATCACCGACTATGCCGATGAATTACTGGCCGAGCTCGACGAAATGGACGGCTGGCCGGATGCGGTGAAGACCATGCAACGTCACTGGATCGGCCGCTCGACCGGCATCGAATTCGATTTTCAGCTGGTCGGTCGCGGTGACGCGCCTGTCGATGTCACCGATGATGGAAAAGCCGATGCGATCCGGGTCTACACCACACGTCCCGATACCGTTGCCGGCGTAACCTACATGGCGGTCGCGGCCGAGCACCCGGTGGCACGAGCAGCGGCGACATCGAGCCCGGAAGTGGCCGATTTCATCGCCGAGTGTGCGCAGGGCGGTACCTCGGAAGCGGCTCTCGAGACACTCGAGAAACGCGGCGTGCCCTTGGGCTTCGAAGCCATCAACCCGGTGACCGGCGAGCGAATTCCCGTCTGGGTAGCCAATTTCGTGCTGATGGGCTACGGGACCGGTGCGGTCATGGCGGTTCCGGCGCATGATCAGCGCGACTGGGAATTTGCAACCCGATTCGGGCTGCCGATTCGTCAGGTCATCCGGCCAGCCGACGCCGGCGACGATGACTCGCACTGCGCGGAAGGCGCGTTTCTCGGCAAGGAAAACACCCGCACCGTCAATTCGGGGAGCTTCGACGGGCTCGAGCACGAAGCTGCTTTCGAGGCAACCTGCGAGCACCTCGAGAAAGTGGCCGGCGGCGAAAGAAAGGTCAATTACCGGCTTCGCGACTGGGGCGTATCGCGGCAACGTTACTGGGGTTGTCCGATACCGATCATCTACGATGAAGAGGGTCAGGCGCACGCGGTGCCGGACGCGGACTTGCCGGTCTTGTTGCCCGAGGACGTGGCCTACTCGGGTGTGGATTCACCGATCAAGAAGGACCGGGGTTTCTACGAGACGACCGTTCCCGGCACCGACCAGCCAGGCGTTCGCGAGACCGATACCTTCGACACTTTCTTCGAGTCGAGCTGGTACTACGCGCGCTACTGCTCGGCGGATGCCGACAGCATGCTCGACGATCGAGCCAATTACTGGTTGCCGGTCGATCAGTACGTCGGCGGCATCGAACACGCGGTGTTGCATCTCTTGTACGCACGCTTTTTCCACAAATTGATGCGCGATGTCGGGCTGGTCGAATCGGATGAACCCTTCACACGTCTGCTGACCCAGGGGATGGTTGTCGCGGAAACCTTTTCGCGTGAAAGCGAAGATGGCAAACGCGCATATTTCTCCCGGGACGAACTCGAGCTGACGCGCGACGACAAGGGGCGCATCGATGGTGCGTCTCTGGTCGCGGACGGTCAGCCGGTAACGGTCGGCCGGGTCGAGAAGATGTCCAAGTCGAAGAGCAACGGTGTCGATCCACTATCGATGATCGATCGCTACGGGGCCGACACGGTGCGTCTGTTTTCGGTCAGCGATTCGCCGCCTCATCAGTCGCTCGAGTGGAAGGAAGGCGGTGTCGAGGGCATGCACCGCTTCCTGCGTCGCCTGTGGCGCGCAGGGGATGCGCTCGGCGAGGATGGCCGACAGCTCGACATCGACGCGCTGGACCTCGATGACGGGCAACGCGCCATTCGCCGGAAGACCCACGAGACAATCGGCAAGGTCACCGACGACATCGAACGGCGCATGACGTTCAATACGGCGATCGCATCGATGATGGAGCTCTTCAATGAGTTGTCTCGCTTCGAGGACGATTCGGATGCAGGGATTGCGGTCAGGCACGAGGGCTTCACTGCCCTGCTGCGACTTCTTGCGCCCTTCACACCCCACGTCGCGCACGAACTCTGGCGGCGAATCGGCTACGCCTCCGCATTGGTAGACGAGGCCTGGCCCGAGGTAGACGAGGCGGCGCTGGCACGCCAGACGCTGACGCTCGCGGTGCAGGTGAACGGCAAGCGACGCGCCGAAATTCAGGTTTCTGCCAAAGCCTCGCGGGACGAGTGCGACGCGGCAGCTCGACAGGCCGACGGCGTCGAGCGTCACCTCGAAGGTCTCACCGTGCGTAAGGTCATTGTCGTCCCCGGAAAGCTGGTGAATCTGGTCGCTTCGTGAAATCGGCTTCGTGAAGTTGCCATCGTGAAGTTTCTTGGGCCGGTCGGCAGCAATGCCTGGCTGTTACTGACACTCGCGCCCTTGATGTGGGGCGGTAATGCGGTCGCCGGCAAGCTGGCAACCACGGACTGGTCGCCCTTCACCTTGACGATGGTTCGCTGGGGATGTGCGGCGCTGTTGCTGACGCCCTTTGCCTGGCGCCCGTTGCAGCGTGACTGGCCACTCGTGCGCGAGAAGTTACCGCTGTTGTTCCTGCTCGGTGGCGTTGGCATGTGCGGATTCAATCTGCTGATGTTCCTGGCGCTCAACTACACAACGGCCATCAACGTCAGTATCGAGCAGGCTGCCATGCCCTTGCTCATCATGGTCGCGAACTTCGTCGTCTTCTCGCAGCGTGTGCGAGCGTTGCAGTTGCTCGGTCTCGCCCTCTCGATCGCAGGTGTTGTCGTCACGACGACCAGCGGGCGTCCACTCGACTTGCTGAACGGTCAGTTCAATCGGGGTGATGCGTTCATGCTGCTTGGCTGTGTGTTCTACGCGGGGTATACCTTCGGCCTGCGCTGGAGACCGCCGATCCACTGGTTGTCCTACATGCTGACAATCTCGCTCGCTGCGCTCCTGATGACGCTGCCTTTCGCGGCCTGGGAGTTGTCGCAGGAGGAGGGTGGGTGGTCGGTGCCGAGGCTCGAGGGCTGGCTTGCGCTCGTCTATGTGGTGATCTTTCCGACCATTCTCAGTCAGATCGCCTATGCGCGCGGTGTCGAACTGATCGGTGGCAATCGTGCCGGGCTCTTCATCAATCTGGTGCCCGTGTTCGGTGCTGCGCTTGCGGTGATCATTCTCGGTGAGCAGTTTGCGTGGTACCACGGCGCGGGTTTGCTGCTGGTACTTGGTGGCATCACGTTGGCCGAGCGCGCTGCCGCTCGCGTCGTGCCGCCTCCCCCCGTAGCGCCAAATCAAGCTTGAAGCGCGATCGCTCCTCGTCGAAGCCAACGGTGCGGATATCGACCGCATCGCCCAGCACAAAGGTGGGTTTGCGCGGATCATCGGCAACGGCGGTGAATTCCGTGAAGGCATAGTCGCTTGCGTAGCGACGCACGAGATCCTCTGCATAGACCTTGAGATCGAGCGCGAGATCTTCTATGCCGATGTAGAGATACGCGCGGCTATTCGCGCTGCGCCCGTGTCCCTTGACCCCGAGGAGCGTGCCTCGATGAAGAGGGGCGGGATCGCTTTCCAGGTCACTCGACAGAAGGTCGTTGATGACTCTGAAGCCGATGTCGTTATCGAGAGACTTCTGGCGACGACGGGCGGCGTTTGACGATTCGATGACGGTGTCGCGTAATGCCGTATCGGTGGTGCCGCTACTCTTGAGAGTCTCGAGAAGTTCCTTGTGCGTATAGATGCCGACGACTTCCCGCATCGGTGACGAGAATCGGGCATAGCCGTCTACGGCAAGTGCGTGGTGTCGACCCGGCTCGGCGCGAAACTCCGACGCACGCTGCAATACCAGCACCTGGCGTTGAATTGCCCTTACCCGACCCCGATCGACGGCGTTGTCTGCAGTCGCGGTAATGGTGTCGATATAGTCCGCCAGCGTCTGTTCCGTGCGCCAGCGCCAATGACTCTGCTTGCCTTTCCCGGGCGTCTCGAAACCGTGCAGGTCGACCCAGGCATCGAGTTGCTTGCGCAGCGTGCGCAGCCTTCCGGCAAGCGGTGCATCGTGAACGCGATAGATGGGTTCAAGCCCGCTTTCCGGCGGGATCGCATCCAGGGCCGCGAGCAGTCTTGCGCCTTCCTGGTTGCACAGCAGGCTCACCTCGGCATTCCATTGTTCCACGTCGAGCCTGGCACGTCGGCGCGCGACGAAGCGTCCTGGTTGACCTTCGATGGCGACATCGGCCTCGCGGCGATCAAAGGTCACGACGCCGCGTTCTCGGCCCAGCCGATTGAGTTTCCGGCCGATGTCGAAGAGCAGGTTCAGGCTCTCGATCCAGCTCGTATCCTTGGCATCCACCGCATCCATGGCATTCGCGGTAGCGGCAGCCGAATCGTCGTACCAGGCTTGTACACCGTGATAGCTGAGCTGTGCACGACTACGTATCCGTGCTTGCACTATTTGTGTATTGAGTGTTTCGCCATCCTGATTCAGGCGGATGTCGAACACCAGCGCGCGTCGCAGCTTGTCAGGTTCCAGCGAGACAAGGTCCTCTGAGAGGGCTCGCGGCAGCATCGGTGCAACCCGGTCTGGTACGTAGTAACTCGACCCTCGAGCCAGAGCTTCGGCGAATAGAGCGCTCCCTGCGCGTACATAGTACGAAGCATCTGCCAGCGCGTAGCGAATCCGGTAGTCGTCGCCGTCCCGGCAGATATGCAGCGCCTGGTCGAGATCGCGTGAATCTGCATTGTCGATGGTAACGAAGGGCAGCGGGGTCAGGTCGGTCAAGGCGGGATCATCGATCCCGTCCTGTTCACGCCACGCTGCCGCTTCGGCACGGGCGGCTACGGAATGCTCGTCGGCGATGCCATAGGCGGCGAACGCTTCGTCAATGAACGATCCTGCGTCGGCCGCGGCTGCACTGGTCATGGGGAACAGTGTAGCGCGCGGTACACTGCTGGCATGCATAGCGACATTCTTTCCCGGGAGAGAGCCGAATCGGATCGGGGCGGACCGGGCGGCCGCCGGTTTCGTGCCCTTGCAGCGATGCTCCTGTTGACGTCACTCGTGGTGGCTTGCGGCTTCCGCCCGCGCGGCGAAGTCATCAGTCTGAGTGATCCGGGGAGCTTGTTCATCGATAGCGACCGGAACCTCTCGATAGAGGACGAACTGCAGGCGTCGCTGCGCGACCGGGCGTTTCGGATAGCCGACAATCGCGATGCAGCCGATATCGTCTTGCGCGTCGCGGGCGAGCGGCAGACCCAGCGTATCGTCTCTGTCAGAAGTACCGGCCGCGTCAGCGAGTACGAACTGGCACACGAAGTCATGTTGACCATCAGCCGGCCGATCGTCGATACGGCCAGTGCCTCGAACTCACCGCCGCGAGCGGATCGTGTTCAGGTCAAGCGGGAGTATACCTATGACGAATCACAGGTACTCGGCAAGGAGAACGAGGCGTCCATCCTGCGCGCCGAGTTACGGGATGAACTGGTCAGGCAGATCGTGTTGAGGACCGTGGCGAGCCTGGTGCGATCGACGGCGGGCGACGCGTCTTCCGCCCTTGAGCCACTCACTGAAGAGAGTGAGTAGGCTGCGATCAGAGGCGTGCAGTGGTCAGTAGCCTCTCGACCGATCGACGATCCCGGATAGCTCACCACCGCAAGCGATAGCTCTGATATTTGCAGCCACTTGCTCGATCGAACCTGCCACCGGGCTCGGCGCAGCGAGGTGCGGGGTCACGGTAATGCGCGGGTCCTGCCAGAAGGGATGCGCTTGCGGCAAGGGCTCGCGCTGAAAGACATCGAGGAGGGCGCCCGTGAGCTGTCCGGCGTCAAGAGCGGCGGTCAGATCGGTTTCACAGAGGTGTCCGCCACGGGCGCAATTGATCAGGTAAGCGCCCGGCTGAAGCTTAGCGAACAGTTCTGCTGACAGTATGCCGTGCGTGGCTTCGGTGAGTGGAAGCAGACAGACGAGTGTGTCGATATGCGGCAGCATGGACGCGAGCCCCTGCTCGCCGACGTGTCCCCTGATGCCATCCGGTAGCGACTTCTCGCTGCGACTCCAGCAGGTAACCGGGTAGCCGTTGGCTACAAGACGTCTGGCTACAAGGGTTGCGAGCACACCGGCACCCAGAATTCCGACGCGATGTTCAGTGGCCGTCGGAACCGCTATGTCGCGAGCCCAACGACGCGCGCGAGAAGCCTCCGCCAGATCGCCGAAGCGTCGCTGCGCATGAAGAACGCCGTAGAGGACGTACTCGGCCATGCGATCGCCCATGCCGGCATCTTCGAGGCGCAGCAAGCTTGCCGACGGCGGCAAGCCAGGGTGACTCAACAGCTGGTCCGCACCCGCGGCTAGTAGATGAATGTGTGTCAGGTGCGCAAGCCCGTCGAAAAAGTCTTCGGGTGGCATCCACACGACAGCCTGTTCTATTTCATCGCGACGACCGACTTCATCGGGCCAACTTCTGATCTGCTGCTCTGGCAAGGCCGCACGCAATGCCTGCAGCATGCTGCCGTCGGTGTCCCCTTCGCACTGGAACAGCAGCGTCATCGTCCGGTGCAAGTATCCGTTGGCGGCTCAATTCTCATCGGTCTGCAATGCCGCATAACCTCGCGCTGTGTAGATAAGTGGACTGCCGCGAGTTGTCCGGACGTCGATCACGTGGCCAAGGTAGATGCGGTGAGTACCGCGCTCGAGCGTCGTGTCGACCTCGCAATCCAGTGATACCAGAGCGTCGGTCAGGATGGGTGCTCCACTGGTCAGAGTTGTCCATTCGCCTACGCTCGCGAAGCGATCGGCGTCATCGGTATCGGCGAGCCCGGCGAACACGTTTGAGATATCTGCCTGATAGTCCTTCAGGATGTTGATCGAGAAGCTGCCCGATTCATCTGCCATGGCGCAGAACTCGTTGTCGGCGTTGATGCAGGCGAGCAGCAACGCGGGTTCGGCACAGACCGAACACATCGAGCTCACGGTCAGACCTGCGCGCTTGCCACGAAGGGAGGTGGCGACGATCGAGACGCCATTGGCCGCCAGCGACAGAGCCGACGTGAACGCCGACGCGGTGATCGTTGCATTCAAGCTGACGCGGTCAGGCTGGGTAGTCGCGGCGGGCAGCGCCTGTGTAGATCTGGCGCGGTCGACCGATGCGGAATTCCGGATCTTCGTGCATTTCCATCCAGTGCGAGATCCAGCCGACCGTTCGGGAAATGGCGAACATCGCGGTGAACATGCTCATCGGTATGCCGAGTGCACGCAGAATGATGCCCGAGTAGAAGTCGACATTCGGGTACAACTTTCTCTCGACGAAGTATTCGTCGGCAAGTGTCGCCTGCTCGAGTTCCATGGCCAGCTCGAACAGAGGCTGGTCGCCATCGAGTTTGCCGAGTAGCTCGTGACACATCTTCTGAACCAACTTTGCACGCGGGTCGAAATTCTTGTACACGCGATGCCCGAAGCCCATCAGCCGGAACGGATCGTCCTTGTCCTTTGCCCGGGCGATGGTCTGTTCGATGGTCTCACCGGCGGAGATGATCCGATCCAGCATGTTGATGACCGACTCGTTGGCGCCACCGTGTGCAGGGCCCCATAGCGAAGCGATGCCGGCGGCGATGGAAGCGAACGGGTTGGCGCCCGAACTACCGGCCAGCCGAACGGTCGATGTGCTGGCATTCTGTTCATGATCTGCGTGCAGGATCATGATGAGCTCGATCGCCTTGACCGCTACAGGATCAAACTGGTACTCCTCGGCAGGAACGGCAAACATCAACCGGCAGAAGTTCTCGACGTAGCTGAGGTTATTGTCCGGGTACATGAAAGGCTTGCCGAGATGGTGGTTGTAGCAGTAGGACGCTACGGTCGGCATCTTCGCGATCAAGCGCTGCGCGGATATCTCGCGGTGTTCGGGGTTCGTGACATCGGTCGAGTCGTGGTAGAAAGAGCTCATCGCCCCTACCGTGCCGACCAGCATTGCCATCGGGTGCGCGTCATAGCGGAAACCTTTCAGAAAGCGCCGGATATTCTCGTGCACCATCGTGTGCTGGGTGATGGTTCGCTCGAAGTTCGTTCCCTGAGCCTCGTTCGGCAGTTCGCCGTACATGAGCAGGTAACAGACTTCAAGATAGGAGCTCTTTTCCGCGAGCTGCTCGATCGGGTAGCCGCGATACAGCAGGACGCCTTCGTCGCCATCGATGAAGGTGATGGCACTCTTGCAGCTTGCCGTGGTCGCGAAGCCGGGGTCGTAGGTAAACAACCCCGTGTCCTTTTGCAGGCCGCGGATGTCCGCGACATCCGGGCCATGCGTGCCAGAGATGCGCGGCAAGTCCGAGCTCTTCCCTTCGGCGGTAGTTAACGTGATCTGGCCGTCGGTCATGCGTTGATCTCCTCGTGGCGGGCTGGACGCTGTTTCAGGTTCGCGAAATTATGCTGGCGAACGGCTCTGCATCGGGAAATGCACGATCGAAGCCGGTGAAGTATACGTTCAAAGTATCCCTTGGCTCTCTTATAGAGAGCATTGACCGCAGTGTTGCGGACGCTGTCGCGACCGGTACAATCGCCCGAGCCGCTCGTGCGTATGCGTTCGGCCGGCAGACGAATGGCGCGTAAGGCAATGCAATTTTCTTTCCGTCACATTTCTTTGTGTTAATTTTCGTGCACGTGAGGGCAGTGCTGTGATGACTCATTGTCACAAAACTTCCAGGCCCCCTTCCTGTAAGTCTGTACGTAGAACCGTACCGAAAGTCTCCATTCATCCACACCACAACCTGTTTTCGGAGTTGATCACCTATGCGTACAAACAAGACAACAGCGCTTGCAGCCGCGCTCGCAGCTGCAGGCCTTTGCGTTACCGGCCTTGCGCAGGCTGACGAAACGCTGGATGCCGTGAAGGGCAAAGGCTTTGTCCAGTGTGGCGTCTCGCAAGGACTACCTGGCTTCTCGAACCCGGACGACCAGGGCAACTGGACGGGTCTGGATGTCGATTTCTGCCGCGCCATTGCCGCCGCGGTCTTCGACGACCCTGAAGCAGCCAAATTTACGCCTCTGTCGGCGAAGGTGCGGTTCACTGCGCTGACCTCGGGCGAGATCGACGTCCTTGCGCGCAATACGACCTGGACCATGAGCCGAGACACCGATTTCGGTGAGTTCGTCGGCGTCAACTACTACGACGGTCAGGGCTTCATGGTGCCGACCAAACTCGAAGTCGCGAGCGCGGCGGAACTTGACGGGGCAGCGGTCTGCACGAACACCGGTACGACCACCGAACTCAACGTCGCTGACTATTTCCGTTCGCAGGGAATGGAATATACGGTCGTCGCCTTCGAGAAAGCCGACGAGGTCGTCGCGGCCTATGACGCTGGCCGCTGTGATGTCTACACCACGGATCGTTCGGGTATTGCTGCACAGCGCACCAAGCTGGCCGCACCTGACGACCATATCGTACTGCCGGAACTGATTTCCAAGGAGCCGCTGGGCCCGCTGGTACGGCATGGCGACAGCCAGTGGGCCGATATTGCGCGCTGGACGCTCAACTGCATGATCAATGCGGAAGAAGCCGGTATCGATTCATCGAATGTCGAGGAAATGATGGGTTCCGATGATCCGAACATTCAGCGTATTCTCGGCGCGGATGGCGATCTGGGCAGCAAGATCGGGCTCGAAAACGGTTTCTGTGCAAGTGTCGTCAAGCACGTGGGCAACTATGCGGAAAGCTACAACCGTAATGTCGGTCCGGACACCGAGCTGAAGCTCGACCGAGGTCTGAACGCACTCTGGTCCGACGGTGGCGTTCTCTACGCACCACCAATGCGCTAGTAGCCGTTCCAGGCTGTATTTCGTCGTGAGAAGGGGTCCTTCGTACCTGTCCTGCCGGTTCACGCCGGCACGGCAGGGGCGATGGGCCCTTTCGCTTTTCTGCCTCGGGCTGGCGCGATGTCGCCCCAACGGATATCGGGTGCGTGCGCATGGCCACTGATACACCAACCTCGTTCTGGCGGGATCCGGCGAAGCGTGCGCTGGTCTTCCAGACAATCGTGCTCGCGGTTCTCGCCTGGCTGGTGTGGTCGATCATCGACAATACCGCGACCAACATGGCGGCCCGCGGACTGGCATCCGGGTTCGGTTTCCTCGGTACATCGGCAGGCTTCGGCATCATCACCACGCCGTTCGTCAACTATTCCGAGAGTTCGAATTACCTGCAGGTCTTCTATGTCGGCCTGGTCAACACGATCATCGTCGCCGCTATAGGTTGCGCGCTGGCGCTTCTGCTCGGGTTCATCGTCGGTATCGCCCGCCTGTCGTCGAACTGGCTGGTGCAGAAGATTGCCACGTTCTACATCGAGCTCTTTCGTAACGTCCCGCTGCTCCTGCAGATCCTCTTCTGGTACAGCGCCGTGCTCAAGCCCTTGCCGGGACCGCGTTCACTCCACGAATCCGGCGACAGTGTCTTCTTCTCGATCAACAATCGCGGCATCATCTTCGCTGAACCCGTCGGGCAACCGGGTTTCGAATATGTCTGGTGGGCGCTGTTCGCCGGCATCGCGTTGAGTCTCCTCGTGCGCGCCTGGGCGCGGCGACGGCAGACCGCGACCGGGCAACAGTTTCCTGTCGGCTGGTCGGTACTCGGCCTCATTCTCGGACTGCCGCTGATCGTCTACCTCGCAACCGGCATGCCGCTCGATTTCGTGCCGGCGGAAATGTCCCGTTTCGCGTTGCGCGGCGGCGTCACCATCATTCCCGAATTCGTCGCGCTATTGCTGGCGCTGGTCATCTACACCGCCGCGTTCATCGCCGAGATCGTGCGCGCCGGTATCCAGTCGGTCAGCCACGGCCAGACTGAAGCGGCCTCGGCGCTCGGCATCAAGCCCAATCACCGCATGCGCCTTGTGGTCATCCCCCAGGCCATGCGGGTCATCGTGCCGCCGCTGACCAGTCAGTTCCTCAACCTGACCAAGAATTCGAGTCTGGCGACGGCCATTGCCTACCCGGATCTCTTCGCCGTCTTCGCGGGTACCACGCTCAACCAGACTGGTCAGGCAGTCGAGATCATGGCCATGACGCTGGCGGTCTACCTGACCTTGAGCCTTGCCACGTCGAGTTTCATGAACTGGTACAACTCGCGAATGGGTCTGGTGGAGCGATAGAGAATGAGCGCAGACTCCGAAACGCATACGGGTACGATCCACGCGGGCGATCTGCCCGACAGGCCAGCGCCGATAGCTACCGACGGTCCGGTGGCCTGGCTGCGCGACAACCTGTTCAATTCCACCGGCAACGCGGTCCTGACGTTGCTGTCGCTGGCTCTCGTGATTTATTCGGTGCCGCCCGTCGTCGACTGGATGATCACTGGCGCAAACTGGACCGGCGGTGCGGACGCCTGCCGTGCCAACCCAGGCGGTGCGTGCTGGCCGTTCATCAGTGCGCGATGGGAGCAGTTTCTCTACGGTTTCTACCCCCGTGCCGAACGCTGGCGAGTCGATATCGTGCTAGTGGTCTTGCTCATCGGTGTGCTCCTGCTCGCGTTCGAGAAGACGCCGGGACGGAAATGGATCGGGATGTTCATGTTGCTGATCTTCCCCGTGGTTTCGTTCTTTCTTCTCTCAGGCAGCGAACTGTTTGGCCTGAAGACCGTCGGCACGGCGCGTTGGGGCGGGTTCATGCTGACGCTCGTCATCGCCCTGTCGGGCATCGTCGCGTCACTGCCGCTCGGTATCGTGCTCGCCCTCGGTCGTCGTTCCACCATGCCGATCGTCAGGCTGGTCTGTACCCTGTTCATCGAATTCTGGCGCGGCATTCCACTGGTCGCGGTGCTGTTCATGGCGTCGGTCATGTTCCCGCTGTTCCTGCCGCCGGACGTCACCTTCGACCAGCTTTTGCGGGCGGTCATCGGCGTGGCTCTGTTTGCATCGGCCTACATGGCCGAGGTGGTTCGCGGCGGCCTGCAGGCCATATCCAAGGGGCAGTATGAAGGCGCCATGGCACTTGGCTTGCCTTACTGGAAGATGATGCGCCTGATCATCCTGCCGCAGGCGTTGAAGATCGTTATCCCGGGTATCGTCAACACCTTCATCGGTCTGTTCAAGGACACGACGCTGGTGCTGATCATCGGGCTCCTCGATCTGCTCGGTATCGTCCAGTCCTCGATCAACGACCCCAACTGGTCCATACAGTCGGTGCCGTACACCGGCTACGTCTTCGTCGCGCTGGTATTCTGGGTATGCTGCTATGCGATGGCTCGCTATAGCCGCTATGTCGAGGCAAAACTCGACACTGGCCACAAGCGCTGATCGCAGGTGCCCGTGACGGGCGCAGACCGGTCAGCAGTCGCGAACGTGAAAAGGAAGCGAACATGAGTATCGATCCCATCGATTCCGTAGCGGCTGCCGAAGTCGCGGCCCTCCAGGTGTCCAGCGAAGTCGTCATTCGCATCACGGACATGGACAAGTGGTACGGCCAGTTTCATGTCCTGAAGAGCATCGATCTGGAGGTTCGTCGGGGCGAGCGAATCGTCATCTGCGGTCCTTCCGGCTCGGGCAAGTCGACACTCATCCGGTGCATCAATCGTCTCGAGGAACATCAGGCGGGATCGATAAACGTGGATGGGATCGAGCTGACCAACGATCTGAAGAATATCGATTCCGTGCGTCGCGAGGTCGGCATGGTGTTCCAGCACTTCAACCTCTTCCCGCACCTGAGCGTGCTCGAAAACTGCACCCTTGCGCCCATCTGGGTCAAGAAGATGCCCAAGCGCGAGGCCGAGGAAGTGGCCATGAAGTACCTCGAGCGGGTGCGAATTCCCGAGCAGGCCGACAAGTTTCCGGGCCAGCTGTCGGGCGGACAGCAGCAGCGCGTCGCCATCGCCCGATCACTTTGCATGAATCCCAAGATCATGTTGTTCGACGAGCCGACGTCAGCCCTGGATCCCGAAATGATCAAGGAAGTTCTCGACGTCATGATCGAACTGGCGAGAGAGGGCATGACGATGATTTGTGTCACCCACGAGATGGGCTTTGCGAAGACCGTTGCCAATCGCGTCATCTTCATGGACGGGGGGCAGATCATCGAGGAGAACGAACCGAACCCGTTCTTTGACAATCCTCGGCACGAGCGCACCAAGCTCTTTCTGAGTCAGATCCTGAATCACTGAGCAGGTGTGCGTCAGCATTATATCGACGGCCACTTAAAAATATCACCTTGACGCACCACTGACACCACTACCGTGGCGCTTCACCATCACGAGTCTGACGAACCCGCCGCAGTCGCCGGGCCGATAGACATCCGCAATCCGTCGCTCGCCATCCTGGCGACGATTGCGGTGGTTGCGAGCCTCTATTTTGCTCGCAGCTTTTTCGCGCCGATCGTCCTCGCGGTACTCCTGAGCTATGCCCTCTACCCGGTCGTGTCCTTCTTGCGGCATCGCCTTTTCGTGCCGCGAGCACTCGGCGCCGCGCTGATCGTGATCGGCATCGTCACGGCGTCCGGTTATGGTGTCATCGCATTGCAGGAACAGGCGGTCGAGTTGATCGACAAGGTGCCGGCGGCCATTCGCAAGTTCAACCAGAGCAATCCTGGCAGGTCAGCCAACACGAGCGTCATCGAGAAGCTGCGGGAGGCGGCAGTCGAGATCGAAAAGGCGGCTGATCAGGCCGTCGAGCAGACCGGAGTCGAGGAGGCGGCGGAGGTCGCTGTCCAGCCGACTGTCGTGGTCTCCGAAGGGCGCGGCAAGTACGTCGATTTCCTGCTGGACGGCTCGCTTGGCGTGCTGGTGTTCGCCGCGCAGGTGCTGACGGTGCTGTTGCTGGTCTTCTTCATTCTGGCGTCGGGAAAGCTCTACCGCCAGAAGGCCGTCAAGACCTCGGGTGCCAGCCTCGCCGAGAAGAAAGTCACATTGCAGATTCTCGACGAGATCAATGATCAGATTCGTCGCTTCTTCTTCGTCATGCTGGTTGGTGCCATCTTCGTCGGCATCGTGACCTACGTGTCGTTCTGGTGGCTCGAAGTCGAAGGAGCCCTGCTCTGGGGCGTCATCGCCGGTGTGTCGAGCGTAGTGCCGTACGTCGGGCCGGCCTTCGTGTTCATCGCCTCGGGACTGACTGCTTTCCTGCAGTTCGGTATATTGACGGATGCCCTGATCGTGGCGAGTGTGTCTCTCGTCATCACGAGTGTGCAAGGAAACCTGCTGACGCCCTGGATGACCAGTCGCGCCGTCAGCCTCAACGCGGTGGCCATCTTCGTCAGCCTGTTGTTCTGGGGCTGGCTCTGGGGGCCGATCGGCCTGGTCGTCGCCACGCCCATTCAGATGATCGTCAAGACCATCTGTGATCACGTCGAGAACCTGCAACCGGTCGGTGAGTTTCTCGGCTAGCGAGAGCGCATCGGCGACAGTGCCGGTCAGTCACCGTGATATCGGCACTCCGTGCCCGTGAAGATAAGGTTGACTGCCTCTGGCAGTGGTTGACAGCGTGCCTGGCAATTATGATAATACGCGGCTTGCCTGTATGGAGGGATTCCCGAGCGGTCAAAGGGGGCAGACTGTAAATCTGCTGGCTCAGCCTTCGGAGGTTCGAATCCTCCTCCCTCCACCAGACGGGCAGGACAGCAGTCATGACAGGCAGTGAAATCATTTCGACGATCGAGTCGATGCGGGTGTAGTTCAATGGTAGAACCTCAGCCTTCCAAGCTGATGACGAGGGTTCGAATCCCTTCACCCGCTCCATTCGGTCGTCTCGTACGGTGTTCGGAAGCATCGCTCATATAGCTCAGTCGGTAGAGCACTTCCTTGGTAAGGAAGAGGTCACCGGTTCGAATCCGGTTATGAGCTCCACTTCGACGTACCGATGAGTCGCTCCTGCGGCGTGTCGGAGTTTGTTCCAGACGATCCATCGCCACACCCAGCGACCGGTTAGAGGCTACCACCGCATGTCCAAGGAAAAATTCGAACGAACGAAACCGCACGTGAACGTGGGGACGATCGGCCATGTCGACCATGGCAAGACG